>JAESFT010000044.1_pt1 | contig 313703 bp, 300 predicted proteins | sample 9269451 | NCBI WGS metagenome assembly JAESFT01 (sample SAMN14502557, study PRJNA617106) | algae metagenome | isolation source: Scytonema hyalinum WJT4-NPBG1 and co-occurring heterotrophs from well... | place: USA: Mojave Desert, Joshua Tree National Park, California | collected 2006-05-25
GCCCTACTTGTGGATCGATGCCACTTACCTCAAGGTACGACGGGGCGGCCGCATCGTCTCGGTGGCCGCTATCATGGCCGTGGGCGTCAACAGCGATGGCCGGCGTGAAGTTCTGGGCATGCAGGTTTTGAGCGGGTAGAATTCCCCTGCCCCACGCCATTGAACTGTTCCGGCTTCGCCTTCGGCGACGCATCATGGTCAGCAGCGATTCAGAGCCTACCCCTGACACCCTGGGCGACCTTCGCGATGTTCGATGCGGAGAAGCACACCATTATGATATCGCGCCTGCCCAGACCTTTGAGCGCAGCGCAGCGACAAGGCAGTGGCGAAGCCTTCACACAACCAAGTGTCGACGCCACTCGCGACCGGTGCTGGGCTCCGGCTAAGTTCCCAGCATTAAGGAATTTCTTGGCACCATCGGGTCATATCCAGTGGGTGGGGTAGAGATTCAGGGGCCCGAAGGCCCTGTCTGGACGGGAAGCGCGCGTTGTGAGTCGGCGAACAGCAAAAGGCCGGCACCAGGCCGGCCTTCAACATCAATGGAAGTAGAATTAGCGCTTGCGCAGTACGCTCCAGACGCCGCTGACAGTTAGTGCGGCCAGGGCCATCTTGAGGATGTCCCAGAGGATGAAGGGCTGCACAGCCTTCGCGAAGGCGGAGGCGACGACATTGGTATGGTCGAGCCACTGGGCCTGGCCGGACAGGAGGAGCAGCCAGGCAAAACCGAGGACCAACAAGGCAGCGTCGCCGGCCAGCATGGCGGCAAACAGGGCCGCAGGCTTACCCGAGGCGCCACGGTCCGCTGCCCGGCCCACAATGGCGGCCATAACCAGGAAGCCGAGCAGGAACCCGCCGGTTGGGCCCATAAGATAAGCCATTCCGCCGCCAGTGGCGAAAACAGGAAGACCAAACGCGCCTTCAAGAAGATAGAGAGCAGCGGTGGCGACACCGATCCGTGCGCCAAAGGCGGCTGCCAGCGCCGCAACGGCGAAGCCCTGCAGGGTCACCGGAACGGGCCAAACCGGCACGTTGATCTTGGCGCAAGCGGTGATGAGCAGCGTGCCCAGCACGATTGTTGCGAAATTGGATGCCAGCTTGGCGACATCGCCCTTGGGCTGGTAAAGACCCAGGAGCGTGTTGGGCGTGGTCAAAATCATCGCCGTTTCAAACCTTTCGTACTTAGGGCAATCACTGTTCGGTATGAGGCACGTCAGTGGCTTACGTCACCACTTTCTTAATGTCCTAACCCGGTGAGTGCAATGGCCGCCCCTTTGGTCTTCGACAGGCAATTCAAACCACAGAGCGGCCAATCAATTCCGGTGGCAGAAGGACTCGTGCGCGTCACGGCGCCCAATGCAAGTGCCTATACTTTTAGCGGCACCAATACCTTCCTTTTGGGCCAGGAGCGGCTGGCTGTGCTTGATCCGGGGCCCGAGGATGAAGGTCATTTTACTGCGCTGGTGCAGGCTATTGGGGGCCGACCGGTTGATGCCATCGTGCTGACCCATACCCATCGCGACCATAGCGCCCTCGCACTACGATTGTCTCGGCACTTGGGCGCGCCATTATGGTTCGGCGGCGCACACCGGCTGTCCCGGCCCTTGCACCGGTTCGAGCGCAACCCGCTGCGCGGGTCCAGCGATTGGGCCTTGGCACCGGATCGCGTTTTGCTTGATGGCGAGACGATCGAGGCGGGCGACATCCAACTCAACGTCCATGCTACCCCGGGCCATTGTGCCAATCACCTGGCCTTCGGCATGGGCGACACGCTGCTGAGCGGCGATCATGTGATGGGATGGAACTCAACGCTGATTGCAGTGCCCGATGGGTCCATGGCCGACTATTTCCAATCACTCGAAAAGGTCATCGCCCTGCCCTACCGGCGCTATGTGCCGGCTCATGGCGGTCCCATCGACGACGGCCCTGCCTATGCCCTATCGCTCAGGGCGCATCGGGAACTTCGCAACCGGCAGATCATCGAAGCGGTCCAGCGCGGCGCAAGAACAATCGGACAGATCGTAGCGGCTATTTATCCGCAGCAGCCATGGCCCGTCCGGCGGGCTGCGCGGATGACAATCGCGGCGCATGTGGAATATCTGGCGGGCAAAAATCTACTCGCGGTTTCCCGCTCACTTTTCGGCCTGCGCGTTGTGCCTCAGGAGGTGGGGGGCTGAACTTCGCCTTCCGGTTCCACCGGCACTGGAAGGTTGATGTCAGGATTTTCCACCAGCAGCGTTGTGATGGTGTCATCGAGATTGGTCAAAAAGCTCTCCAGCCTTATGCCATTGCTGCCAAAATCGTGGGGAGCGTTGAGGGAGACGGATCGCATGTCCACAACGGCGCTCTGATCGTCTCCGGTGATGCGAATGACCACCTCTTCCCGCCAGCCGGGCCAGGTCACAATCTGGGCATTGATCTGTCCGACGGTGTCAAGCGATACAGCGCGCTCCGCCCTGATCTCCCAGCCATTGTCTTCCACCTGCTCGCGGATCAGCTCAAAGGTCTGCGTCTGGTTCAACGGATAGCTGCGCGTGACAATGTTGGGAAAGATCGCGTCTTGTTCGGCAGCCGACAGCACTTTGGGTGGCGGCATGTCTGCCGTTCCGGGCTCGAACACCAGCGGCAAGAGGCTCCGGTCGGTTGTGGCAATGTCGGTCACGGGCGGATAGCGCAACGCCAGCGAGCCGAAATAAGCAAAGGGCAGTAGGCACAATATCCCTAGCGCAAGCCCCAGCAGGGCCTTACTCCAGCCCTGGTCACCGGTGTGCCAGAGGCGGACAAGAGCTGCAAGTGAAGTCAGCACGGCCACAAGCGCGACACAGAACGCCAGGGCCGCAGCCGCAAGAAACACATCGCCGCCGATCAGGCGGAAACGGTGCAAGAGCACGGAGATGACGACCAGCGGCACGGCGACGCTGCCGAGCCGGCGCGCCCAGATGGCCAGCTTCGAGGTACGGATCAGAATACGCAAGGCAGGCTCACGACAGGGCAGCGAAGTGCTGCTTCCGGGTTCTGGGGCGTGGGTATGGCCAGGGAGGCGGTCATGGTGTCTTGATCTTTGGCAGCAAGGGTGGATCCCCGCACATGCTGCGAATAGCAGCCCATTCGGCTGGAGAGAAGGGCGGCTGGAGGCCGGTGGGTCGTTGTGCGGCCAAGATTTCCAAAGCTGTCTTGCGGTCGGCGGTCAGTGGGTGGGTGTTAAACAGCGCCAGGGCCTGGGCAAATTGGTCGTCCTCGCTGACCCGGGCGATCAGGTCGGCCAACCCGGCGGGATTGAAGTCGAGCCTTTGCGCTAGGGCGGCTGCGTAGGCATCGGCCTGCCGCTCTGCGAGACGGGAGAACCGCGCATCGATTAGAGTAGAGCCAAGACCGGCAGCAACGGAGAGCCCCGTCATATCGCCGAGGATGAAGCCGATCAGGGCCCCGGTTCCAGCGGTTGAGATCAATTGCTCGAGCCCGTGACGATAAACGACATGGCCGATCTCGTGCGCCAGAACGCCCGCGAACTCATCGGGGCTCGTTGCCCGATCGAGGAGCGCCGAGAAGAAGTAGACCCGTCCGCCCGGCAGGGCGAATGCATTGGGGATGTCGGAGCGGACAATTTTGATGTCGAGTGTGAAGGGCGATCTGGACCCGCGCATGGCTTCAGCGCCAAAGCGTCGAAGCGCCTGATTGGCGAAGCTCTGCGGATCGGGATCACAGATTTCGAAACCACCGCTTTGCGCCAGACCCGCTTCCATCTGTTGCGCAACTGTATTGCCCAAGGATTGTTCCCAGGCCGGCGGCACGACGCTGGCAATACGACTTGCCAGAACCGGCACGCCATAAAGATAGGCGACGACTACCGAAGCGAGCGCCACGGTGGCGGTGACGGCGATGCGCACCTGCCGCCTGGTTTCTTCCCAGGCTTTGTGTTGCAGCACCGGCATTGTGGCTCTGATGCGCGCAATGTCCTCGCGACCTTCCACAATCACGCGGGCGCCCGTGGGCTGGCCCGTGGCTGTGAGGCGCAGGACCTGGCGCGGGGCGTTCACCGTGTATAGGTCAGAGGCGGCCCACCGGGCGATCTCATCGAGAGAAATGGGGTCGCGAATGATCAGCGTGCCGGTATCGCCGCGCTTTTCATAGTCGAGGGCGACAGGGCGCACCGCTGCAGTGAGACCATCATGGAAGCGTGCGGGGATGGCCATCAATAAGCTCCCACATTGAGCGCATCGGCAAGGCCTTCACCAACAAGGGCCTTGTCCTCCTCACGAGCTCGGACGCTTTGGAGGCTTTCGAGGCCCGAGATAGTGGCGCTTTGTGCCACGAGGCGCCAGAACCCGTAACGGATAAAGAGCTCGCTTGTCCCTGTGAAGGCGCCCAGGATCAGCAGATAGCCAAGCACCACTGCAATCACGGTCGCATAGCTGCTGCGCATGTGCCCCAGAAAGATCTGCGCGTCGAACTGGCCGTGGGCAAAGGCATCGCCTGCGAGGCTGCCCAGCACAAGCGCGCCGCCGAGAAGGAGCAGCAGAAAGGCGCCAAGTAAGACTAGGCCGAACAGCAGATAGATCCAAAGCAGGCTTCGCGCCCGGATCTTCACCCTCAGTTCGGCCGAACCCAACTGGACGGCGGAGAACATGCGGCTGATTTCGCGCGATTGGTAGAACAACACGGCAAGCCCGCAAAGGCCGGCACCGATGGCGAGTGGCAGAAGGGCTGCGGGATTGAAAGACGCAATGCCGAAAGAGAAAACGCCCTGCCCTGCCCCATTCCAGATCGCCGTTGCGCCGACGATAACGACCGCGATGTAGCTGAGGTAATAGGGCCAGGCGATCTGCGTCCACCGGCCAGTGAAGCCGAACTGGCGGTCGCCATACCAGGTGTTGCGATATCGGTAGCGCCAGAGATTGGCGGCCATGAAGGGGTAAACCAGACCCGCTGTGAGAATCATCAGCACGGACCAGCCAAAACGGCGCCAGGCATAGTTCCAGGCGCTGCCCGCCTGGTCGAAGCGGATGCCGCGCCACAGAGTCCGGGACAGGCGAAAATCGCGGGCACGGTAAATGGCGTAGCCGGACAGGAACCACACGAAAACGCCAATGGCGCCGTAGCCGATGAGGGTGGCGTCGGACGACAGGGTGGATAGATAGAAGAAGAGGCCGTAGAGCGGGACGAACACGGCCAGCGCCATGAGGAAACCCAGCATGAGCTGGCTGGCGTCACCGGTGTATTCCAGCCGGTCGCCGCCGATGCTTGTGTGAGACCAGTAGAACCGGCGTTTCCAGCTGGTCAGCCAGAAGCGGTAAAGGCCTATCGTCGGGATAAGAAGCGCGTAGCCACGCGACAGGATGCCGGCCAGTTCGCTGCGGGATCCGGTGAAAACAACCGCAGCACCAGGCTTTGTCTCAACCATGCGCAGTCTCCAACCGGTTGAGGAATCCGGTCAGGGATAGAGCCGGGTGCTGGTCCAGCCGCTGCCTTCTCGGGTGAACCGGACGCGGTCATGCAGACGGAATTCGCCGTCCTTCCAAAACTCGATGCTGGCAGGGACGATGCGGAAACCGGACCAATGGACAGGACGGGGCGCCTCGCCGGTGCCGATCTGGGCTGCCAGATGTGCGACTTCGTCCATCATCTGCGCACGGCTCGCCACGGGGCGCGATTGCTTGGAGGAGGCCGAGGCGATGCGGCTGTTTTTGTGGCGGGTGGCAAAATAGGCATCGGCTTCCGCAGCGCTGACTTGCTCCACCGGGCCGCGCATGCGCACCTGCCGGCGGAGCGATTTCCAATGCATCACCATTGCCGCCCTGGGGTTCGCCAGGAGCTGGCGACCCTTGACGCTTTCAAAATTGGTGAAAAAGCAAAAGCCTCGCTCGTCGCGTGCATTGAGCAGCACCATGCGCACGTCGGGCATGCCCTCTTCGTCCACCGTGGCGAGCGCCATGGCATGAGGATCGTTGGGCTCGGCTTCCTTGGCCAGCGCGAACCATTCCTCGAAGATGGCAAAGGGGTCGAGATCGGACCGGTCGCCGTCGTCGAACAAACGTTCGGTCAAGGTTTGCAACATTTTAGCCTATTCCTTGCATCAGCGAAACTGGACATTGCCGGGGCCCATAGCCATATAGGGCACGAAGATCGGGCGAAGCAACGCCCTCAGAAATTGAATGGACAACATGCGCGATCCTTATACCGTGCTTGGGGTGCCAAGATCGGCAAGCGAAAAGGACATCAAGTCCGCCTATCGCAAGCTGGCCAAAAAGTATCACCCCGACCAAAATCCGGATGATCCTACGGCCCACGGCAAGTTTGCCGAGGCAACGAATGCCTATGACCTGCTCAACGACCCCGAGAAGCGGGCGCAATTTGACCGCGGCGAGATCGATGCCGATGGCAATCCGAAATTCGCCGGGTTCAATCCGGGCGGCTTTGGCGGCTCGGCCCGCGGCGCCCGGTCGGCGCAGGGCGGTTTTTCGGCAGAAGATATCCTCAAGGAGTTCATGAGCGGCTTTGGCGGCCAGCAGCGTGGGGGCACCCGCACGGCCGGCGGAGCGCAGTGGGACCCCTTCGCAGGGACAGCAACCGCTGGTGGCGGCGGCGGCGGCGGTGGTCGCCTCAAGGGCGACGACATCGTGGTCAATGCCACCGTATCGCTGGAAGACGCCCACAAAGGCGGCTCCATTCCCGTTCGCATGCCTTCGGGCAAGGTGCTTTCCGTTAAGCTGCCCGAGAAGCTTGAGGAAGGGCAGCAGATCCGCCTCAAGGGCCAGGGCGCACCGGGCCTCGGGGAGCCGGGCGATGCCCTTGTGACCGTGCGGTTCGAAAAGTCGAAGCAGTTCCGCAGGGATGGCTCGGACCTGCGCACCGATGTTCCCATTACGCTGTATGAGGCTGTGCTGGGGGCTAAGGTGCGCGTGCCGACGCTGGATGGTTCTGTAGAGCTCAACCTGCCGCCGGGGGTGGACACGGCCAAGGCGCTGCGCCTCAAGGGCAAGGGCCTTTATGGGGACGGCGACCTTTATGTGAACCTAAAGGTAGTCTTGCCGCCGGGCGGCGATCCCGACCTGGAAGCGCTGGCGCGCTTTATGCGGGACCAGAAGCCCTACAAGGTTCGAGACAATTAGTAAGGAAAGCCTCCGGCGTGCCGGAGGCTAGCTGCGCGGGGCGGCGGCGCGCTGCAAGCGGTCGTTGATCGCCTCGCCCAATCCCGTCTGCGGGATGGGCGCGACGGCGATTACCCCTGCCCCGGCGGCATCAAGCTCATGCAGCATGGAAAAAAGGTTCCGCGCTGCTTCCCTGAGATCGCCGTCTGCGGACAGGTTCCGCATGGGGCCCTCAAAGGTCGGGGCGTGCCCAAAGGCCAGATAGGCTTCGCCGACGCGGGGTGAGGAGTTGAGCCTGATCTGCGCGTCGGGGGCATAATGGCTCGCCAGCATGCCAGGGGCGGCAATGGCCGAGCCCTTTGCTACGATTTCCACCGTGACACCGAGCGCCCTTTGAATTTCCTCGCGCGCGAGGGCGCCGGCACGAAGCTGTATTAAGCGCTCGCCATCGACGCGGATGATGGTGGATTCGAGCCCCGCCCGGCACGGGCCGCCATCGAGCACCGGCACTTTGCCACGGAATCCGTTCCAGACCTGCTCGGCCGTGGTGGGCGACAGCTTGCCCGACGGGTTGGCCGAAGGCGCGGCCAGGGGGCGTCCGACCCTTTTGAGCAGTTCGAGAGCAAGCGGATGGTCGGGCACACGCAGGCCAACCGTGTTGAGGCCCGCCGTTGCGACGTCGGCCAAGCTGTTGTTGAGCTTAGCGGGGAGGACAATGGTGAGCGAGCCCGGCCAGAGCGTGGCCAGGCGCAGGGCCAGCGGGGAGAACTCGGCTAGCGTTTCGGCCATGGCGAGGTCAGCGCAATGAAGGATCAGCGGGTTGAACCGAGGGCGGCCCTTGGTCTGGTAGATGGAAAGGACCGCGTCGGGATTGGTCGCGTCCCCGCCCAGCCCATAAACCGTTTCGGTGGGAAATGCGCAGACGCGACCAGCGCGCAGCAACTCAGCGGCCTGCGCTACCGTTAGGGTGCTTATGTGCTGTTTGGCCGGGTTCAACATGGCGCCTGTTTGACAATGGCCCAGCAGCGCGTCAAGTCGCACTCACGAATCAATTGGAGCAATCAACGGCGTGACCACCCTGCTCGTCAGCCAGCCGAACTTTGCAGATCACCAGACGCCGGAGGGCCATCCCGAGCGCGCCGACCGCATTCGCGCGGTGGAAGAAGCATTATCGCGCCCACGCTTCGACAAACTCAGGCGGCGCGAGGCGCCAACTGGTGACATCATGCTGGCAGAGCTGGTGCACGAGGCCAGCTATCTCGATATCCTGCGGCAGGCACGGCCGGCGGAAGGAATCGGACAGATCGACGCCGACACCTTTGTTTCCGCCAAGTCGCTCTCCACCGCTGCAACCGGACTGGGCGGGGCACTTGCGGCGCTCGACGCCGTGTTGCTGGGGGAAGTGGACAACGCTTTTTGCGCCATTCGCCCACCCGGCCACCATGCTGAAATCGCCAGACCCATGGGCTTTTGCCTTATCAACACGATGGCGATCGTGGCGCGCGAAGCGCAGCGGAAATACGGGGCGGAGCGGATCGCCATCATCGATTTCGACGTGCATCACGGCAACGGCACGCAGGACATCTTCAAGGCGGACCCGAGCGTCTTTTATGCTTCAAGCCACCAGATGCCGCTTTATCCCGGTACGGGGCGGGCCGATGAGACGGGGGTCGGCAATATCAGCAATGTGCCGCTGGACCCGCAGACCGGTGGCGAGACGATGCGGGAAGCCTATGCCAGCCGCATCATTCCTGCCCTGATCGACTTTTCCCCAGACCTCCTGCTCCTTTCGGCTGGGTTTGATGCGCATGAACGGGACCCCCTCGCCCAGCTGAACTGGCAGTCGAGCGATTATGGCTGGCTCACCGGAAAGTTGATGGACGTGGCCGAGCGCTATTGCGGCAACCGCATTGTGTCGCTTCTTGAAGGTGGGTATGACCTCAAGGGCTTGGCCGGCGGGGTATCCAACCACGTGGCCGTGCTGATGGACGGCGCAGTGGGGCGCCTCGACGACTAGGATAAAGCCATGGCCGACAATGACGATATCAAGAGCCTCAGCTTCGAGGCAGCGCTCGCTCAACTTGAGGAGATTGTCGGCAAGCTCGAATCGGGCCGCGCGCCCCTCGCTGAATCCATCGCCATTTATGAGCGCGGCGAAGCGCTGAAGGCCCATTGCGAGACGCTGTTGCGGACGGCCGAGGCGCGTATCGAGAAAATCACGCTCAGCCGCGACGGCAAACCCACCGGCACCGAACCGCTAGACGCCTGACAATCATGGCATCCAAAGCACTCCGCCGGTTCCGCATCATCCTTTGGGTGCTGGTGGCTGTTGTGGCCATTGGCGCAACGGCATTGTTTGTTTTCCGCCCACCGACGCGCCCACTTGGGGTGAGCGGGCAGGAATTCGCTCTTAATTCCACCAAGGGCGGCGCCTTTACGGAAGAGGATCTGCGCGGCACGCCAAGCCTTGTGTTCTTCGGCTTTACCTATTGCCCCGATGTGTGCCCCACGACACTGGCCGAAACCACGGCCTGGCGCTCCGAACTGGGGCTGACGGCGGAGGACCTCAGGATCATTTTCGTGTCGGTCGATCCGGAACGCGATACGCTCGAAATGGTCAAGAACTATGTGGAAGGTTTCGATCCGACGATCATCGGCCTTGTCGGCAGCAGCCTTGAGCAGACCGAGAACGCCAAGAAAGCGTTCGGCGTGTTTTCCGAGAAGGTGGGGGAGCCGGGTGATCCTAATTACCTCGTGAATCACACCGCGCTGACTTTCCTTATCGACGAAAACGGGGCGTTCCAGGGCACGGTGTCCTACGAAGAGGACCAAGCGACGGCCCTGGCCAAGGTCAAGCGACTGGTGGAGGGATGAGCGAGCGCATAAGGCTGGACCTAGCGCTGGAGCAGCGTGGGCTGGTGCCCAGCCGAGCCCGGGCGCGCGATGCGATCTTGCGCGGCACGGTGACGATCAACGGTGTTCAGGCCCATAAGCAGAACCAGATGGTCAGCCGGGATGATAAGCTGGCGCTGAGCGATCCGGCTGCCAATTATGTGTCGAGGGCGGCGCTGAAGCTGGTGGCGGGGCTCGATGCCGGTGCCATCGATGTGCAGGGCAAGGTGTGCCTTGATGTCGGCGCTTCCACGGGGGGCTTCACGCAAGTACTGATGGAGCGCGGGGCCAAGCGGATATATGCGGTGGATGTCGGGCATGAACAGTTCCATGAGCGGCTCAAGGGCAGCGACCGCGTTGTCAGCATGGAAGGGGTCAATGCGCGCGATTTGACCGCGGAGATGATCCCCGAGCCGATTGACCTGCTCGTGTCGGACATCAGCTTTGTTTCGGTGATCAAGGTGCTGGAGGCGCCGCTGGCGCTGTGCACGCCGACAGCGGATGCAGTGGTGTTGTTCAAGCCGCAGTTCGAGGTCGGGCGGCAGAATGTCGGCAAGGGCGGGATCGTGACAAGCGCGGCCGCGATAGAGACGGCGCTGCATGATGTGATCGCGTTTATGGGGGCCCAGGGGTTTGCGCACAGGCAGTCCGTGATTTCGCCGATTGCTGGAGGTGATGGGAATCTGGAGACGGTGTTGGTGTTTGGGCGGAGCGGCACCCCCACCTAGCCTCCCCCTCAGGAGGGGGAGGAACCGATCGAGTTTGAGGCAATATCTGGTGTGAAATACAGTTTTGCCCCTCCCCTTTCCAAAGGGAAGGTTGGGTGGAAGTGCTTAGTTCCGCTCGAAACCGATAGCCCCTTCGCGGCCGGTTTGGCCGCGGTGGCGCAGAGCGTGGTCGGCGAGGACAAGGGCCATCATCGCTTCGCCAACAGGGACGGCGCGGATGCCGACGCAAGGGTCGTGGCGACCTTTGGTTATGATGTCGGCGTCCTGGTTGCCGGTGGTCACGGTTTGACGGGGCGTCAGGATGGATGAGGTGGGTTTGACTGCGAAGCGGCAGACGATGGGGTCGCCGTTGCTGATGCCGCCCAGGATGCCGCCGGCGTGGTTTGAGAGGAAATAGGGTTTGCCCTCCCCTGCCCGCATCTGGTCGGCATTCTCAATGCCGGTGAGACTTGCGGCCTCAAAGCCTGCGCCGATCTCGACGGCCTTGACCGCGTTGATGCTCATCATGGCTGAGGCAAGGTCTGCGCTGAGCTTGCCATAGATCGGAGCACCCCAGCCTGCAGGGACGTTTTCAGCGACAACCTCGATCACGGCACCAACCGAGTTACCGTCCTTGCGGATCCCGTCGAGGTACTCGGCCCAAAGGGCAGCGGCCTGCGGGTCGGCGCAGAAGAAGGGGTTCTGGTCGACTTGAGCCCAATCGAAGTTGTTGTAGTCGATCTTGTGCGGGCCGACCTGGACGAGGCTGGCGCGGATGGTGATGCCAGCAAGGACCTGGCGGGCAACCGCGCCAGCGGCAACGCGGGCTGCGGTTTCGCGTGCCGAGGTGCGGCCGCCTCCGCGATAGTCGCGGATGCCGTATTTCTGGTCATAGGTGTAGTCGGCGTGGCCCGGGCGATATTTGTCCCGTATGTCGGCATAGTCCTTGGAGCGCTGGTCGGTGTTTTCGATCAGGAGCGAAATGGACGTTCCCGTAGTGCGGGGGCCATCGGTGCGCTCGTCTTCAAAGACGCCGGAGAGGATTTTCACCTCGTCGGCTTCGCGGCGCTGAGTCGTGTATTTCGACTGGCCCGGCTTGCGGCGATCCAGATCGCGTTGGATCATTTCGGGCGTGAGATGCAGGCCCGGGGGGCAGCCATCGACTACCACGCCCAGGGCCGGCCCATGGCTTTCACCCCAGGTGGTGAAGCGGAAAAGATGCCCGAAAGTATTGAACGACATGCTGCGGCCCCGTGGTTGGCCGCTTTCTAGGCAGGCCGGGAGCGCAGGTCAATCAGGGCTCGGCGCGGAGCAGTTCCATGCTGCCGGGGTTGAAGTGCATGATCGCGTCCTGAGGTGGCGCCCAGTTGATGACTTCGATGATGGGAGCGCGCTCGATCAACACCCGCAGGGTGCGGGCGATGCCGCCATGGGCGACAACGATGGAGGGACCCTGAAGCGTGTTCGAGAACTCGGCGAGACGTGCTTCCACATCACGGTAGTTCTCGCCGTTCTCCGGGCGGAACTCCCAGTATTCCTCGGTGCGCTTGCCGGGTGCCACGGCCATGGTCGCCGGCAGCTCCTCGAACAATTCCCCTTCCAGAATGCCAAAGGAAATTTCCATCAGGCGAATGTCGTACTTCACCTCGGGCAGAGGCGTGTCGAAGCCAGCGCGGACGCGTTCCATGGTTTCGCGCGTGCGGCCCAGCGGCGAGGCGTGCCATTCGAAGGCATTGGGATCAAGACCACGCGCCTTGAACAAGGCGGCAAGCGTGCGCCCATTCTGGTCGGCCTGCCCGCGGCCTATCTCGTTTAGGGGAATGTCGCGCCGTCCTTGGTAGCGGCGCTCCGCGTTCCACTGCGTCTGGCCATGCCGGATGAAGTAGATTTCCGGCCATGTTGTACTTGTCATTGGATTCACTCACAGGAACGGCGGCGGGCGATATTGCAGGCTCGATTTGCTGCTACCGTACTGGATTCGCTGGTTCGTGCCAGCCGCTTGGTGGTTTATTCCCCGTTGTGCCGCTTGTTCCCGTCTGTTTTCACACCCATTTAGAAGGCCCATTTTTCTGGATCTCCCATGTCGCTGCCCGTTGCACAGATTATTTCCGAACTCACGGCCTTGCTCGGGCCCAACGCCGTTATAGGCAAGCCGGAACGCATGGGGAGTTATTTGAAAGAACCCCGCAAGCGCTTCCATAAGCCGGCGGCTGCCGTGGCCATGCCGGGATCGGTCGCGGAGGTGCAGGCGATTCTGCGCTGGGCGCATCAGCATGAGGTGGGGATCATTGCACAGGGCGGCAATACGGGGCTCGTGGGTGCGCAGGTGCCCTTGCGCGCCGACGAGGTGATTGTGAGCTTAGCCAAGCTCGACAAGATCCGCAGCGTTGATGTTGCGGCGGGGACCATGACGGCCGAGGCCGGGGTGATCCTCGAGAATGCGCACCGGGCGGCAGAGGCGGAGGGCAACATTTTCCCGCTGTGGCTGGCCTCACAGGGATCGGCACGCATTGGCGGGCTCCTGTCGTCCAATGCGGGGGGCGTCAATGTGCTGGCCTATGGCAATGCGCGGGAGCTGACCATGGGGGTGGAAGCCGTGCTCGCCGATGGGCGGCTGTACCAGGGGCTGAATTCACTCAAGAAGGACAATACCGGCTATGATCTCAAGGATCTGCTGGTGGGCGCCGAGGGCACGCTGGGGATCATCACGGCCGCAACGCTCAAGATCTTTCCCAAGCCCGAGGATTACGAGACGGCGCTGGTAAACATTGCGAGCCCGGATGTGGGCTTGACGCTGTTTCAGCTGTTGCGCGAGCGCGTGGGGGCGCGGCTCAATGCGTTCGAGATCGTGCCTGTTTTGGGGCTGGAGCTGCAGTTGCGGCATGGCTTTCTGGATCGCGACCCAACGGCAGGCCCCTCCCCGTGGTATGCGCTGATCGAAGTGTCGCGTATGCGGGGCGGGCCCGAGGGGACGCTGCAGGCGGCTGTTGAGGCGGCGTTTGCCGATGGGTTGATCGACAACGCGGTCATGGCGGAAAGCCTTGATGACCGGACCCGGATGTGGGCGTTTCGCGAGCAGATGAGCGAGGTGCAATCAAAGGAAGGCGCCTCGATCAAGCACGACGTGTCGGTGCCGATTGCCGCCGTGCCGCAGCTGATTTCGCAGGGGATAGCGGCGGCGGAGCAACTGGTTCCGGGCATCCGGCCGGTGCCGTTCGGGCATATGGGCGATGGCAATATCCACTTCAATTTCAGCCAGCCCGCTGGCGCTGATGGCAAAACCTTCATGGCGGAGGCCGAGGAGCGGGTGCATGCGGCGATTTACGAGATCGTACTGAAGCTGGGTGGATCAGTGTCGGCCGAGCATGGGATCGGGCAGCTCAAGGTGGATCTCTTACGCCAGGTGAAGGATCCGGTGGCGCTCGATATGATGCGGGCGATCAAGAATGCGCTCGATCCCAAGGGGATATTGAATCCCGGCAAGATGCTGGGGTGAGGCGGCCACTTATTTGTGCCGTCTTGATCCCCCTGATGGTTCGCGCCATCTAGCGGGCATGATCGACGATATTGAATTTCTAGACGATGCAACGCGTCCGGCGGCGCCAAAGCTCGAGGGTTTGACCGAGGAGCAGCGGGAGCCGGGCCAGCATTTGCGGATGATCCATGATCATCTCAGGCGCAACATGGTGACACTCGGGCAATTGATCGAGCGCGCCTCGCGCGGCGCTGTCACCCATGAGCAGGTGGCCGAGGAGACCGGCAGTCTCGCCATGGTCGCGAACTACCGCCGCTTTGGCAATTTGTGTGGGCAGCACTGCCAGATCGTCAATACGCACCATTCCATCGAGGACTATGCGATCTTCCCAAGCCTTGCCCAGCAGGGTCCCGCGTTCAAGGCTATCGCGGACCGGCTTCGGGCCGAGCATGTGGTGGTGCACGGCCTGCTGGAGCGGCTGGTGGATGCGCTCAACACGATGGTCGAGGAGCCCACCGAAGCGCGGTTCGAAGAGACGAAGACGATCTACTTTGCGCTGGAGCGGGTGCTCCTGTCCCATCTTGGCTATGAGGAAGACGCGATGGGCGATGCGCTGGGCTATTTCGGCATCGGCGTCTAGCTAGAACAAATCCATCTGGGCTCCCCCGCCGGCCGCGCGCTTCTTGGCTGCAGGGGGCTTTGGCGGCTCGATCGTGATCGGCTCTATGAGGCCTGGATCATCGTCGCGGGCGGAGTTGACGCGGGTGGAGACGGGGTGGAATTTCAGCACGCCGTCGGGAAGTGGCAAGGCCAGCTGGCGGGCCTCGGCAGCCCTGACCTCACGGACGTTGAGCCAATCGTCGATCGCTTCCGGAGCGATGATCGCGGGCATGCGGTCATGGATGGTAGACAGCTGGTTGTTGGTGGGAACGGTAATGGTCGCGACGCTGTCTATTTCCTCGCCGTTGGGGCCCATCCAGCTGGCATAAAGACCGGCCAGGGCCATGGGGCGGCCGTCGGCATAGGTGATGTAATAGGGCTGCTTGGTCTTGTCCGGGTTGGTGTGCCATTCGTAATAGCCGCTGGCGGGAATGATGCAGCGGCCGTGCTTGAGGGCGTCGCGAAAGGCTGGCTTTTCGGCCATGGTTTCGACGCGGGCGTTGATCAGCAGGGGAAATTCTCGGGGGTCCTTGACCCAGCCGGGCACGAGGCCCCAGCGGGCGAAATGGGCTTCGCGGCGGCCATGCTGCTCCCAGATTGCGGCGATCGGCTGGGTTGGAGCAATATTGTAGCGGGGTACCATGTCGAGGTGATTGAGGAGCTTGAACAGCTCCTGCATCATCTCGGGCGGGAGCGTTGAAGCGTAACGGCCGCACATGTTGTGGTCTCCATCGTTTACCAACAACAGGTAATGTCTTGGTGCCCGAATCGCAAATGGATCGCCTCGTGACCGACCAACCCAATGCCGCCAGCGTCGCCATTGTCCGGGAAGGCAAGGTGCTGCTGATCAAGCGCGCCTATGCGCCCTATCAGCATCTCTGGACCTTGCCGGGCGGACGCATGGAGCCGGACGAAACCATCGAGCAATGCGCCGTTCGCGAGGTGCAGGAGGAGCTCAATATCACGGTGCGCAATGTGCGGCTGGTGATGGAGCAAATGCTTGGTCGGGAGGGCAATTTCCGCCTGGCGGTGTTTGCAACGCGAGATTTCTCGGGCGTGTTGCGGGCGTCCGACGAGATTGCCGACCATAAATGGGTCGATCCTTCGGCGCTGGTGGCGTTCCGAACCACGAGCCGGCTCGATGACGTCCTCGCGAGAGCCTTCGCAGTTTTGGCGCAGGGGTGATAGTGTCCAGCAAACTTGCGAGCTTGCCTTTGAAATCCTTGCGCTTTTTTGTCCTGGCCACACTCCTTTGCCTTAGCGGTCCCAGTTGGGCCATCGACCCGCCCTATCAGCGGCAGATGGAGCGGCTGGCCGAGATCATGGGCAGCCTTTATTTCCTGCAGCCGCTGTGCCAGCCACAGACCACCGATTGGCGGGCTGAGATGGATGAACTCATCACCCTGGACGAGCCGAACGAGGACCGGCGCCAGCGTCTGGCCGGGGCATTCAACGGTGGTTATACCGCTTTTGCCCGCTTTCACCGTCATTGCACGCCGGCAGCCAAGGAAGCCCTGTCGCGCTTGCTGACCGAGGCCGAAAAAACGGCCCGGGAGATACATACGCGGTTTGCGGAGTGAGGGGAGAAAATTGCAAACGTCGTGTTAACCTTCGGGTTACTTCTCACGCGCCTGCCACAATTACCCATGCTACGCCCGATCCATGACCTGGATCAAAACCAATTTTGCACCCGCAGCGGGCCAGACCCTGTTTGATCGCGACAATGGCGAGCGGCAGCTGGCGCTGGAATATCTGGCGGAAGCGTGGAATTACGCCGAGGAAGACGGCGTGCAGACGGCGGCGCTGGCGCACGCGTCGTTGTTTGCCGCGCTCGCCACATTTGTGAAGATGCATGGCGATGAAGCCACTGCCGAGTTGATGGAATTGTTGCCCGACCGGATCCGGACGGGGGAATATAATCTGGAGCGCGTGCTGCAATAGCAGCCGTCGGTGCCCTTCAGGGGCACCGCACTTGCCTGTTTGGCGTTAGCAGACTGTTAGCATTGACGCCCTGAGGGCATGTCAAACCGGCAGCGCTTCGAGGAAGCGCATGGGCTGCCCCACCGACGGGGTCACAAGTTCTCCCTGCCACATCACCGTATTGCCGCGCACGATGGTTCCGACGGGCCAACCGGTTACGGTGACCCCATCATACGGGGTCCAGCCGGCGCGGCTTCTGACCCACTCATTGGTGATGGTTTCGCGACGTTTCAAATCAACGATGGTGAAATCAGCGTCATAGCCCACGGCGATGCGGCCCTTGCCGGCAATGCCGAAGAGACGGTTGGGGCCGGCGCTGGTCATGTCGACGAAGCGCTGGGGGGTGAGCCGGCCGGCATTGACGTGATCGAGCATGATGGGGACGAGCGTCTGCACCCCGGTCATGCCGGAATGGGATTCGGGATAGGGATGATCCTTTTCTTCCCGCGTGTGGGGCGCGTGATCGGAGCCCAGGATATCGGCAACGCCATTGCTGACACCGCCCCAGATCGCTTCCCGGTGTGCACGGTCGCGGACAGGCGGGTTCATCTGGGCGTAGGTGCCGAGCCTGGTGTAGGCGGTTTCGTCCAGGGTCAGGTGGTGGGGTGTGACTTCAACGCTTGCCACATCCTTGTGGTCGGCGAGATAGGCGATCTCCTCGCCGGTCGAGATATGCAGCACATGAATGCGCTTGCCGGTTTTGCGGGCGAGGCCGACGAGGCGCTGCGTGCAGTTGAGAGCCACTTCGGGCGAGCGCCAGACGGGGTGGCTCGAGGGGTCGCCCGGAACGCGCAAATTCTTGCGCTGCTCAAGCATGTATTCGTCTTCCGAATGAAAGGCAGCACGCCGCGAGATTGCCCGCAAAATGGCTTCGACGCCGTCATCGTCCGGCACGAGGAGCGAGCCGGTGGAGGAACCCATGAAGACCTTGATGCCGGCGCAGCCGGGAAGCGTTTCGAGCGTGGCGAGTTCGCCGACGTTCTCATGCGTGCCGCCGATGTAGAAGGCGAAGTCGCAATGCATGCGGTTGGTACCAGCGGCAATCTTGGCTTCAAAGGTTTCGCGCGTGGTTGTGAGCGGATTGGTGTTGGGCATTTCGAAGACGCCCGTGACGCCTCCCATCACGGCGGACAGGGAGCCCGACTCCAGATCCTCCTTGTGGGTGAGGCCGGGCTCGCGGAAATGCACCTGGGTGTCGATCACGCCGGGGAGAATGTGCAGGCCCTTGCAGTCGATGGTTTCGGCTGACGTATCGTTCGAGAGGCTGCCGAGGGCGGCTATGCGGCCGTTGCGGACGCCGATGTCGGCGAGGCCTTCCCCATCCTGGTTGACCAGAGTGGCGTTCTTGAAAATGGTATCGTACTGCGCCATGTCTGTTTCCGCCCTGCCCTTTTGTTGCTGCCGGGTTTAGCGGACGATTTGTCCGAGAGGCAAGAGTGTCATGTCTATCTATCTTCGGGCCGACCGGGCCGTTTTCCGCTTCTCCGGCGCTGACGCGCACAAGCTTCTCAACGATGTGGTGACGGGGCATGTGCCCGCCGAGGATGATGGCGTTGCCGCTTGGTGGGCGCTGCTGTCGCCGCAGGGCAAGATACTGGCGGAGGGGCTGGCGGGGTTTGCCCAGGATGCGATCTGGGTCGATGTGCACCAGTCCGTGGCGGATGATTTCTTCAAGCGCATGAAGATGTACCGCCTGCGGGCTCAGGTGGAGATCGAGGATCTGCGGGAAAGTTTTCGCGTGGGATATGCCGCGGAGGCGACCGGGGGGATCGCACATCGGGACCAGCGCGGGCCGGTGGATCTGGGCTGGCGGGTGATCGCGCCGGCTGAAGATATTGCGGCGTGGGAGGCGGAGGATGGGCCCTATCGGCTGGCACGGGTAGAGGCAGGCATTGCGGAACTCGGGCCCGACTATCCGCCGCTGGAAGCCTTTGCCCATGATGTTGGGATGGATTTGCTGGGCGGGATCGATTTCGCCAAGGGGTGCTATGTCGGCCAGGAGGTGGTGAGCCGCATGAAGCACCGTGGCACGGCGCGGCGGCGGCCGGTGATCGTTGGGCCGACGCTCGCGGAGGCTGGAACTGCCGTTGTTGCTGGTGGGCGCGAAGCGGGAACCATTGGGCAGCAGGTGGATGGCGGGGCCGTGGCGATCGTCCGGCTGGACCGGATCACGGATGTGGGGGCGGTGAGTGTGGGGGAATCGCCGGTTCAGGTGACGGTGCCGGAATGGGCGGAATATCGGCTGGGGGAGACCGCCGGGGAGGAAGTGTAGAGCCCGCGGATCAAGCCCCGAGGTGATGGTTGGGGGTGGGTGATGATTGGGGCTAACTGAGGGTTTGTGCGCGCGCTAGGAGAATCGCCGTTCGTTGCGTAGCTTCCGGCCTCCAATGAACGATGCGGGGGCATGATGGCGCGGAATGGTACGCGGGCCTGGCAGCGAATGCTGTCTGGGCGCCGGCTTGATATTCTTGATCCTTCGCCCATGGACGTGGAGCTATCCGATATTGCCCATGGGCTGGCGCGCGTGGCGCGCTGGAATGGGCAGACGCAAGGGGATTACCCTTTTTCGGTGGCGCAGCATTCGGTGCTGGTGCTGGAGTTGTTTCGCGGGGCCAATCCCGAGAGCGACGCGGCCTGGCAATTGCAGGCGCTGCTGCATGATGCGCCCGAATATGTGATGGGCGACATCATCTCGCCGTTCAAGGCGGCGATGGGGGGCAATTACAAGGAAGTGGAGAACCGGCTCCTTTCGGCCATCTTCCTGCGATTTTCGCTGCCGGCGAGCATGCCGGCTGCCCTCGCCAAGCTCGTGAAAAAGGCTGACCGGGAAGCGGCCTATTTCGAAGCGACGCATCTGGCCGGATTTGCCCGCGAAGAGGCGCGCAAGTTCTTTGGCGAGCCGAGCCAGCCAACCTTTGATGTGGATTCGTTTGACCGATTGATCCGGCCTTGGCCGACGCGGGAAGCTCATGACCGGTTCGTTGCAGCGTTCGAGGCAATCCGGATCTAGCGTCCACCCGCAGGCGGCGTCGCAATTTGCATCAAGTGCGAGGAATTAGGCTTAACAAAGAGTAAACTTTGTCCGCGCCCGAGCAGTATGGTTGATGGTTCGTTAAGACCAACAGGCATGATGCAAGAATGGGACGGATCTCATGAACCTGCCAACGCGCCACGTAATGATCGGGATTGTTCTAGGGTCGCTGACTGCATCCATTATCGCGGTGACCGGGCCGGGTGCCACGATGCCCGCTATGGCCGACGAGGTGCTGGCGAGCGTGGCGCCAGGGTTTGATCCCAGCAATCTGGTCAAGTTCAACGAGCGGAAATATCGTGTGGAGCACGAGGACTGGGTGGCGACGGAGCCGCTGTCCACCATGCGGGTCAAGAAGATCGAGGGCGGAGAAGTGTCCTATGTGGACATTACCACCACGGCGACGGGGACCTATTCAACCGACGGCATGTTTTCCCGCCACATCCAGTATCCAGGCGTTCACGTGGACGAGGTGCGAGCGCGCAACCGGTTTTCCTTCTGGAGCGGGCGCCACTGGGAAGGGTTCTCGGTGCGGTCCGGTAATTCGTTTGTGTATTGGGATAGCTGGCGGAAGTAGTTTGCCCGCCCCCCACCTAACCTCCCCCTGGGAGGGGGAGGGACGGATCGGGGCCGGCCAACAAGCGCTAGCCGAAGAGCCAGCCGCGTTTGAATTCGTAGAAGACGTGCAGGCCGATCTGGGTCAGCTTGACCATGCGCGGGGCCCAGGCGGGGCGGACATAGGTGGCGTGGTAGTGCGTGGCCTTGCCAACTTCGGTCAGGTAAAGTTCGCCATCGGCAAAGCGCTTTGCAATATCCTGGGCCTGAGCCCATGAGGCCTTGTCGTTGATGACTTCGGGCTGGCCGTCGCAGGCGAAGGAGAACTGGCAAGAATTGCGACGGTGCTGGTTCTGGAACACGACGCCGCAGATGGTGTCGGGATAGCGGCGGTCCTTGACGCGGTTCTGGACGACTTGAGCAATCGCAACCTGGCCCCGGTAGTTTTCACCACGCGCTTCGAAATAGATGGCGGTGGCCAGGCACCAGAGTTCTTTGTCATCGGTCTCGATGGGCTGGCCGGTGGCGAAGCCGCCGGTAATCGGCGCCTGGGCGCGGGCATAGGCCAGTTGCTCGGAGGCGGCCACGGGCATGGGCGTTTTCATTTCGGGCGCGATGCCGGCGATGGCATCGAGAGCGGAAGCGCCCGAGCCACCGAGCGAAGCAATCGACATGCGCGGACCGATCTCAACGTCGCCCGTGGGGGCGATGCCGACTGAAGCCACGCGTGATTGACCAAGGTCAGCCGGATCGGAGCGGAGGGCCGCGAGGCGGACGCGCACTTCTTCGAAGCTACGCGACAGGGCCAGTGCATCCACCTTGGGACGCACGCGGTCGGTTTTTTCGCTGCGATTGGGTCCGGTGAAGCTGGCGCTCTTGAACATGTGCTCGAAGGCGCCGGTGGTGACCGGATCCACCGCCTTGGGGGCGAGGCTTGCCTCAACGAGGTCGATTTGGGGAGCAGGCGTTTCAGGCAGGTCCGAAGCGGGACCGAAAGCGCCGGAGGTGAGACCGCTATAGGTCAGGGCACAGAAAACCCCAACAGCCAGGATTCTGGTGATGGGATTGGTGCGACGTACCGCTCTAGCCGGGCGCGCAGGCGCCGCCGGCCGGTGGAAAAAGACCATAAATGCTACTCAACTCAACGCAACAACACAACTGGGCGGCGAATGTGACGCTAGAATGCCGCTCTTAGTGATGATGTCTGATTAGGGTTAGCGGCGAGTAAACAGGCAATGCGGCCTCCCAAAGGATTAACCATGGCGCTGAGGAGGCAGGATTATGAGTCTTCTGCGATGTGGGTCAAACGCCACAGGCGGCGCGGACGGGCGCGACTTCGGCCATGATGGCATCGACGCGGAAACGCACCGAAAGCGAGCGGGACGCAACGGGGGTCACGCGGGCCGTAAGGTTGTTGGTGCCAGCGAGGCTGTCCAGCAGGGCCACGGCGTCACGCGTGTTGTCTACCACGATGGCGGTGTTGGTTTCGTTGACCGGCAGGGTGCGGCTGCGGGCAGGCTGCAGATCGCTCTGGAGGGTCAGCCCGGCGTCGCGCCCGAGGGCCGACATGGTGTTTCCGGCAAAGGCAAAGGCGATGGTCAGCACATTGCTCTCACACGAAATTGCCATCGTGGCTGGCTGACGCCCGCTGGGGCGGGCGGGGATGAGTTGCTCGGATTCAATGACAACGCTGAGGGCGCTGGCTTGGGGGCCATTGTTGCGGAAAATGGCGTCATAGCAGGCAAGCCGCTCGGTATCCGCTTGCACGCCGACGCATTGCGCGACCCCCGATTGGGCCAGGGCTTCCGGCACGGAAACAGCCAGGAGCGGCAGAAGCGTCAGCATTGCGAATGATTTCACCGTCGATTTCCCTCATGTGCCGTTGTTGCGGCGGTCCCCCGTATGTGGGGCCTTTGTTTGCTTATTTAAGCCTTGCCTGCGCCAGAGTGAGCCGAGCCAGCGGCACACGATAAGGCGAGCAGGAGACATAGTCGACGCCCAGGCCGGCAAAGAAATGCAGCGAAGCGGGATCGCCTGCATGCTCGCCGCAAATGCCGATCTTGAGGCGCGGGTTGGCCGCCCTGCCCCGCTCAATGGCGATGGCGATCATTTCGCCCACGCCCTTTTCGTCGATGGTGACAAAGGGATCGCGCTCATAAACGCCCTTGCGCTGATAGGCGGCAAGGAAAGTGGGCGCGTCATCGCGGGAGATGCCGAAGGTGGTTTGCGTGAGATCATTGGTGCCAAAAGACACGAAATCGACCATCTGGGCGATGTCCCCGGCGCGCAGGCACGCGCGAGGCAGCTCAATCATGGTGCCGAAGGAAAAACTGGCGCGGCCACTGCGCAGGAGGCCGGAATTGTCGGCGATGGCCATGGCCCGCTGGCGCACCCAGGAGACTTCGGTGGCGGTGGAAACAAAGGGCACCATGACCTCGATGGCCACGGGCTCGTTCTGGGTTTCCGAGGCCGCACGCGCGCCGGCCATGATGGCCTGGATCTGCATCTGCAGGATTTCGGGATAGGTGATGGCAAGGCGCACGCCGCGATGGCCCAGCATCGGGTTGACCTCGGCGATGCGATCAAGCCGCAGGCGCAGGGCACGTACGGCAAGGCCGAGCGAGGCAGCGGTTTCCTCGATATCCTCGTCGGTGCGCGGCAGGAACTCATGCAAGGGCGGGTCAAACAGCCGCACGGTGACCGGCAGGCCCTTCATGGCGGAAAATAACGCCTGGTAGTCACCGGTCTGGAAGCCCACGAGGCCGTTGACGGCGTGAGAGCGGTCGTCCTCGTTTTCCGAAAGGATCATGCGGCGCAGGGCGACCATGCGCTCGGGCGAGAAGAACATGTGCTCGGAACGGGCAAGGCCAATGCCTTCGGCCCCAAAGCTCAGCGCCGTCATCGCCGAATCGACCGTTTCCACATTGGTGCGGACGGCAATGGTGCGGCTTGCATCGGACCAGCTCAGGAGCTTGCCAATGGCGCCGCCGATATGGGGCTGGGCGAGCGGGAGCATGCCGACGTAAACGGCGCCGTCGGTGCCATCGATGGTGAGGCGGTCTCCGGTGCGGAACTCGCGATTGCCGATGCGGCAGACCATCTCGCCGGCATCTACGGACAGGGTACGCACGCCGGCAACGCACGGCTTGCCGGTGATGCGGGCGATGACGCCGGCATGGCTCGACATGCCGCCGCGTGCGGTGAGGATGCCAGTGGCGGCTTTCATGCCCTCGATATCGGCGGGGCCGGTTTCATTGACGACGAGGATGCAATGCTTGCCGCGGGCACGAACGCGCGCTGCATCCTCGGCATTGAACACCACGACCCCCGAGGCTGCGCCTGGCGATACCCCTAAGCCCACCGCGATGGGGATGGCGCTTTCTGCCGAATGAAGGCGTGGGTGGAGCAATTGCGACAGACGCGTCGGATCGACGCGGGAGACGGCGTTCTGGGGAGACCAGATCTTGCGGTTGACGCGATCCACGGCAGCTTCGAGCTCGGCAGCGGCGCTGACCTGCATTGGGCGAGCCGAAATAAAGGTGGTTTCCCCATGCCGGATGGCGACGGTGACCACCATGTGGCGGCCCGCCTTGGCATCAACCAGCGCCACGAGCGAACCAATGGAGTCGGGCAGGCGCGGCAGGATCGCCCCGTCGACGGGCGCGGGGCCAAGGGCTCCGGTCGTGCTGTTGCGGGTGAGGAATTGCTCGATCTCGCCTTCGGCGCTGGCCTGCACGAGGACGATCTGCTTGCCACGATCTTCGTCCGGGTGAGCTGTCCAGCCGCTGCCAAAGCCATAGCTGTCGAAGGCGCTCTTGATGGCCTTGCCCAGGGGGCTTGCGGGATCAACCGCGTCCTCCGAATTGCGTGGCGCGGGAATCGCTGTCTTGGCGGGCATGAGCCCGGCATTGTGGGTGGCGGCGGAGGTGCGCACGGCTAGGAGCGGCGCCTTGCCGGCCTTGTCCACTAGCTTAAAAAGGCAGGCGACCCAGTGGGTGCGCAGCTTGGCGTCCTTGCGCGCACGTTCAGCCTGAAGGGCCTCCCAGGCGGAGCGGGTGATCAGAATAGTCGGAATGGTGGGGAAGCCCGCCTCCCCCACGCGGAAAATCCAGCGTGCCTTGCCGCTCAAAAGCTTGAGCTGGCTGGCGGATAGATTCGCTTTTCCCACGGCGGGGGCGATCGCGAACATTTCCTGCGCCAAGCTCACAAAATCATCCTTGTTTCTTTGTTAGGAGCATATTGCCCATGACCCTGTGCGACCGCAACAGGACTTGACTTGCCCCTTCAGCGAAAGCATCTGATCTCATATGGAAAAGCGGCCAGAACTAGACATCCTCTTGTGTGCCCCACGCGGTTTTTGCGCCGGGGTGGACAGGGCAATCCAGATCGTCGAGCTGGCGCTCGAGAAATATGGTGCACCGGTGTATGTGCGCCATGCGATCGTTCACAACAAATATGTTGTGGATGGACTGCGCGACAAAGGCGCCGTGTTCGTCGAGGAATTGAGCGAAATTCCCGAAACCGATGCGCCAGTCGTATTTTCGGCCCATGGCGTGCCCAAATCGGTGCCGGCGGATGCCAAGAGTCGCAACATGTTTTTCCTTGATGCCACCTGCCCGCTGGTGAGCAAGGTGCATGTGGAAGCCCAGCGGCATCATGCCGAGGGCCATGAGATCGTCTTGATCGGGCACAAGGGCCATCCCGAAGTGATCGGCACCATGGGGCAGTTGCCACCCGGCTCGATCAGCCTGATCGAGACAGTGGAGGATGCGCAGGCCTTCCAGCCGCGCGATCCCCAGACCCTGGCTTTCGTGACGCAGACTACGCTTTCGGTGGATGATACGCGCGAGATCGTCGGCACGCTGAAAGAGCGCTTCCCCGCGATCAACGGCCCGCACAAGGAAGATATCTGCTACGCCACCACCAATCGGCAGGAAGCCATCAAGGCCGTGGCGCCGGAGGTGGACGCGATGATCGTGGTGGGCTCGCCCAATTCATCCAATTCCCTGCGGCTGGTGGAAGTGGCCGAACGCGCCGGCTGCACCAATGCTGTCTTAGTGGACCGGGCCGCGGATATCGATTGGTCGCGCTATGAGGGGATTCGTTCCCTGGGCGTTTCGGCAGGGGCTTCGGCCCCGGAGAAGCTGGTTGACGAGGTGATCGAGGCCTTTGCGCAGCGCTTCGCTATCAAGGTGGAAGCGCGGGTGACGGCCAAGGAAAATATAGCGTTCAACATCCCCCGGGAATTGCGCACGATCGAGGCGGCAGTCGCCCGATGAGTGATTTGGCGTTGTTTGAAACCGACCGGCTGATCCTAAGCGGGTGGCGGGAGGATCAACTAGACGATCTGCTTGCCTTGCATGGCGATCCCCTTGTTGCGCGCTATCTCGATGCCGACGGGCAGCCCTGGAGCCGTGAAAAAGCGGCGGCAAGGCTTGGCGTCTGGCGCGATAATTTCGCTCGCCATCGCATGGGCAAGCTGCGGCTCGTGCGCAAAAGCGACGGCGCTTTTATCGGGCGGGCCGGGTTCGGGCTGTTCGGGGACAAGGGAGAGCCCGAGATCGGCTATGCGCTCCTTCCCGAATATCATGGGCAGGGCTATGCCACCGAGGCGGCCAGCGGCTTGCGCGACTGGATTTTCCGCGAGACGGACTGGGATTATTTCCTGGGCTTTGCCGATGTGCGCAACACAGCGTCGTTGGCAGTGCTGGGGCGGATCGGCATGGAAAAGACCCATATCGGTATTCTCGACAACCAGGAATGCCAGTTCCACATCATGCGAAAGCCTGCGGCTTGAGCGAGAAGGTCGTTATCCACACGGACGGGGCCTGTTCAGGCAATCCGGGGCCCGGCGGCTGGGGCGCTATCCTTGAGTATGGTGGGCACACCAAGGAACTCAAAGGTGGCGAGGCACTGACCACCAACAACAAGATGGAGCTGACGGCGGCCATCGAGGCGCTGTCTGCGCTAAAGCGCCCATGCGTGGTGGAGATTCATACGGACAGCCAATATGTGAAGAACGGCGTGCAGAGCTGGATACACGGCTGGAAGCGCAATGGCTGGAAGACGGCCGACAAGAAGCCGGTCAAGAACCTTGAGCTTTGGCAGGCGCTGGACGAGGCGACCAAGCGGCACACGATTGAGTGGAAGTGGGTCAAGGGCCATGCGGGGCATGAGCTCAATGAGCGCGCGGACCAATTGGCCAATGAGGGCATGGCGCCGTTCAAGAAGCGTGGTGCGGGGTTGACGCCGCCGGTTTGAGGGCTGGCTCGGCTATTCCTCCACTAGCACCGTCGCGTCCCCCCGGCTTGGCCCGGGCCCTGGGCCGCCCGATCAAATGCGAGGTCGGCGCCTGTGGTTGTGGGACCTGGTGCCCGATCGTCCATCAGGGATGCGGAGCGATTAGGGTCAAGCCCGTTTCGGCAGAAGGCGTTTGATGGCCCGCAAGGCCGGGGCGATGATGTAGGTGGCGACAGGGATCAGGAGAGCGCCCAGGATCAGGCCGAAGACGAAGTCGACGGCCGCGGTGGCGAGCCAGCCGGCGAAGGCTGCGATGGCAGGGAATGTGTGCTCTGCCCAATGCGCGGCGGCTTCGATGATGTGTTCGGGGGCATCGAGGCCGAATTCGTAAAGGCCATGGGCAACGATGCTGCCGCCGACCCAGGTCATAGCAGCTGTGCCAACAACGCCCAAAATGCGCATGACGACAGGCATGGCCTTGACGATGCCGCGGCCGAAACTGCGACCGAAGCCCGTACGGCCATGCTTGGCAAGCCAAAGGCCGGCATCGTCGCCTTTGACGATCAGGGCAACAACGCCATAGACCGCAATGGTGATGCCGATGGCTACGACAGCGAGAATCAGAGCCTGCTCCCAGATATTGGGAGCTTCTATAGCCGCCAGGGCAATGGTCATGATCTCGGCTGAGAGGATGAAATCGGTCTTGATCGCACCAGCAATCTTTTCGTCCTCCAGGAACTTGGGATCGATGGCCACAGGCTCAATAGCTTCCTCATGCTTCTCCGCGCTATGGGGGGCCAGGGCATGGAAGATCTTTTCGGCGCCCTCGTAGCAGAGGTAAGCGCCGCCGATCATCAGCAGGGGCGTGATGAGCCAGGGTGCAAATAGGCTCAGCAGCAGTGCGGCAGGCAGCAGGAACAGGAGCTTGTTCTTGATCGAGCCCAGTGCAATGCGCCCAACGATGGGCAGTTCACGCTCGGCGCTAAAACCTTGGACGTAATTGGGCGTGACGGCGGCATCGTCGATCACTGCGCCCGCGGCCTTGAGCCCTGCCCTGGAGGCCTGGCCCGCGACGTCGTCCAAGGACGCGGCTGCGACCTTGACGAGGCCCGCCACGTCATCAAGCAATGCAAGCAGGCCAACACTCATCGCACATCATCCTTTCAGGCTGCGTGAGGAAGCAAACCGCGCAAGGGCCGCGCGGTTCCGTTTAGCCGGCAATCCTGGAGAAATCGGCCACCAGATGCATGGTGTTGCGCAGGCGCGCCAAGAGGTTCAGTCGGTTGGCACGAACAGCGGGATTGCTGTCGTTGACCAGGACGGCTTCGAAAAAGGCGTCGACCGGCGCGCGCAGGGTGGCGAGTTCCGCCATGGCGCCCTTGTAGTCGTCGGCCGCGACATGGCTTGCGACAGCGGCATGAACCGCATCGACGGCAAAGGCCAGCGCAGTTTCCTCGCTGCCCTGCAGAAGGTCCTGATCCACAGTGCCGGGATAGGATGTGCCGTCCTTCTTTTCCTCGGCGGCGAGGATATTGGCCGCGCGCTTGTAGCCGGCGAGAAGATTCTGCCCGTCGGGGGATGACAGGAGCGTCGATAGAGCCTCGGCGCGCTGGGTGATCTGGAGGATATCCTTGCTGTCGGACGAGAGGACGGCATCGACCAGGTCGTGGCGGGCGCCGGCGTCGCGCAGCGAGACTTTCAGGCGATCGTGGAAGAAGGCCAGGAGGTCCGAATCGACCTCCAATGGGAGGCGTAGGCCGTTTTCAGAAATGATGCGGATAACGCCCAGCGCGGCGCGGCGCAGGGCAAAGGGGTCGCGCGAGCCGGTGGGCTTCTCATCAATTGCCCAGAAGCCGGTCAGGAGGTCGAGTTTGTCGGCAAGGGCAACCGCAATGGAGGTGGGCTCGGTGGGGACCTGATCCGTAGGGCCCAGCGGCTTGTAATGCATCTCGATGGCCGTCGCGATATCAGCGGGCTCGCCTTGCGCCGTAGCGTAATAGCGGCCCATCAGGCCCTGCAGTTCGGGGAATTCGCCGACCATGCCGGTGGTGAGATCAGCCTTGGCAAGCATGGCGGCGCGCTTGGCGCGTTCAGGGTCGGCGCCCACCTGAGGCGCAATCTCGCCGGCAAGCTTCACCAGGCGCTCGACGCGAGCGAACTGGGTGCCCAGCTTGGCGTGGAAAATGCTGTCTTCCAGCTTAGGAATGGAGTGTTCCAGCGGGGTTGCCAGATCGCCATTGTAGAAGAAAGCAGCGTCGCTCAAACGGGCGCGGATGACGCGCTCATTACCCGCCGTGATAATGGCGCCGCCGTCGGTGGCGATCGTGTTGGCGGTGATGATGAAATTGGGCGCCAGCTTGCCGTCCTTGTCGCGCAGGCAGAAGCATTTCTGGTTGGCACGAATGGTGGCGATGATGACTTCCTCGGGGAGCTCGAGGAAATCGGGATCGAACGAACCCATCATAACCACGGGCCACTCGACGAGGCCCGCGACTTCTTCGAGGAGGCCTTCATCGTTGATGAGGCTGAGGCCCTGCGCAAAGGCCAAGTGCTCGGCTTCGGAGCGGATGATGTCCTTGCGGCGGTCGATATCAAGGACGACCTTGGCGCGTTCGAGCGCGGTCACGTAATCATCGAAGCGCCGGACCTGGATGGGTTGGGGCGCGAGGAAACGGTGGCCAAAAGTGGTTTGGCCGGATTGGACGTCGTTGGCGGTAAAAGGGACCACGGCCGGATCTTCGGTTTCGCTGCCGAAGGTGGCCGTGATGGCACGCAGGGGCCGCACCCAGTTGAAGCTGCCAGTGCCCCAGCGCATGGATTTGGCCCAGGGGAAGTCGGTCAGGACCTTGGGCAGAATGCTTGAGAGGAGCGCGATGGCGTCGGAGCCGGGCTTGTTGATCTGGGCGACATAGAAATCGCCTTTCTTGGGATCGGACTCGATCTTGGCCTGGTCGATCGACTGGAGGCCTGCGGCACGCAGGAAGCCATCGATTGCGGGCTGGGGAGCGCCGACCTTGGGGCCCTTTTTTTCTTCGCGCGTGTCGGGCGAGCGGACGGGGAGGCCCGTGACGGTGAGCGCCAGGCGGCGAGGGGTCGCGAAGGCCTTGGCGCCCTCATAGACCAGACCCGCATCGACCAAGGCATTGGTGACGGCCTTGCACAGGTCCTCGGCCGCGCGGCGTTGAAAGCGGGCGGGGATTTCCTCGGAAAAGAGTTCGAGCAGCAGTTCGGGCATGGCGGGTACCGTTTTTATGAGGGGCGCGGGAGCTAAGCGGCGCTGCCGCCTTCGGTTTGGAGCCACGCTTCGCCGCAGCTTTTGGCGAGTTCGCGGATGCGCAGGATATAGCTTTGCCGTTCGGTGACCGAGATGGCGCCGCGGGCGTCGAGCAGGTTGAAATTGTGCGAGGCCTTGATGACCTGCTCATAGGCGGGGATGGCCATGGTGTGCCGGTTGCCCTCCGCGCTTTTCTCCAGAATTGCGCGGCATTCGTTCTCGGCGTCGGCAAAGTGGCGGAAGAGAATATCCGTGTTAGCGACTTCGAAATTGTACTTCGATGATTCCTGCTCGTTCTGAAGGAACACTTCGCCATAGGAGACGCGGTCCGCGCCCGTGCCGCCGTTAAAGTTGAGGTCATAGACGTTTTCGACGCCCTGAACGTACATGGCGAGCCGCTCCAGGCCGTAGGTGATTTCCCCGGGAACGGGCGAGCATTCAAAACCCGCGACCTGCTGGAAGTAGGTGAATTGGGAGACTTCCATCCCGTCGCACCAGCACTCCCAGCCTAGCCCCCAGGCGCCAAGCGTTGGGCTCTCCCAATCGTCTTCCACAAAGCGAATGTCATGCAGCGCGGAGTCGAGGCCGATCTCGGCGAGGGACTGGAGGTATAGTTCCTGAATGTTGGGCGGAGACGGCTTCAGGATCACCTGGAACTGGTAATAGTGCTGGAGGCGATTGGGGTTTTCGCCATAGCGGCCGTCCTTGGGGCGGCGCGAGGGCTGCACATAGGCGGCCTTCCAGGAGCGCGGCCCCAAGGCCCGCAAAGTGGTGGCAGTATGGAAGGTGCCGGCGCCCATCTGCATGTCGTAGGGCTGCAGGATGACGCAACCCTGGGCGGCCCAGAAGTTCTGGAGCGTCAGGATAAGGCCCTGGAAGGAATTCCGGGGGTCCAGATGGGGCGGGCGATTGGTCATGTGGCAGTCCCTAGATTGCGGGACAAAGCTCTAGTTTGACGGCTTCACCGGGTCAATTGCGTTTGTCGCGATCGCCGGGGCGGAAGGTGCCGTCCTTGTCGCGGGTGAGGTCGATAACGCCAGGCTGCTCGCGTTCGCGCAGATCGCGTTCGCGGCGGATACGGCGGACTTCCTCGTCGTCGGCTTTGAACTTGCCAGTCCAATCCATGTAGATCCTGCGGATGCCCAGGACGATGATGGCCGCCAGCGCCAGTATGATAATGATACGCAAGAGCATGGTTCAGAGCCCCAGGCGCGCCCAGAGGGCGCGGTCTTCGACGGTTGCGGCAAGATCGGCAGCAAGCGTTTGGGCAGAAAAACCGATGCGCGGAATGCCGAAGAAGGGGCGCTTGGGGGCGATGACTTTGAGATTTAGATCTTTGCCATAGCGGGCTTGCAGGACCTCGTGAATATCGCCCAGAGCATCAACGAGCCCGAGTTCTACCCCGCGTATGCCCGTCCACCATTCGCCCGTGAACAGTTGCTCGTCGGGTGCCTTGAGCTTGGCACCGCGCCGGGTTTTGACGGCGTCGATGAAGACTTGGTGGATGTCGAGTTCGAACTGCTTGATGCGTTCGATGTCGCTCTGCTTTTCGGGCAGGAAGGGATCCAGCGTGGACTTGTTGTTGCCAGCAGTATGGACGCGGCGTTCGATGCCCAGTTTTTCAAGAGCACCGACGAAGCCGAAGCCGGCCATGATGACGCCGATGGAGCCAACAATGGAGGACGGGTCGACGATGATCTCGTCTCCGGCAATGGCGATGAAATAGCCGCCCGAAGCTGCGGCGTCTTCAACGAACACCAGGACGGGCTTGCTGTGCTGATCAGCAAGGTCGCGGATGCGCTTGCCGATCAGGCGGCTCTGGACGGGCGAGCCGCCGGGAGAGTTGACGATGATGGCGACGGCCGGGGCAGACTTTATGGCGAAGGCACGCTCGAGCAACGGATTGACGGTCGAGATATTGAGCCGACCCTGACGCTGTTCGGCTGCGATTACGCCATGAAGGCGCACAACAGGAATGGTGGTCTTGCCCCGGCGCAGGAGGCGCTGCAGCCAGGTGCGGCGCCCGGTGGTCAGTTCAGCCATATCTTTTTGTTCTCCCATGCGCGTGAGATTTAGGGCCTATGATCAGCGATTACCAGACAAGCCCCTGTTCTCCACGAAAGATTAGGTCGAACGCCGGGGCAAAGGCGCGGCCGTCCGTTTGGTGAAGGCTGCGGGTGTGGAGCAGCGTGAGCGGCGCCCGGGAGCCTTTTATCGCGCGGATCAGCACGCGGGTGGCCGGAGCATCAGGCCGGGGCGAGAGCGGCAGGATGGTGACGGCGCCAAAGCGCTGGTCGAATGCGGCGAGAAGGGGCGCCAGTTCGGCCGCGGGGAAGATGAAGATGATCTCGGCCCCTGCGGCGGCCGAGGTCGCTGACGTCTTGACCCAAAGATCGAGTGCGACCTTATCCATATGGCGGGCCCCTGCCCGGCTATTGTCTTGCGCCCGGGTGCCGGCAGCGGCGTCGAAAAATGGGGGGTTGGCGATCACTGCGTCGAAGGCGTTTTCCCCAAGGCCTGCGGCGAGCCGCTCTGCACCCCTGGCCGTGACATCGACGCCGAGAGTGACAGCGCGCCCTGCAAGGTCGTTTTGGGTAAGATTGGCTTGCGCCAAGGCGAGCATGGCAGGGTCGCGCTCGGCAAGCGTCGCATGGAGATTGGCGTTGCGTGTGAGCGCAACGAGGCTCGCCGCGCCAACGCCGCTGCCCAGATCCAGCAGGCGCCCGGCGGACCTGCCGACGGAGGCGCCGAGCAGGACACTATCAAGCCCGGCCCGAAATCCGTGGCGCGGCTGCGACACAGTGAGCCTGCCGCCCAAAAAGGCATCGCGCGTGGTGGTTTGGTGTTTTACAAAGCCGTCTGGCTGGTCTAGGGACATCGCACCCGAAAAGGCCGGTTTTGCTTGACCTTACATGCGCAGGTGCAGCGGGCTCAACCAGATTTGCCAGCTGGGCGAACGAGGACGGATGGTTTGGTGTCAGTTCTGACGCAGATGAAAGAAACGAAGGCGGCCAATCCGATCGACCGGCTGCTCGAGGCGACGGCCGCAGACATGTCCAAGGTCAATGCGCTGATTCTGTCGCGCGCTGATTCGCATGTCGACATGGTGCCCGAGCTGGCGCGCTACCTGATCGATAGCGGCGGCAAGCGCCTGCGCCCGATGCTGACGGTGGCCGCCGCCATGCTGTTCGGCAAGGGCAATGGCAGCGCGATCCGCTTCGCAGCGGCCGTTGAGTTCATGCACAACGCCACCCTGCTGCACGACGACGTGGTTGATGAAAGCGACATGCGCCGGGGCAAGCCGGCGGCGCGGATGGTCTGGGGCAACAAGGCTTCGATCCTCGTGGGCGATTTTCTCCTGGGCCAGGCCTTCATGATGATGGTGGAAACGGGCGACATTGCCTCGCTGGGCGTGCTGTCGGCGGCTTCGGCCGTGATGGCTGAGGGCGAAGTGTTCCAGCTGGCCAAGACGGGCGATCTGACGACCACGGCCGAGGACTATGCCGAGGTGATCCGCGCCAAGACAGCCGTCTTGTTCCAGGCGGCCTGTGAAGTGGGCGCCATGTCGGGCGGGGCGGATGAAATGGGGCGCAAGGCGCTAGCGACCTATGGGCTGGAACTGGGTAATGCCTTCCAGCTGGTGGACGATGCGCTCGACTATGGCGGGCAATCGGGAACGCTGGGCAAGAATGTTGGCGACGATCTGCGGGAGGGCAAGATGACCCTGCCCGTGATCCTGGCGCTGGCGGAGGGCACCGAAGCCGAGCGGCAGATGATTGCTGGTGCACTGGGCCAAGCCGATGCGACCGATGCGCAGGTGCGCGCGGTGGTCGATGTGATGGAGCGGTACAAGACGCTCGAACGCACGCTGGAAAAGGCGCAGGCGCATGCGCGGGCGGCGCAGGAGGCGTTGGGCGTTTTACCCGAGAGCGAAATGCGCGAGCTGTTGATCGACGTAGTCGAGCATAGCGTGGTTCGGGCGTATTGATCCCCTGCGCTCAGTAAGCCTCATCCTGCCCATTCGGCAGGCCTGAGCTAAACCGAGAACCCCGGGGTCGACAGCCGCGCCAAGGTGAACTCAAACTTGTGGCCGGTTGGTCGAGCGGTGCCGGTGAAATAAGCGCCGTTGCGGGTAGCTTGCCCTTCGGCGGAGAATTCCAGATTGTCTGCTCCCAGAAGCGCGATGCCGCCGGTTTCCGTGTGCCTCAGGGTCGTGACGTGCGCGCTTAGAATGGCGCCGTCTTCGGTGAACGTGCCGTAATAGGCCATGCCGCTGTCACCCCCAGCGAACTTGTAGCCATGGATTACTACAACGCCGGACGCCTGCCTCCCTTGCACGCGAAAAACCACACCGTACATGCCGTCAGGCAGGTGCTGTGAGCTTCGGACCGAAGCGCTTGATTGCTCTTTGAAGGTGGCCGGCAAGCTGTCTTGTGTCGTCATGACAAACCTCCCAATGGAGAGGAACGATGCTGCCGGTCTTCGGTTGCAGATCTAGCCCATCGGGAACCATGGATCACAGGCCAGGGCCGTACATGCTGGCGTAGCGGCAATCACCTCGCCTAGGGATGCGCTCCAGAATGAGTGCCTGCTTCTTCTGGGGCCAACAGTGGTAGTCGTACGCGGGATGACATCGGAGGCGGGGCAAGTACGCGCATAGCTACAGCTGATCATTGATGGGCCTTGTGCATGGTCGCGGAAGGCGGTTTGATCCCGCCCGGGAGGGCTTTACATGGCGAAGGCAATCGGAATTGGCGGAGTGTTTTTCCGGGCGCGGGACACCGGCGCGCTGGCGGAGTGGTATGAACGCCATCTTGGAGTGCCCGGATTTTGGCAGCAGGATGCGGGGATGACGGTGTTTGCGCCGTTCGGGGAGGATTCCGATTACTTTCCGGCTAGCAAGCAGTGGATGATCAATTTCCGGGTGGATGATCTGGATGGGTTGATCGCGTCCCTGCGGGAGGCGGGGATTACCATAGAGACGCGCGCAGATTGGGATACGGCCGAGACGGGGCGATTCGCGCGGATCCATGATCCGGAAGGGAACCCGATCGAGTTATGGCAGCCGCCAGGGTAGGTCGAATTCGGCACCCCGACCTATTCCTCCCCTCAGGAGGGAGGAGTAGGTCGTGAATGGTCAGGGCACCAACAGGGGCGCCGCGGCGACCCAGTGGTCCGGGTGCGCAGAGCGCATGGTTTGGGCGGCTTGATGAGCCTGGCCGACGGAGCCGAATAGGCCGAAGCAGGTGGCGCCGGAGCCGGACATACGCGCGAGGATACAGCCTTGCGTCTGGGCAAGTTGGTCCACGATGTCCCCGATGATGGGGACCAGCTTGACGGCCGGGGGCTGGAGGTCGTTGCGGGTTTCGGCCAGCCAAAGGCCGAGCTGCGCTGGGCGCGTGAGAGGCGATGGCAGTTCGGGCAAGGGGTAGTTGTCGTGGGCGCGGAGGCGCCGGAACACGTCGGCGGTGGGTAGCGGCACCAGGGGATTGACCAGCACGATGTGAAGCGCGGGGAATTCAGGGAGCGGGGAGAGCAGCTCGCCAACGCCCCGGGCAAGCAAGGGCGCTGACACGAGGCAAGCTGGGACATCGGCACCCAGGCGTGCGGCGAGATCGGAGAGTTCGGCAAAGAGGATGGGATGGGCCGACAGCCCTGCCATCAGGCGCAAGGCAGCGGCGGCATCGGCAGAGCCACCACCAATACCGGCCGCTACCGGCAGGTTCTTGGTGAGGCGCAGGGCGAGGCCGGAGCTGACCGCATCGGGCCAACGCCTGCGAAAGGCGGCGACGGCGCGCAGCACGAGATTGGTGTCGCCATTGCCAAGGTTCTTGGCGAAGGGGCCGATTATGACGAGGGAATCGCTTTCGGCCGGGACGGCTTCGAGTTCGTCGGCGAGGTCGGCAAACACCACCAAGCTTTCAAGATCATGATAGCCGTCCTCCCGGCGCCGCACGACATGCAGCGCCAAGTTGATCTTGGCGGGGGCCAGTTGAGCGATGGGCTCGGCCAAACTATTCGGTCTCGTTCTCTTGGGTGAGGCCTTCGGCCAGCTTGGGGGCGGCACGTTCCTTGACGGTGCCGACCGTGTCCACCGAGCTCGCAATGTTCCACTGGAAACGCGCTTCGAGCCGGCGGCCGGCTTTCCAATAGGCGTCGCCCAGATGATCGTTGATCTCGGGATCGGTGGGCAGCATGAGCACCGCTTGCTCCAGCGTCTTGACCGCCTCTTCGATGCGGCCAAGCTTGTAGAAGGCCCAACCCAGCGAGTCGACGATGTAGCCATCCTGCGGGGCGGCGGCCACGGCCTTTTCGATCATGCCGAGGGCTTCCTCGAGATGCATGTCCTTGTCGATCCAGCTATAGCCGAGATAGTTGAGCACGGCGGGTTGATCAGGATTGAGCTCGAGGGCCTTGAGAAAATCGGCCTCGGCCTTGGGCCATTCCTTGTTACGCTCATAGGCAATGCCGCGGACATAATAGAAGCGCCAGTCGGGCGGGTTGTTGCCGCCAGTTAGTGCCAGGGCCCTGGTGTAGGCTTCGGCCGCTGCGGCGTATTGCTCGTCGGTGCGCAGGAGATCGCCCAGAACCGAAACGGCGTCCAGATCGTCAGGCCGGGTGGCGACGATATTGTTGAGGCGGCGCAGGGCCTCCTCGCGGTCGCCCATGGCATCGAGATTGGTGGCAATGCGCACCACGGCCGTCGACTTCATGGCGGAGTTGGCGGGCACGGCGTCGTAGATGCGGTTGGCGGCCTCGTGCTGGTCGGCGGCGTCCAGCAATTGACCGAGCGCCAGGCTGATTACGTCGGCGGATGGATCGAGATAAAGGCCCATGCGCAGGAAGACCAGGGAGAGATCACGGCTGCTGTCGCGGGCCAAGGCCACGCCGATGCCGTGGAACATTTCGGCGGCGCCCACCTGGACATTGGTGGCAAAAATGCCCGGGCGCTGACCGGCCTCGACCTGGCGCTTCACATTGGAAACGATGGGATGGGTCAGCCCCTGCCCTTCGAACTGCGCGATAACCTCTCGCGCTTCGTCGAACCGGCCGGCATTGGCCAGGATACGGGCGTAGACTTCCACGACGCGGGCCACATAAGGCTCGTTATCAAAGGCTTGCCCTGCAAGGACGACGGCCTCGTCGATCTCGCCTGCGGTTTCGGCCATCAGGGCGCGGTGGAACACCAGGAAATCTTCAAGGCCGGTTTGCCCGAGCTCATCGAGCACGGCTTCCGCTTCGCTCTTGCGGTTGTCGCCCACCAGCGCCCAGGCGCGCAGGATGGTAGCGGTAATGCCCGTGAAGCTGTCCTGCCCCAAAGCACTGAGCATGCGCTCGGCGGCATTGTAGCGACGCTCCTTGAGCGCCTCGGTGGCGACGATGAGTTCGGCCAATTCGTTGTTGCCGTCGAGCTCCAGCAGGTGCCGCGCGGTGGATGCCGCCTGCCCGATCTGGCCATCGGCTGCAAAGGCGATGAAGGCGCGCTCGACGAGGAGCGGATTCTCCCATTCGCTCTGGGCGGCCTGGAAGAAGTAGCGAGCGGCTTCGTCGGTGCGCAGATCCTTGAGCGCCTGCTGGCCGGCCATGAAGGAACCCGTGGGGCTGGCCCGCACGATGGGCATGAGGCCGAAGCTGGCAAACGGATCGGATTGCGCCGTCTGCACGGACGGGGCGGCAGAGGCTGGCGGGAGCGCCGTTGCCGCGAGCAAAAGGACCGCAAGGGCCGGGCGTGCGAGGCGGGTCACAAGCGATGTCACGAGGAATGGTTCTCCCTGAAGTCCATTTGGCTGGCGAGATTGTCTGGTTTGCCCCGATATCGCAAGAGAGCGCTACAGAGCGTGATCAAAGGCCCCTACATCCCGGCGTAATTGGGACCGCTGCCGCCTTCGGGCGGCACCCAGGTGATGTTCTGGGCGGGATCCTTGATGTCGCAAGTTTTGCAGTGGACGCAATTGGCGGCGTGGATGCGGAAGACCGGCTGGCCGGATTCTTCGGCGACCTCATAGACGCCGGCGGGGCAATAAAGCGGGGCGGGTTCGCCAAAGGTAGGCAGGTTGTCGCGGATGGGCACGGCGGGATCCGCCAGCACGAGGTGGACGGGCTGGTCTTCGTCGTGGGCGATGTTGGCGAGGTAAACCGAGGAGGCGCGATCAAAAGTGAGCTTGCCGTCGGGCTTTGGGTAGCTGATGCGTGACTGGGTACTCAGAGGCTGGAGGCCCTGGAAGTCGCGCTCCTTGTGCTGCAACGTGCCCAGGAGCGAGCGGCCGACGATGGACGAGGTCCACATGTCGAGGCCCGCGGCAAGAGCGCCGCCGAGCGTGCCGAGGCGCGACCAGAGCGGCTTGACGTTGCGCACGGCCTGAAGCTCGGGCGCGATCCCCGTAGCCATGATCTTGTGGCCCAAATCGGCAATAAGATCGTGCTGGCGACCTTGTGCTATGGCGGCGCCGACAGCGTCGGCGGCGCCGATGCCCGAGAGGATGGCGTTGTGAATGGCCTTGAGGCGCGGGGTGTTCATGAACCCGGCGGCGCAACCAATGAGGCCACCGCCAGGGAAGGCAAGCGTGGGGATGGATTGCCAGCCGCCGGCTGCCAGAGCCCGGGCGCCGTAGCTGAGGCGCGTGGCGCCATCGAGCAGGCGGGCGATGGAGAGGTGCGTCTTGAAGCGCTGAAACTCGTCGAAGGGCGAGAGCGTGGGATTGCGGTAATCGAGATAGGTGACGAGGCCGAGATAGAGCTTCCGGTCTTCGGCATGGTAGGCGAAGCCGCCGCCGGAGGTGCGATTGTCCAGAGGGAAGCCAAGGTAGTGGTCTACCCTGCCCGGCTGGTGACGGTCGGCGGGGATTTCCCAGACTTCCTTGATGCCGAGGCCGTACTTCTGCGGGCCGCGCTCGAGCTGGTGCGTGCCGATGATCTTTTTGGCCAGCGAGCCACGGGCACCTTCGGCGATCAGGGTGTATTTGGCCTGGAGCGCAATGCCTTCGGCAAAGCCGGGCTTGGGATTGCCGTCGCGGTCGCGACCGAGGTCACCGGTGATGATGCCGCTGACGGGGCCGTTGTCAGGGCCGAGGACATCGATAGCGGCGGTCATGGGGAAGATGTCGACGCCCAGTTCCGCTGCCTGTTCTCCCAGCCAACGCACAAGATTGCCCAGGCTGATGATGACGCCGTCGCGTGTGCGCATCTGAGGCGGAAGCAATTGGTGGGGGAGCGCGAAGTCGCGCGTGGCGGTCAGGTAATGGTAGGTGTCGCTGGTGACATTGGGACCGACCGGCGCGCCCTTGAGGCGCCAATCTGGGATCAGGGCATCAAGGCCGCGTGGATCCATTACGGCACCGGAAAGGATGTGGCCGCCGAGTTCGGCGGATTTTTCAACGACGGTGACGCCGAGCTCGGGATGACGCTGCTTGAGGCGGATGGCGGCGGCAAGGCCGGACGGTCCTGCTCCGACGATCAGCACATCGGTAGAAAGCGTTTCGCGCGAACCGGCGTCTGCCATATAGGAAGCCCTTGCCTATCAGATGCGCGGGTGGCCCCGCCAAACGCGCTGTGACATAACAGAGAACATGGCTGAAGATCGACCGCTAAATCGCGAGGAAATGCTGTCCATCCTTGAATGGTACAGAGCCGCGGGCGTCGATATTGCCGTGGGCGAGGAGCCGGTCGACCGCTTCGCACAACGTCCACCGCCGCGAGTGACCCCGTCCCCTACTCCGCAGGCAGGGCATCCGGCCGAGCGCCCGCCCGTAATGCTGGCGCTCGGCGGGGATCCGGGTGAGGCGCGGGCTCTGGCGGCCGGTGCACAGACGCTGGATGAGCTCCAGGCCATTCTGGGTGCCTATGACGGTTGCGGGCTGAAGCTGCGGGCGACGCAGCTGGTGTTTGCCGATGGCAACCCGCAGGCCGAAATCATGCTGATCGGGGAAGCGCCGGGGGCGGAGGAAGACCGACAGGGCAAGCCATTCGTGGGGAAGTCCGGGCAATTGCTCGATCGGATGCTCGAAGCGATCGATCTCGATCGCAGCAAGGTTTATATTGCCAACACCGTGCCGTGGCGGCCGCCCGGCAATCGCGCGCCGACACCCGAAGAGATTGCCTTGTGCCTGCCGTTTCTGCAGCGGCAGGTAGAGCTGGTTGCGCCCCGGCTCGTGGTGACGCTGGGCGGACCGGCCATGCAGACCGTGTTTCAGACCAGTGCCGGGATCATCAAGATGCGGGGCAAGTGGAGCGAGGTGAGCATCGGGAACCACGGCGTGCAGGCGATGCCCACGCTGCATCCGGCGTATCTGCTGCGCAATCCACCGGCCAAGCAGCAGGCCTGGCGAGATCTTTTAAGCCTGAAGGTGAAGATGGTTGAGCTGGGGATTGGGTAGGGGTTACCTGGCAAACTGGCTGTCTACAACACCTCCCACCGATGGCGCCTTCCGGGGACTTCGATCCGCATGTCCCTCTCCCTCGGTGCAGGCTGAGGAGACCCCAAGATCAAGTTCGGGAGGCGATCTGGGCGGAATAGATCGTTGATGGTGCCGCAGGAGAGAACCTCTCGATAACGATCGCTTCGGGGTGGTTCTGTGGCTCGCCGATAAACAAATCCCCTACCCTCCTGCGATTGCCGCTGTATTGTCACCGTTGCGTGATTTGCAGCGTTGCATTCCCTCTAAGCCGAAAGCGTCATGGCCTCCGTTATCAAGATTTATGCCCTGTTTCTGGGGTCGGCTCTCCTTATGTTTGGTGGAGGCTTGCAGGGCCTCCTTCTTTCGGTTCGCGGGGCGGAGGAAGGGTTTTCACTCCTGGCGCTGGGGCTTATCGGCACAGGCTGGTCGGTGGGGTTTGTGGCCGGATCTATCGGCGTGCCGCTGATCGTGCGCAAGGCGGGCCACATCCGCGCCTTTTCGGTCATGGCGGCGATCGGGACGGTGACGATCCTTCTGAACCTCCTGTTCATCAACGATTTTTCGTGGATTGTTCTGCGCGCCCTTTCCGGCTTCTGCTTTGCGGGAGCGGCGATGATTGTTGAGAGCTGGCTCAATGAAGTGGCTGATAACAAGAGCCGGGGCACGATCTTTTCGGTCTACGTGACGATCAACATGGCCTCGTCCACCATTGGGCAAATCGCCATGTCGATCACGGGAACGGCGGGCTATGTGCCGTTTGTGATCGGCGCCATAAGCTTTATCTGCGCCGTTTTGCCCACGGCCCTAACGTCGAGCCCGCAGCCCAAGCCGCTATCGTCGGCCAAGATCGATTTGCGGCTGCTTTACAGCACTTCTCCGGTGGCGGCGATTGCGGCCTTTTCGGTTGGTATGGCCAATGGGGCGTTCGGCACGCTGGCACCGGTTTACGGCTATGAGCGGGGGCTGGATGCCAGCGGGATTGCCCTGCTATTTTCCATCGCCGCCATTCTGGGTGCCGTGGGGCAGATTCCGCTGGGGCGGCTGTCGGACCGCATCGATCGGCGCATCGTGCTGATAGGCCTCGCCGGCCTTGCGGCGCTGGTTGGCGCGCTGACGGTGATCATCAATCCCGAGGCGGGCTGGGCGATGTATGTGCTCTTTGCCGCCTATGGTTTTGCGGCCAACCCCATCTATGCCATTGCCGTGGCGCATGCCAACGACTTTGCGCGCGAGGGCGATTTTGCCAAGATCGCTGGCGGCATGCTCCTGATTCTGGGCGTAGGCCTGGCGATCGGCCCGGCCGTGGCCTCCATGATCATGGGGGCGTGGTCGCCGGTGGGCTTGTTCGTCGTGACTGCAGTTTTCCACGGGCTGCTCGGGCTTGCAGCATTCCTGCGCATGCGCATCCGCAAGAGCATTGATGCGGCGGACCGCACTCCATTCCAGCCCATGGGCAATGACAAGCAGCAAACACTGGAATCGATTGTGCTTGATCCTCGAACGGAACAGGACGATTTCGTTTTGCCGCCAGAGGAGCCCGATGTTCCAGAGGAACTCGCGAGCGCGGGTCCGGCAGAAGGAGAGCAGCGTCATGTTTAAGACCGACCGGTTTGCGGATCGCGCGTTTAAGCCGCTATCGATCGCGGTGATTGCGGTATCCGATACGCGAACCCTGAAAACCGATACGGGCGGCGCCCTGCTCAGGAGCCTGCTGGAAGCTGATGGGCACAGCTGCGCCGAGCGCGTCGTGGTTCGGGATGATATCCAGCTGATCCGGCGCGCGGTGCAGGGTTTTGTGGCGGATCCGTCCGTGGATGTGGTGCTGACAACAGGGGGCACCGGGTTCTCGGGGCGTGATGTGACGCCCGAGGCCGTGGAGCCGCTGTTTGACAAGCGGATGGAAGGCTTTTCCGTCCTGTTCCACCAGTATTCGGCAACAACGGTGGGGACCAGTTCGCTGCAATCGCGGGCAACGGCGGGGCTGATCGGGACGACGTTTGTGTTTTGCCTGCCGGGATCGCGCGGCGCTTGCCGGGATGCCTGGGAGGGGATTCTGAGCCACCAGCTCGATTACCGGCACAAGCCGTGCAATTTCGTTGAGCTGATGCCGCGATTGGATGAGCGATAGGAGATCGGTCGCACGCCTCGTGGTTCGACAGGCCTACTAATAGCCTACCGAGTGTTCCGAAGCCCCACATGAGGTGGCGCGTTTGCACCACTTTGCGGCTGTGGGGAGATTTCCGGATGGGTCCCGGCTGAAGGCCGGGATGATATCGTGGGAATGGACGGTTCGGTGGGCTCCCTTCAATGAAGGGAGCCTCTTTCTTTTTAGTGCCCGATTTGCGCCGGACCGCTGCCTTCGGGTTTGCGGATAAAGAAGGCAGCGAGGATGGCGCCGAGGGACAGGATCGCACCAGCAAGGAAAGCCAAGCGGATACCGGAGGCGAGCGCTTCGACCGGCGGGAGGCCTTCGGCGGTGAGTGATGCCGTGCGTATGGTCATCAGGGCGATGAAGAGGGCAATGCCCGCGGCACCGGCCAATTGTTGCACCGAACCCAGAACTGCCGAAGCGTGGGAATAAAGCTCCTTGCGCACCGAGCCCATGGATGAGGTGAATACCGGCGTAAAGATCAGCGCGAGGCCGATGCTGAGAACGACGTGGCCAGCCAGCAGCGCCCAGATGGGGGTGCCCTGCCCTACGGTGGTCAGGGCCCACATGACGGCGGAGACCAGCACGGCACCGGGCACGGCCAGCAAGGTGGGGCCGACACGATCATAGAGCCGGCCAACGACCGGACCCATCAATCCCATGATAAGGCCGCCGGGCAGCAGGAGCAGGCCGGTCTGGAGCGTATCGAGCCCCACAACGGTTTGCGTGTAGATCGGTAGCAGGATAACCGAGCCGAACAGCGTCATCATGGCGAGCATCATCATGCTGACAGATACGGTATAGTTGCGCGAGCGGAACACGCGCAGGTCAAGCAGGGCTTTATTTTGCTCCTGCAGGTGTAGCTGGCGCCAGACGAATACGGCCATGCCAAGAACGCCGATGGTGATCGGCAGCCAGAGTGGAATAGGGCTGGGCTCGCCTGTATGGGCAAAGCTTTCGCCAAAGCTCGACAGACCATAGATGAGGCCGCCAAACGCAAGTGCCGACAGAATGACCGAAGGAAGGTCGAGCGGCGCATAGCGCGGGGTGGTTACGTTCTGGATCTTGCGCATGCCCAACAGAAGGGCGCCGGCGGCAATCGGCAAAACCAGGATGAACATCCAGCGCCATTCCAGATTGGCGAGGATAAAGCCGCCAATGGTCGGCCCAATTGCGGGCGCGACGGACATGACGATGGAGATGTTGCCCATGGTCTTGCCGCGGCCCTCGGGGGGCACCAGGGTCATGACCGTGGTCATCAGCAGCGGCATCATGATCGCCGTGCCCACAGCCTGGACGACGCGGCCGAACACCAGCAACTCAAGGCCTGGCGAGATGGCGCAGACGAGCGTGCCGGCGGTGAAGACCGACATGGCCAGAATAAAGATCGGGCGCGTATTGAGCCGCTGGAGAAGGAAACCCGTGATGGGGATCACAACGGCCATGGTGAGGAGAAAAGCCGTGGTGAGCCATTGGGCAGCACCGGCCGTGACGCCAAGATCGATCATCAGATTGGGAATGGCCACGCTCATGATGGTTTCGTTGAGAAACACCACAAAGGTTGAGACCAGAAGAAGCGCGATCACCAGCCTGTTGCGGGCGGCTTCGCTTCGGCTCATCGGTGGAGGAGCGCCGACCAGGTCGGCGTCAAAACTGGTCGCATCCGAACTCATGATAGCTCCTGGGGGCGTGATGTATGCGCGGTCGGTAGGACGACGAGCGGCATTGGCGTGGTTCGACGCGAGGCTAGGAAAAATCTGCGACAGCCCCTGTCAGCAGTTCATTCCTGGGTTTGGCCTTCTACCCTGGGCGCCGCGTACCCCGATACTGCGACTGCCGGCAGGGTTGTTTGATGTAGACTTCTGCCCCCGCAGCGTCCATCCAACAATGTGCAACTCTGCGATGCAAAATCGCCATCGCGCCTCTTTGCCTTTGTGGATCTGCTCCCCATATAAGCTTCGGGAAACGCAGGCCGTCCGCCTGCTTCCGCCTTTCAGTTCTTGTTTTGTTCCCATGCCGCTGCTACATGTTTCTCGTGGCCTGCAGCAGCGATTCGCCTGCGGTCAATCTGGCAGGAGATGAACCATGGCCCTTTACCAGGCCCCTTCCTTTGAAGCGCTCGAAATGCTCAGCCGGAGCCGCGATGCCGATCTGGCGCGGCGCGAATTGCTGGACCCTGCCCGCGTGCGTGGCCGCGGCGCCCAAAGCAATCACAGCGGGCGGTTCGAGAAGCATACGCGCGAGCGGTTCGATGACGGCTGGGACAATGTCGAGCCGCTGCCGATCTTTGAAACGGTCGAGCATAATGAGCGCGCCAAGACCATCATCACCACCAATGATAGTCCCGATATCGGCTTCGAGCGCTCGATCAACGCTTATCGCGGCTGCGAGCACGGCTGCTCCTACTGCTACGCGCGTCCGACGCATGCTTTCCTTGGCCATTCGGCAGGCGTGGAATTCGAGCGCGACATTTACGTCAAGACCAATGCGGTTGAAGCGCTGCGGGCGGAAATAGGTGCCAAGAATTATCGGGTAAAGCCCCTGGCCATGGGCACCAATACGGACCCCTACCAGCCGGCCGAGCGCAAGCACAAGCTGACGCGCGGCATCCTTGAAGTAATGCTGGAGACGCGCCATCCGGTGATGATCACCACCAAATCGGCGCTGATCATCCGCGACCTCGACCTTCTGACCGAGCTGGCCAAGCTGGGGCTGGTGAAGGTTGCCATCTCGATCACATCCATGGACCACAAGCTTTCGCGCAAGATGGAGCCGCGCGCCTCCTCCCCTGCCCGGCGGCTGGAAGCCATGCGGCTTCTGAGCGAAGCTGGCGTTCCGGTGGCGGTGTTTGCTTCGCCCATGATCCCGGCGATCAACGACATGGAACTCGAGCGCATCCTTGATGCCGCCAAGGCGCAGGGGGCGATCAGCGCCTCTATGATCCTGCTGCGGCTGCCTGGCGAAGTGCGCGATGTGTTCCGCGAGTGGCTCCTGCGCCATTTCCCGGACCGGGTGCGCCATGTGCTGGCGCTGGTGCGCGATACGCGCGGCGGCAAGGACTACGATTCCCGCTTTGGCAATCGCATGGTTGGCGAAGGTCCCTATGCCACGCTCCTGCAGCAGCGCTTGCAGAAGGCACGCGAACGCTATGGGCTGGAGGGGAAAATGCCGGCCTTGCGCAATGACTTGTTTATTGCGCCGCGACTGGAAGACCGGCAGATGAGCCTGTTCTAGGCGGGTTGCCCGAGGCGCTCCTGGACCAGGCTGAGGACAGCGGGATCGGTGTAGCTGTCGGTGCTGATCGTGGCGCCGGCGGCAGACATGTCGGCGAGTGCAAGCGAAGTGCGGATGCCCACTGTGGTGAGACCCGCGGCAGTGGCCGAGGCAAGGCCGGTGCGGGAGTCCTCAAAGGCAATTGTGGCGGCGGCGTCGGCGCCGAGCAGGCGCAGGGCTTCCAGGTAGGGAAAAGGGTGCGGCTTGCTGTGGGGCAGTTCGTCGCCGATCACGATGGCCTTGAAGCGGTGGGCGATGCCAAGGCCATTGAGAATGAGATCGGCGTTCGGCCGGGGCGCGTTGGTGACGGCCGCCATGGGGACGCCCCAGCTGTCAGCCAGATCAAGCAATTCGGAAAGCCCCGCTACGGCATGAAGTTCGGTGCCGGCGATGTCGCGAAACAGAGCTTCCTTCGCTGCCATCACGGCCATCCGCTCATCATGGGCGAGATGAGGCAGGAAACTTGCGGCGATGTCTTCATTGGCCCGCCCCTGCAAGGCGCTGACAAAACGCGCTTTGTCGAACTGGTGACCGAAGGGCGCGAAGGCTCGGTTGAACGCGGCGAGATGGACGGGGTCGGTGTCGGCCAGGGTGCCGTCGATATCGAACAGCAGCGCCGCGCCGCTTTTGAGAATCATGGAACTATCCAGCTAAATACTGCCATACTGCCCAGGGATTGACGCAGCGGCGAGAAACGATAGCAAAATCGGAGGGGCGTCAACCGGGAGGAGAGCATGCCAGCGTCGCCGTTTGCGCTTGCCGAGTTGACCGCCATTATTGTTGATCGTTTTCCCGAGCTACGGAATGCCCACTTCACCCTACTCTCGGCCGGGTGGGACAGTGTAGCGGTGGATGCCGATGACCGGCTGATTTTCAAGTTCCCACGCGAACCGGACGATGAAGCCGGCTTGCGGCTCGAGGCAAGCATTCTCCGCCTTGTGCGTGCCCATGTCAGCATGCCGTTGCCACGGCTCGAATTGATAGAAGAACCCCGCTTGTTTTCGTGGCACGAGAAGATTCCGGGCGAGCATTTGGTGACCGCGCAATATGATGCGCTTGAAATTGAGGCGCGGCAGGATTTGGCGGAACAACTCGGCCGGTTCTATGCCGAACTGCATGCTATCGATTTCGCGGACGCCAAAGCGGCTGGTGCCGGGCCGGTGGATGTTTGGCCCCAGGCCGAGCAAATCCTGCGGCTGGCCTGGCCGGTATTGCCCGAGCATTTGCGCCGGTACAGCGAACGGGTGATGGCGCAATGGGCGGAGCTTGGACCCGATCCCTATGGTGAGTGCTACGGGTTTTTCGATGGGCATGGGTGGAACATGGCGTTCGACCACGGGCGCAAGCGGCTCAATGGCATCTATGATTTTGGGGATTCCGGGATTGGGCCGCTTCATCGGGAGTTCATCTATTCGAACCTGGTTTCGCCTGATCTGACCGAAGGGATCATTGGCGCCTATGAAAACGTGACTGGCCGCGCTATCGATCGCGAGCGTGTTGCGATCCTGACGGGCACGCATCGGCTTTGGGAACTCGCGAGCGAGGCGCATCTGCCGGACAATGTGCCAGCTCTCGTGCAATCACTTGCGCTTTGGGCGGAATGGGACAGCTGACGCTCAAATGCTGGTGAATCCGCATCGTCTTCGACGCCCCGGAATTGACTTGAGCGCCCAGGTGGCGATTCTCGCCGCATGCTGATTGATTCGATCATCCAGACCGAGCCTGACTATTCCCATGAGCTGGAACTCAAGGCGCGGGGCGCTCGCGTGATTGCCGGCGCGGACGAGGCCGGGCGCGGGCCGCTAGCCGGTCCGGTGGTGGTCTCGGCGGTGATCCTGGACCCCAACAATATTCCGGCGGGGCTCAATGACTCCAAGAAGCTGAGCGAAGAGCAGCGCGAAGCGCTGTTCGAGCAAATCGTGGCAACGGCCATGGTGTCAGTTGTGGTGGCGCCGCCTTCGATCATTCTCAGCCATAATATCCGCGGGGCGACGCTCTGGGCCATGGCGCGAGCGGCGGGAAGCCTGTGCCTCGTGCCCGATCGCGTTTTGATCGACGGGCGCGATGTGCCGATGGGTTTGCCGTGTGAGGGCCTGGCGCTGGTGGGGGGTGATGGGCGGAGCGTTTCCATCGCTGCAGCCTCGATCGTAGCCAAGGTGATACGGGATCGCATGTGCCAGATCATGGATTGCGACGCGCCCCATTTCGGCTTTGGCGGGCACAAGGGGTACTCCACGCCACAGCACATGAAGGCCTTGGGCGAGCACGGGCCCTGCCGGCACCACCGGGAGGCGTTTGCACCAGTCGCGGCGGCTTGGGAGCGGGTGCGGGGTTTGGTGGCTTAGAAGGCTTCCTCCCTTCCGGCATCCGCGGTTTCTCGTTCCTCGGCGCAAGTTGAGAATGGCGCTGAAGCCATTTGCGAGGGCGGCCTTGCTGCGCGGGGAGAGTGAGATGCTGAGCACACGAGAGGCAGGCGCTGGTTGGCGCCAGGCGACCGACCGAAAACACACAAGAAAACACTTCTTAACCTCCTGCTAACCCCTTGCGAACGCTCCATTAACCCTGAGGGGCTATAAGGGGATTGTTAGTCCTTTGTTAGGGTTAAGTGTATGTTGCGTACCGCGCGTACGGCCCCTGTGGCCGCTGCGGAGGAGCCTGTTCGGCTCCCAATCGATACTATCCTGGTGGGCGATTGCATCGACCACATGAATGCCCTGCCGGCCGGCTCGGTTGACCTCGTATTTGCGGACCCACCGTATAACCTGCAGTTGGAACAGGGCCTCACCCGCCCCGACCAGAGCAAGGTGGATGCCGTTGATGACGAATGGGACAAGTTCGACAGCTTTGCCCATTACGATAAATTTACCCGCGCGTGGCTGAAAGCTGCGCGGCGGGTGCTGAAGCCCGATGGCGCCATCTGGGTGATCGGCAGCTACCACAACATCTTCCGGGTCGGGACTGCCTTGCAGGATCTCGATTTCTGGATGCTGAACGACGTGATCTGGCGCAAGGCCAACCCCATGCCGAACTTTCGCGGCACGCGGTTCACCAATGCCCATGAAACGCTGATCTGGGCTTCGCGGAGCCAGAAAAGTCGCGTCACGTTCAATTACGAAGCCATGAAGCTGGCCAATGACGATACGCAGATGCGCAGCGACTGGCTGTTTCCCATCTGCACGGGCGCCGAGCGGCTCAAGGATGAAGACGACGGCAAGGTGCACCCGACGCAAAAGCCCGAAGCCCTGCTGTTCCGGATTTTGAATGCCACGACCAAGCCCGGCGATATCGTGCTCGACCCCTTCTTTGGCACGGGAACCACGGGTGCAGTAGCGCGCAAGCTCGGGCGCCACTTCATCGGGATTGAACGCGAGGAGAGCTATATCAATGCGGCCCTCAAGCGCATAGCCTCGATTCGGCCGGGCGTATTTGAGGCCTTGCAGTCGGTCACTCCCAAACGCAAGGAGGCGCGCATTCCGTTCGGGTCGCTAGTGGAACAGGGATTAATCGAGCCGGGCACGCAACTTTTCGATTTAACGAAACGTTACTTGGCCATGGTTCGTGCAGATGGGTCACTCGTCTCGGGCACGCATCAGGGCTCCATCCACAAGGTGGGGGCGCTGGTGCAAGGTGCAGAGGCATGCAACGGGTGGACCTTCTGGCATCACGAAGTTTCGGGAAAAGCGGTTCCCATCGACGACCTGCGCACGGATGTTCGTGCAAAACTTGATTTGCTTTCTGCCTGATCCTGACCTCCAATCATTCAGGCTCTAGTGACTGGCCACCGGTTTGCCCCGGTGGCCTTTTTGTTTTGCGGCCTCGGCGCGGATGCCAGGGCAAGCTGAATCGGATGCTCTCTTGCAAGACTGGGCCGGGCGCGAGAACCCTTATTTCAGTGGGGCCAATGCGGAGGAGCTGGAGGCCGCGCTCCACCCAATCGGCAAGGCTCTGAAGTTCGTGCGCCTCGTGGAATAGCTAGTCGAGCCCGGCTTGTGCCAAGACCTTGCGGAACAAGGTAGGGAGCGCCTCGCCCTTAAGGGCGGGGGGTGGCGCCCACCAGCCAGCGGCCAGCCCCTCTGGATTGACCTGCGCGGACCAAACTTCGAGTTCGAGCCGGAAATGGGTGAAGACATGGACGATCTGGCCATGGTGGCGCCAATTGCCGGGAACGGGATAATCAACGGCAGGAAGATCGGCGGTCCATAAGGAGCCTGGCACTTCGGTCATGCCGCCGAGGAGGCCCTTGGTAGGGCGGCTCTGGAGGTAGACATCCCCCTGCCCGTCGAGCATGACATAGGCGTGGCCCTTGCGGATGGGGCGCTCGGCTTTGGCTGGCTTGACCGGATATCGGGTCGGGTCGGCGGTTTTAGTCGCGATGCAGCCCTCCTGGATGGGGCAGAGCATGCAAATGGTGGTGCGCGGGGCGCAGATGGTGGCGCCCAGATCCATCATGGCCTGTGCAAAGTCCCCTGCGCGCGAGGGCACCGAGGCCTGGAGCGCTGCCCGTAGCTCATCCTTGGCGTCGCGCACGGGAACGGGGAGCGCGTGGTAGCGGGCAAGAACGCGATCAAGATTGCCGTCCAGCACGGCGACGGGCTCGTCGAAGCAGATGGCCGCGATAGCTGCGCTGGTATAGGCGCCAATGCCCGGCAGGGTTTGCAGCGCCTCCAAAGTGCGGGGAAAGTGACCGCCGTGCTGATCGACGACCGCCTGGGCGCAGGCATGGAGATTGCGGGCGCGTGCATAATAGCCCAGGCCCGCCCATTCCTTGAGAACGCTGTCGAGAGGGGCAGTCGCCAAATCGAACACTGTGGGCCAAAGACTTGTGAAGCGCAGGAAATAGCTTTTGACGGCGGCGACGGTGGTTTGCTGCAGCATCACTTCGCTGAGCCATATGCGATAGGGGTCGGGCGCTATGCCGCGGGCGCGATCGGCGGGAGAGACGCGCCAGGGAAGATCGCGGGCGTGCCGGTCATACCAGGCTAGCACGGCCGGAGCGTCGATCGGCGCGGGGGTGAGGAGGTGCATGGCGGGGGAATAGCTCTCCGTTCGAGCGTTGCGCAAGGGCACGATGGGAAAGTCGACACCCTCCCCCTTGCGGGGTGGAACCAAGAATGGGGAGGACCAGCCACTTATATAGGGGCTCTCGCACCCCCTCACAGCGCCCGTCCAGGGGAAGTGTCCGCTGGATGCTCATCAACATGGTGCGACAAACGCTTGTTCCTGGTTTCGCTCGGGAGTAATCGAAGGACATGCCCAAGGACGACCTTCCCGAGCCCAAGCGGCGGAACAAGACGCTGAACCTGGCCGAGGTCCTGGCCGGGGCGCTTGATCCTGTGCTCAAGAAGCGCGGTTTTGCCAGCCGGGACATCATCACGCACTGGACTGCCATGGCGCCGGAGCCCTATGACAAAGTGGCCCTGCCGGACAAACTTGTATGGCCGCGCGCAGAGCGCGGGGCAGAAGGGGCGACGCTGGTGCTGCGTTGCGTGCCCGGGCATGCGCTGGCAATACAGCATGAAGGGCAAAAGATCGCCGCGGCGGTGAACCGCTATTTCGGCTATGTCCTTGTGGGCCAAGTGCGCCTGTCGCCCGAGCCGTTCACGCCCGGTTCAGGCGCCAAGCCCAATAAGCGGCCTCAACCCAGCCAGAGCGTTCAAGCGAAGGTCGGGGCCCAAGTGGCCGATATCGAGGACGATGATCTGCGTGAAGCGTTGCGGACACTGGGTCACGCGCTCTCCAGCAGGCCGAAGGGCGACACACGCGCCTGAGCATAGCGTCGGTGTGCATTGTTCACGCTGGGTTGATGCATGTGCCTACTTGCTCACACAATTGCGCTGTGTAGTGTCGCCAACAACAAAAAAGGAGCGTTAGCCGTGAAGTTTACCCGCCGTGACACCCTCATCCTGGCCGCTGCCGCCTCGGCCATGAGCCTTTGCGGGATCGCCACCGCCAACGCTGCCGAAGGCGATATGGTCGACGTCAACAAGCTGATGGCGCCTGCAGGCGATCTGGCCGACCATGTGCAGGGAAGCGACACCGCGCCTGTCACAGTTATCGAATATGCCTCCCCCACTTGCCCGCACTGCGCCGCCTTCTCAAACAACGTGAAGCCCGCGTTTATCGAGGCTTACGTGAATACGGGGAAGGTGAAGTATATTGCCCGTCCCTTCGTGCGCAATGTGCTTGATGCGGCCGTGTTCATGCTGGCGGAAGCAGCAGGCCCGACCAATTACCACAACGTCGTTTCGACCTATTTCCGCACCCAGACGCAGTGGGCCACGTCGGAAACCCCACGCGATGCGATCTTGGAAATAGCCAAGCAGTTGGGCTTTACCCAGGAATCATTCGACGCAGCATTGACGAATCAGGCGCTGTTCACCGGGATGGAAGCTCTGCGCGAACAGGCATTGAACGAGTTCGGGCTGACCGGGACGCCGACGTTCTATATCAATGGCAAGACGCTCAGCGGTGACAAGACCCTTGAAGAGCTCGCAGCTGAAATCGATCCGCTTATTCCTGCCGATTTCGTGGCCAGCAGCGACAATGCCGTGCCCGCGCCTTTGCCGCCCGAAACACCCGTGCCTGTCGAAACTGCCCCCGGAACGGTTCCAGCAGCATCGCCGGCAGCGCCTGAAGCTGCACCCGCGGCACCTGCTGCGCCGGCAGCCTCCGCCGCACCTGCTGCTCCAGCAGCCCCGGCCGCACCTGCTGCTCAGTAATCGATACCATTCATTGCACCTTCCCCTACGGGGGAAGGTCTTGCCCTTGCTCGCGGAGCGAGGACAATGAAGTTTACCCGCCTCAGGCTGCATGGCTTCAAGTCTTTTTCGGACGAGATGACGCTTGTCATGGAGCCGGGCCTTACCGGAATTGTTGGCCCCAATGGGTGTGGCAAGTCCAACCTTGTGGAAGCTATGCGCTGGGTCATGGGCGAAAGCTCATACAAGGCCATGCGTGCCTCGGGGATGGACGACGTGATCTTTTCGGGATCCGGCAATCGCCCTGCCCGCAACTCAGCTGAAGTAACGCTGGTACTGGACAATTCCGACCGCACGGCACCAGCCGCGCTCAACAATTCCGACATCTTGGAAGTTACCCGCCGCATCGAGCGGGAACAGGGCTCGGTGTATCGCGTCAACGGGCGCGAAGTGCGGGCCCGCGATGTGCAGTTGCTGTTTGCCGATGCGTCTACCGGCGCCCACTCCCCCGCCATGGTGCGGCAGGGGCAGATCGGCGAGCTGATCGCGGCCAAGCCGACGGCGCGGCGTGCCCTGCTGGAAGAAGCCGCTGGTATTTCGGGGCTCCATTCGCGTCGGCACGAGGCCGAACTGCGGTTAAGGGCGGCGGAAAGCAATCTCGAGCGCGTCGACGATGTGATTGCCCAGATCCAAACCCAGCTCGAAGCTCTCAAGCGCCAGGCACGGCTGGCCACGCGCTATCGTGCGCTGAGCGGTGACCTCCGGCGCGCCGAGGCAACATTGTTTCACATCCGCTGGGTTGCCGCGCGCTTTGCAGAGAAGGAAGCCGAAGCACAGCAGGCCGTGCTGATCCGGCAATTGGCTGATGCAACCCATCGGCAATTCGAAGCCCAGAAACAGCTCGACATTGCCGATGCTGCGCTGCAGCCCTTGCGTGAGCGTGAAGCGGTGACCGGAGCGGTGCTGCAGCGCTATACCATTCTGGCCGAGCAATTGACGGCAGAAGCACGCCGGGCCGACCAGCGCCGTCAGGAGCTGGAAGATCGCCTGAAGCAGTTGGAGCGAGACGGGGTGCGAGAGCAGGAGCTCGCTGCCGAAAGCGAGACGACGCTTGCAGCCTATGCCGAGGAGCAGGGGGTCCTGGAAACGGAAGCCGAAGCGGCGCAGGTCGACTACGATCAGGCGCGGCGAATTGCCGAGGAGGCCCGCGCGGCAGTTGCGGCAGCAGAGGCAGTGGCGCGAGCGGCAACTGATGAGTTGTCGCAGTTGCGCGCACGACGGGCGCAGACCATTCGAGCCGCTCAGGATGCCGCAATCCGGCTGGAGCGGCTCAACGGGCAATTGCATGATGTCGAGCGCGAGGCCGAACAGATTGCCCGCAGCCTTGGCGCCGACGAGACCCTCAGCGCCATGCAGGCGGCCTTAGCGGAAGCCAAAGAAGGTGCGGCTGCAGCAGAAGAGCTGACGCTGGAGGCGGACGAAACGGTTGCAATTGCCGAAGAAGCGCTTGAAGCGGCGCGGCCCCGGCTTGCTTCGATCGAGGCAGCGCTCAACCGGTTGCAGGGCGAGGCCAGCACGCTTGGCAAGATGCTCAATGTGGGGGCAAGCCTTTGGCCTGCCATTGTCGATGAGCTCAAGGTGGCGCCGGGATATGAAACGGCGCTGGGTGCGGCGCTGGGCGACGATCTGGAAGCAAGCTCGGACGCCGGCGCCCCCATGCACTGGTCTGTGCCGGTGGATCATACCGACGACGCCGCCCTGCCCCAGGCGGCCGAGCCGCTGTCTCGCTACGTGACCGGCAGTGCCCTTCTCAAGCGGCGACTGGACCAGATCGGGCTCATTGACGCGGTGGATGGGCCAGGGCTCATGCATGCGCTCAAGCCCGGTCAGCGGCTGGTGACGATGGACGGAGCCTTGTGGCGGTGGGATGGTTTTGTGGCGGCGGCCGACGCTCCGAGCCCCGCCGCACAGCGTCTGGCGCAGAGGAACCGGCTGGCTGAACTGGACGAGGAGATCGCACGTACCAAAGGCGAGCACAACTCTATCAAGCGCGAGATCGAGGCGCTGAATGCGGCGCTGGACGCTGCCCGGCAGGACCAGCGCGCCAAACGCGATGCTTGGCGGACAGCGCAACACGCCATTGGCGCGGCACAAGCCGGAGTGGACAAGGCGCAGCGCGCCACGGGCGATCTGACCGTGCGGCAATCGGCTGTGGAGGAAGCGCGCCTGCGGCTCACCGCCAGCGTAGCGGAGGCCGCAGCCCTACGTGAAGAAGCCGAAGCGGCTCTGGGAGAGGCCGGCTCCGAGGAGGAAGCTGCTGCGAGGGCTCAGGAGCAGCAGACGGCCTTAGCCGCGGTCAGGGAACGGGCGGAACAGGCGCGGCTCCGGCTGGGCAATTTCGAAACCGCTGCTGTTATGCGTGACAGCCGGCTGGCCCAACTCGAACGCGATACGTTGAGCTGGCAGCGGCGGCGCGATGGCGCCAAGGCGCAATTGGCCACACTGGATCAACGAAAGAAAGAAATCACCGAACAGCTCAGGAGCGTCACCGACACGCCGGATGATTTTGCTGCGCGGCGGGCGCAACTTGAGGAACAGATTGAGCAGGCCAAGATCGAGCACAAGGCTGCCGGCGACTGCTACAATTTTGCGCAAGCGCAGTTTCGCGAGGCAGACAAGGGCCTGAAGGCTGCAAACGACGCTCTTGCCAGTGTGAGGATAGAGCTTACCCGTATCGAGGAACGGGCGAAGGGCTTTATCGCTCAACGGCAGCAGATCGAGCGTCAGATCGAGGAAACGCTCGACATTCCGGCGTCGCGGACACTGGAAGCATCGGGGATTCGGCCCGAAGAGGCGCTGCCCTCAGAATCCGCAACAGAGCAGAAGGTAGAGCGCCTCAAGGCCGAACGCGAGCGGCTGGGCGGGGTGAATCTATCGGCGGAAAAGGAAGCGGGCGAGGTGCAAGAAAGGCTCGATACGCTAGTCTCGGATCGTGACGATCTGATCGAGGCTATCGCCAAGCTGCGCACCGGCATCCAGTCGCTCAACCGCGAAGGCCGCCTTCGGCTCAACGAGGCCTTCGGCAAGGTGAATGCGCATTTCCAGGAGCTGTTTACCAGCCTTTTCGGAGGAGGCACGGCGGAGCTGACCTTTGTGGAAAGCGATGACCCACTGGAAGCCGGACTCGAGATCATTGCTCGCCCGCCCGGCAAGAAGCCGCAGACGATGACGCTGCTTTCTGGTGGCGAGCAGGCGCTGACGGCGATGAGCCTGATCTTTGCCGTGTTCCTCACAAATCCGGCCCCCATCTGCGTGCTTGATGAGGTGGATGCACCGCTCGACGACGCCAATGTGGAACGCTTCTGCAATCTGCTCGAATCCATGCGGCAGCGCACCAACACGCGCTTCATGGTAATCACCCACAATCCGATCACCATGAGCCGCGTGGATCGCCTGTTCGGGGTGACGATGGCGGAACGTGGCGTGAGCCAGCTGGTATCGGTGGACCTGCAAACGGCGGAAAGCTTCCGCGAGGCGGGCTAGCGATGGCGGGCCCAAATTGGGAGAATCTCCCCTCCCCTGCCATTCTTGTGCCACGATCGGGTGTGGACAGCATGCCGCACCCCACTTGAACGGCAATTTCTATTTTTGAAACAAGGACTTGCGTCTAACAAGCTTGTCTTGACACTCCCCAACCCCGCCACTATGTTGCGCGCGACTTAAAAGGGTGTCCCGAAATCATCGGGAAAGGCCGGCTGGGGAGCAAGCGGATGGCAAAGCCGCAAGATACCGAAGGCGGGCCCGAACGCACCGAACAGGCGACACGGGATCTTGCATCGCGGATCGCCTTGGCCAAGCGGGAACGCGAGGCGGAGGACAACAGAGCCTCTGCTGACAATTCCCGGGAGATGACCGGACTGGCGCGCGGCATGCGCATCGGCACCGAGTTCATCGCCGCGATCGTGGTAGGTACCCTCGTCGGGTATTTCATCGATCTTGGCCTGGGGTCCAGCCCCTGGGGCATGCTCATCATGTTGTTGGTGGGCTTCGCCGCTGGAATACGCAATGTCACCCGTGTGGTGATGCAGATGAATGCCGCCTCATCTGTTCCGACTGAGTCCGCATCCGGACCAGCTGGGCAGACGAAGATGACAAATGATGACGTTTAGAGGGCTCCATGGCCGGTACTGACCCGATCCACCAATTTGTCATCTCTGACATCGTCAAGCTATTTACTATCGGCGGAGACGGGACCGCAGGCAGCGGCCTTACCTTCTCGTTCACCAATTCGGCCCTGTTCATGGTGGTTTCGGTCGTGCTGACCACGACCTTCCTGCTGTTCGCCAGCCGGAACCGCAAGCTGGTGCCCGATCGCTGGCAATTGGCGGGGGAGATGTCCTACACGTTCATTGCCAATATGCTGCGAAGTTCAGCGGGCTCGGAAGGCATGCGGTTCTTCCCGTTTGTTTTCTCCATGTTTGCCTTCGTCCTAGTTGGCAACATGCTGGGCATGTTCCCCTATTTTTTCACCTATACCAGCCACATCATCGTCACCTTCGGGTTGGCCATGCTGGTGATCCTGGTCGTGACCATCTACGGCTTTGCCCGGCACGGCCTGAAGTTCTTCAAGCTCTTTGCTCCCTCGGGCGTGCCGGCCTATGTGCTGCCCATCGTGATCCCGATCGAGATCGTGTCCTTCCTGTCGCGTCCGATCAGCCTCTCGGTTCGTTTGTTTGGCAACGTGCTCGCAGGCCACATCACGCTCAAGGTGTTCACCGGCTTTGTCGTGTCGCTCGGCGCCCTGGGTGCACTGGGCTGGCTCGGCGCCCTCCTGCCGATGATCATGGCCGTGGCCATCACGGCACTCGAAGTCCTCGTCTCAGCCGTTCAGGCCTATGTGTTTGCCGTGCTGACGTCGATGTATCTCAACGATGCGGTTCATCCCTCGCACTGATTGTTGAGCCCCACCCCCGGCGTTGACGCCGAAACGATCTTGTCATTGAAAGGACAACTGAAATGGAAGCCGAAGCCGCAAAGTACATCGGTGCTGGTATCGCAACCCTGGGCATGGCTGGCGCCGCCCTTGGCGTGTCGAGCATCTTCTCGAACTTCCTGACGGGCGCACTGCGCAACCCGTCTGCCGCTCCAAGCCAGGTCGGTAACCTGATTTTCGGTTTCGCCGTGACCGAAGCTTTGGGCATCTTCTCGTTCCTGGTTGCCCTGATCCTGCTGTTCGTCGCCTAATATCGGCTGCGATCGCGATCTTTGGCGCAGCCGGCACCTGCTCGGCTGCGCATCTTTATCCGGCCCACCGGCCGGCTGACCGCCACGAACGGGACCTCACCTGATGGTAACGCAAGCCTACGCCCAAGAAGCGGCTGCACCGGCCGAAGAGCATGTCGAAGGCGCCGAACACGCCGTTGACACGACCCACGCCGATCCGACCGCCGATACCCATGCCACCACCGAGGCTCATGGTGGCGAGCATGACTCGGGTGTTTTTCCTCCATTCGATCCAGCAACATTCCCCTCGCAGCTGTTGTGGCTCGCCATCACCTTTGGTGCGCTCTACCTGCTGATGAGCAAGCTGGCCCTGCCCCGCATCGGCGGGATCCTGGAAAACCGCAAGCACGTCATCGACGCCGATCTGGCGGCTGCTGACGCTTCTCGCCAGAAGACCGATGCGGCCATTGCGGCCTATGAGACTGCCCTTGCGGAAGCCAAGAGCAAGGCCCAGGGCATTGCTGATCAGAATCGCGAAGCCATCCAGGCGGACCTCGCTGCCAAGCGCAGCGCCGTGGAAGCTGATCTGGGCGCCAAGCTTTCCGCTGCCGAAGCCCGCATCGCCAGCACCAAGGCCGAAGCGATGACACATGTAGACGAAATCGCCACGGAAACAGCACAGACCGTTGTGACCCAGCTGGTGGGTGACGTTTCCACCGACAGCGTCCGCGCTGCCGTTGCCAAGGCCAAGGAGTAAGCGCGATGGAATGGCTCGATAATTCATTCTACGCCGCCGTTGCGCTGGTTATCTTTGCTGGCCTCGTGATCTATTTCGGCATTCCCAAGGTGATTGGGACCATGCTGGACAAGCAGATCCAGAAGATTGCCGACGATCTGGCGGAAGCCAAGAAGCTGCGCGATGAAGCAGCCGCCCTGCTCGTGGAATATGAGCAGAAGCGCGTCGCTGCCGAAAGCGAAGCTGCTGGCATCATCGCTGCTGCCCAGGAAGAGGCCACTCGTCTCACGGCAGAAGCTCAGGCTTCATTGGCTGAGCTGGTTGCCCGCCGCACCCGTGCGGTGGAAGACAAAATTGCCCAGGCCGAGGCACAGGCTGTTGCCGAAGTTCGGGCTCGTTCTGCTGACGTGGCGATCGAGGCCGCCCGGCTGGTGCTGATCGACGAAATGGGCCGCAAGGGCGGTCAGGTCGTGGATCGCGCCATCGGCGATGTGGCTAGCCGGCTAAACTAAGGTTTGGCGCAGATTTGAGTTGGAGGCGGGCCGCGAGGTCCGCCTTTTTTGTTGCCAAGCCTTGTGGAGCATCGGCAGGGCCAAACAAATCGCTGTGGGCCTTCCCGGGCGCGATTGACGCCCAATCAAAACTCCACCATGGTGCCCTCGACTGCGGGAGAGACTGGTGTTCTCCAGCGCCGAAGGAGCAACCGCCCCGGAAACTCTCAGGCCAAAGGACCGCAGTCAGGTCAACAACTCTGGAAAGCGGACCTCGCGAGGGTCCCACCGAAGGAGCAACCGGCGCTCAGCTGGGAAATCTCTCAGGGCAAGGACAGAGGGGGCACGGACTTCGCCGCAGGGCGAGCGTCCCCGTGCCGCCGTGTTCTTTTTCCTGGGAAGTGTTGATGGCCCAAACCTCAGCTGACGAGCTCAAAACCACGCCGCTGTTCGAGCGTCACCTTGCCGCCGGCGGTCGCATGGTACCCTTTGGCGGCTATAATCTGCCAGTGCAGTATCCCAGCGGGATCATCGCCGAGCACAAATGGACGCGCGAGCAGGCGGGCTTGTTTGATGTCTCGCATATGGGGCCCTGCTTTCTGACCGTCACCCACCTCAGCGGAGACGACGAGGCCGATCATGCTGCCGTTGCGGCACTGCTTGAGCCTCTGATCTGTGGGGATATCGCGGGCCTCACGCCTGGCCAGATCCGCTATACGCTCCTGCTGAATGCGCAAGGCGGCGTGATTGACGATTTGATGGTGGCGCGCTCGCCGGTGCAGGCGGGCTCGCTTTACATCGTGGTCAACGCGGGCACCAAGCAGAACGACTTCGCGCTGATCGCTGCGGCTGTCGGCGAACGGGCGCAGTTGCGCCGTGCCGATGATGGCACGCTTCTGGCGCTGCAGGGGCCGGAGGCGGTCAACGTCATGGCCCATACTGTGCCGGGGGCAACTGAGCTTGGCTTCATGCAATGCGGCGTGTTCGACTGGCGGGGCGAAACGCTTGTTGTTTCCCGCTCCGGATATACCGGCGAGGATGGATTTGAAATCCTGTGTTCAGCGGCGGCAGGTCCGCTGCTGTGGGACGCCCTGCTCGGCGATGACCGGGTGAAGCCAATTGGCCTTGGAGCGCGCGACAGCCTGCGGCTCGAAGCGGCATTGCCGCTTTATGGACATGACCTCAATGAAACCATATCACCGGTCGAGGCTGACCTAGGCTTTGCCGTATCAAAGCGGCGGCGGGAGGCGGCCGATTTTCCCGGCTCGCAGCGAATACTGGCGGAGCGCGAGGGCGGTTTGAACCGTGTCCGCGTCGGCCTTCTTGTTGAGGGTGCACCGGCGCGTGAAGGCGCAGAGATCCTCGATGAATCCGGCACCGCTATTGGGGTTGTCACCAGCGGGGGGTTTGCGCCTTCGCTGGGCAAGGCGATTGCGCTTGGCTTCGTGCCCCCTGTGCAGGCAGCGCCCGGCACAAAGCTCCAAGTATCCGTGCGCAATCGCGCGCAAGCCGCCGAAGTGGTCCAAACGCCCTTCGTGCCGCATCGTTATTTCCGTAAGCCAAAAGCCAGCTGAGAGGCCGCTATGACCACCAAGTTCACGCCAGACCACGAATATCTCCGGGTTGAAGGCTCGACCGGAATTGTGGGGATCACCCCCTATGCCCAGGAAGCGTTGGGCGACATCGTCTTCGTGGAACTGCCCGAAGTGGGCAAGGTCCTCAAGAAGGGCGACGAGGCCGCTGTTGTTGAGAGCGTGAAGGCGGCGTCTGAGATCTACGCGCCTGTCGCCGGCACCGTGACCGAGGTGAATACGGCGCTGAGCGGCGAGCCTGGCCTGATCAACAGCGATCCGGAGGCGGGTGGCTGGATCTACAAGATCGAGATCGCCGATTCCGGTGAGATCGATGGGCTGCTCGATTCCGACGCCTATGCCAAGCTGACGCTTTAACTCAGGCCTTTGTTCATGCGCTATCTCCCCCACTCCGAAGCCGAACGCGCCGAAATGTTGGGCGTTATCGGCTCGGCCAATATCGATGCCTTGTTCAGCGCCGTGCCATCGCAAGCGCTCAAGAGCTTCGACCTCGGCCTGCCGGCCCACAGCCCTGAATTCCTTGTCGAAGCGCATATGAAAGCGCTGGCGGCCAAGAACCATGCAGGCGCCGATGGCCCGTTCTTTCTTGGCGCGGGTGCCTACCGCCACCATGTGCCCGCGACGGTCGATCACCTCATTCAGCGCTCGGAATTTCTGACCGCCTATACACCCTACCAGCCGGAAATCTCGCAGGGCACGTTGCAGATGCTGTTCGAGTTTCAGACCCAGGTGGCCAAGATCACCGGCATGGATGTGGCGAACGCCTCGCTCTATGATGGCTCGACCGGCACGGCCGAGGCCGTGCTGATGGCGCGGCGTTTAACCAAGCGCAACAAGATCGTCCTTTCTGGAGGGCTGCACCCACATTACCGCGACGTGGTGCGTGCCTACCTCAAGGACGATGCCGATCTTCTTTGCCTGTCGGCTTCGCCGGAGGGCCAGGGCGATATTCTCCATCACATCGACGAGCAGACAGCTGCTATCGTGGTGCAGACGCCAGACTTTTACGGTCATCTGCGCAATGTGCAGGCAGCGGCAGACGCAGCGCACGCCAAGGGTGCGTTGCTGATCGTGGTCATTACCGAAGTGGTGTCGCTGGGGCTGCTCGAGGCACCGGGGGCGCTTGGGGCGGATATTGTGGTGGCGGAAGGCCAATCGATCGGCAACGCTCTGAACTTCGGTGGGCCCTATCTGGGGCTGATGGCAACACGCAAGGAATTCATCCGGCAGATGCCGGGACGGCTGTGCGGCGAGACAGTGGACGCCGAAGGGCAGCGCGGGTTCGTGCTAACGCTGTCCACGCGCGAGCAGCATATTCGCCGCGAAAAGGCGACCAGCAATATCTGCACCAATTCCGGGCTTTGCGCGCTGGCGTTCTCCATCCATATGGCGCTTCTGGGCGAAGCCGGCTTCAAGCGGTTGGCGCGGCTCAACCACGCCAATGCCTGCAAGCTGGCCGATGCGCTGGCGGGCGTTGAGGGTGTCGACGTGCTCAACAAGAGCTTCTTCAACGAGATGACCATTCGCACGAGCCAACCAGCGGCATCCCTAGTGGAGCGGCTGGCTACACGCGGGATACTCGGGGGCGTACCGGTGAGCCGCCTTGAACCAAGCGATCCGTCGGTCGCCAACCTCATCGTCCTGGCTGCCACCGAACTCACAACCGACAGCGATATCGCAGCGCTGTGCGTCGCGCTTGCGGAGGAACTGCAATGAGCATGAACAATCAAGGCCGTCCAACCGGCATAGGCACCTCCAGCTATGCGGCAAGTTCGGGCTCGGCGCTTCTGCCGAATGAACCGCTGCTGTTCGAGATCGACGATACCGAGCATTCGGGCGTTGATCTGCCGGAGGTGGAAGTTTTGCTGGATAGGCTGGGTGGCTTCGAGCGCAAGACTGCGCTTGATCTGGCAGGGCTGACCGAGCCGGAAGCCATGCGCCACTATGTGCGGCTGTCCCGGCTTAATCACTCGATCGACAGCGGCATGTATCCGCTGGGCTCGTGCACGATGAAGCACAATCCGCGCCTTAACGAGAAGATGGCTCGCTTGCCTGGTTTCAGCGACATTCATCCGCTGCAGCCAGTTTCGACCGTCCGGGGCGCGCTGGAGCTGATGGAAGAGCTGTCGCATTGGCTGATGACGCTGACCAATACCGCGGCCGTGGCCCTGACGCCCAAGGCTGGCGCACATGGCGAGCTGCTGGGGATGATGGCGATCAAGGCAGCGCAGGATGCAGCTGGCCAGAGCCACCGCAAGATCGTGCTGGTGCCTGAAAGCGCCCATGGGACCAACCCGGCGACGGCGGCGTTTTTGGGCTATTCGGTAAGGCCGATCCCGGCGCGCGCTGACGGCACAGTGGATGTGCAGGCGGTTAAGGATGCGCTGTCACCCGAAGTGGCGGCGATCATGCTGACCAATCCCAATACTTGCGGCCTCTTCGAGCCTCATGTGATCGAGATTGCCGAGGCCGTGCACGCGGCTGGCGCGTTTTTTTACTGCGATGGCGCCAATTTCAACGCCATCATGGGCGTGGTGCGACCCGGCGATCTTGGTATCGATGCCATGCACATCAATCTGCACAAGACCTTCTCGACGCCCCATGGCGGCGGCGGGCCGGGCGCAGGTCCCGTGGTGCTGTCGAAAGCCCTGGCGCCCTTTGCACCGGTTCCCTTCGTGCGCAAGGGTCCAGAGGGGCTGGAGCTGGTGGAGCATGCAGAAGGCACAGCGCTTGGCCGCGTTACGGCGTTCCAAGGGCAGATGGGCATGTATGTGCGGGCGCTGACATATATGCTGAGCCACGGCGGCGACGGGCTGGCGCAGGCAGCGCAGGATGCGGTGCTCAACGCCAATTACATCAAGGCGCGTTTGAGCCATGCCTTTTCGGTGCCGTTTGGCGATTATCCCACTATGCACGAAGCCCTGTTCGACGACAGCTTCCTCGATGGCACGGGTGTCACCACGCTCGACTTTGCCAAGGCGCTGATCGACGAGGGTTTCCACCCCATGACCATGTACTTCCCGCTGGTGGTGCATGGTGCGATGCTGATCGAGCCGACCGAAAGCGAAAGCAAGCAGACGCTGGACCGGTTCTGCGAGGTGATGGAAGAGCTGGCGGTTGATGCCAAGGCTGGGAACAAGGAGCGGTTTACCTCGGCTCCGGTGAAGGCTCCACGGCGGCGGCTGGACGAGACGCGCGCAGCCCGAACGCCGATCTTGCGGTGGGAAAGGCCGGCGGAGGCGCTCAAGGCTGCGGAGTAACCTCGTCGCTACCGAGTAGACCTCATCCCGAGCCAGTCGAAGAGCCTGCCCGCCGCGAAAGACGGGGGACGAGGTTGTGGCACCCAAGCCTCCACTTGCCAACCTCGTGGTTCGGCGAGCCAATGATGAGGACTTTGGGGGTCCAAAAAGAAAAGCCCGGTACCGGCTGGGCTTTCACTCAAATTGGTAGTCCCTACCCGCGCGTGTCGAAACCAACCCAGATCGTGATGTCTTCACCGCCGAGATAAGGCACCTGGACGTTCTCGATGACCTTGACGAACTCGGCGGAGCGAGCCGGTGCCGCGATGGCGACGGGGATGGTGTATTTTTCCGAGAAGATCGCCTGCCCATCGCGCTCGACGGCGAAGCGGACGGGGGCATTGACCGAGCTCTGGTTGCCCTGTGGGCCCAAGAGTACGCGACCGACAACGCCCATATTGACGGTGATCAAGCCATTGGACACCACGCAGTTGCGCGAGGTCTCGTCGATCACGCCTTGATATTGGAGGGCCTTGGCGTCCCCGGTGCGGCCGCTGCCATAGTAGAACATGGCCTCGCTGCCGGGCCGGATCTTGATGGGCGGGCATTGGGTGGCAATCGCCGGCAAAGCGCTGGTTTGCGCCTGGGCAACAGCGGCTGGAGACGGCGTGGCGTTCTGGAGATTCTGGGTCTGGGCCGCGTTGCCGCCGCCCATCAGGCCGCCCATGGAACAGCCGGCCACGATAGCCGCGCCGAAACCCAGGGCTAGAATGCGCACGGCATGTGAAGCGATATTGGTCATTGCAGTGTCCTGACGCAAACTAGGCTTTGACGGTTTCAAGGGCCATCAAGATGGCGGGGGCTCCCGTGGCGCTGACACCAGGCGCATCCTCGAGGAATATCTGCTGCACGATACCATCGCGAATCAACGCGGCCGAGCGGGTGAACCGACGGCCCATGCCGCTCGCGGACATATCCTTTGCAAGGCCCATGGCATCGGCCAGATCGGCATTCCCGTCAGCCAGGAAGTCGATGTGGCCTAGCGCCCCAGAGGCCTCTGCCCAGGTTTTCACCACATGCTTGTCGTTGACCGAGGCGCAGACGATGCGGTCCACGCCGGCGGCACGGAGTTTGGCGGCATTGCCCACAAAGCCTGGTAGATGATTGACGTGGCAGGTGGGCGTAAAGGCGCCCGGGACTGAAAAGAACACGACCAAGCCTGATCCCAGCACGGCATCGCTGGTGGTTTCCGTGGTGCCATCGGCATTAATAAGCTGCGTCTTAACCGATGGTATCGCCTGGCCGCTCTGAATCATCTTGTTGGTTTGCCCCGTTTATTCTTGTTGATGTGCGACGACATCGTGCCGTCAGGCCCCGCCTTTGCACGCATGAGCCGGGCCGGTTGTTCCCGTCTTAATGCCCAACTGCCAGAAATTCTATGGAGCGGGTAGTTTCGAATGATCCCTCATCAGTCGTGAATGTCAGCTGAACGACCTGCTCGTCCGCGCTAAATTCGTCTGCCCCATCCAAGACCGGCACGACGACTAGGTTCGGTTCCGGGCTTTTTTGCGGCGTTCCATAATGGGGCGAACCATCTGGAGCCGTAACGATCAGGGAGGACAAGTCCACCGCCGGTGAGACGACGGGGATACGCAGTTCACCCCTGGCAGCGTCGTAGATGATTTTCCCGAAGCCCGGCTCCTCCGCTGGCCATTCGATAGGCGCAAGAGCCATGGCCTGCTTGATGCGCAAGCCATTGGCACCGTCGGGCTTACCCTCCGCCAGCGGCATCGAAAAGCTCGCCTGAGCGGGAACGCAGATGTCGGAGCAAATGCCGAGCACGGCCTGGAGCTTCAGCTCGGGGCTTTTCCCGCTCAGCTGCAACTCGATGGGCAGGACGGTGGGGCCATAATAGACATAATCGAGATACTCCGCGGTTTGGTCGCGCTTGGGAAACGGCCAATGGACTGCATGCCCCCCTACCCCGCTGGAGCCGGAAAAATCAAGCTCGGCCGGAAAGCCTGTATCGCCGGGTACGCGCCAATAGGTCTTGGTGTTGTCCGGCATGTTGATCTCGAGGGCGATCAGCGTCGTGCCATCCGGCTTGATCTGGCCAGTGCTGATCAGGCGCATTTCGACGTCCGGGGCGACTTCTTGCCACGGTGTTTCGCCCGCCTGGGCGGAGCCGGTGATGAGGGCCAATGTGGCCAGAGCCAATAAGGAGCGCATTGCACTCGCCATTAACGCAGGACAGGGTGAATAAATAGCTGACAGCCTATCATCGCTTCGTGATCCCGTGGGCTATCACCAAAGTTGCTGCGGTCTTGGCAGCGTCGGGCACTCGTCCTACATTACGGGTCATGAACTCACTTGAAGGACAGTTTCTCATCGCCATGCCTGACATGCAGGATGAGAACTTTGCACAAAGCGTAATTCTTGTTGTCGGCCATGGCAGCGAAGGCGCCATGGGGCTCGTGGTCAACCAGGAACTGGCCGACCTGCGGTTTGCCGACATCTTGGACGAGCTCGATCTGGGCGATCCCGATGCGGTGATCCGCCTGCCCGACTCCATTCGCGAGCGCACTGTGATGCGCGGTGGACCGGTGGAAAAGGGGCGCGGTTTCGTGCTCCATACGTCCGATTACATCAGCGGCAACAGCTACAGGGTCGGTGACGACGTCTGCCTCACCGCCACGCTCGATGTGCTCAAGGCCATGGCCTTTGGCCCGGCGCCTAAGGCCTCCCTTCTGGCACTAGGCTGCTGCGGTTGGAGCCCGGGGCAGCTGGAAGACGAGATTGCGCGCAATGGTTGGCTGACCGCGCCGTTCTCGCGCCAATTGGTGTTCGAGACACCGGTGGAGAAGCGATATGAAGCCGCCTTGGCAAGCCTGCATATAACGCGGGCGAGTTTGAGTTCGGACGTTGGTCACGCCTAGAGCCGCGGCTAGCGCCCAAGCTGGGCGCTCAGCTTCTTTGTAAATTCGATTCCCGTCATTGCTGCACCAAAGGCAAAGCCCTGCGCGTAGCGGCAGTTGAGCTGGCGCAGACGTTCGATCTCGTCGAGCGTTTCCACGCCCTCGGCAATTACCATGAGATCGAGATCAGTCGCCAAGGCAACGATCGAGCGGATGATCGGGGCCTGGGTGTGCGCCATGCCGTTTTCCTGACCCATTTTCACAAAGGTCTGCGGGATCTTGACCGTGTCGAACGGGAAGCGGTGCAGGTAGCTCAGCGATGAATGGCCGGTGCCGAAGTCATCGAGCGCCAGGCCCAGGCCGAGGCTGCGGAGCGCCTGAAGCATGTAGGCGGAATGCTCGGGATTGGTCATCACCTGCGATTCGGTGATTTCGAGCTTGAGATGCTGGGCAAGCGCCTTATCCTGGCTCACCAGATTGCGCATGTCGTTGAGCAGGGTTTCGGTGGCCAGCTGGCTCGGCGAGAGGTTGACGGCAATAAAGAAGTCTTCCGGCAATCCGATCGTGTTCATCCAATCCTTAGCCTGCCCTGCCGCCTGCTCAAACGCCAGGCGGCCAAGCTTCTCGATCTGACCGGAGCGCTCGGCAAGAGCCACAAACTCGTCGGGATTGATGGCACCGCGCGTGGGGTGTTGCCAGCGCATCAGGGCTTCGGCGCCGGACATCTGGCCGGTCTGGATGTCCATGATGGGCTGGAACTGCACATGCAGCTCGCCCTGCTTCATGCCGCGTTCGAGATCCTCTTCACTGGCGCGGTTGTAGGCGGCGATGGAGCGGGCCGAGGCGCGATAGGCTTCGATGCGGTCGCCGCCCAGGCGCTTGGCATAGTACATGGCAAGTTCGGCATCGCGCAGCACATCCGCTGCTTCGGCAGGATTGCTGTCGTAGATGGTGACGCCAATGGATGCCGTGAGCGAAAGGTCACGGTCGCCGAAGTTGAAGGGTGCCTTGAGGGCCTTGCGGATCTGCTCGGCAGTTTCGGCAATTTTGCCGGCGACCTGCTCGGATGCCAGAATAACCGCGAACTGGTCGCTGGTGACACGGGCTACCGTATCGAGCGGCCGCAGCACGCGCGAAATGCGGCGCGATATGGCGAGCAGTACGGAGTCCGCAGCCGAGTGCCCGATGCGCTCCTCAAGTTCCATGAAGCGGTCGATATCGATCAGAAACACGGCGGGCTTGATGCCACCTGGCGTGCGGGCGCGCACCAGGGCGCGCTCCAGTCGATCCAGGAACAGCATGCGATTGGGCAGTCCGGTGAGGCTGTCATGCACGGCGTCATGGAGGAGACGCTCGCGGGCGGCGCGGTCTTCCGTCACGTCCTGGAGGGTTCCCACGATGCGGTTGACCTGCCCATCGCCGCCGATCACGGGCTTTACCCGCATGCGGAAGGAGCGATAGCTGCCATCATGGCCGGCAATGCGCATGTCGGTCGATACCTTGCCGCGGCGCAGTTCGACTAGCGTGTCGAAAGCGGTGCGGAAGCGATCGCGATCATCGGGGTGTACGCGATCCAGCCAACGCTTGATGGCGCCGCGCAGCGCACCGCGCTTTTCGCCCAGCCGCGTTGCGAGTTCATCGCTGACCGTGACGCGGTCACGCTCAATGTTCCAGTCGAACACGAAATCGCCGGACCCGGTGAGCGCCAGAGCGCGCCGCTCGACTTCGGACAGCGTGCCGATCGACACCTGCCCTTCGGAAAAGGCGTGCTGCACAGCCGTAAAGCCCAAGAGCATGACAATGAGCACCAGCCCGCCGCCAACGGCCGGCTGGGCGATATCGTTGGAGACCTGCCCCGAAACAACGAGCCAGGCATAGAACAGCCAAGCAATGAAGATGATCCAGGTGGGCACCAGCAGCACCGCCCGGTCATAGCCGCGCAATGCCAGCAATAGGATCAGGAAGAAGCCGGAGAGACCGAGCAGGGCGAGCACCAGACGCGCGATGCTGGCGGCAATCGCCGGCTGGAAAAAGGCAAAGGCAAAAAGCGCCAGGAACAGCGCGGCGAGCCCCAGCGCCAGGTGCACGAACCGCAAATGCCAGCGGTGTAAGTTCAGATAGATAAACAAAAAGCCGGCAAGCGTCGTCGCAAGCCCTGCTTCCGCGGCGGCGCGCAAGGGCTGCATGCCGCTTGCGGGCAGGCCCAGAAGGCGGCCAAGCACGCCGAAGTCAATCAACAGGTAAACTAAAACGGCCCAGGCAAAGGCAGCGGTCGCCGGGAATACACCCCTGCCCTTCACCACGAACATGATGGTGAGGAAAATTGCCGCCAGCGAGGCTACGCCCAGCACCACGCCCCTGAACAGGGTGAAGCTGTTGACGTAGTCGCGATATGCATTGGGCTGCCACAGATAAAGCTCAGGCAAATCGCCCGAGGTGAGCTCGGCGACAAAGGTCACCGTGGCCCCGGGGTCGAGCGTTACTTCAAAAACATCGGCTTCGCTGTCCGTCAGCCGGACGGGGCGAATGCCAGCGCTTGGCGTCAGCGCCATCAGCCGGTCATTGCCGAGATCAGGCTGGAAGATGCCTGAGCCGGGCAGCCGGAAAAATGGCGCCACAAGGAGCCGCTCAACCTGCTGGTCGCTTTCATTGCGCAGGGCAAACAGCGCAAAATTTGGCGTCGTGCCTCGCTCGGAGGCCAGAACCTCAATGCGCCGGATAATGCCGTCGGCTCCCGGTGCGGTGGAGAGCTGGATACGGCCCTCGGGCCCTGGCTGGATCTCGACCACGTCCGACAGATTGACCGCATTGACGTCTTCGGGAACGGAAATGACTTCAAAGGCCGAGACGGGTGCGAGAGCGGCCAGCGCGAACGCAAAACACATCGCGAGTGCATAAAGGTGACGCATCAGAGGCGATTATATCCTGCGGTAGGCTTCATTGTGGCAGGCACCGGACTTAGCGCAGGTGCGATTGCGTGTGCGGGTCGGCAGTGCTCCGAGGCGGGAGCAAGCCTCTGGTAGCGGGGATTATACCGTACGACAAGGTTAGCGGAGTGTTGCCAACAAGCAACGGCTTTGCCGCGGTCCCTTCGGACCGTTAGCCTTGCTCGTAGCGCCGGCTCTCGTAACGCTCGCGCGTCAACCCGAACAAGACATGATCTTCCCAGCGGCCGTTGATCTGGAGGTATTTTTCGGCAAAACCCTCTTCCACAAAGCCGTTCTTTTCCAACACGCGCCGCGAGGCCGTGTTGCCGGGCAAAAATGCGGCATGGATACGATGAAGGTCGAGCGTGTCGAACACGAACGGCAGGCAGGTGGCGACTGCTTCGGTCATGATTCCCTTGCCGGCAAAGGGCTGGCCCATCCAATAGCCGAGATTGACGAACTGGGCTGCCCGGCGGCGAACGTTGGACAGGGTAACCCCGCCGACCAGGATCTCCTGTCGTCCTTTTTGCACGAAGACGAAAAAGGAATAGTCGGTGCCCGCTTCCGCCTCTTCGCGCGCGCGCCGAACCCGCATGGAGAAAATGCGCCGGCTCAAATCGGCTTCGCTCCAGCGAGGCTCAAACGGCCGAAGGAAGTCGCGGCTGTCGAGTCGCAACTTGTACCATGCGTCGTAGTCGCTCATCTGCGGCAGGCGCAGCAGCAATTGCTTGCCTCGCAGCGCGATCAAGGGGGGCGCCGACGACCAGGGCCATTGAACGGCCATTTTCAGCTTTTCAGGTAATCGCCGATGGCGCCAACATCGGCAAGATTGCCGATGGGGCCAATGCCAGCCAGCGTTGGGGCGCCCTGAGTGAAAATCTGCTCGGCGATGTCCTGCACGCGACGGGCCGTGATGGCGTTGATGCGATCTACGGTTTCCTGCATGGGAATCGGGCGACCCCATAGGATCTGCTGGCGCGCCAATTGGCCCGCACGGGCCGAGGGGCTTTCAAGCGACATCAGGAGGCCTGCGCGGATCTGATTGCGGACGCGGATCACCTCTTCTTCGGTGATCGACTGCGTGGCACGCTTGAGCTCGTCTAAAACCACGGGCACGAGATCGGCCACTTCTTCTTCGCCGGTGGCGGCGGCTACGCCGAACACGCCGCTATCGGCAAAGGCCCAGTGGAAGGAATAAACCGAGTAGCAGAGGCCGCGGCGCTCACGCACTTCTTGGAACAGTCGCGAGCTCATTCCGCCGCCGAGAATGGAAGCCAGAACCTGGGCTGCGTAAAAACCATCGGCGTTGTAGGCGCGGCCTTCGAAGCCAATCACGATATGCGCCTGCTCGTGGTCGGAAAGGAGACGCTCTTCCCCACCCTGGTATTCCGCCCGTTGCGGCGCCGGTGCGCCATTGGGCTTAAGGTCGGCAAAGCGGCTGCGGGCGACCTCCACAAGGCCATCATGGTCGACATTGCCCGCAGCGGCCATGACCATGTGATCGCCAACATAGTTCCGGCTCATATATTTGCGGATCATGTCCGGGTTGAAGTCCCGGACGGAGTCCGCGGTGCCCAAAATGGTGCGTCCGATAGGCTGGGTGGGGAAAGCGGCTGCCTGGAACAGGTCGAAGACGTAATCGTCGGGATTATCACGCGCGGCGCCGATCTCTTGGACGATCACCTGTTTTTCGCGCGTCAACTCATCGTTGTCGAAGAGGGAATTTTGCAGGATGTCGCTCAGGATATCGGCGGCGAGGACCACGTCTTCCTTGAGGACCCTAGCGAAATAGCCGGTATGCTCGATGGAGGTAGCGGCATTGAGATCGCCACCCACATTCTCGATCGCTTCTGCGATTTCCAGCGCGTTGCGCGAGCTCGTTCCTTTGAACGCCATGTGCTCAAGCAGATGGGAGATACCGTGCTCAGCCTTGCGCTCGGAACGGGCACCTGCCTTGACCCAGACCCCCAGAGAAGCACTTTCCAGGTGCGGCATGTCGTCGGACAACACCACCATGCCGTTGTCCAGGGTCGTTGATTGTACGCTCACGCAGTTCTCCTCGGGCCTAGCGGGGCAACAACCGCATGGTCCTCTTGTGATTCAAGCAGCGCGCGTCCGCGCGGATATGAATTCTTCAACAAGGTGCTGGTCATTGGCAAGCACGCTCAGGCGCTCTTCGCGCGAATAAAGGTCCGCCAACCAGGCTGGCAGCGCCGGCTCGATCCCAGCAGCCTCGCGGACGGAAGCGGGGAACTTTGCCGGATGGGCCGTTGCCAGCGTTATCATGGGGGTGGATCCATGCGGTTGGTGGCGGGCGACGTTGACCGCCACGGCCGTATGGGGATCCAGCAAATAACCGGCTGCTTGGTGGGTCATGGAAATCGTGGCGCGCGTCTCAGCTTCGCTGGTCCGCGCGGCAACAAAGTCTCGGCGAATGGTGGCGACGGCATCCTCAGGCAAGGCGAAGCCGCCGGACTGCTTAAGGCCGTCCATCATGCGCACCACGGCGCCGGCGTCACGCCCAGCACTCTCAAACAGCAAGCGCTCAAAGTTGGACGAGATCTGGATGTCCATGGAGGGGCTGATGGTGGGTACCACACCGTCCATTTCGTAGCGGCCGGTTTCCAGGGTTCTCGCCAGGATGTCGTTGGCATTGGTGGCGATCACCAGTTTTTCGATGGGCAAGCCCATCGCCTTGGCGCAATAGCCGGCGAAAACATCGCCGAAATTGCCCGTTGGTACGGTGAAGCTCACGGGCCGATAGGGGCTGCCCAGGGATGAAGCGGCGGTGAAGTAATAAACAATCTGCGCGACGATGCGGCCCCAATTGATGGAGTTCACGCCGGAAAGGCGCACGCGATCGCGGAACTTGTGGTTGTTGAACAACGCCTTCACGATGTTCTGGCAGTCGTCAAACGTGCCATCAAGCGCTAGATTGTGGACATTGGCGTCGAGCACGGTGGTCATCTGCAGGCGCTGAACGGGTGAGGTGCGCCCTTGGGGATGGAGAATGAAGATGTCGGTCGTGTCGCGGCCGCGGAACGCCTCGATGGCCGCCGAGCCAGTATCGCCAGAGGTCGCGCCAACGATGGTTGCCTTGAGGCCGCGCTCGAGCAGGATATGGTCCATGATCCGGCTCAGAAACTGCATGGCAACGTCCTTGAACGCCAGGGTGGGCCCGTGGAACAGCTCAAGGATGAAATGGTTTGGCTCGAGTTCGACCAGCGGCGTCACGGAAGGATGGCGGAAAACGGCGTAGCTTTCCGCAATTATGGTCTTGAGCGTTGCTGCCGGAATTTCATCGCCAACAAAGCGGCTGATGATGTCATAAGCGACTTCCGCATAGGTCTTGCCGGCGAAAGCGGCAATTTCAGCATGGCTGAGCTTGGGCCAGCTTTGCGGCACATAGAGGCCGCCGTCGGACGCCAGACCGGCCAGAACCGCGTCGGAAAAGCCGAGCACCGGCGCCTGGCCACGCGTTGATATGAATTGCATTCGGGGGGAAAGCCCTTTCAGAATTGCTGCAACCTATAAAAACCGGAAGCGGACCGCAAGTTTTTGCCTGTCATGGCCCGCTCGGCTGCCGCTGGCGCCATAACCAGAAGCCGAGCATAACGACGGCCACGATCGCAAAGCCGTACCAGGTATAGGCATAGCCCAGGTGGTTGTTGGAGAAGTCCAGGATTGTCTCGCCTCCCTGCGGCAGCTCACCGGGAACACCTGCTGGCAGATCGACATAGAAGGGCGCGATGGGCGCCAGTGCCGGATCGACCATGGCGGCGAGCCGGGAGGTGTCCCGCACCCATTCGATGCGATTGGAGCTGTCAGGCTCGGGGGTCATGAAGCCGGCGGCCTCGGAAGGGCGCAGTAGACCAGTGATGGTCACTTGGTTTTCGTCGCCCTCGGAGTCGGTTACGGCGGTCTCCTGGAATTCCGCGGGAACAAAGCCCCGGTTGACGAACACAGTCCCGCCATCAGCGAGAACAAAGGGCGTTACCACCCAATAGCCGGGTCCTGAGGCGGACCCTCGCGCATTGCTCAGATTAGTGAACACCGTCACCGTTTGGTTGTAGCGGAAAGCCCCGGTCAGGGAGACAGGCTGGTAGTTGAGTGCTTCAACATCAAGGCTGGGCCATTGCCCGGCTGGAGGAACCGGCACGGGGGCCGCATTGAGCCGCTCACCGACAACCCCCACCAAAGCGTCCTTCTCGCCCAGGCGCTGCATCTGCCAAGTGCCGAGCCAGACGCAAACCGCGGCCAGGAGAAGCATCAGCACCGCGAAGGCGGCTGTCATGATGCGGTGGCGTGCTGGGCTAGCCATGAATGTTCCCTACAAGAGCAAGTTGAATATTGGGCATCAATGAGGTGAGCAACGCTCTCTCCAAAGGATTGGGGCGCAACCCGCGGCTGCGCCCCATTTTCCTGATCACCAGAACCGATCAGTGGCTGATCGGGACGCCCCAGCTGCCCCAGATGTAGATGGAGGCAAAAAGGAAGAGCCAGACCACGTCTACAAAGTGCCAGTACCAGGCGGCGAATTCGAAACCGAGATGGCGCTCAGGCGTGAAGTCGCCGCGATAGGCTCGGACCAGGCAGACGGCGAGGAAGATGGTGCCGATCAGGACGTGGAAGCCATGCAGACCTGTCGCCATGAAGAAGGTGGCGCCGTACATGTTCTGGCTAAGGGTGAAGCCCGCTTCGGAATATTCAAGGGCTTGGACGCCAGTGAAGATAGCACCGAGCAGAACGGTCAGCCACAGGCCCCATTTAAGCCCATCGCGGTCCCCTTCCAGCAGCGCATGGTGCGCCCAAGTTACGGTGGTGCCCGAAGTCAGCAGCAACAGCGTGTTGAACAGGGGCAGATGGAACGGGTCAAACAGCTCGATGCCCGCCGGTGGCCAATGACCGCCTGTAAAGTCCACGCGAGCGTACTGCTGGATGTCATCGACGCGGAAAAAGCCGTCGAAATAGGCCCAGAAGAAGGCAAAGAACACCATCACTTCGGAGGCAATGAACAGCAACATGCCATAGCGGTGGTGCAACTGCACCACGGCGGTGTGATGCCCCTCATTCGCTTCGCGAACCACGTCGCTCCACCAGGCATACATGGTGTAAAGTACGCCAACGAGCCCCAAGAAGAATATCCATGGGGTCCAATCCCGCATCCAGGCGACGGCGCCCACTGCGAAGATAAACACCGCGCCCGACATCACGGCGGGCCAAGGGCTGGGTTCGACCATGTGGTAGTCGTGGTTTTTCACTAAGTCGGCCAAGGTCAGCTTCCCCCGTTGTCTGAAGCGTAGAAGGTATAAGAGAGGGTGATCTCTTTGATGGTATCGAGTTCGCGGTTCTCGTCGAGCTCTGGATCAACAAAGAACACGATCGGCATGTCGACGGTTTCACCGGGCTGCAGGGTTTGTTCGGTGAAGCAGAAACACTCGATCTTGTTGAAGTAAACGCCGGCACGCTCGGGCGAAACGTTGAAGATGGCCGTTCCGGTGATCGGACGATCGGAATGGTTGGTCGCCACATAATCGACCGTGTTCACGAGGCCGATCGAGTCGGTGATCGAGCTTGCCGGAGTGACGGTCCAGTTGAGGTCGTGGGCCACGTTGGAGTCGAAGCGCACAGTCATCTGGCGCGCGATGGCGCCCTTGGGGCTTTCGGACGCGACCTGCGTCGTGCCGCCGTAGCCGGTGACCTGGCAGAACAATTGGTAGAGGGGCACGGAGGCGTAGGCTAGGCCCACCATGCCGGCAACGGTGGCAGCGGCAATCAGAGCCACCCGCTTATTGCGCCGCGCCAGGTTTGAGTTCGCGGTATTCTGGCTGATATCGACCATCAGATTGCCCGATCAAACAGCGCCGGCCCCATCTTGACGATGGTGAGGACATAGAAAGTCAGCGCAAACAGGGCCAGCGCGATTGCAAGGGCAATCGAGCGGCGACGACGTACCCGCGCGCGCGCGGCCGCCTGCTCGGCAGTTTCGGGCTCGACATGGCGGATCTCGTCGGGCGCGCTCATCCGAATACACCTCCGAAACGCGCCAGCAAATTGTCCGTCATGAAGGCAAAGAAGACAACAAAGAGATAGCTAAGCGAGTAGTTGAACAGGGTGCGTGCGGATTTGCGCATTGCCACATCCTCGCGCGTCCGCAGCAGGCGCCAAGCCAGCAACACAAAGGACAGCCCCGTCACCACGGCGATTACCGTGTAGATGGGACCCGCGAAGCCGAGCAAGGTCGGCAGCATGGCCGAGGCTGCCAGCACGAGGGTATAGGCGAAGATCTGCCGCTTGGTGGACTCATTGCCAACCACATTGGGCATCATCGGCACGCCGGCGGCGCCATAATCGCTTTGCTTGTAGAGCGCCAGCGCCCAGAAGTGAGGCGGCGTCCAGAGGAAAATGATCAGGAAAAGCACCACGCTCTCGATGGAGACACTGCCCGCAACCGCGGCCCATCCAACCATGGGCGGGAAGGCGCCTGCGGCACCGCCGATGACGATGTTCTGTGGCGTGCGGCGCTTGAGCCACATGGTGTAGATGACGGCATAAAAGAAGATGGTGAAGGCCAGCAGGCCCGCTGCGACCCAATTGGTGGCAAGGCCAAGCAGGGCGACAGAAAACACCGACAGCACGAGGCCAAAAATCAGCGCTTCTTCGCGCGCCATGCGGCCGGCGGGAATGGGACGGTTGAGCGTGCGGCTCATAACAGCGTCGATGTCGCTGTCATACCACATGTTAAGGGCACCCGAGCCGCCTGCCCCGATGGCAATGCAGAGCACGGCGATGATGCCGACAACTGGATTGATCACGCCGGGTGCGACCACCAGGCCGACAATGGCGGTAAAGACAACCAATTGCATGACGCTGGGCTTGAGCAGCGCGAGATAGTCCTCAACGCGCGCTTCGCCCGTCAAGTGCCCCGCGCTTCTGCTGTCGTCGAGAAATGCCACTGAATTGCCTTGCTGTAGTGGAGGGCCGCGCGGACGCGGCCCCGAGTTTGTTTGAGTTTAATGCGCGTTGGTCGTGTCGATCCGGGGCAAGGTCGTGAACTGGTGGAACGGCGGAGGCGAGCTCAGCGTCCATTCCAACGTCGTAGCACCTGCACCCCAGGGGTTATCACCAGCCGGACGCTTTTTCCGGTGGGCTTCCCACATGGCGTAGAAGAAGATGATCATGGCCACAAAGGTGATGTAGTAGCCGATCGAGGAGATGCGGTTCCAGAAGCCGAACACATCGGGGTAATCGATGTAGCGGCGCGGCATGCCGGCAAGACCCAGGAAGTGCTGCGGGAAGAAGATCAGGTTCACACCAACGAACATGACCCAGAAATGCAGCTTGCCCAGGAAGTCGGAATACATCCAGCCGAAAATCTTGGGGTACCAGTAATACCAGCCCGCAAAGATCGAGAACACGGCACCGAGCGAGAGCACGTAGTGGAAGTGCGCAACCACATAATAAGTGTCGTGCAGGACGCGGTCAGCCGCAGCATTGGCCAACACCACGCCCGTCACACCACCCACGGTGAACAGGAAGATGAAGCCGATGGCCCAGAGCATGGGCGTCTTGAAGCTGATCGAGCCGCCCCACATGGTAGCGATCCAGGAGAACACCTTCACGCCCGTGGGCACGGCGATAACCATGGTGGCGGCCACGAAGTAGCGCTGCACGTCGAGGCTCAAGCCCGTCGTATACATGTGGTGCGCCCACACAACGAAACCGACAAAGCCGATTGCCACCATTGCATAGGCCATAGCCATGTAGCCGAAGATCGGCTTGCGGCTGAAAGTGGAGACGATGTGGCTGATCATGCCGAAGCCAGGCAGGATCATGATGTAAACTTCAGGGTGACCGAAGAACCAGAACAGGTGCTGGAATAGGATCGGGTCGCCGCCCTGATCGGGACGGAAAAAGGCCGTTTCGAAGTTGCGGTCGGTCAGCAGCATGGTGATGGCACCTGCCAGCACTGGAAGCGCCAGCAGCAGCAGGAACGCGGTGACCAGGATCGACCAGGCAAACAGCGGCATCTTGTGCAGGGTCATGCCCGGCGCGCGCATGTTGAAAATCGTGGTGATCAGATTGATTGCACCCAGAATAGACGAAACACCGGCCACGTGCAGGGACAGGATTACGAAATCCATGGCCGGGCCAGGATGGCCCGCCGTGGACAGGGGCGGATAAATCGTCCAGCCGGTGCCTGCACCAAGCTCGTTGGCACCACCACCGCCGGGGACGAACAGCGATATCAGGAGCAACAGGAATGCCGGCGGCAGGAGCCAGAACGCGATGTTGTTGATGCGCGGGAATGCGGTATCAGGCGCGCCGATCATCAGGGGAGCGAAATAGTTCGCAAAGCCACCCATGGTTGCCGGCATGACCACGAAGAACACCATGATCAGGGCATGCGCAGTGGTGAACACATTGTACATGTGCTTGCCCGCGTCGAGCCCATTTTCGGGAGCGCCAAGGCCATAGACCATGCTGGCGAGACCATGGAAAATCTGGATGCCCGGCTCCTGCAATTCCATGCGCATGAAGCCGGATAGCAGGCCGCCGACGACCCCCGTGAAGATGGCGAAGATGAGATACATCACGCCGATGTCTTTGTGGTTTGTCGAATAGAGCCAACGGCGCCAGCCGGTCGGCTCGTGATGGTGGGAAGCTGCGTCGTGGCCGGTGGCGTGAGCTTCGAGGTTCACTGTATCAGTCATGTTATACTATCCCCTGCGACGCGCTTACTGCACGGCCGCGAGCGTGGCATTGGCGGCAGTGTAGTCGCCACCTTCATACGCTGCCATGAAGGCCGCAAACTCTTCCTTGCTGACTACCCGGATGGCAATCGGCATATATGCATGGTCCTTGCCGCACAGTTCGCGGCACTGGCCGTAGAAAATACCGGTTTCGCGCGCATTGAACCAGGTTTCGTTGAGCCGGCCCGGGATGGCGTCCATCAGGACACCAAAGGATGGCACTGCAAAGGCGTGGATCACGCCGGTTGGATCGGAGGTGATCTGCAGGCGCACAGTGGTATCCACCGGCACGACAAGCTCATTGTCCACGGCCAGGAGGCGCGGCTGGTTCGGCTTGGTCGCTTCCCGATCGCCTTCCTGGAGCATCACCGAGGTGAAGGTCAGACCCTGGTCGACATATTCATAGTCCCAATACCATTGCTGGCCCGTCACCTTGACGGTCATCTCGGCGGCAGGAACGTCGACTTCACCGAACGAAAAGATGTTGGAGCCCAGATATTTGCGCTCGCCATCGGGGGTGATGAGCTGGTCGCTCAGGACGCCGAAGGAAGGAATGGCGATGATGATCAGGACCACCACGGGCAGCACTGTCCAGAGGACCTCTACCAGGGTGTTGTGGGTAAAACCGGCTGGAACCGGGTTCCGCTTGGCGTTGAAGCGCCAGACTATCCAGAGCAGCAGCACCAGAACGAGGGCCACAATAAAGGAAATGCTCCACATCAAAAGGCCGTCGTGGAACGCCACAATCGAATCCATGAGCGGCGTCACGGAACGCTGCAGGTGATACTGTCCGGGTTCGGAATAGTGGATCGTCTGGTTGTCCTGCGCCATAGTCGCGACGGGGGCCGTTGCCAGCGCGGCAGCCGCGAGAGCGCCCATCTTTTTTACCAAGTGCCCGCTCACCATAATCCCTCGCATAAACATCAATAGGTGCATCCTGCACCGGGATTGAGGGGCTCTATAGCGGCATAGCGAACGCCGCCCCGACTCAACCTCGGAGCGATAAACTCTTGGTGCGACCTAAATCACATCGCAAAGGCTGAGTCTATTGCTGCAAGTCACTGCTACCTGTGTCGCAATGTCCCGCCCCCGGCGACCCGATGGCCTCACCCTTGCCGCAGTTCTGCCGCTCTATTGCTGGGGTTCCGGGGCCTGCGATTGACAGGTTGATGAGCCTGTCGGAAACAAACAGTGCTTGGCGCGGCAGCGCGATTCTGCAGGAGAAGTGATAGAGTGAAGCGGATTGTGAAGCGCCACCTGGCCGTACTGGGCCTTGCCATTGCCGCCATGGCTACCGCGGGAAGCGCCGGCTTCGCGCAGGGCAGCGTGCGCGCCGAATATGGCGATTGGCAGATGAGCTGCGATACGCCTCCAGGCGCCAGCACTGAGCAATGCGCCATTATCCAGAACGTCATGGCCGAGGACCAGCCCAATGTTGGCCTGTCGGTTATTGTGCTGCGAACCGCTGACCGCGAGGCGCGCCTGCTGCGCGTTTTGGCGCCGCTTGGCGTGCTGCTGCCAAATGGGCTTGGCCTCAATGTGGATGGCAAGGACATGGGACGCGTTGCGTTTGTGCGCTGCCTGCCCAATGGCTGCGTGGCGGAAGTCGTGCTCGATGACAGTCTGATAGAAACGCTGAGCAACGGAACGAACGCGATTTTTGTGGTGTTCAAAACACCCGAGGAAGGGATCGGCATTCCGGTTTCCCTCAACGGGTTCAAGGACGGCTTTGCTCAACTCCCCTAGCGAGAGGGAACATGACGCAGGAAGAAAGACGCGCCACGATTCGTCACCGCACGCTCAAGGGCGGCAAAATCGCGATCAATGACGGGTTCTCGGTGATCGATTGCACCGTGCGCAATATGTCCACTGCGGGCGCCCTGCTGCGCGTAACTAGCGTCATTGGCATCCCTGATGCCTTCCAGCTCGTGATGAGCGATGGGCAGAAATTCGACTGCGTTGTGCAGCGTCGAACCGCAACCGATATCGGTGTGTCCTTTCAGCCCTCCGCCTGAAACCAACAAAAAAGCCGGACAAGTGCAAGGCACCGGTCCGGCAAGTCATCAGGAAACAAGACCGGTGGCAAAACCGGTCCGGGAGATGGCACGAACGCTCGGGTGAGTGTTCGAGCCAACAAGGTGGCGCCGGTGAAGAACAGCCGGCGCAAAGGGAAAGCTCTATAGCCGGGCGTTACGCGCCCTCGCGGTGTTAAGCACCACCGAAGCAGTGCGGCTCCTGGTGGCGAGCGCAGCGGCGATATCCTGCCGCTCTATGCCCAAATCATAGAGCCGGGCATCGTCTAGCTCCAGCAGGGCCTTGAGCGCAACCCGCCGGGCGCGCGCCGCCTTGGCCTGAGCGATCCAGCGCACGAAGGCGGCCAATGGATGAGCGGGCGAAGCAGCCGCAACTGACCGCTCGCCGGGAAGCGAGAAAGCCATGGTAATCTCCAGATATGTGGTTGTGCCGTAAGGAGCCGGCGCGCTTCGGCAGCGCTTGACCGCCGATGTTCACGAGATTGCGCGCTGGACATTCATTCGTCCAACAAATAGATTTCATCTACTTCATCAAATTCAGTGATGCCGCAGATGACTGCTCCCCTTGACCTCGATCAGTTGCAAAGCTTTTGCGCAATTGCCGATTGCGGGAGCTTCACTGAAGCTGCTCGGCGGGTAAATAAGACCCAGTCCGCCGTTTCCATGCAGATCAAGCGGCTCGAGGAACGGCTCGGACATTTGCTCCTGACGCGGGACGGACGCAGCGTCCAACTTACGCGTCACGGCGAAACGCTTTATGCCCGCGCTCGCAAGATGCTGCGCACGAATGCCGAGATTCTCGATCATTTTTCCGATGGTGATTTGTCGGGCTCGATCCGCTTCGGCGTGCCCGATGATTATGCCGTGCGGCTCCTGCCGGTGATACTGTCCAGTTTTCAGCGCACCCATCCCAGGATCGCGGTGGATGTGGCCTGCATGGCCTCCGAGCATCTCCTTGAAGGCATGAAGGCCGGCAAGCATGACCTAATTGTTTTCACCCAAGGCACCGAGCAGAATTTCGGTGAATTGTTCCGCACCGAGCGCATGTTCTGGGTGGCCAGCCATGGGGGCCGCGCCCTTGCCAGCGAGCCGCTAGCGATCGCCTGCGGGCCCAATTACTGCATCTGGCGCAAGGACGCTATGGAAGCGCTGGATCGCAGCGGCGTCGACTACCGTATCGCCTATACCTCATCCAACGCCACGGCCATTTCCAGCGCTGTTCTTTCAGACCTAGCGATCGGCTTCCTGCCCGAAAGTGCGCTGCAGCCAGGTATGCGGGTTGTGACGGACGATCATGGCCTGCCGCGCCTCGCCGATGCGCAGATCGCCCTTATGCGTGCGAGCCACGCCTATGGCGGCATCTATGATGCCCTCGCCAACCATATCGTTCAATCCATGGGTAATCTCGAGACGCCCGCCCATCTTCCGGACGCAGCCGAGTAGAGGCGGGCTCTTGACCTCGGCCCTCAAATCCACCACCACAGGGCATGGCTGAGACCCTTACCAATGCCGCTGAATTCACCGTCAGCGAAATCGCGCAGGCGGTTAAGCGCACGGTGGAAGACGAGTTCGGCCATGTGCGAGTGCGCGGCGAGATATCGGGATTTCGCGGGCAGCACTCGTCTGGTCATTGCTACTTCACGCTTAAGGACGAAAGTGCCTCGATCGATGCCGTGGTGTGGAAAGGTAGCTATAGCAAGCTGACCTTCAAGCCCGAGGAAGGCCTCGAGATCATCGCCACGGGGCGGCTCACCACCTTTCCGCGCTCCTCCAAATACCAGATCGTTATCGACAATATTGAGCCGGCGGGCGCCGGTGCGCTGATGGCGCTGCTTGAAGAGCGGCGCAAGAAGCTCCTGGTGGAGGGGCTGTTCGCCCGCGAGCGCAAGCGCGCCCTGCCCTATCTGCCGCGCGTGATTGGCGTTGTTACCTCCCCCACCGGGGCCGTCATCCGCGATATCCTGCATCGCCTTGAGGATCGTTTCCCTAGCCACGTGCTAGTCTGGCCCGTGCGGGTGCAGGGCGACACCTGCGCGGCCGAAGTGGTCAGCGCGATAGAAGGCTTCAACAATCTCGACGGCAAGGGAGCCATTCCCCGGCCCGATCTCCTGATCGTGGCGCGCGGTGGCGGGTCGATCGAGGATTTGTGGGGCTTCAACGAGGAAGCGGTGGTCCGCGCGGTTGCGGCTAGCGGCATCCCCGTCATTTCCGCGGTCGGGCACGAAACTGACACGACGCTGATCGACTATGTCTCCGATATGCGTGCGCCGACGCCAACGGCGGCTGCGGAAGCGGCCGTCCCCGTACGAGCCGAACTGATCGGCTATGTCGATGATCACGGCGCCCGCCAGCGGCAGGCCGCACGGCGCCTCGCCATGAGCGCGCGCGACCGCTTGCGTGCAGCAGTCGCGGGCCTGCCACGGCCCGCCGATCTCGTCGCAACGCAGCGGCAGCGGCTGGACCATGCTTCCAGCAATCTTTTCTCCTGCTTGCGCCATTCGGTGCAGGAGCGGCACGTACATTTTTCGCGCATTGCCCCGCGCCTCGGGCCGCAACTGCTTCAGCGGAGGCAGGGCGAATACGCCGAGCGCCTCAAGAACCTGTCACTGCGGGGCGATGCCGGCCTACGCAAGACGGTTGACCGTGCCCGCCTGACCTATGATCCCCGGGCCGAGCGGCTCGGTGCCGGTGCCATGCGGCTGGTGGAGCGCAAGCGCGCGCAGTTCGAAGGGATCGGCCCCAAGCTTTCGCCCAACAGCTTGCGCTCCGAACTCCGCCACAGTCAGAGCCTCTTCTCGCCTCTTACCGCTCGCCTCCTTGCGAGCGTAACGGGGCAGCTGGCGCAACGGCACACCGCCCTCGCCCAAGCCGGCAAGCTCCTCGGGTCACTCAGCTACAAAAGCGTGTTGGCGCGAGGCTATGCGGTGATCAAGGATGCCGATGGTCATCTGGTGCACGAGCGATCTGGGCTCACGCCGGGCGATCGGGTCGCGATTGAATTTGCCGACGGGGCCGTTGATGCCGTAGTTGCCGGCACTGCTCCCCCTCCCAAGAAGAAAGCGCGCCCTGCGCCGGATACCGACTCGCAGGAAAGCCTCTTTTGAGCGGCCCCAGGGCTCGCTATATCCTGCCGCAAAGGATGAAGGACTTTGCCCATGAACATCTTCGACAAAAGCTTCGCACCCGCCGAGGCCACTGTTCGCTACCTCGACGGAGACTACGTGGTCCTCAAGCCCGGCACCTTTGTGCGCTGCGCTATTACCGGCAAGCCCATTCCCCTTGACGAGCTCTTTTACTGGAACGTTGACCGGCAGGAAGCCTATGCCGATGCCGTAACGGCACACACGGCCTTTGAGCGCTACGGCATCGGGCGCTGATCGGTGGCGGAAGCGTCAGTCCGCCGCCGGTTCCTGTTTGTTTCCAATGGCCATGGCGAAGACTGGATCGCCGCTGCCATAGTCGGCCGCCTGCCCCAGACCATCCATGTAGACGCGTATGCCATGATCGGCGCGGGCAATGCCTATAATGGCGTCTGCCCTCTGGTGGGCCCTAGGGCCACTTTGGCCTCCCAAGGGTGGCGCAATGTCAAGGGCTCCTTGCGCCGCGACGTTGCCACCGGCGGTTTGCGCATTGTGCCGCCTGCCTTGAAGTTCTTGCGCCAGGCTCTTGGGCGCTACGACCGTGTGGTGGTCGTGGGCGACATGGTCGGCGTCATCGCCGCCGCGACTACGGGTCATCGCGGTCTTTTCTATCTCGACGTTTATAAGACCGGTGCCGCTCGGCTCTATTCCGCCGCCGAGCGCTGGGTAATTAAAAAGAGCTGCCAAACAGTGTTCTGCCGCGCCAGCTCGCTGGCCCAAGCGCTGGTGACGATGGGCGTGGATGCCCGCTGCGCCGGCAACGTGATGATGGATACGATCCCCTCAGGCGATTACGACGCCACGGCACGCCGGACCCGACCCGCCGCCGTGACGCTGTTGCCTGGCAGTCGCGCGCTGACGGCTGAGAGCTTTGCCCTCCAGGTCGCTGCGCTGCGCACCCTTCCTGCCGAGCTGCGGCCCGATGTCTTTCTGGCAGTTGCCGGCGGCATCAATGTGGACGATCTGGCTCGCGAGACCGGCTTGCGCCGCACACCCCTGCTGAGCGCTGAATCCGCTGATCTCGGCCAATTATCGGACGGGGATATCACCATCCACATGGCCCGCGGCGGCGCTTTGGCTAACCTGCTCGCTGCATCGGATTTCGTGCTGTCGCAGGCGGGCACGGCAACTGTGCAGGCGCTGGGCTCTGGCAAGCCGGCCATCACCTTTATCAATGAGCGAGACCGCCGCTCCCGCTTCCGCGACGAGCAGGCCTTGTTTGGCGAGGCCAGGATCGTAGTGCCCGCGGAGACGTCGGCGATAGGGTCGGCGCTCCGGAAGTTGCTGGAGGACAAAGCCGAGTGCAAACGGCTGGGTGACATAGGCCAGCAGAGGATCGGGGGACCGGGTGCAATAGACGCTATTTTAGCGGAGTTGGTGAGCTAGGCAGACGCCCGCTATTTCTTGTCCGCATCCGGATCCAGCAGCCGATGCAGGTGCACGATGAAATAGCGTGTCTGGGCACTATCCACCGTCAGCTGGGCTTTTTGCCGCCAGGCCGCATGGGCGCTTGCGTAATTGGGGTAGACCCCCACTATGTCCACCTTGTCGAGATCGGCAAAGGTGACGCCTTCAAGGCTCGAGAGTTCGCCGCCGATCACCAGATGGAGGAGTTGCTTGGAAGGGTCTTCTTTTTCGGCCATCGGTTCAAATCCGTTCGTCGGGAAGAGTGAGTTCGCCCAGTTGGGGGGCACATTCGGGTTCCGCCGGGCAGCCATAAACCTTGATCAGCGCGGCGTGTACGACCGGTTTTAGGCTCATGTCCCCAAGCGCCGCAAGCGCCCCGTGGCGCACATCTCGTTTGTTGAAAACGGGGAAGCCGCAGCAAACGTCTTCAAAGGCGATGCCGCATTCCCGCAGGATCAGCGCTGCCGCCGCAATATCCCAATCCTGGCTACCGCGCCTGTTGGCAACGGCGTCGAGCTTACCCGTTGCCACCTGCACCAGCCGATAGGCCAGCGAAGGATAATGGGGCCCGCGCGTATAGTTCAGCCCAGCCACCTGCATCTCCTGGTGCACAGCGCCCGCGGCAGGAATAATCGGAGCAGCACCGGCGCGGCGATGCCGCGTCAACGGCTTGCCATTGATGCGTGCGCCCTGCCCTTTAACCGCTTCATACATCTCGTCGCGCACGGGCGCATAGATGACACCGGCGACCGGAATACCGTTCTCCACCACCGCCAGAGACACCGACCAGCTGTCTTCCCCGCGCAGAAACCCGCTGGTGCCATCGATCGGATCGACCACAAAGACACGCTCGCAATCAAGGCGCGAAGGATTATCCGCCGTTTCTTCGCTGAGCCAGCCATAGCTTGGCCGTGCCGAGAGCAGCGACGCGGCGAGATAGCGGTCTACCAGCAGATCGGCTTCGCTGACCGGGGACTGGTTGTCCTTGGTCCAGCTTTTCAGCGGACGACGAAAAAAGCCGCTGGCGATGATGCCCGCTGCCACCGCCGAGGAGCGGAGCAATTCGAGGTCATCGCTATAGGTGGTTGGAGGGGTTGGCATGTGCCGCGCTTTTAGGCTTGGGCCGCCTTTTGGGCAAGGGGGGCCATGGCGCTAGCACGAACATGTCAGCTGCAGTTCTCGCCACGCGCCACCACGCATTAGCAGGGCAAAGGCGGCAAGGATTTGGAAGGGTTAACGCTGTGGCAGCGGGTGCGGTTAATCGGCTCTAACTGGGTGCAACACCCCGCTAACCCTTCGGGAAAACAAGATAAACTTAACCGAACCGATTAAGGGGCTGGGTAAGCCGGCGGGGTATGTTGCCCCTACAAAGAGAGCGCCAAAAACCAGCTCTCGAAGTTGACAGGAAGGCGAGTTCAAAATGTTTCATGGCGTTGCAATGGAAGGCGCATCGGTGATCCTGGCTTTCGGAAAACCCGCATTGTCTGACCGCCGGCTTATTGCTGCCAATGACAATGGCCCCCGTGATCCGGTCAAGACCGTCACGGTTCGCCGCATGCTTGAACAGAGCGGCGTTGCCATCAAGGTCAAGGTGCCCGTCACCGAATATATCGGGGTCGCCGTTGCAACCGCTATCTCGGAAGAAGGCGTTCTCACCAGTTCCATTGAGCTGGTTCATTCCGATAGCGAGCTCAACTACAAGGTGTTTGAAGAAGAGGGCAACCACAACGTCGTTGCCGAATGGCAGAACTGGGGCAAAAAGCTCCGCCTGCCGCTCTTCATCAAGGCTGGCGATGGCCAGTACATGCCCTATTCCCAGCAGGTGGATGGCGTCATGGTCGGCAATTCCGCTGCCCGCCGCAAGCTTGCCTCCGAAGCGGGCCGCCGCCCCCGCTTCCTTAACCGCCGCCAGCCGGGCCAGCCCGAGGCATAACAGTTTACTGCTCCTCCAAAGCACGCTTGAAGGGTTGGCCGGTGGTGCGGTCAGCCCTTTCGGCGTTTTGGCTTACCGCACAACTCAACCTCCCCGTGAGAGGGTGAGGAACAGTTCTAGTGGCAAGATCAAGCGTAGCTCGCTGCGCAGTCCCTTACCGCCTAGGAGGTAGGTGAGCGTCCCAGGGATTCCTCCTACCAAACCCACTCTGCCAAAAACGCCAGCGACAACGCCAGGCCCAAACCCGCATAATGGTTTGACTTGAACCGCAGCAGCGGATTGCCCGGCTCCGCTCCATCCAACGTCCACACCTGCCACGCCAGCAGTCCCGCGACCACGAGCGAAATCAGGGCGAACACAATTCCCGCACCTGCAATTGTGGCCGCCGCGACCCACAACACATAGGCCCCTGCATAAAAGCCCCCGATGATCGGCTTGGCTCGCGGGCCAAATAGCCGCGCCGTGGACTTAACGCCGATCATGGCGTCGTCATCGACGTCCTGCAGCGCATAAATAGTGTCGTACCCGATCACCCAAAGGATCGTGCCTGCATAAAGCAGCAGGGGCGCAAGGCTGAGCCCACCGGTCTGGCTGCTCCAGCCCACAAGGACGCCATAGGAAAAAGCGAGCCCTAGAAAGGCTTGCGGCCACCAGGTGATGCGCTTCATGAAGGGATAGATCGCAACCAGAACCAGCGAGGCAATGCCGGCCCAGACCGTAAAGCGGTTGAATTGAAACAGGATCACCGCGCCAAGAAGCGACTGCAACACTAGAAATACCAAGGCCCTTTTGGCCGTAACCTGTCCTGATGGAATCGGTCGCAGGCGAGTGCGTGCCACTTTGTCGTCGATGTCACGATCAACAATATCGTTGAACGTGCAGCCTGCCCCCCGCATCAGCGCTGCCCCCACAAACATCAGCATTGCCGCCCACCAATCGAACCCCCGCACCGGATCGGCCACAGCCGCCAGCCCCAGACCCCAAACACATGGCCAGAACAAGAGCCAGATACCGATCGGCCGGTCCCATCGCGCTAGCCGCGCATAAGGTTTCAGCCATTGGGGAGCAGAACGGTCCACCCAATTGCCGGTCTGGGCATCAGCTACAGCATCGGGAATAGTTTCGGGCATGGTGCCACGACCTCGTGGTTCGACAGGCTTGAGCTGAGGTCTACCGCAAACAAGCCCGTGCTAGTAGATCTCATCAAAAGCTCGTTGAAGGACATGTGGTGGCAGTTAGCCACAGCGAATGAAAGGACCCAGATGCCCCGCACCCACGCCGCCCTGCCCCGTCTCCATGTTGAGCCTGACCTTATGGCGGGAATCGAGCTCACCCTGAGCAAGGAGCAATCTCTTTACCTTGCGGCCGTGCTGCGCAAGGCCGTTGGCGATGAGGTGGTCCTTTTTAACGGGCGCGATGGCGCCTGGCTCGCGCGTCTGGTCAGCGATTCGAAAAAATCGGTTACCCTCCAGCTTGTAGATCAGATTGCATCGCAGACGCCCCGCTCAGATCTCTGGTATTGCTTTGCCCCGCTCAAGACCGAACGGCTCGATTATGTGATCCAGAAAGCTACCGAAATGGGGGCTGGGCGCATCCAGCCGGTGATCACCAAATACACGCAAGTCAATCGCCTGAAGCACGATCGCCTCCTCGCCAATGCGATTGAAGCCGCCGAGCAATGCGAGGTGCTGAGCGTACCCGAAGTAGCTCAGGAGACTAGCCTCGATAAACTGCTCGACAGCTGGGATTCCAAACGGCAGCTGGTTCTTGCCGACGAAAGTGCCCCATCGTCCTCCCCGATTAACGCGTTGTCCGGCCTGCGGGGAACGCCCATTGCCATCCTGATTGGCCCAGAGGGCGGTTTTTCCGACGACGAGCGCAGCAAGCTCCTCGCCCTGCCCTTCACGATCCCCATTAGCCTGGGGCCCCGCATCCTGCGCGCCGATACGGCGGCCGTGGCGGCGCTTGCGGTAATTCAAGCGACCATCGGTGATTGGCGATAAAAGCTGATTGCTTTGTTTGAGCGCAACGCTATGTTCCGCCCCACATTTACCTCCAAAGCCACGAGGACTGCATGGCCGGTGCCGACACCTATTCGCCCCTGATCGAGTCGCGGAACGAGCTGATCGAGGCGATGTCGCGCGGGTGCAAGCCCGAAAGCGAGTGGCGCATCGGCACCGAACACGAAAAGCACGTGTTCCACACCAATCCCCTGCGCCCCGTGGCCTATGGCGGTCCGGACGGCATTTGTGTCCTGCTCAAGGGCATCGAGGCAGAAACCGGCTGGCACCCATTCTACGACGGCGAAAACCCGATTGGCCTGCGCAACAATGACGTGGCGGGCGGCATTTCGCTCGAACCAGGCGGGCAGTTTGAGCTTTCCGGCGCACCGCAGATGGATCTGCATGCTTCGGCCGACGAGCTCGCCGAGCACATCCGCATCGCCAAAAAGGTCGCAGCGCCGCTCGACATCCATTTCCTCGGGCTTGGCGTAACCCCGCTCTGGTCCGTGGATGAAATCCCGGCCATGCCAAAGTCGCGCTACGGTATCATGAAGCCCTACATGGAAAAGGTCGGCACGCTGGGCACCTCCATGATGTTCCGCTCCTGCACTGTGCAGACCAATCTCGATTTTTCCACTGAAGCAGACATGGTCAAGAAGCTGCGCGTGGCCTTGGCGCTGCAACCAATTGCCACCGCCCTTTTTGCGAATTCGCCCTTCGTGGATGGCCGGGAAAGCGGATATCTGAGCTTCCGCAGCCATATCTGGCTTCATACCGACAACGCCCGCACCGGCATGCTGCCTTTTGCCTTCGATGAAGGCTTTGGCTTCGAGCAATATGCCGACTATGCGCTCGATGTGCCGATGTATTTCGTGATCCGCAATGGGCGGTATGTGAATGTTGCAGGTGAAAGCTTCCGTGATTTCCTTGAAGGCCGGCTGCCACAATTGCCTAGTGAAAAACCCACGATCAAGGATTGGGAGGATCACCTCTCGACTATCTTCCCTGAGGTGAGGCTAAAGCAATTCCTTGAAATGCGCGGCGCCGATATGGGCGATGAACGCTCCGTCACGGCCCTTTCCGCCTTCTGGACCGGCCTTCTCTATGATGACATAGCGCTGGAAGCCGCCTACGAGATGATCAAGCCCTGGAGCCGCGAGGAGCGTGACCGGCTGCGCCACGATGTCCCTCGGCTCGGCCTTGATGCGCCCCACGACCGCTCCAATGTTTACGATGTAGCGGCCCAAGCGGTCGGCATTGCCGAGGCGGGCCTTGTCCGGCGCAACCGGCTCAACAGCGAGGGCAAGGACGAAAGCATCCACATGGCCCCGCTCGAGCAGACCATTCACCTCGCCAAGACGCCCGCCGAACGCTGGATCGACCGTTATCGCAATGAATGGAACAGCGATCTAACCCGGATTTTCGCCGAAGCGGAGATTTAGACGGCTCGACTCCCTCTTGCCTCTCCACCGCGTCTAGTGCATCACGCCGCTTCAAGGTGGGAGGGCATGGCATGCGGGTTTTGGTGATCGGTTCGGGTGGGCGTGAACATGCGCTGGCCTGGAAAATTGCGCAGTCGCCGCTGCTTTCCAAGCTCTTTATCGCCCCCGGTAATGGCGGCACCGGTGCCATAGCCGAAAACGTCGCCATCGACATTACCGACCACAAGGCGATTATCGACTTCTGCCGCGTGATGGCTATCAATTTCGTGGTGGTTGGGCCCGACGCCCAGGTTGTCGCCGGCCTGGGCGATGATGTGCGCGCCGCTGGCATTGCCTGCTTCTGCCCATCGAAGGCCGCCGGGCAGTTGGAGGGCTCCAAGAGCTTCACCAAAGCGTTGTGCGACGAAATGGACATCCCCACCGCCGGCTATGCACGCTTCGACAATGAAGCGGCAGCGCTTGCTTACCTTTACACCCAAGGCGCACCCATCGTGGTCAAGGCCGATGGCCTTGCGGCGGGCAAGGGCGTCACTGTCGCCATGAGTGTCGAGGAGGCCGAAGAGGCGATCATCGACTGTTTCGCCGGCGTATTTGGAGCGTCGGGAGCTTCGGTGGTGATCGAGGAATTCATGGAAGGCGAGGAAGTCAGCCTCTTCGTGCTCTGCGATGGCAGCGACATTCTACCTCTTTCCACCGCGCAGGACCACAAGCGCGCCTTTGATGGCGATCAGGGTCCAAACACCGGCGGCATGGGCGCTTATTCCCCTGCCCCCGTGATGACTCCAGAGATTTACGAGCAAACGCTGGAGCGGATCATCTGGCCAACCGTTCGCGGGCTGGGCAAGCGCGGCACGCCATATCAGGGCGTACTCTACGCCGGCCTGATGCTGACTGCGGATGGCCCCAAGCTCGTTGAATACAATGCCCGGTTTGGCGACCCGGAAACGCAGGTGCTGATGATGCGCATGGACAGCGATCTGCTGCCCTTGCTCCATGCTACCGCTACCGGCACGCTCAAGGGCCATCAAGTGTCTTTTAAGGATCAGTTCGCCCTGACCGTCATCATGGCCACCGAAGGCTACCCCGGCCAGGTTGTTAACGGTAGCGAGATCGGTGGCGCCGAAGGGCTGGACAATGAATGGCTGCAGGTATTCCATGCAGGAACGCGGCGGGACGGGAAACGTTTACTAGCCTCTGGCGGGCGTGTGCTCTGCATAACCGCTTTGGGCCAGACTGTGAATGAGGCACAAAAGCGTGCTTACGCCGGTGTGGAACAGGTTGATTGGCCAGAAGGCTTTTGCCGCCGAGACATCGGCTGGCGCGAAATCGCCCGCACCGGAAATTGAATCTTCCCGAACAGCTGAGCATGCCGCTCTAAACAAGCCCATGCCGGATGCTTCCACGCCACCCCCACAATTGCACGGCCCCGGCCAGGCGCTTGCCGCACGGCTGCGCCGGCAGCCAGGTGCGCTAGACCCAAATGCCGGGCCGCGCATCGGCGTCGCCCTGGGCGGCGGCTCTGCCCGCGGGCTGAGTCACATCCCCTATATCGAGGCTATGGACGAGCTCGGGCTCAAGCCCGCCGTGATTTCAGGCACTTCCATCGGCGCACTGATCGGCGCTGGTTGGGCTGCGGGCATGACCGGCAAGGAATTGCGCGAGCATTCCTACGAAGTGCTAGGCACCATGCGGATCATCGCCAGCAAGCTCTGGGCCACCCAGATCCGCGGCATCGGGGGCATCCTTAAAAACGGCATCTCCATGCAGCTGGACGCCACCGCCATCGTGGAAGCCTTTACCCCCGACAATTTCCCGCTCGAGTTCAAGGACCTAAAGGTGCCGCTTTATGTGGTGGCGACCGATTTCCAGTCCTGGCACCAGGTAGTGTTCGATTCAGGCCTCCTGCATCCGGCCATTGCGGGATCAATCGCCATTCCCAGTCTCTTTAAGCCCGTGGTCTATGCCAACCACATTCTGGTGGATGGCGGGGTGGTCAATCCCCTGCCGCTCGACCAAGCCGACATCGGCACCGATTTTCTGATCGGCATCGACGTCAATGGCGATCCCTCCGAAGGCATCGCCAAGACGGACCACAAGGCGCTCGATATCTGGTTCGGCTCGGCCCAGATCATGATGCATTCGCTAACCGCCCACATGATGGCCGCCTACCCCCCGGACATTTATATCCGCCCCCATGTCACCAGCTTCGGTGCGCTGGAGTTCTGGCGCGTGCGCGAGATCGTTGCTCATGGCGATGGGGAAAAGGAGCGCTTCAAGCGCATGCTGGCTGACAAGATTGAGGCCTATCTGGCCAGCAAGGTGCCCGTTGTGCAAAGCAATTAGCGCCGCGTTCGATGCCGGGAAGGCGAACTCTCCTCCCCCTTACAACCTGGCTTGTTCGGGTGGTTTAGGCTGGAGGGCCAAGACTAGCTAAACTAACAGGACTAGCTGGACTAAACCGCCAAGAGCTAGCGCCGAAGCTTGCGAAAGAACTCGACCAGCATGGCCTCTGACCGTGCCGCACCAATTCCGCCGATCACCTCGGGGGCATGGTGGCAGCTGGGCTGCCCGAACAGCCGCACGCCGTTCTCCACAGCCCCGGCCTTGATATCCTCGGCGCCAAAGTACACCCGCCGCAGTCGGGCATGCGCAACGGCGCCAGCACACATGGCGCAGGGCTCCAGCGTGACATAAAGATCGCAACCATCCAGCCGTCCCGTCCCGCGCTTCGCCAGCGCCGCCCGGATCGCCAGCATTTCCGCATGAGCCGTCGGATCCCCAAGCGCCTTCATCCGGTTGCGCTCGGCGGCGAGCATAGTCTCGCCCTCCATCACCACGGCACCCACCGGCGCCTCGTCATGGCTGAACGCTTCGGCAGCCAGCGAAAGCGCAAGGTCCATTGGCGATTGGGTTGACATCAGGCACCGCTCAAGAGGCTTTCCCAAGCTATACGCGATGGAGGCGCGGCTGCAAACCGCAGCTAGTCGGAACTTCCGCGCAAACCGCCAACCTGGTTACCCGGAATATCGGGTTCCGCCTCACCGTTGAACTCACGGTTTGCCGCCTCATTGACGTCCTGAACGTTTTCCTCTTTCGGCTTGGCCGCACCGGAAACATCTTTGCCGTTGAACTCCCGACTGGCCTCTTCATTGGCCTTGGTCACATCGTCTGGCTTGTTGGTCATGGCGGGTCTCTCCTTTGTGTGTGGAGCAACGCGAAAGGTGGTGTCATGGTTGTGTCATGGGCGCGCGAGGACGGCTGGTGCTGACCAGCGCTGCGGAAGTGCAGGGAGGCCGCTGTGTTTTGAAGCATCAAGCCACTATCTCAACAATTCACCGCTGGTGTTCCTCCCCCTCTGGGGGAGGCTAGGTGGGGTCCTTCCAACACCCACAAAATTCTCTTCCTTCTCCCCCACCATCACCTGCGCTATCCTCCCTCCACGGCCTTCACCAACCAGCAGGCCGCGCGAACCGGCTTGTGAACGCGATCGCCGTAGGACGGCGGACCTGTTACCGATGCCTCTGGAAGGCTAGGGACCGGAGTCTCGCCGGGACAGAACAAAAAATCCCATCGCAGTGGCACGCTGTTCTTTACCGCACCCGAAGGCGGCGCTTGCGCTCGCCTATCGCACAATCCCGGTCGGCAGCATGGCCCCCCTCCCCTATAATGTGCCCTAAGGAGAATCACCCTTGCCCATTCGCCAGCTGCCTGAAGACCTGATCAACCGCATCGCTGCCGGCGAAGTGGTGGAGCGGCCTGCAAGCGTGATCAAGGAGCTGGTGGAAAACAGCATCGATGCTGGTGCGCGACGCATCGTGGTGACCACGGCGGGTGGCGGCAAGGCGCTGATGCGGATCGAGGACGATGGGCACGGCATGGACCGGCAAGACCTTATCCTTTCCGTGGAGCGGCACGCTACCTCCAAGCTCAGTGAAGACGAGCTTGACGATATCCGCACCCTTGGGTTCCGGGGCGAGGCGCTGGCCTCGATCGGCTCGGTGGCGGAACTCTCTATCTGCTCGCGCACAGCGCAGGCGGAAAGCGGGCTGCGGCTTGAGGTGCGCAATGGCGTGCGTAGCGGGCCGGTGCCGCAGGCGATGAACCGGGGCACTATCGTCGAGGTCAAGAACCTCTTCGCCAAGGTGCCAGCGCGGTTGAAATTTCTCAAGAGCGACCGCGCCGAGGCGGCGGCGATCACCGATGTACTCAAGCGTCTGGCGATGGCCAATCCATCGGTGCATTTCGTCTTGCAGGGATCGGACCGTGCGGCCAGCAACTGGCCCGCGGTGACAGGTCCGGGCGCCTTGGAGGCCCGGCTGGCGCAGGTGATCGGGGATGATTTCGCCAAGAATGCCGTCGCCCTTGCCACTGAGCGGCATGGCGTGGTGGTGGCAGGCCTCGCGGGCGTGCCGACCTTTACGCGCGCCAACTCACTGTCGCAGTTCTATTTCGTGAATGGCCGCTCGGTGCGCGACAAGGTGCTGGTCGGCGCCATCCGTGCTGCCTACGCTGATTTCACCTTCCGCGACCGCTATCCCGTGGTCGCACTCTATCTCGCGATCGATCCCGCGGAGGTGGACGTCAATGTTCATCCAGCCAAGGCCGAACTGCGCTTCCGCGACGCTGGTGCGGTGCGGGGTGCCGTCATTCGCGCCATCGGCGAGGCGCTGACCGCCGCCGGGTTCAAGGCGTCGACGACGGTGGCCGAGGATGTGCTGGGTGCCTTTAGCGCACCCGCCTATGCCGCTGCTCCGTCAACTGTCCCGGCCTACGCCACAGCGCAAAGCGATGGCGGCTTTGCCGGCTATGATCGCCCCTCTAGCTATCGCGAGAGCAATTCCTTCGCGCCGGGCTTTCGGCATTCGGAGACTCTTGCTGGCTTTGCCGAGCCCAGCGCGCGGATCGAGGCCGAAGCGGCGACACCACTGACCGACTACCCGCTCGGCACCGCCCGCGCACAGATGTTCGAGAATTTCATTATCGCGCAGAACGGCGAAGGCCTGCTGCTGGTGGACCAGCATGCGGCTCATGAGCGCCTGGTTTACGAGCGCTTCAAGGCGCAACTTGCGTCCGGCCCGGTACCAAGCCAAGCCCAGCTGATTCCGCTTGTCATCGAACTGCCCGAGGAGGACTGTGCCCGGCTTGAAGAAGCAGCGAGCGAGTTGGAGCGCTTCGGGCTTTATCTGGAGCGCTTTGGTCCGCGCGCCATTGCCGTGCGCGAGACCCCTGCCCTTTTGGGAAACACCGATGTGGAAGGCTTGGTTCGCGACCTAGCGGATGGTTTGGCCGAATGGGACTCCACCGCAGCGCTCAGCGACCGGATGGAGGCAATTATTGCGCGAATGGCCTGTCACGGCTCGGTGCGGTCCGGGCGGCGGCTGCGCGTCGATGAAATGAACGCTCTGCTTCGCGACATGGAGGCGACGCCCCATTCGGGCCAGTGCATCCACGGCCGCCCCACCTATGTAGAACTCAAGAAGAAGGACATTGAACGCTTGTTCGGCCGCAGCCGTTAAAGCGCCATGCTCTTTTTCACCAGCGACACCCACTTCGCCGACCCGCGTGTCCTACGCATCGACCGACGCCCGTTCGCGAATATGGTTGAACATGACGCTGCTCTCATTGCCAACTGGAACAGCATTGTCGCGCCCGACGACGAAATTTGGCACCTTGGTGATTTCGCGCGGGGTACGCAAGAGCAGGTCGAGGCCATTCTGAGCCAGCTCAACGGCACAAAGCACCTCATCATCGGCAACAATGATCCGCCGCCTACATTGGCAGCCGCGGGCTGGGCCAGTATCCAGCACTATGCGGAGCTGACAGTGGACGGGCAGCTTTACGTGATGTGCCACTATCCCTTCCGCACCTGGAACCAGATGGGGAAGAAGTCGATCAATCTGCATGGCCACTCGCATGGCCGGCTATCGCCACAGCCGCGCCAGTTCGATGTCGGTGTCGACCCCCAAGGCCTCCAGCCGAGGCGGCTGGAGGAGGTTACGGTGCGTCCAAGGAAACGCTCTTACTGAAATACGCTGGCGCCCCGATCAGCGACGCCCACAAGGCTGCGCATGCCGGCGAACAGTTCACGGCCCATGCCGAAATGCTGCGGACGCAGATCTTCGGTGGCCGGCGTGCGGGAGAAGAACTCCTTCTCGTCGCCCAGGAAGGTAAGCGTGCCCTCATTGGCATCGAGCCTGATCATGTCGCCATCCCTGATCTTGCTGATCGGCCCGCCATCCATGGCTTCGGGCGTCATGTGAATCGCCGCCGGCACCTTGCCCGAAGCGCCCGACATGCGGCCGTCGGTCAGCAGCGCAACCTTGAAGCCACGATCCTGCAGGATGCCGAGCGATGGCGTGAGTTTATGCAGCTCCGGCATGCCCAGCGCACGCGGACCCGAGAAGCGCACGACCGCGATCATGTCGCCGGTCAACTCGCCGGCCTTAAATGCGGCCTGCAACCCTTCCTGCCCGTGGAACACCCGCGCCGGGGCCTCGATGACTCGGTGCTCAGGCTTTACGGCCGAAACCTTGATGACCGAGCGCCCCAAATTGCCCGTCAGGAGCTTGAGGCCGCCTGTCTGCTGGAAGGCTGTTGCAACCTTGGTCAAAACCTTGGGCAGCGCCGACTCCTTGGGCGACGGCTCAAAGGTCAGCTTTTCCTCGATCAGCTTGGCTTCCACGGTGTAGCCCGAAAGGCCACTGCCCCAGACGGTCTTGACGTCCTCGTGCAGGTGACCGCTTTCAAGCAGTTCCTGAATCAGGAAGCCCATGCCGCCAGCGGCGTGGAAATGGTTCACGTCAGCAACGCCATTGGGATAAACGCGCGCCAGGAGCGGCGTGGCGTCCGAGAGATCGCTCATGTCGTCCCACGTGACCTGCAGGCCCGCAGCGGCGGCTATGGCGATCAGGTGCATGGTGTGGTTCGTGGATCCGCCGGTGGCGTGGAGCCCTACCAGCCCGTTGACGATGGCCTTCTCATCGATGACATGGCCGACCGGCGTATAGTCATTGCCTAGCGCCGTCAGCGACAAGGCACGCACCGTGGCTTCCTTGGTCAGCGCATCGCGCAGCGGCGTGCCCGGATTGACAAAGCTTGCACCCGGCAGGTGCAGACCCATGATCTCCATTAGCATCTGGTTGGAGTTCGCGGTGCCATAGAAGGTGCAGGTGCCAGCCGAATGATAGGACTTCGACTCGGCCTCCAGCAGTTCCGCCCGGCCAACCTTGCCTTCCATATAGAGCTGGCGAACCTTGCTCTTTTCGTCATTCGGAATGCCCGAAGGCATTGGGCCGGCCGGAATGAACACGGCGGGCAGATGCCCAAAGGTCAAGGCACCGATCAACAGGCCGGGTACGATCTTGTCGCAGATGCCGAGGTAAACGGCAGCATCGAACATATTGTGGCTAAGCGCGATCGCGGTCGACATGGCGATCACGTCGCGCGAGAACAGCGAAAGATCCATGCCTGGCTGACCTTGGGTCACGCCATCGCACATGGCCGGAACGCCGCCCGCCACCTGGGCGGTTGCGCCGATGGAGCGGGCCGCTTCCTTGATGATATCGGGGTAGAATTGATAGGGCTGATGGGCGCTCAGCATGTCGTTGTAGCTGGTAACGATGCCCAGATTCAGCGTCTTGTTGCCAGCCAGGGCCGCTTTTTCGGACGGCGAGCAGGCGGCAAAAGCATGGGCAAGATTTCCGCACGACAGGACAGCGCGGTTCACACCGGCTTCCCGGGCGGCATCGAGACGGTTCAGATAATCCCGGCGGCTATCGCGGCTACGCGCGGCGATACGTTCGGTAACATCCTGTATGGCCTGACGGACAGACATGGTCGAGCTCCTTCAAGGATCGGAGCCGCGTAGTGGCCAGAGCAATCAATTGGGGATCGCTTAGGGGACTATGGGCACCAGTAGACGTTTACAGCGTGGCCGGACCGTAAAACGGCACGAATGGGCATGTCCTCAATCGGACCTTCGCCCAAAGCCGTGTCGAGAACGGCGGCCTTTTCCTCCCCTTCAATGTGAAGGTACAGCCCGTCCGCCTGGAGGAGACGCGGAAGGGTAAAGGTGATGCGCGGCTCCCCGGCGCCGGGCGCTCGGATGGAGACCGTCGGGCCCGGGTCGCTCAATGCCTGTTCGAGCGTGTCACCGCCGGGGAAAAACGAGGCGGTGTGACCATCGCTGCCCATGCCGAGAACAACGGCTGCGAACTGCTCGGGCAGTTCGGCCAGCAAGGCATTGGTCTTGGCGACATGCTCAGCATCCGGCTCGTCCCCACCCGAATAGAGCGGAAAGAAACGCGCGATGGCTGCAGGTCCCTGCAGCATGCGTTCGTTGACAAGCAGGGCATTGGAGCGCTCATTGGTTTCATCAACCCAGCGCTCATCTACCAGGGTGACGATGACCTTGGACCAGTCGATGTCCTTGGTCTTGCCTAGCGCCTGGAAGAACCTGGCAGGCGTAGAGCCGCCGCTCACCGCTATCGCCGCGACGCCGCGCGTCTCGATTGCCGCGCGAATGCGGTCGGCAACGGCCTCGGCCAATTCTCTGGCGAGGGTGGGCTTATCGGCAAATGTGCGGCGTTCGATGGTCATTAGTTATCGTCCTCGTACCAGGTGCGGCCATCGCGTTCGATCAAGGCAACGGCGCCGCTAGGGCCCCAGGTGCCAGCGACATAGGATTGTGGCGGTTCGCTGGAGCGGTCCCAGGCTTCGCGGATCGGGTCGACCCACTTCCAGGCGGCCTCCAGTTCGTCGCGGCGCATGAACAAGGTCTGGTTGCCGCGGATCACGTCGAGCAGCAGGCGCTCATAGGCCTCCGGCGTGCGCTCGGTGAAGGTCTGGGCAAAGCTCAAGTTCAGCGGCACTTCGCGCAGGCGCATGCCGCCCGGACCGGGATCCTTGATCATCATCATCAGCTTAACACCCTCGTCGGGCTGCAGGCGAATGATGAGCTTGTTGGCCTTGGGCGCGCCCTCGGCGTGGTCGAAGATGGAGTGCGGTATTGGCTTGAACTGGATGCAGATTTCCGAAGCACGGCTTGCCATGCGCTTGCCGGTGCGAAAATAGAACGGCACTCCGGCCCAGCGCCAGTTTTCAATCTCCGCCTTGAGCGCCACGAAGGTCTCGGTGCGGCTGCCCTTCTTTTCGTCTGGCAGTTCTTCCTGGTAGCCGGCAACGGCCGTCGTCTCGGATTTCACGCCCTTGTACTGGCCGCGCACGGTGTTCTTGGCCACGTCGCCGTTTACGATGGGCTTGAGCGCGCGCAGCACCTTGAGCTTTTCGTCGCGCAGGGCGTTGGCGTCGTCCGATGCGGGCGGCTCCATGGCGACGAGGCAGAGTAGCTGCAGCATATGATTCTGAACCATGTCGCGCAGGGCGCCCGATTCATCATAATAGCCGCGCGTTCCAGCGCCGACGCTTTCGGCTACGGTGAGCTGGACGTGGTCGATATGGGCCGAGTTCCAGACGGGCTCGAACAGCGCATTGGCAAAGCGCAGGGCCAGCAGATTCTGGACCGTTTCCTTACCCAGATAATGATCGATGCGATAAACCTGATCTTCCTTGAAGATCTTGGCGACGCCGTCATTGATCTCCACGGAGGATTCAAGATCGTGGCCGAGCGGCTTTTCTATCACGACGCGCGCGTCGCGACGATAGAGCTTTTTCTTCTGCAAATATTCAGCAATAGGCTCGAACAGATCCGGTGCGACAGCCAGATAAAAGGCCCGCACGATCTTGGGGTCTTCCCGCAGGGCCTTACCGAGATCCCCAGCATCCTCGGGCTTGCTGACGTCCACCGGAACATAGGAGCAAATCTTGACGAAACGGTCGATGACGTCCTGGTCCTGGTAGTCCTTTTCCACGAACTGCCCGATTGCTTCGCGCACTGCAGTCTGGAATTCGGCATCGCTCAGCTTGGAGCGGGACACGCCGATGATGCGGCTCTTTTCGTCGAACTGGCCGTCTTTGAAACGATGATACAGCGCCGGGATCAGCTTGCGCTTGGTCAAATCGCCCGTAGCGCCGAACACCACGTAGTCAAAAGGCTGGACAGGAATAATACGGCTGGACACTGGGCTCGTCCCTGGTTTGTCTCGGTTCTATGCGAAGTTCTGCTTGGCGAGGATCACCGCACCGTGGAGCGGCTCGAATTTGGGCAGGGCGACGAAATCGCCGTATTGCTGCTGAAGAATAGGGAACAGGCGCTCGCCAAATCCACCGACCACCGACAGCACCTTGGCATTGTGCCCTTTGAACCAGCGAACATAGGTATCGATATAGCCAAGTTCGATGTCCATCATCTTGCGGGCAACGGGATCGCCCTGTTCGTAGTACTCGAAAAAGAGCGGCATCAAACGGCCGTATTCGGCCGGCGCCCGGCCGATCAATGCGTCGTCACACCCTTCGGTGCCATCACGGCTGATAATGCGGAGCGCCATGTCGGTGGCAAAAGACCATGTCATCACGGCCTGGTTGTCGCCGCCTAGTTGCGCGATCACTGCCCTGGTCAGCGGGGATGCCTCGACAAGGCCATCCTCCGCTTCCACCGAATAGCGGGCCAGTTCGCGGCCCAAAATGGCTCCCGACATCTGGTCGCCGATCTGGAAGCCCCAGCCGCCAGCCTGATAGCGCTTGCCATCCACGATCGACATGGCGGCGGAACCAGTGCCAACAATGATGACGCCACCTTCACCGCCCCCGAGGGCGCCAGCATGGGCGATATCGATATCGTCGTAGACCTTTACGCCTGCAAAAGGCCAGGGGCGCGCGGCAAAGCCGGCGCGAGCTGTATCCATGCGACCGCCGGCCATGCCAAAGCAGGCGTAGGTATTGGCAGCTTCGGCATAATCGATGCCGGCGGCCGTGAACACATCGCGCGTACCGTCGCTGATGGCCTTGAATGCCGGATCGCCGGAGTCGATCTGAAGATTGGAGCGCCCGTTCTTGACCTCGGCCAGCGTTTGCAGATTTTCATCGGCCAGACGCACACGGCAGTTGGTTCCGCCGCCATCAACGCCAAGGTAGTATCGGGTCACGCGATGAGTCTCCGAATGGTGAACGGATGCTAGGGTCTGGTTTCGGCGCGGACCATAGTGCGAAAGACGCTAAGACGAAAGTAGGATAAGGCACAAAAAACACCTGCCAAGATCGTGGTTTGCATGGCTCGCCTGCAGCGCCGCTCCAAGCGCAGGATCAGACTTGAGACCGTGGCGTTTAATGGAACAGGGAGGCTGGAATGACACGACACGTATTGGTTCTTGGTGGAGCGCGGTCGGGAAAAACTGCTTTTGCCGAACGCCTTGCAATGCGGGCCGGAAGCAAACCGGCTTATCTTGCAACTGCTGAAGCGCTTGATGGTGAAATGCGCGATCGCGTAGCCAGCCACAAGGCCAGTCGCGGACAAAAATTCGCGACGATCGAAGAGCCAGTGGCGCTTTCCGATGCGCTGCTGACCGCCTCGGTCAAGCATGACGTCATTTTGGTGGATTGCCTGACGCTGTGGATCACCAATCTGCTGATGGCGGAGGAGAATGTTTCGAAACATGTCAGCGAACTTGGCGCCACGCTGGTGCAGCTGAAAACGGCCAAGATCGTGCTGGTGAGCAATGAAGTGGGGCTTGGAATCGTGCCCGATAATGCCATGGCGCGCACCTTCCGCGATTTGGCAGGCGCTGCGCACCAGCGGTTGGCCGAGATTTGCGACGACGTTTACTTTGTCGCGGCAGGGCTGCCGATGACGCTTAAGGGCCAGCAACCCGGGCAGGAAGAGGGCTGGGTTCACGAGGCCTAGCGCCAGGCGGCAAAGGCTAGGAGCGCCGTGGCGGCGCTTAGGGCCAGAAGCACGTTTAGCGTGGCGCGATAAAGGGCCAAGGCACGCCCAATGTCGCTGCCGTTTAGCTCCGATCTGCCATTTCCAAAGGTGGGCAGGTCGACAACTTCTCCGTCGTAGCTGCGTGGACCGCCCAAAGCGAACCCCAGGGCGCCAGCAAAGGCAGCTTCGGGCCAGCCGGAATTGGGTGAGGCATGCTTGCGGGCGTCGCGTATCGCAACGTTCCAGGCGCTACTTGGGCTGGTGTGAGGCACGAAGAAGCAGGCGGCGGTGTTCAGCACGAGCGTGAGCCGCGCGGGGAGCCAGTTGGCGAAATCATCAAGCTTGGCGGCGGCCCAGCCATAATGGCAGTAACGTTCGCTCATGTGCCCGATCATGGAATCCGCTGTATTGATGGCCTTGTAGAGTGCGATACCGGGCAGGCCCAGAAGGACCAGCCAGAACCAGGGCGCCACCACGCCGTCGCTTGTGCTCTCGGCCAGAGTTTCGATGGCGGCACGGGACACACCTGCCTCATCAAGTTTTTGAGGATCGCGGCCAACGATGTGGCTGACTGCTTCGCGGCCTGCTTGAAGAGATTTCTCGAGCGCTTCGGAGACGGCATGGACGGCACGGGCAAGTTCCTTTTGGGCCAGGAAGGTGGTGGCGAGGAGGATTTCCCCGATCCAGCCGAAAGGGATGGCCCGGAGTAGCTGCTGGACCAATATGGCGCCTGCGCAAACAAGAAGGAGAAGTAGAGCGAGTGCGGCGATGCCGGCGAGATGCAGTTGCTGAGGGGATCGGCCGGCGGTGTTGAGGCGCTTTTCCAGATAGCTGATCAACCCGCCGAACCAGGTGACGGGATGGCCGACCAAGGCGAGAAGCCGCGGGGAATAGCCGAGGAGCCTTTCGAGAACGAGGATCAGTGGCGCCCAATACAGCATCAGCATCAAAGCGTTACCGGTTCTGCCAGAGCCTGGAGCGCCGGGAGGTCGAGGTGGGTTTGCAGGTGGGCCGCAAGCGCATCAAGGGTTTGCTCGACGCTGGATTCATAGGTGAAATCTGGTGCAGCTATAGTATCGCCGAGCATGGCGCGGCGGAACCTATCGGCGGCAAAAAGGCCGTGGAAATAGGTGCCGGCGACGCGACCGTCGGGGCTCACGGCGCCTTCGGGGGTGTTTTCCACCATCGCAAAAGGGCGGGAGCGGTCGGGCCCGGTGGTTTCGCCCATATGCATGTGGTAGCCGCTGATGGGTTCGCCCGAGGCTAAATGAGTTGCCGTCTCGGTTCGCAGAAGCTTGGTTTGTGTTAGCAGACTGTTAACATCGAGCAGTCCCAAACCATCGCTCGTGCCAGGGGAACCCTCTACGCCGTGCGGGTCGGCAACCGTGCGGCCCAGCATCTGGTAGCCACCGCAAATGCCGAGCACTTTTCCCCCTGCCCTATAATGGGCCGTGATGTCGATGTCCCATCCATTCGCGCGCAGCGCGGCGAGGTCGCTGCGGGTCGATTTGGATCCGGGCAGGATAACAAGATCGGCGTCGCGGGGGATAGGATTGCCGGGTTCGACGAGGACGAGCTTGACGCCGGCTTCGGCGCGCAGGGGATCGAGATCGTCGAAATTGCTGATGCGCGGCAGGCGGGGCACGGCAATGGTGAAGGAGCCGGTGCTGTTCTTGGTGTAGGATTCGAGCGCCAGCACATCTTCGGCCGGGAGCTTGCTTGCGTCGGCGAACCAGGGCACGGGGCCGAAGCAGGGAATGCCGGTGTGTCGCTCGATGGCGAGAAGGCCATCGGCAAAGAGGCTGGGATCGCCTTGAAACTTGTTGACCATGGTGGCGCGGATCAGGGCGGCGTCGGCGGCGTCGATCACGGCGAAGGTGCCGACCAGGGAAGCGATGACCCCGCCGCGGTGGATGTCGCCGACAAGGACAACCGGAACGCTGGCGGCTTGGGCGAAGCCGAAATTGGCGAGGTCGTTGTGGCGGAGGTTGATTTCAGAAGCGCTGCCGGCACCTTCCACAAGGACGATGTCGGCGTCAGCGGCAAGTTCGCGGAAGGCGGCAAGAACCTCGGGCATGAGCGCGCCGCGATTGCTCCAATAGGCGCGGGCCGACATGGAGGCGCGACGCTGGCCGCGAACGACGATTTGCGAGCCGGTTTCCCCTTCAGGCTTGAGAAGGACCGGGTTCATCGCAGTTATGGGTTCGCAGCGCGCGGCGCGGGCCTGGAGGGCCTGGGCGCGGCCGATCTCGCCGCCATCTGCGGTGACGGCGGCATTATTGCTCATGTTCTGCGGCTTGAAAGGGGCGACCCGTAGGCCCTGATTGCTGAGGGCGCGGCAAAGCCCCGCCACCAGCAAGGATTTGCCGACGTCCGAACCCGTGCCCATGAACATCAGAGCTTTAGCCATGACCTGGCTTATGCCGCATCGATGACGTGGGCGTAAGAGCCCATGACACGGCCGAGCACGCCGCCCATGGGGGGCGTGGCATCGCCGCGCGCGTCCGTCGCGGCAAACAATGGGGGCAATTGGGTCTGCTTGGCCGAGGAGTAATGGAACTCATGGCCATTGAGTCGGCCAGGCCAAGGCAGCGGGCCCCCATGGATGAGGCGGCGATAGCCCAGAACACGTTTCGGACGATCGATGCGGGTTGTCACCGGGAGGAGCCCAGCCATTGTATGTCCCTGCCCTCCCTTGTCGACCAGGCTTTCGCCAAGCACCATGTAGCCGCCACACTCGCCATAGATGAGCGCATTGCGATTGCGGGTGGCATGAAGGCCGGCTTTGAAGTTGGTTGCGGCGGCAAGCCTTTCGCCATGCAGTTCGGGGTAGCCGCCCGGCAGGAAGACGGCGTCGGCCGTGGAGCTGGGCGCCTCGTCCGCCAGGGGGGAAAAGAAGCTCAGCTCCGCTCCCATGCTGCGCCAGCCGTCCAGCAAGTGGGGATAAAGGAAAGCAAAGGCATCGTCCCGGGCGATGGCCATGTGCTGGCCCAGCGGAGGCAGAGGCTGGACTGGTTCGCTGGCGGGTGGGAGCGGTGCAGCGAGGTCCAGAAGGCGGTCAAGATCGAGGTAGCGCCCGATCGTGTCGGCGGCGGTCTGGAGGAAGTTGTCGAAAGCCTGTACTTCGCCGGGCAGGACAAGGCCCAGGTGACGCTCGGGGATCACGAGATCGGCGTTGCGGGGCAGAGCGCCGAGGCAGGGGATGCCTGTTGCGAGAAGCGCGTCGAGCAACATGCGCTCGTGTTTCATCGAGGCGACGCGATTGAGGACCACGCCGGCGATGCGTACGCCGGGACGCCAATGCGCGAAGCCCGCCACCAGGGGCGCTATGGATTGGGACTGCCGGTCGGCGTCGACAACAAAGATGACGGGCAGTTCAAGCAGTTCGGCAAGATCGGCGGTGGAGCCAAAGCCGTCGGCCGCGCCATCGAAGAGGCCCATGACGCCTTCCACGACGAGGAGATCGGCGCCGATAGCTTGAGTTCGCGCCAGGGATTTGAGGCGCGGGGTGGACATGGACCAGGGGTCGAGATTAACGGCCTCGCGTAGGGCCGCTCGGCCAAGGAAGGCGGGGTCGATATAGTCAGGTCCGGTTTTTGCCGGTGCGACGACGAGGCCGCGCTGGCGCACGGCGGCGAGGATGCCGAGGGTAATGACGGTTTTGCCGGAGCCGGAGCGCGGGGCGGCGATGATGAGAGCTTTGGTCATTGGATCGGAGCTCGGGATGGTAGAAAGAAGTGCATGAACTCCGAGATAAGGGCTAGCCGACCCCTACCCTTGATCCCTCCGCGCAAGAGGGAGGGCGTCGACTGAAGCATTTGGGCGAGGTTAAAGGTGCACCAGAGGCCACGCTGGGCCACATAGGTTTGGAAGAAGCCATGAAAATTCTGATCCTGGGCGGGACAGCAGAAGCCCGAGAGCTGGCGCAAGGGCTCGTGGCGCGAGGGCATGAGGTGGTGACGTCCCTGGCTGGGCGGACCCAGGAGCCGCGGCTGCCCGAGGGGGCGGTGCGCATGGGTGGGTTTGGCGGGATTGCAGGGCTCTGTGCCTTTTTGCGGGCAGAGCGGATCGATCGGCTGGCAGATGCAACGCATCCCTATGCGGGGCAGATGTCCCGCCATGCCGTCCAGGCGGCGCAGGAAACGAGAGTGCCGCTGGTGCGCCTGATGCGACCTGCCTGGGAGCCGCAATTGGGGGACAATTGGACCCATGTGGACACAGCCGCGGAGGCTGCGGCCGCCGTGCCCCGCAACAGCGTTGTGCTGCTGACGACGGGGCACACAGGGCTCGAACACTTTCTCGAGCGGGATGACTGCCGCTATGTTGTGCGAACCATCGAGGCGCCTGCGACCGAATTGCCCCCGCATGCGCGATTGCTGCAGGATCGGCCGCCCTTCCCCCTGGATCGGGAGATGGCGCTGATGCAAGAGGAAGCCATCACTCATCTGGTGAGCAAGAATTCGGGCGGGGAACAGACCGCGGCCAAGCTGGAGGCGGCGCGGCGGCTGGGGATTGGGGTGATCATGATCGCGCGGCCCTTTTACCCACCGGCCCATGAGGTGGGCAGCGTCGAGGCGGCGCTTGCGGCGCTGGGGCTAGAGAGCTGAGCAAGGCGATCGAGGGAGAAGCCTTTTTGGCACTCGGCGATCGCGCAGGTGCTGAAGCGTCCCTTGCGCTTGGGGAGGCGCAAGGGTCCGGCGACAGCAGCGGCGGCTTCGCAGGTGCTGGCGATTTCGGGCGCAAGGACGTGGTCACCGAGAAAGAACAGGGGCACGCCGAAATGTTCGGCGGCTAGCTCGAGCGTAGGGCTGCCGGCCTTTCGAGCATGAGTGGCAAAGGCGATGATCTGATCGGCCCGATTGCCCGATTCGGTGAGGCACGCCTCGACAAGCCCGATGATCTCGTGGGCCGTGGCCCTGGTGGAGCAGCCCAGCCCAACCAGAACCGAGCAATTCTTTGTCGTCATATGCGCCTCTTGTTGAAGAGGCAGGTTCGCTCAAAACACCGTCGCAGCTCCGGTCTTGGTCCCCGATTTGGGTCGACCGCACCGAATTCTGTTTCAGTTCCTTGTGGAACTCTGCGTGAAAAAGAGTTCTAGGCAAGCGGAAGCGCTTGGTCAATCAAGGGCTTGGATAGAGTCAAGCCGCTGACCGGAATGCTTGTGAAAATCATTCGCAAATACAAAGGCTTGATGGTTACGGCGCTTGGCTCTATGGCAGGCAAAAGCCATTAACGAGACCTGTGCCTTGAGCATTACCGACAACCGAACCCTGGCCATTGCCGGAGCCAGCCTGCTGGTCGGATTGATCGTGCTCGGGCTCAAATCCCTGGCCTGGTATCTGACGGGCTCCATTGCGCTGTATTCGGATGCGTTGGAGTCGATCGTCAATGTGGTCACGGCTGTTGTCGCGTTGATCGCGGTGCGGTTGGCCCAGCGCCCCGCCGATGCCGCCCTCCCCTACGGCTACCATAAGGCCGAGTATTTTTCGGCCGTGGTGGTGGGCGTCATGATCATCGTGGCGGCCATTCTAATTCTGCGTGAGGCATATTGGGGACTCACGGCGCCTGAACTGCCCGAGGCGCCGGCGCAGGGCTTGCTGATCAGTGGCGTGGCGACCGTCATCAATCTTGTTTGGGCGCAGGTGTTGCTGCGCTATGGCCGCAAGGCCAGATCGCCCGCCATCGAAGCCGATGGCAAGCATTTGATGGTGGACGTGGTCTCGACGGTGGGTGTGCTGCTGGGACTTGCCTTGGTGCTGCTGACGGGCTGGGCCATTCTCGACCCGATTCTGGCGGCGCTGGTCGCGGTTAACATCCTGTGGTCCGGCTGGGGCGTGATCCGCGACAGCGTCGGCGGGCTGATGGACGTTGCGGTGTTGCCCGAAACGCAGAAGATCATTCGCGAGGTGATCGCCGGTAACGCCGAGGGGGCCATCGAAGCGCATGATATTCGCACGCGCCAGGCCGGCAAATTGACCTTTATCGATTTTCACCTTGTGGTGCCGGGCAGCATGAGCGTGGAAGCGGCCCATGCGATCTGCGACGGGATCGAGGCCAAGCTGCGCCAGAATGTGGCCAATGCGCAGATCACTATTCATGTGGAGCCGGAGCAAAAAGCGAAGCACTCGGGTATCGTGGTGCTTTGATCCCGCGGAGGTAACTTGCGGACCAAACGCACGACAGGCAGAATCATCCCATGCGCATCCTTCTAGTCCTGGTTCTTGTCCTGCTTGCCACGCCTGCGTCCGCCCAGGGCTGGCAGGTTTATGAGAACAGCCGGTTTGGGTACTCCATCGACATTCCGCCGAGTTTTCATGTCCAGTCCGAGAGCGACAATGGCGACGGAGTGACCTTTGCTGCCGAAGGCAAGGCCGCATATCTGCTGGTGTGGAGCGGCAATCTGCTGGGTGATCTCGAGGCCGAGGTCGCCCGTCGCATGGAAGGGGACGCCGACGAGGCCTGGAACATTTCCTATCAGGCGGTTACGCCGCGCTGGGCGAGTTGGTCGGCCGTCAAGGGAGCCCGGATTGCCTACCAGCGCATGTTGCTGCTCTGCGATGGCACGAGCTATGGGGCGTTCCGGATTGATTATTCGGTGACGGACAGCACGGAAATGGACCCGGTGATCGAGCGAATGGTGGCGAGCCTGCGTGGCAATTGCTGAGCCACGCAGCGGCTAGAATTCGATGCCGAGCTGCGCCTTCACGCCGGATCGGAAATGGTGCTTGATCTCGGTCATTTCGGTGACAAGGTCGGCGATCTCGATCAGCTCGTCCTTGGCGTTGCGGCCCGTGACGATGACGTGCTTGTCGGCGGGCTTGTTGCGCAGGGTTTCGACGATCTCCTCGATAGGAAGGTAGTCGTAGCGCAGGCAGATGTTGAGCTCGTCCAGCAGCACCATCTTGTAGCTGGGGTCGGCGATCAGGCGCTTGGCCTGTTCCCAGGCATTGCGGGCAGCGGCGAGATCACGCTGGCGGTCGGCAACGTCCCAGGTGAAGCCCTCGCCCATGGCATTGATGGTGACAAGGTCGGGAAATTTCATCAGCACGTCGCGCTCGCCGGTTTCCCAGACACCCTTGACGAACTGCACGACGCCCACCTTCATCCCGTGCCCCAGCGCGCGGAACACCATGCCGAAGGCCGCAGTGGATTTGCCCTTGCCCTTGCCGGTGTGGACAATGAGGAGGCCCTTTTCCTGCGTCTTGGTGGCAAGGATCTTGTTCCGGGCTTCCTTTTTCTTGCGCATCTTTTCGGCGTGATAAGCGTCCCGCTCCGCCTCGGTCATGAGATCGGTTTTCTTGACGGGCTTTTCGGTCATGGATTGTCCTCGAGAAAGGCGTAGGCGGAATTGGAACGTGGGGTCCAGAAGCCGCGGGCGCGCGCTTCGTTGAACTTGCTGATGAGCTCGTCGTAGCCGTAGCGGTTGCTGGTCTGGATGAAGTCGCGCGTCCTATCGTCTTCGATGAAGGCTTCGAAGGCCAGGTCGAAATGATGCGTCTTGACCGCCCCCGTAGTGGCGGCGAAGGCGAACATGAAATCCACCGTAGCGATGATCTCGAAGGCGCCGCGATAGCCATGGCGCTTCATGCCGTCGATCCATTTCGGATTGACGACGCGGGAGCGCATGACGTGCGAAATCTCCTGCTCGAGCGTGCGGATCAGCGGGCGTTCGGGGCGGGAATGATCGTTGTGGTAGATGGCGGGCTTGTGGCCTGAAAGCGTTTCGGCGGCGGCGGAGAGGCCGCCTTCGAACTGGTAGTAATTGTCGGAGTCGAGCAAATCGTGTTCGCGGTTGTCCTGGTTGTGGACGACCGCGTCGATGTTGCCGAGGCGAGCGGCAAAGCGGTTGCGTTCCGGGGTGCCAGAGGCCTGGGCGCCATAGGCGTATTGGCCCCAGTCGAGCGCCTGGTTGGCGAGGTCAGCCTTGGTGGACCAGGTGCCGCTTTCGATCAGGGCGTTGAGGCCAGCGCCATAGGTGCCGGGCTTGGAGCCGAAGATGCGGTGGCCGGCGGCGAAGTGGTCGCCCGCTAGCGCCTCGGTGCGCATGGTGGCGGCGATGGGGTTGTCTTCGGTGGGCTCGTCCAGAGCGCCAATGGCGCGGATGGCACGATCAAAGAGGCGGATCTGATCGGGGAAGGCGTCGCGGAAGAAGCCCGAAATGCGCAGGGTGACGTCGACGCGGGGGCGGCCGAGCTTGGCGAGGGGGATGATCTCGTAGCCGGAAACGCGGAGGGAGCCTGGGTCCCAGACGGGCTTTGCGCCGATCAGCGCCATGGCTTGGGCGATGTCATCGCCGCCCGTGCGCATGTTGGCGGTGCCCCAAACGGAAAGGGCGACCGAGCGGAGGTGGTGGCCATGATCCTGCAGGTGGCGGAGGACGAGGCTTTCCGCAGATTTCTTGCCGAGGTCCCAAGCCGTTGGTGTGGGGATGGCGCGGCTATCGACGGAAAAGAAATTGCGGCCGGTGGGGAGGACGTCGAGGCGCCCGCGCGAGGGAGCGCCAGAGGGACCGGGGGAGATGAACTTACCATCAAGGCCGTCGAGGAGGGCTGCCATTTCGGCCGGGCCGGATTGCCTGAGGCGGGGGCGGATGGTGGTGTTGATAGTGGAAAGGACGGCGGCGGTGGCGGTCCAATCGGGATCAGGCAGCAAGGTGCCGTCGACCAGTTCGGCCGCAATCAATTCCAGGCGTTCGACAACGTCGCCGACTGTGCGGAGATGGAGGCGCTCGGTGAAGGAAGGGCCATCCCAATGGTCGCCGAGCTTGGCCGTGAGCGGATCGAAGCCAAGTTTGAGATCATCGGTCAGGGCGCGGATGAGGGAGGCTTGGCCGGGGTCTTCACCCCGGGGCACACGGGCGAGGGCGACGACGAGGTCGCGCTCAAGAGTGCCGCTGGGAGATTGGCCGAAAACGTGAAGGCCGTCGCGGATCTGCGCTTCCTTGAGGTCGCAGAGGAAATTGTCGATGGCGATCAGGGCTTCGGTTTCGTCCGTGGGCAGGCCGATGTCGCGGTCGAGGCGGGCGTCGCGCGTGAAATCAAGGATACGGCGTCTGAGATCAGCAAGGCGGCGGCGGTCCATGCCGGAGGCAGCATAGTATTCGTCAAGGAGCGCTTCGAGGTCCTTGAGAGGCCCGTAGGTTTCGGCGCGGGTGAGCGGAGGAACCAGGTGGTCGATGATGACGGCGCCAGTGCGCCGCTTGGCCTGGGTGCCCTCGCCGGGGTCGTTGACGATGAAGGGATACAAATGGGGCAGCTGGCCCCAAAGGGCGTCGGGGTAGCTGGCAGCGTCCAAGGCCGTGGCCTTGCCGGGGAGCCATTCAAGCGTGCCGTGCTTGCCGTTGTGGATCAGCGCATGAGCGCCGAACTCATGCCGCAGCCAAAGATAGCTGGCGAGATAGGCGTGCGGGGGCACGAGGGCGGGGTCGTGGTAGCTCGTGGTTTCGTCGAGATGATAGCCGCGGGCGGGCTGGAGCAGGATCGCAATGTTGCCGAAAATAAGGGCCGGGAGGTGGAAGGTGCCAGACCGCATGAAGGGGTCGGTGGCCGGGTCGCCCCAGCGGTTGGTAACGGCAGTGCGGACAGGTTCGGGGAGCGCGGCGAAGAGTTCGGCGTAGCGCGTGAGCGAGAGCGTGGCGGGGGATGTGCCGCGTTGGGGGTGCGCGTTGGTGGGGCCGGATTGAAGGGCTTGGATGAGGTCGGCAGCGGTGCTGGGAGAGGCCTCGTCTCCTGAAGACAGGTCGTACCCTGCGATCACTAGGGCCTGGAGCATCCGCACTGTGGACTCCGGTGCGTCGTAGCCGACGCCGTTGGCGAGGCGACCGTCGCGGATGGGGTAGTTGGCGAGGACGAGGGCAACGCGGCGGTCCGCGCGGGGGGTGGTGCGCAGGCGGTGGTAGTTTTTGGCGAGGGTGACTGCCCGGCGGATGCCGGAGTGGTCGGGCGTGTAGCTGGTGAGGGGGATTTGGCAGCGCTCGTGCCAGACGGCGTCGGCCTTATGCCCGACGATGAGACCGCCGATGCGGCCATCGACTTCGGGCATGACGAGGAACATGGCCATGTCCTTGGAGGACAGGCCCTGTGGGTCAGAGGTCCATTGCGCCTCGGAGCGGCCGGATTGGATCAGTTGGATGACCGGGGCATCGGTGGTGGCGAAGGGGTTGGATTTGGCGTCAAGGCCGTCGACGCCCAGGGCAAAGCCGGTGAGATTGAAGATGGCGCTGGGTGGAAAGGCCGACAGGGCGTTCTGGACGAAGCGGACGCAAGGAGCCTCTTTGAGGGAGGAGACGAGCAACGGGACAGGGGTGAGGCCCTGGTGTTCGAGCTCGTTGATGAGTGCAGTGATGGTAGCGGTGCCTGCACCTTCGAGTGCGGCGCGGTAGAAGAGGACGGGGATATACCCCCACCTGGCCATTCCAGCATAGCTCTCATAGCCTTCTTCGCTCAAATCGCTCCACTGGGGCGATTTGTCCCTTGGGGCCGCGGCGAAGTCCCCCTCGGAGGGGGAGGGACTGGCAGGATGGTGCGGGTGGATTGCGCGTAGACCGGCTTCGTCGATGATGCCGGTGGTGGGGTGCCAAAGGCCGAAGCGGGCGAAGGGGGCGGGGTGGAGGGCTTCCAGCAACGGCGCGTTGGTAGAACGCGGTACCCCCACCCTAACCTCTTCCTCTGGAGGGAGAGGTTCGGCCGGCCGCCGGGGAGAGATAAGAGCGTTGAAAGCTTGGAGGATCGTATCGGCATTGTCGGGGCCCCCGGCGATGAAGAGGCTGTGGAGGCGCGTCCAGTCGTCGGGGTGGATAGTGGAGCGCCCTTGCAGGATCGGGTCGGGGTTGGCGTCGCCGGGGAGGAGCGCGAGAGGGATCTTGCGGTTGGCGCAAAGGGCGGTGAGTTCGTCGACGCCGTATTGCCAATAGGAGGCGCCGCCGATGAGGCGGAGGACGACGAGGCGGGCGTGGCTGACGGTGTTTTCGAGCCAGAGATCGACAGAGAGGTTGTTTGAAAGGCGCAGCGTGTTGGCAAGGCGGAGTTCACTTTCCCCTGCCCTGTCGGCGGCTGCGGCGAGCATGCTCAGTTCGCTATCGGCTGAGGAGGCGAAGACCAGGGCGCCGGGGCGTTGGTTAAGGTCGATAGCCTCGCCTTCTTGCTGGATGGCGCCGGCTTGGGCGGAGAGGAGGTGCATCAGATTAGCCCGTGTGGGTGGCCGAAAGACCCCCACCTTGATCCTCCCCCTGTCAGGGGGAGGTGTCGACTGTGGACTTCGGGCCTAGTCAGGAAGGCAAACACTATGCTGCCGTGGCCATGGCCCGCTGCAGGCTCGCGGTGATAGCGTCGTGGTCCAGTGGGCTTTCGCCGATGACGACGAGCGCCGTTTCGCGGGGTTCCTCGGCTTTCCAGGGGCGGTCGAAATAGGCGGTTACTCTGGGGCCGACGGCCTGGATGGCAAGGCGGGCGGCGGCACCGGGGATGGCGGCGAAGCCTTTGAGGCGCAGCACGTCGTGGTCGCGGATGGTTTGTTCGATGACGGCGAGGAGATCGTCCTTGCTGGCAACCGATGGGATGCGCAGCGAGAAGCTGTCGAAATCATCGTGCTCGTGGGTTTCGCCGCCATGCTCAAGTTCGTGGTGGCTCGGGCGGTTGGCTATATCGTCTTCCGAACCCATGCCCATGCCGAGGAGCGCCTGGATATCCACATGGCCGTTGCGGGCGTGAATGACGCCCACGCCGGGCCGCAGTTCGGCACGAATATTGGCTTCCACCTTTGCGAGCATGGCATCATCAACAAGGTCGACCTTGTTGATGATGACGAGATCGGCGACGGAAAGCTGATCTTCAAACAGCTCGCCCAGCGGCGTCTCGTGGTCGAGCATTTCGTCCTGGCGGCGCTGCGCGTCGACGGCGGCCTCGTCGGAAGCGAACCGGCCTTCAGCGAGGGCCGAGGCGTCGGCGACGGTAACTACGCCATCAATGGTGACTTGCGCCTTGATCTCTGGCCAGTTGAAGGCGCGGATCAGTGGCTGTGGCAGGGCAAGGCCCGAGGTTTCGATGACGATGTGATCGAACTTTTCCGGGCGGGCCAGCAGCGCCTGCATGGTGGGGATGAACTCGTCGGCCACCGTGCAGCAGATGCAGCCGTTGCTGAGCTCCACCATGTCCTCTTCGCGGCAGGTTTCGTCGCCACAACCGGCTAGGATATCCTTGTCGACGCCGAGATCGCCGAACTCGTTGATGATGAGCGCGATGCGCTTGCCCTTGGGTGCGTGGGCAAGAAGGTGGCGCACCAGCGTGGTCTTGCCGGCGCCGAGGAAGCCCGTGATCACGGTCGTTGGGATCTTGGTGGTCATGCAAAGGCTCCGGCAGGCTGGTTGCGGGCGGCGAGGTAATCGTTCATGCGGCCAAAGGTGACGCCAAGGACAATCCAGAAGACGGCGGCGTTGAACAGAACCGCAGAGGCGAAGGAAGCGGCAAGGCTCGCAGGAACGCCGGTGGCCTCGTCCGGCGCCTGTGGCGCGCCGATCAGATGGGGCAGGATGACCAGGGCGATGGCGAGGGCGAGCGCCCAAGGCGCGCGGAACTTGGCGGTGAGCAGGAGCGCGCCGCCGGTAGAGAGCGCCGTGCCGGCCCACCAGAGCTGGCGCGCCAACGTATCGGCCACAGGCATGCCGGGCAGGCCCGGCGCGAGGCCAAAGGCGGGAGCCAGCGAGAACGCGGCGAAACCGCCAACGGCCCAAAGCAGGCCCGTGGACCATGTAATGGGCAGGTTGAACAACACGGACACGGCGCCGATGATCAGGGCGTAGCCGGCGGCCATCAGCACGTTGGCAAGAACCGTATAAGCGGTGCGCTCGAAGCCGTCCTGGGGCATCCATTCGTCGTCGCCGTGGCTATGAGCGGGCGTGCCTTCGGCGTGGGTGTGGTCGGCGGCTTCGCCGTGGTGGTGGCCGCCCTCCCCCTCATAGGCCTCGGCGGCAAAGATCAGTGGCGTGACGCGGAAATATTGGACTGCCGATGTGACAAGGCCAGCACAAAGGGCTGCGACAAGCGCAGCAAAAAACAGATTGCGGAACATTGCTTACTCTCTCGATCTGCCTAGTGGCAGGGGAAACCCATGGCGTGACGCGTGTCGTGGGCGCCGTTGTGGAGGCGGTAATCGCCTGCAAAGCCGGTGCCGACCAGCAGAACTAGGCCCAGCATCAGTGCCAGCGATCCGGCGATGAGCCGTTGAGAAAGAGAAAGCGACTGGAGGCCAGTCGAGGAGATCGTCGTATTCATGCAGCACCCTCCGTGCGCGGAACATAAATGGGCTCTTCGCCCGGCTCGTGTGCCGGCAGGTCTCCTGGCTCGCGGTGATGGCAGCCCCCTCGCCTTCCCGGCATTCGCCAGTGGCTGAGTGAGAGGGCCCACCGCTTACAGTTGCGGGGGCAGCTCCGGATCGGGCCCCTGATGGGTAGTCCCTACCGTATTCCCTTTTGATCCCCTTGCCGCTACGGGCGCGGGAAACCGACACAAAGAAAAGCGTTACGCTGTTGCGCCCGGGCGGTCAATCTTGCTCGTCTGTGGAAGGCTCTTGGTAGTTCGGATCGGGATAGCCCAAGGTAATTGACTGAACCCTCGTGTCGACCTGCTCCAAAAGAGGTTCGCTCGACGGAATGGAGATTTCGCCAGAGATGGGGGTGATATCCGTTTCCCCGATGGCCTCTTCGCTGGGCGAGAAACGCAGCGAGATAAAACAGCCATTGCTGTCGCCAGCGAGATTGCCCTGCTCGATCTCAGCATACCCGCCATAGTCCCAGCCGAAGCCGCCAATGTTGAACGGCGCGCCGTTGATGGCTTCAATCTCGGCAACGCTCATGCCGATGCGCACGCCGTGTGGGCCAGCTTGCGAGGGCGAGAGCTCCACATAGCTCACCGTGTCGCGGTTTTCCTCGTCGTACCAGCCGAACTCCATCTGCCGGTCGGGATCATCGGGATAAACAGTGGTGGCGAAAATGGTAATGCCTTCGGGGCCGGGCACATCGCCGGAGATGACATTGTCCGCGCCAAAGGTTTGGATCAGCTGCGATTCGGAACTCTCGGGCCCGAAAATGCCGGAGCAGCTGACTATATCGGTTTGAGTTTGGGCCAGAGCGGGTTGAGAGGCCAGGGCAGCGCAGAGGGCAAGGAAAGGCAGGCGGGTGAGCATAGGGAGCTTCCTCTTTTGGCTGCACCTTGCGGCAATTTCTGGCGTCCTTCAACAGGCGACTCGCCTTATGAACCGGCACCAAAGGAGAGCCTCATGCAGCCCATCAAGTTCAGCCGGGAAGAAACCAAAGCCATTGTCGCGGAGATCCAGGATTATTTCCGAACTGAGCTCGACCAGTCGATCGGGCCGATGCCGGCGGAAATGCTGATGCTGTTCTTTGCCGAAAAGATGGGCGCCTATTTCTATAATCGGGGGGTCTATGATGCGCAGGCGCTGGTCCGCGAGCGGATGGAGAGCCTCGCCGACGACATGTTCGGACTTGAGCAGCCCACAAAGCATCTGCGCTAAGGAGAGGGGGAGATGGGCCTCAACTTCGCAACGCTGGCGCCGATCGGCTTGCTGCTCCTGTCCAACGTATTCATGACCTTTGCCTGGTATGGGCACCTCAAATGGCCGACATCGGCGCTGTGGGCCGCGGTGCTGATCAGCTGGGGCATAGCGTTTTTCGAGTATTGGCTGGCCGTGCCGGCCAACCGGATCGGTGAAGCGGTTTATTCCCCGTCCGAGCTGAAGACGATCCAGGAAGTGATTTCTTTGAGCGTCTTTGCCGTGTTCACCGTGTTCTATTTCGGCGAAAAGCTGACGGTGAACCACGGGGTGGGGTTTGCCTTGATCGCCTTGGGAGCGTTTTTCATTTTCAAGGGACCCTTGAAGTAAAACCCACCCGGCCTCCCCCTAGGAGGGGGAGGGAAGTGCGGCGGCTAGTCCAGGCAATCGACCAAGCTGGTGACGAGGCCGCGCAGGAGATTGGGGTAAAGATCGGGGCCCTCGGCGAGTGCGCCGCCTTCGGGGTCAAGCACGCCGGCCTTGGCGGCGCTGCCCTCGGTGATGGCGTTGATGATGGTCGGCTGGAAATTGGGCTCTGCGAAGACGCAGGTGGCGCCAAGCTCGCTGATCTTGCCCTTGAGCTCATCAATGCGGGCGGCGCCCGGCGCGGTGTCGGGGGTGACGGTGATGGAGCCAGCCAACGTCAGGCCGAAGCGTGTTTCGAAATATTGGTAAGCATCGTGGAAGACAACAAAGGGCTTGTCTTTGACGGGCATGAGGGTGGCCGTGAGCTCGGCCTGGAGCTCGTCAAGAGCGGCGATCTCCGCTTCGGCATTGGCGGTATAGGCTCCGGCGTTTTCCGGATCGGCGGCAGCAAGCGTGGTGGCGATATGCTCCACCATCAGCTTGGCATTTTCCGGGTCGAGCCAGAAGTGCATGTCGCCCTCGGCATGCTCGTGAGCGTGGTCGTGCTCTTCTGCATGTTCATGTTCGTGCTCCTTCTCACTGTGTTCGTGATCGTGATCGTGGGCGGCTCCGTCCTCATGCGCATGAGCTTCAAAGGCGCCGCCTTCGCGCACGGGGAGCAACTCAATGCCGGGTGCCTCGGCCAGTTCGACGACCTGGGCGTTGGTGGAGAGCGTGTCGAGCGCGTCCGCAAGGAACAGCTCCATGCCGTGGCCGGTCCAGAACACGATGTCTGCCGATTCGAGGGCACCCGCGTCCGATGGCTTGAGCGCATAAGTATGCGGGGAGGCAGCGCCACGCACCAGAAGCGTCGGTTCGCCCACGCCAGCCATAACGGCCGCCACAAGCGAGTGCACCGGCTTGATCGAGGCGACGACATTGGGCGCGGCGAGAGCCGAGGTGGTCATCAGCGCGGCGCTCAGCGCTGTTGCCGGGAGCAGAAACTTCATCAGGAGCCTCGTATGTTATGTTATTACGCTTGCAGCGGCGTTATGCTATAACATAAATGAAGACGTCAAGCCTGGTTGGTGCAGCCAGGTTCAAGATAAGAAAGCGGTTTCCATGGATGCCCAAGCTGGCAAAGATGTTCTGGTGAAGCTGGAAAATGCCGGCGTAGCCCGCGGTGGGCGGACGCTGGTAAGCGGAGTTGACCTTTCGATCGCGCGGGGCGAGATCGTGACGCTGATCGGGCCGAACGGCTCGGGAAAATCCACCACAGCCAAGATGGTGACGGGCGTTCATAAGCCGACCGATGGCACAGTCTGGCGGCGGGCGGGGCTGCGCATCGGCTATGTGCCGCAGAAGCTCAGCATCGACTGGACGCTTCCCCTGACAGTGGAGCGCCTGATGACGCTGACAGGGCGGTTCGGGCGGCGGGAGATCGAAGAAGCACTGGACCAGGTCGGTGCCGGGCGGCTGCTGAAAGCGGCGGTGCAGGAATTGTCGGGCGGGGAGTTCCAGCGCGTCCTGTTTGCCCGGGCGATGATTCGCAGGCCGGATCTTCTTGTGCTGGACGAGCCGGTGCAAGGAGTGGATTTGTCGGGCGAGGCGGCGCTGTACCAGCTGGTGCGCAGCATTCGCGACACGACGCAAAGCGGCATCCTGATGATCAGCCATGATTTGCATGTGGTGATGGCGGAAACCGACACTGTGATTTGTCTTAATGGCCATGTTTGCTGCCGGGGCACGCCCTCGATGGTGAAGCAGAGCCCGGAATATCTGCGCCTGTTTGGAGACAGGGCAGCCGGATCGCTGGCGATCTACCAGCACCACCATGACCATGAGCACCACGACGATGGCTGCGTGATCGCCGAGGGGCACGTGCATGAGCACAAGCATGAAGGACATGCTCATGCTCGGTGATTATTTTTCCCGCGCGCTGCTGGCCGGCATCGGGCTAGCCCTTGTGGCAGGGCCGCTGGGATGTTTTGTCGTATGGCGACGAATGGCCTATTTCGGGGATACGATGGCGCATTCGGCGCTGCTGGGCGTGGCGCTATCCATTATTTTGTCGATGAACATGACGCTGGGCGTGTTTGCCGTGGCGGCGCTGGTAGCAGGGGCGTTGATCGTCTTGCAGCGGCAGGCGACGTTGTCGACCGATGCGCTTCTAGGCATTCTCAGCCATTCTACCCTCGCCGTCGGGCTGGTGCTGGTGGGGTTCCTCACCACGGTGCGGATTGACCTCATGGGCTTTTTGTTCGGCGACATCCTTGCGGTGTCGGTGGAGGACATCGCGGTTATCTATGCCGGTGGTGCCGTGATCGTGGGGGTGATGATCTGGGCATGGCGACCACTGCTGGCGTCCACTGTCAGTCCGGAACTGGCGGAGGCCGAGGGGCTGCGGCCTGAGGCAAGCCGTCTGTTGCTGATGATTTTGATGGCCAGCGTCATTGCTATTGCGATGAAGCTCGTAGGTGTTTTGCTGATCACTTCGCTTCTGATCATTCCGGCGGCCACTGCCCGCCGACTGAGCGCAACGCCGGAGATGATGGCCCTCGTGGCCGCCGTGCTCGGGGTTATAGCCGTGGTGGGCGGACTAATTGGCTCACGCACCTGGGACACGGCGTCGGGGCCGTCGATCGTGGTTGCGGCGCTTCTGGTTTTTGTGTTTTCGCTGGCGGTGCCGGTGTCACGTTTGTTCGGTAGGAGAGAAATCCATGGCACATAGCCACGACTTGCCGTCCGATCTGACGCGCAACCAGGGCTTAGTGCTCGGGGCGCTCAACCATTCGGATGGACCGCTTAGCGCCTATGATATTCTCGATAAATTGCGCGGGGACGGCTTACGGGCGCCGTTGCAGGTGTATCGGGCGCTGGACAAACTAGTGGAGCGGGGTCTCGCGCATCGGCTGGAATCGCTCAATGCGTTTGTGGCTTGTGCCGATGAGCATTGTCATCGCAAGGGGCTGATTGCTTTTGCGATCTGCGAGAGTTGCGGGAAGGTTGATGAGTTTGCCGATTCTGTGATCGAGGAGCGGCTGGGCGATTGGGCGGGCGCCAAGGGCTTTCGCGTGGAACGGACCACGATGGAAATCCGGGGAAAGTGTCAGGCTTGCGCGGGCGCGTAGGGAAACAGGTGGGATTTCCTAAGCACCGGCGTTCCCCAGACTTGATCCGGGTCTTCCTGGGCGCGCATGTGACAGGCAGGAACGGGTAAGGCTGAAGGCCGTACGTTGCTATACTCAGCCCTGTTCACCGAACCTCAGAAAATGCACCGCGGCGGCGCCGTAGATGCGGCGGTCTTCCAGGGTGAACTCTGGCGGGATGGCGATGTCGGCTTCGGCGCTTTCCTCGAAGACGATGGTCGCGCCGGGGGCGAGCCAGCCATGGGCGGCGATGTTGGCGAGTGCTTGTTCGCCCAGGCCTTGGCCATAGGGTGGATCAAGGAAGACGAGGTCGAACAGACCGAAGGTGCCGGGGGCGCCCAAATTGGTGGCGTCGCGGCGGAGGAGTTTGGTGACGCCCCCTGCCCCGAAGGCTTCGATGTGGTCGCGGATGAGGCCGCGGCCTTCGGCGCCAGTTTCCACAAAGGTGACGTGGCTTGCGCCGCGGGAAAGGGCCTCGAATCCAAGGGCACCGGTGCCGGCGAAAAGGTCGAGGACGCGCAGATCGGTAAAGACCGGGCCCAGCTTGCTCACGAGGATGTTGAACATGGATTCGCGCACCCGGTCGGCCGTCGGGCGGATCGAGTCGTCAGAGGGTGAGGTCAGCGACTTGCCGCGGAACTTGCCGGCGATGATGCGCATGGGGTGCTCCCGGTGGGCTGGTGCGCGGACAATCATTCGCCGCGCGTCGCCCTCTGGCAAAGAGCCAAGGGCGCTGAAATTTCCCGTCTCTGTGGCAAGTGCAGAACCCTCGGGTCAAGCCCGAGGGTGAGAAATTGTGGATGCGGTCAGGCCTTGGGGCGGCGCGGTCCGGTTGGACGGCCTGCACCGCCGCCGGGCCGAGCGCCGCTGGATGGACGACCTGGACCGGAGCCGATCCGACCGGCTACGCCAGTTGGGCGGCCACCCGGCTTGGGACCCCTTTGGGGGGCTGCACCGTCGCGCTTGGGGAACGGCTTACCGTCGGCCCGGGTCTTGGGCTTGCCATAGGTCTTGGCTTCGGAACCGAGGTGATCGCGTCCGGGGCGCGGGGGACGAGCCGGACGATCGCCTTCGGGGCGGAAGCTCCTGGGCTTTTCGGAGAAATTACGGCCGGGGCGCTTGGCTTCGCCCTTAAAGGCTGCGCCCTCACCGCGCTCGTTGTCGGGGCGCAAACGCGGCGCAAAGCTGCGAGGGACCTCGTTCGCGCCCGCCTCGCCCCGCCGGGGACCGCGCGGCGTACCGGTGAATTCACGATCGCGTGGCGGACGTGCACCGCCTTCGGGGCGGGCACCATAGGGGCGCTTGGGTGCATCGTCTCGGCGCGGACGATCCCCAAAGTCGCGCGCGGGCCGCTCGCTGCGGCCTTCTGCCGGGCGGGCACTAGCCGGGCGGTCGCCATAGGAGCGTTTCGGCCGCTCGCCATCTTCGCGGCGTGGGCTGCGGGCTTTGTCAAACGCTGGCTTATCGCCAAATGGCTTCTTGCCGAAAGCTGGCTTGTCGCCAAAGGCTTTCTTTTCGAACGGCTTCTTGCCGCCGGGCGCACGTTCGGGCTTTTTGCCGAAGGTGCGGGCGGATTGATCCTCGGGATCGCGCCAGCCGGGTTTGCCCAGCCGCTTTTGCACGAATTCCTCGGGTGCGCGACCATCTTCGTCGAAGTGGATGTGGCGCGGCGGCGCCAGGTCCTCGTCGTGCTCCTCGCGCCGGGGGGCGGGCTTGCGGCTGTCGAAGCGGCCGGGGCGATCCTGGCGCGGACGCTCGGCCCGAATCTCTGCTTCAGTTTTTTCGGCGTGATCGGTAAAGCGGAAACGCTGGCGGGCGATTTCGACCGTATTGGTGCCTCGGCCCGTGAGGCGGTCGCGCGTGGGCTTACCAACAAGCTGGTGCGCTTCGGGCATTTCGCTTTCGAAGTCCACGTCGGCCGCTTCGGCGAGCTTTTTGCCAAGCTGGTCGCGCAGGGTGGACGCCTTAACTGTTTCGATCCCGCCGACTGGAATATCGCCGAGTTGGAACGGGCCATAGCTGACACGGATCAGGCGATTGACCTCGAGGCCAAGGGCGCCAAGCACATTCTTGACCTCGCGGTTCTTGCCTTCGCGCAGGGCCATGACAATCCAGACATTGGAGCCCTGCTCGCGCTCGAGCGTCGCTTCAATGGAGCCATAGCGGATGCCGTCGATCTCGATTCCGTCCTTGAGCTTGTCGAGCGCCGCCTGAGTGACGCTGCCGTGGGCGCGCACGCGATAGCGGCGCAGCCAGCCAGTGGCGGGCAGCTCCAGCACCCGCTTGAGGCCGCCATCGTTCGTCAGGAGCAGCAAGCCTTCGGTGTTGATGTCGAGGCGGCCGACCGAGACGACCCGGGGAAGCCCAAGCTGTTCGAGATGCTCAAAAATGGTGTCCCGGCCTTCAGGGTCCTTCTCGGTGACCACGAGGCCTGCGGGCTTGTGATAAAGCCAAACGCGGGTGCCCTGGCGGGCGGCCAAGGGGGCGCCATCGACCATGATCTTGTCGCGGTCGGTTACGTTGAAGGCGGGCGTAAGCACCTTCTTGCCGTTGACCACGACGCGACCTTCGGTGATCCAGACTTCGGCATCGCGGCGCGAGCAGAGGCCCGAGCGGGCGATGACCTTGGCGAGACGATCGCCGGTGTCGGGCTTGGTGGGGGCAGTTTCGCTCATGGCGAGATTTCTTTCATGTCATGCGGGACCCGAAGGGGCGGCGCGAAAAACGAGAAGCGGCTGGGTTAGACCAGCCGCTCGGAAGGAGGCGTGAAGGGGGAAGCGATCAGTCGTTGCTGATTTCGCTGGCCCTCAGATTGGCGCCGGCGCCGCCGCTCAAGGAACCCGGCGTACCGGCATTGTTCAGCTTGGGCGCCTGGGCAGCGCGGATGGCGTTGCGCACCGATGTGGGGCATTTTGGATCATTGATGGAGACAATTTCGCCATTGCCTGCGGCGCAGACCATGTCGGCATCGCCGACGCGGGTGAAGTATTCTTCCGGTGGCAGGTAGAGCGGGCGATCGGTGTTGACCGTGACGCTCATGTTGGCGCGCTGCATGCGCGCGGTTAGCGCGCGCGCTTCCGCGTCGGTCAACGGCCGACCGGATACAGAGCGCAAGTCGACGACCTTGGCATTGCGCAGGCGCTGGATGTCGGCTTCGCTCAGGTTCGTGGTGTTGATCTGGACGGTGTCGCTATTGGCGGGCAGTTGCGCCTTGGCCGTCCTGGCCGAAGGGGGCGGCAGGGTTTGAGCGGAACCGGGCAGCACCAGGGGGGCGCGCGGCTTGGTCAAATCTTCCTTTGGTGCCTCGCCAGGGATGAGGCCGACACCGCGAGCAGTGGAGCTCATTACTTCGCGCTCGAACGTGCCGACGTCAGTGAGGGCATTGGTGCCTTCCACCGTGGTGCAGGCGGCCAATGTCAGCGCCAGCACAAGACCGACAGCGGCCTTTCCCAGAAAGGAAAATTCACGAAGTGCAGCCTGGTGCCCACTCAAACCCATCTTCATCAACAATCCTTCGACTTCTCAGCGGCGCTTATAGAACATTCTGCCGCGTAAGGCCAGATTCTGGCGGCAAAGTGTTGAGCACCGACTAATCGTAGCTAATGAGCAGACTTGCTCGGCTTTCCCAGACCAAGGAGATCGGCCAGTAACAGGATGACGCCCGCCGTTATTGCTACATCGGCGATGTTGAAAATGTAAAACGACCAATCGCCCCAGTGGACATGGAAAAAATCGGCCACTGCGCCATAGAGGAAGCGGTCCAGGGCGTTAGAAAGGGCGCCGCCTATGCAGAGGGCGAGCCCCATGCGGATCAGGGTTGAATCGGCGCGCCACCACCAGACCGAAAGCGCTGCAATGGCGATGAGCATGATCGCGCCCAGCGCCCAGACGGGCAGGCCTTCCAGCAGGCCATAGGAAATACCGGTGTTCCAAACAAGGACGTAGTCGAAGAAGTCGGTAACGCGCACCACTTCCCCGCCACGCCAATTGGTCATGGAGAAGGGAATGAAGCTCGAGAATATTTCAACGCAGGGGGCAGCGCCGGGGGCGATGCATTCGGCGGAGACCTGGAAGGCCTTGTGGGCGCGGTCGATGCCGAAGGCGAGGATCGCCATAGTAAGGGATATGTAAATGGAGGGGTGGGTCCAGGAGCGGAGGGTCACGACAAGGACCTCCACCTAGCCTGCCCCTCCAACGGGGAAAGACGGGATTGTGGGCGGGGCAGGAAGTTGCTTGATCCGCGGGACAGTTCCTCCCCCTCGGAGGGGGAGGTTAGGTGGGGGTGGCTGGGCATCAAGCGCTAGAGCCCCGCCGCAGCGCGTTCGCGCAGGGCTTTGGCGTCACGCAGGGTGACGTCGGGGAAATCGGGGTCGGAGCCGACTTCGGGCAGGATCTTCCAAGAGCGGGCGCAACGATTGCCCTCGGCCAGTGCTGGCACAACGGACACGCCGGGGACATCTTCGAGGGTGAAGCCTTCGCCAGCGCCCGCAACCACTTCGATGTCCGAGGTGATGGCGATTTCGGCGAGGTCCTGGTCTTTGAGCGCGGTGCTGTAGCGCTCGTCGGCGATGAAGACTTTCGGTGCGGCTTCAAGGGAGGAGCCGATGCGCTTTTCGCGGCGCTCGATTTCCAACGCTCCGGTGACCACGCGGCGCACGGTACGGATCAGCTGCCATTTAGCGGCGAGCTCGTCATTGATCCACTCAGCCGGCACTTCGGGGAAGAGGCGCAGATGGACAGAGGAGCCATCCTGGGGGTAGCGCTCGAGCCATACCTCTTCCATGGTGAAGACGAGTATTGGCGCAAGCCAGGCGGTAAGGCACTCAAAGAGATGGTTGAGCACCGTCAGCGCAGCCTTGCGCTTGGTCGAGGAGATCGGGTCGCAATAGAGCGCGTCCTTGCGGATGTCGAAATAGAAGGCCGACAGCTCGATGTTCATGAAATTGGTGAGCAGCGAGACAATGCGGCGGTAGTCATATTCCTTGTAGGCGTCACGCACCTGAGTATCGAGCTGGGCAAGGCGATGGAGGATTAGCTGCTCCAGCTCGGGCATGTCAGCGAAATCCACGACGTCCGTGGGCCGGTAGTGGGCGAGATTGCCCAGGAGCCAGCGCAGCGTGTTGCGCAGCTTGCGGTAGCTGTCGACGGTGGTCTGGATGATCTCCTTGCCGAGACGCAGATCTTCCGAATAGTCGGATGACGCCACCCAGAGGCGCAGGATATCGGCGCCGTATTGCTTGATGATGTCCTGCGGGGCAACAGTATTGCCCAGGGACTTGCTCATCTTCTTGCCTTCACCGTCCATGGTGAAGCCATGGGTCAGCACGCTTTCATAGGGCGCGTGGCCATTGGTGGCGCAGGATTCCAGAAGCGAGGAATGGAACCAGCCGCGGTGCTGGTCCGAGCCTTCCAGATACATGGAGGCCGGGAATTTCAGGTGCGGCCATTTCTGCTTGTTGCGCAGCACGAAGGAGTGGGTGGAGCCGGAGTCGAACCAGACGTCGAGGATGTCGGTGACCATCTCGTAGTCTTCTAAATTGTAGGCTTCGCCGAGATAGCGGGCAGCTGCGCCCTCCTTGTACCAGGCATCCGCGCCTTCTTCCTCAAAGCTTTGGGCGATGCGGTGATTGACGGCTTCGTCCTTGAGGATTTCGCCTGTGGCCTTTTCGACAAAGACAGTGATCGGCACGCCCCAGGCGCGCTGGCGCGAAAGGACCCAATCGGGGCGGTCCGCGATCATGGAGCGCAGGCGGTTTTGGCCGGCGGCGGGATAGAATTTTGTGACGTCGATGGCGTTGAGGGCGCGGTGGCGCAGGGTGTCGCCGTCTGCGCCTCCGATGGGCCGGTCCATGTACACGAACCATTGGGGCGTGTTGCGGAAGATCACCGGCTTCTTGGAGCGCCAGGAATGGGGGTATTGGTGCTTGACGCGGCCACGGGCAAAGAGCTTGTCGGCCTCAATCAGTGCCGTGATCACGCGCTGGTTCGCGTCGCCCTTCTTGCCATTGTCGTCGATGACGCGAGCGCCTTCAAAGCCGGGCGCATCCTTGGTGTAGAAGCCAGCATCATCGACGGCGAAAGGAATGGTCGTGTCGATGCCCCGCGCCTGTAGCGCGCGCGTCGAGTTCATCCAGACTTCGAAGTCATCGAGGCCATGGCTGGGTGCGGTGTGGACAAAGCCGGTACCTGCATCGTCGGTGACGTGCTCGCCATCGAGCAGCGGCACCTGGTATTCGTATCCACCGCCGAAGCCCTTGAGCGGGTGTGACAAGGTCATGCCAGCCAGGTCCGCGGCGGTGACATCGGCAACGCGCTTGAATGTCAGCTTTGCCTTCGTAGCGCATTCGGCTGCCAGCTTGTCGGCGAAGATCAGCTTTTCGCCGGGTTGCGGACCGAAATCGTTCTGCGCCGTTTCCACCTCATACAGGCCGTAGGCGACCTTGGACGAAAAACTCACGGCCCGGTTAGCCGGAATGGTCCAGGGCGTGGTGGTCCAGATGACCACCGAGGCGTCTTCGAAGTGGGGATAGAAGACAAAGGCTCCACGAGTATCTGCCGCGGCATCGGCGTCGGCAGCCTTATCCATATGGCGAACCGGGAACTTCACCCAGATCGTGTCGCTCTCGTAATCCTGGTATTCGATCTCGGCCTCGGCCAGCGCTGTGCGCTCCACTACCGACCACATCACGGGCTTGGAGCCGCGATAAAGCTGGCCGGAAGTGGCTACCTTCATCAGCTCGCGCGCAATCTGCGCTTCGGCGTCGAAGCTCATGGTGAGATAGGGATTGTCCCACTCTCCAAGCACGCCCAGGCGCTTGAATTCTTCACGCTGGATATCGACCCATTGCTCGGCAAATGCGCGGCATTCCTGGCGGAATTCGACCACGGGGACTTCGTTCTTGTCCTTGCCCTTGGCGCGATACTGCTCCTCGATCTTCCATTCGATAGGCAGGCCGTGGCAATCCCAGCCCGGCACATAGGCAGAGTTGTAGCCCAGCATCTGCATGGAGCGGGAAACGAGATCCTTCAGCGTCTTGTTGAGCGCGTGGCCGATATGGATGTTGCCATTGGCATAGGGCGGGCCGTCATGGATGGTGAAGAGCGGCCGGTCCTTGGCCTGTTCCCGCTGCAGCGCGTAAATGTCCATTTCCTGCCAGCGCTTGAGCCAAATGGGCTCACGATCGGGCAGGCCGGCGCGCATGGGGAAATTGGTTTCCGGCAGGAAGAGGGTCGACGAATAGTCGGTTTCGGTCGCGCCGGTGGCTGTATCGGTCATGGGATCAGACAATCGGTAAGGGGAATTGGCGGCCTTTTAGCAAGGCGGGGCGGCGGGGGCAAAGGATGATTTGGCGGGGAGATGGAAGACCCTCACCTAACCTCCCCCTGAAAGGAGGAGCGACGGTTTTGCGCGTGGGGCAAGATCAGGGACCTGCCCCGATGCTGTTCCTCCCGTTCAGGGGGAGGTTAAATGGGGGTGCCGGTCACGAAACCCAGCTTCGCATCAAGCTCGCTCAGCGGTGTGGCGGCGGCGATAAGTTCCCGGGCTTTACGGGAATCACGGTCCATGGCGGCGATGAGTTCGTCGAGGCCGGAGAAGACTTCCTGGCCACGGATGTGGGCGATGAGGGCGATGGAAAGCGTCTGGCCGTAGATGTCTTCGTCGAAATCGAAGATGTGGGTTTCAAAGGGCGGGCGCTGGTTATTGAACATGGGCTTACCGAAGGCCGCGACGCCATCAAGCAGGCGGTCACCCAGGCGCACGCGAACGGCATAGACGCCTTGAGCCAGCTGAAAATTGGTGTGGGTGATGGTGTTGGCGGTGGGATAGCCCAGTTCACGGCCGCGCTGGTCGCCCTGGACCACGCAGCCGTCGAAAAACCAATGGTAGCCCAGGAGCCGGTTCGCGGCGGTGACGGCGCCTTCGGAAAGGGCCGCGCGGATACGGGAGGAGGAGATGGGCTCATCGCCCTCGTCCGTCAATTCCAGCGTTTGCACTGCAAAGCCATGTTGCTCGCCGGCGCTTATAAGGAAATTGGGCGTGCCGCGGCGCTGGCGGCCGAAATGGAAATCGGCGCCGACGATAACTCCGGAAACGCCGAGCGCATCCACAAGGAAGCGGGATACGAAGTCCTCTGCCTCGATTTGGGAGAAGGCGCGGTCGAACGGGAGAATGGCGATGGCGTCAAGGCCAAAGGTCTCAGCCAGGCGCGCCTTGGCGTCGCCATCGGTGAGGCGGAACATGAAGGGGGCGGGCGCAAAAACGTCACGCGGGTGGGGCTCGAAAGTCAGCACCATTGACGGCACGCCGGCTTCCCTGGCCCGGACCTTCAAGGTTTCAACCACCTGCTGATGGCCCCGGTGGAAGCCGTCGAAATTGCCAATGGCGACATAGGCGCCGCGCAGGCTTTGCGGCACCCTGTCTAGATTAGGCAGGCGAATGAAACCGCTCACGAGCTTTACCAAGACAAGCGCGGCAGGAAACCGGCCATGCGGGCGCGGCTGGGCGCGACCAGGTCGGCAATGGCTTGCGGGTCTGGCTTGCCGAAGGCATCAAGTTCGGCGGCGTGGATGGACCCGGTGACAAAGAGCAGGTCGATACCGAACTGGGCGGCGCCTGTAGCATCGGTGCGCACGCTATCGCCAATGGCAAGGACCCGGCTCTTGTCGAGCGGGCGGCCGGCAGCTTCCTCAGCCAGGCGGAAGGCTTCTTCGTAGATGGGCTGATAGGGCTTGCCGGCCATCAGCACCATGCCGCCCATGGCGGCATAAAGATCGCCCAGCGCGCCGCCGCAATAGATGATCTTTTCCCCATGCTCGACGACCCGATCGGGGTTAGCACAAATCATGGGGAGCTTGCGCGAGAGCCAAAACTTGGCGCGGTCGCGGTACATTTCGGGGGTGTCGTCGTCGGTGTCGAGATCGGTGACCACCACGGCTTCGGCTTCTTCGGCACTGGTACGGCGGACATCAAGCCCCTCGTAGAGCGAATCATCCTCGGTGGGCGGCCCCACATGGTGGATCGGCTTGCCACGATATTTCGCGATCATCGCCCGAGTGGCGTCGCCGGAGGAAACGATCGCGTCATAGGCGGCCGAGGTGACGCCCATACGATCTAGCATGGCCACCAGTGGGCCCGATGGCCGTGGCGCATTGGTGATGAAGACGACCTTGCCGCCTCCTTTCCTGTACTGCGTGAGGGCGTCTACGGCGCTGGGAAACGCCGAAACACCATTATGCACCACGCCCCAAACATCGCTCAGAACCGCATCATAGCGGCCGGCGAGATCCGAGAGGCCAGAGATGGAAGGCAAGGACGCGGTCATGGCTTTATCCAGTGCGTGGAAAGGTGAGTGTTGTATGTGGCAGCCGGGGTAGCGGGATCAAGGGGAAATGGTTGCGGGTGGTGGAAGGGCGGGCATGTGCGCAGTGGAGGCGTCGGCTGTGCGTCCGGTGACTGCAAGCGTTATTTTCACTTCGCGAAAGAAGCTCTGCGCGGCAGTTCAGCTCTCCACCCGGCGCAGCTGGGGCGTGCCACGCGCGGGTTCGCCGACGAGGTCCTGGCGAATGGGACCGGGGGCGGCGATGTGACGGCCTTGGGCCAGGCGGATACCATCGTCAAGGAGTTCTACGATCTCGCGCTCGCTGCTAATGCCCGTGGCAAGGAGAGAGACCTCGAAGCGGGCGATGTAGTTGGCGATGTCGGAGGCGTGGAAGTCGGTATAGGTCTGCGGGTTTTCGATGAAATGGCCGGCGTCGATGCGGAGGGAGCGAACCCCCTGCCCCGCCAGCTCAGCCACATCAACGCGAAGCGAGCCCATATCAGTCAGGGAGAAGCCGGCGCCCTTTTTAGCCATCGCATCGGCTATGGCGCGTTCGGCCGTGGTTAAATCATGCCAATCGCTGTCCCTGATAGCGAAGATCATGAAGGGGGCGGCGGCGCGATTGGCCTCGAGGGACGCGAGCAATTGCTCCGCAGCAGCCCTGTCACCCATGGTGGCGCGGGATAGCGGGATGTAGAGGATGACGGGCTGGCCTGCCGTGCGGGCACGGCGGGCAATTGTGATCGCTTCAACCAACGCGACGCCTTCGATATGCCGCCGCACATCTTCCCCGCCCTGCCGGGGCAGGAAATCGGGAGGGTCGGCCAGATCCCCATTCTCCAGCATGAGGCGCGGCACGAGGTCATAGCCATGGGGGCGGCGCTGGGGGAGCGTGACAATGGGCTGGACATGAAACAGCAGCCGATCTTCCGCCAGCGCCTGGCGCACCGTTTGGAGGGGAATGACCGGTTCGGGTTCGCGCATGGGCGGAGGCGGCGCGGGTGTGATCATCCTGTCGCCCCCATTGCTTTCGGGTCGCGAGGCGCGCTCCTCGATATCGGCGACGGCTTCGGCAACTTGGCGGATCACTGTGCCGAGAACCGAAATATCGGCCTCGACGCCATCAAGGCGCTGGGCGGCGTTCTGGTCGGCCAGGGCATTGATGCGCTGGCCAAGGACGGCGCCCGCCTGGGCGTCGGTTGCAAGAAGGCGTGAAAGATCCTCGATGGCTTTTTCCAGCCGATGCTCGGCTCGCTGACGCAGGATGCGTTCCATGAGGACGAAACAGACGCAGCCAAAAACCACTGTGACCATGATGGCGTCGGCGGGCGTGAAAACCAGCGCGAAATAGGCCGTTGCGCCAGCGCCGATCGCAGCAAGGGCAATAAAGGTGTAGACCAGAGCCTGCACGCTGGAAACCTCTGAGCCTCCGCAAAGCCGGGATTCGGCTTGATCCTTCTAGCATTGCCCTCCTCCCGGCAAAAGCGCCGCTCCCTGCTCTTCACACGCTTATTGGAAGTCCGACTTGGGGCAAACACGCAACAGCGGAACGGATTATTTACCCTGTTCATCAACAATCAGCGCAAGCCCGGGTTCGCACAACAACCGGCGCAGGATGACAACAAAAGGATTGCGGCATGGCGATGCACTCTCGAAGCGATGGCGAAGCCACAGGGCGGCTCCTGCTGATCGACCGAGATGAGGACTGTGCCCGTTCAATCACCGAAACGCTGGGCCAGTGTCTGGGTGCCGCGACGCGAATCAGCGTGGCTGCAGGTGGCCGACACGCGGCGGATCTCCTGCGTGAACGACACTTCGATATCGTGCTTGCCGATCTTTCGAGCCTTTCGGATCTTTCCGAGAGGACGGACGACGCGGTGACGCGTCTGGTACGGCTGGCGGAAGGCGCGCTTGTGGTGGCACTGGCTGATGGTGCATCCGTCACGGCAGCCGTCGGTGCTATGCGCGCCGGGGCCCATGACTATGTGGCGAAACCCATCAACGGGCCGGCCATGGTGGCGCGCATCGGGGAATTGGCGCAGCGGCATGGCAAGGCAAAGGCCCTCAGCATCGAGGCGCGGGCCGCGCGGGGGCTGTCGGATTTTGCGGGTTTCATCGGCGCATCGAGCGCCATGCAGTTCGTTTATGAGCAAATAGCCCGCATTGCGACTTCGGCGGCGCCGGTGTTCATTACCGGGGAAAGCGGCACCGGCAAGGATGTTTGCGCAGAGGCACTCCACAGCAAGGGACCGCGGGCCGGCAAGCGACTGGTGGCGATCAATTGCGCTGCGATCCCGCGGGACCTCATGGAAAGCGAATTGTTCGGGGTGGCGCGGGGCGCCTTTACCGGTGCGCACGAGGACCGCAAGGGCGCGGCAGAGCTGGCGGACGGTGGCACGTTGTTTCTCGACGAAATCGGGGAAATGGATCTTTCGCTGCAGAGCAAGCTCTTGCGGTTTCTGCAGACGGGAACTTTGAGCCGCGTGGGTGAGGCGGGTGTGCGGAACGTGGATGTGCGGGTGATCTGCGCGACCAACCGCAATCCCATGCAGCTGATCAGCGAGAAGAAGTTCCGGGAAGATCTATTTTACCGGCTTCATGTCTTGCCGATTCACCTGCCGCCCTTACGGCAGCGGCCGAGTGACATCCTGGTGCTGGCGCGGCATTTCCTTGCGCGTTATGCAGCCGAGGAGCGCAAAGTGTTTGCCGGCTTTTCATCGGAGGCAGCGGCGACGCTGGCATCCGCGGAATGGCCGGGCAACGTGCGGCAGTTGCAGAATCTGGTGCGGCGGCTGGTGGTGATGTTTGACGGTGGCGAGATAACCGCCGAGATGCTGGCGAGCGCAGATATTGAGTCGCGCGGGTCTGTTGTTGCGGCGGAGGCTGCGCCGCGGGTGGAAAAGCGCAGCGCGATCTTGCCGATGTGGCAGCAGGAGCAGCGGATCATCGAGGATGCGATTGCAAGCTTCGGTGGCAATGTTTCGCTGGCAGCGGCGGCGCTGGAGATTAGTCCGTCCACGATTTATCGGAAGCGGCAGGGATGGGCTGAGATGGCGGTAGCGAGCTAGAACGGGGCCGAGTTGCGCACAGCGGGCTGCAAATGGCGGCTTCTGCGCGCCCTTTCGCGGAACCCACCGATTTCGACTCGCCTACCTCAACTCGCCACTCATTCTTGTGCCTGAGCACTAAGGCGTATTGGCCTCGCGGGCCTTTACGCGATCCAAGCCCAGATAGTGCTCACGCAGGATCACGGCAATGCCGGAGCCGACGATGATCAGGGCGCCGATCAGCATGGTGGGCGTGGGGATGTCGCTGAACACCACGAAACCGATGATGATCGTGAGGATCAGCGAAACGTATTCGAACGGGGCGATCACCGACATATCGGCGTAGCGATAACATGAGGTGAGCAGCAACTGGCCGACGCCGCCGGCGAAACCGGCGCAGATCAGCAGGACCGCTTGCTCGGGCGTTGGCATGACCCAGCCGAAGGGGATGGTCAGCAGCGACAGCACACTGGCGCAGATAAAGAAGTAAACGACAATAGCTTCGGTGCGCTCGGTTTGCACGAGCTTGCGCACCTGCATCATGGCGAAGGCGGCCATGATGGCGGCGCCGAAGGAGGCGATGGCGCCGGTGGTTGCCGCCGAATCCATGTTGCCGCTGGAAAAGACGGTGAGGCGCGGCCACAGGATGATGACCACGCCCACAAGCCCGACCAGAACGGCGCTCCAGCGGAACAGATGGACCCGTTCCTTGAGCAGAAGAGCGCTGAACACCACGATCAGCAGAGGCGTGGCGTATTGGATGGCAGTGGTTTCGGGCAAGGGCAGGCGCGTGAGAGCGAAAAATCCCAGGCCCATGGAGACAACGCCGATCAGCGCGCGGAGTACATGGCCGGCAGGATTGTCCGTGTGGAGCGCAACGCGCAATTGGCGCTTCCAGCCGAGATAGGCAACCACAGGCAGAATGGCGAAGAAGCAGCGGAAAAAGACGAGTTCTCCCGCAGGAATCGTGTGGGTTGCCTTGAGCAAGGTTGCCATAACCACGAAGGCGCAGACGGAAAGGACCTTGAGCGTGATTCCGCGCATCGGGCCGCCCCTGTGTTGTGCAGGGCTTTTGGCGGCAGTCAGCGCGGGAGCGGTCACGGTTTATCTCGTCTAGTCGGCAGCCTAGCGGCTGGAGGATTGCTCCAGCTTTTCCTTGGCGATGCGCGCGGTCGCGAACGCCTTGTGCTCGGGACCCACGGCGGAGCCGGTCTTGACGACCTTGCCAGTGGAGTCGTGGATTTCCCAATGCCAATTGGCGTTCGGGCCGCTGCCACCCTTGAGGCGCAGCTTGATGGAGAGTGTGTTGTCCTGGGTCATGTCTGCCTTATGGCGCAGCTTGGCGCCCGGTGAAAGGGGGAAAGTGGGTTTTAGGGGCGAGCGCAAGCGCCGCCCCGGGTTCGGTGATGATCAGCATGCATGTGGCGGGTAATGCCCCGCATCGATTTTAGAGTGGTGAGACAAAACCCCGCCACACGCGATGGGATTTTCGGGCGCGCACGACTCTGGCTCCTGGCCTCCCAGAGGCATCGGCAACACCTCCGCTTGCCTGCGGGCATCACGAACATCGCCGCCCCACCTGACCTCCCTACGACCTGCTGGACGTAGGGAGGTTGGATGTATCGTACAGAAGCTACCCGCGAGAGGGATTGAATGGAAAGTGTCCGCCCGAAGCTTGAGTGCTAGACCTCGGAGCGACGGTATTCGATGCGGTCGCCCCAGAAGGCCAAATGATCGCGGATCGGCTCCACTAGGGGGCATGGGTCGGGGTAGTACCAGACTTGGTCAGGGCCGTCGGCGGTCAGGGTCTTGATATTGTAGTAGGAGGCGACGCCCTTGTAGGGGCAGGTCGTGTGGGTTTCTGATAGTTCCAACACGTCCTCGCGCACATCGCTGCGCGGGATATAGATGCGCAGGGGCTGGCCGGGTTCTTCCAGCTCAAGCGCATTGAGAGAGCTAGCGATTTCGGCATCGTCGAAAATAACATGCACCCGCCCCTGGACTGGCCTGATCTTGATATCGTTGTCGAGACATTGACGCGTCATGATTACCTGCCATGGATTGGAACGTTAATTCCCTAACGCCTAGATCCGAAGATCAGTTCACGCATCCTTGACTCCCCGGTGGGCCGGCCATATATCGGCAGCACCCTGTTAGCACTCCCCTCAAGCGAGTGCTAAAGGACCAGATTGCATTCAGATGCTATAGGAGCAAACATGAGCTTCCGTCCCCTGCACGACCGCGTGGTCGTTCGTCGCCTTGACAGCGAAGAAAAGACCAAAGGCGGGATCATCATCCCCGACACCGCCAAGGAAAAGCCAAGCGAAGGCGTGATTGTTGCCGTGGGCCCCGGTGCACGTGATGACTCGGGCAAGATCACTGCCCTGGACGTCAAGGCTGGCGATCGCGTGCTGTTTGGCAAGTGGAGCGGCACCGAAGTCAAGGTCGACGGTGAAGACCTGCTGATCATGAAAGAGTCGGACATCATGGGCATCGTCGAAGCCTAAGCGCTTCTTGCCCTTCCTGTCGTTTCAACCCACTCTCTAAGGAGCGCCTCACATGGCTGCCAAAGAAGTAAAGTTCTCTACCGACGCGCGCGACAAGATGCTCCGCGGCGTCAACATCCTGGCGAATGCCGTTAAGGTAACGCTGGGTCCAAAGGGCCGTAACGTTGTTATCGAAAAGTCCTTTGGCGCCCCGCGCATCACCAAGGACGGCGTGACCGTTGCCAAGGAAATCGAACTGGAAGACAAGTTCGAAAACCTCGGCGCCCAGCTGCTCCGCTCGGTCGCGTCCAAGACCAACGATATTGCCGGCGACGGCACCACCACGGCAACCGTTCTGGGCCAGGCCATCGTTGTTGAAGGCGTGAAGGCTGTTGCCGCCGGCTTCAACCCAATGGACCTCAAGCGCGGCATCGACATGGCCGTTGACGAAGTTGTTGCCTCGCTGAAGGCCGCTTCGTCCAAGATCAAGTCGTCGTCCGAAGTTGCCCAGGTCGGCACCATTTCGGCCAACGGCGAATCCGCTATCGGTGACATGATCGCCGAAGCCATGCAGAAGGTCGGCAACGAGGGTGTCATCACCGTCGAAGAAGCCAAGACCGCCGAGACCGAACTCGACGTCGTTGAAGGCATGCAGTTCGACCGTGGGTACCTCTCGCCCTACTTCGTGACCAATGCCGAGAAGATGACTGCCGTTCTGGAAGATCCTGTGATCCTCCTGCACGAAAAGAAGCTCTCGAACCTGCAGGCTATCCTGCCGATCCTGGAATCGGTTGTGCAGTCGCAGCGCCCGCTGCTGATCATTGCCGAAGACATCGAAGGTGAGGCTCTTGCGACCCTCGTCGTCAACCGTCTGCGTGGCGGCCTCAAGGTTGCTGCTGTCAAGGCTCCTGGCTTCGGCGACCGCCGCAAGGCCATGCTGGAAGACATCGCCATCCTGACTGGTGGCCAGGTGATCTCCGAAGATCTCGGCATCAAGCTCGAGAACGTGACCATCGACATGCTCGGCACTGCCAAGCGCGTCGAAATCACCAAGGAAAACACCACGATCGTTGACGGTGCCGGTTCCCAGGAAGACATCCAGGGCCGCGTTGGCCAGATCAAGGCCCAGATCGAAGAAACCACTTCGGACTACGACAAGGAAAAGCTGCAGGAACGTCTGGCCAAGCTGGCCGGTGGCGTTGCCGTTATCCGCGTCGGCGGCTCGACGGAAGTGGAAGTCAAGGAGCGCAAGGACCGCGTCGATGACGCGCTGAACGCTACTCGCGCTGCTGTTGAAGAAGGCATCGTGGCCGGTGGTGGCGTTGCGCTGCTGCGCGCTTCGAACGCCATGACCGTTAAGGGCATCAACGCTGACCAGGACGCTGGCATTGCCATCGTCAAGCGCGCCCTGCAGGAGCCCGTGCGCACGATCGCCAACAATGCCGGTGCCGAGGGCTCCGTGGTTGTCGGCAAGATCCTCGAGAACTCCTCGCTCACCTTTGGCTACAATGCCGCGACTGGTGAATATGGCGATCTGGTCCAGCTCGGTGTGATCGACCCTGTGAAGGTTGTTCGCACGGCTCTGCAGGACGCGGCTTCGGTTGCATCGCTGCTGATCACGACGGAAGCCCTGATCGTGGAAGCCCCCAAGGACGCAGCACCGGCTATGCCCGGTGGCGGCGGCATGGGCGGCATGGGCGGCATGGATTTCTAGTCCATCCACAACAGACTTCGAGGTTCGTTTCTTCCCAGTCACGAACCTTCAACGAAAGGCGCAGTGGAAACACTGCGCCTTTTTTGTTCGCCTGGAGTCCCGCGTGGCACTAGATTGAAGCCATTGGAGAGGGGAGAATCCCATGCGTACACCACGGCGCGGAAGCGCGATCGATCAGGCGGAGGCGGCCTTCAAGGCGGCTACGACCAAGCCGGCGGAGTCAGCGCCCAAGAATGTGGCGCCGCCTTCGGGCAAGGAGATGGTAACGATCAGGTTGGATCGCGCCGTACTGGAGCATTTTCAGGAGGATGGGCCGGGCTGGCAGGAGCGGATCAATGCGGCCCTTCGCAAAGCGGCTGGGATGCCGGAGGAATAGGCGCTACTGCCCCTTAGGGGAAGAACAGGAGCTTGATTGCCATGCTGACCGAAATGACTACCACGAGCGGCCGGATGAGTTTCGCGCCGAAGCGGATGCCGGCGCGGGCTCCGGCATAGCCGCCGATTAACTGGCCGATGGCCATAGCGATGGCGGCCGGCCACACGACGTCGCCGGCAGGGATGAAGATCACCAGGGCAGCGAGGTTGGACGTGAAGTTCAGGACCTTCGTGTGACCGGAAGCGCGGGTGACACCCAAGCCCAGCAAGGTCACGAAGCAGATGGTGAAGAACGAGCCCGTTCCGGGACCGAAGATGCCATCATAGAAGCCAAGCGCGAAGCCGATGGCGGGCACCGCAAGGGTAAATGGCAAGCGGGCCGTGCGGTCAGCATCGGACAGGCTGGGTGAAAGCAGGAAATAAAGGGCGATCCCGATCAAGGCGACGGGAACGGCCACCTGGAGCAGACTGGTGTCGACCTGCTTGACGACAAGGGCACCCAGCAGGCTGCCGGCAAAGGTGAGCGCGATGGCGGGGACCAGGGCGCGCAGGGATACATAGCCGCGTTGCCAGAAGGTGAGCGCGGCCATAGCCGTGCCCACGACTCCTTGCAACTTGTTAGTGGCAAGCGCTGATACGGGCGGCAAGCCGACGAAAAGCAGAGCGGGGATGCCGATCATGCCGCCGCCGCCGGCAACGGCATCCACAAAGCCGGCGAGCATGCCCACGCATCCGAGCGCAAGGAGGATCAAGGGGTCGATAAGCATGGGGCAGCCTTGGTGGAGCGGGGCTTGGGCGGAGAGCGGGACGAGGTCGGATCGCGTTCGCCAGTCAATCTGGACGGGCACTTGTGGCTTGATTTGTTTTGGCTGGCAATCGGGCGCATTTTCGGGGCGCCACCCACCCTTGCTCGCCATTCGAGCATAGCTCTCATGGCGTTCCCCTCTGGATCGCTCCACTGGAACGATCATGCCATTCGGCCCGACGCAAAGCCTGCAACGGAGAGGGCGTCGACTGAGATTTCAGGTAGCTTTAGTTTTCAGCCTGGTGAGGAACGCGTCCAGTTGCCTCTGGCTCTCACTTGAGCGTTCGGCCGTGCGGGAGACGATGAGGCAGGCTTCGCTTTGGAGCATGATGCCGTCTTCCAGGACGCGGAGGCCATTGGCAGCAAGGGTAGAGCCCGTTGTGGTGATGTCGACCACGATATCGGCCACGCCCGAGGCGGGTGCAGCTTCGGTAGCGCCGAGGCTTTCCACAGTGCGGTATTCGGCAATGCCCGCCTTGGCGAAATGCTGGCGGGTGATGGTGACGTATTTGGTGGCGATGCGCATCCAGCGGCCATGGCGGGTGCGGAAGTCGGAAGCGACGTCGGCTAGATCGTGCATGTGGGTGACGTCGATCCAGGAATCGGGGACCGCGACCACGACGTCGGCATTGCCGAAGCCCAAGGGCTTTGCGAAGGACACGGCGGCAGGCCCGTGCTCGCTGGTTTCGTGGATGAGGTCGCGGCCGGTGACGCCGATGTCGATAGTGCCGCGAATGAGTTCACGGGCAATTTCGGCGGCAGGGAAGAAGCGCACGGTGACTTCAGGCATGCCCTCGATGGCGCCGAGATAGGAGCGCGCGCCGCCTGGGCGGGTGATGGTCATGCCGTTTTGCGCGAACCATTCCCGGGTGAGTTCTTCGAGGCGGCCCTTGGAGGGAACGGCGAGGGTGATTCCGGTCATTGTACTACCTCCGCTTCGAGGCGGTCGACCCAGACCGAGCAGCCGGATGCCGCAATGGGTGCGGTGGCCCCAAGACGCTCGAGGAGGCGATCATATTGGCCGCCGGAGGCCAGGACTTGCCCATTGGCGCCGGTCATTTCGAAGACGATGCCGGTGTAATAATCGAGGCGCGGGGAGAAACTGGCGTCGAAGGTGACACGCGCTTCCCCCAGGCCATTGAGGTGGCGGCGGATGGCGCGGATCGGAGCGCCCAGCATCAGTCTATGCTGGCTGGCAAGCGCTTCGATCTGGGTCAGCGCCTGCAGCACGGGGCCGGAAATGGCCAGGTAGTCGCGCAGAAGTTTGAGCGTTGCGGCGGGAACGTGGGCGGCGTCGAGGGCTTGCTGTTCGAGATAGCGGTCGGCGATTTCCTCGGGCGTGCGTCCTTCGGAGAGGCTAAGGCCGGCCGCAACCATTTGCGCGGTGATGTCCTCGATCAGTGCGTCGCGGCTGGGCTGCTGTTCGCGCGGCATGTCGGGGGCGGCCTCGAGGCGGGTCAGCAAGCGATCCAAGGCTTCGGTGTGGCCGAACCGATTGCGGATGCGGGAACGCCAGGCGTCGGGCATGTCGGCTTGCACCAGCAGGGCTTCAAAAAGGCCGACGCCGCCAAGGCGGACATGGGGGACAACGTGGAAAATGGACAGGGCTGCTCGCGCGAAGGTCAGCACCTGATCAAGCGCAATATCGCCATCGGGTTGGGCGAGGAGTTCAATGCCGGCCTGGTCGAACTCGGCAGCGCCAGTTTCCCGCTGGCGAAAAATAGGGCCCAGGTAGGAAAAAGCGGCCGGTTTGCCGACGCCGTCAGCGATATAGGCCTGAACGATTGGCAGGGTGAAGTCGGGGCGCAGGCAGTGTTCGGCACCCGTTGCGTCGGTGGTCAGGAGCAAGCGGCGGCCGAACTCCTCGCCGGCTAGGTCGAAATAGGGATCGGCGGAGAGCAGCAACGGCGGCGTGGCGCGCGTGGCGCCCTGGGCTTCCACGAGGGACTCCAGATTGGCGCGGCGGATGGCGGCGCCGGTCATTGCTCGCCCAGCAGCTTCTGGATAGCGCTCACGAGTTCTTCGCGCTTGATCTCGAACTGGCCGGGGCGGGCGGCTTTCCATTCGGCGTTGTCGGTGATGGCTGCGGCGGCCTGCTTGCCGGCGATCAAATCCTTGATCTGGAGGATCCCCGCTTCGCGCTCCTGGGAGCCTTCGATGATGACGGCGGGAGTGTTGCGCTTGTCGGCGTAAGCGACCTGCTTGCCGAAGTTCTTGGTGTTGCCCAGAAACATTTCGGCACGGACGCCGGCGCTGCGGAGTTCTGAAACCATGGCCTGGTAGCCAGCCATCTGATCCTTGTCCATGACGAGGACGACAACGGGGCCGACGGGTTCGGTGGCGCCGAGATTGCCGGTGAGCTTGAGAGCGTTAGCGAGGCGCGACACACCAATTGAGAAGCCGGTTGCCGGAACGGGTTCGCGACGGAAGCGGGAAACGAGGCCATCATAGCGGCCGCCGCCGCCGACGGAGCCGAACACCACGTCCTGGCCCTTTTCGTTCTGGACTTTGAAGGTGAGTTCGATCTCGAAGACAGGGCCGGTGTAGTATTCGAGCCCGCGCACGACGGAAGGGTCGAGAATGACGCGGCCGCCGAAGCCGGCCGCGCTAACAAGACCGAAGATGGAGGCGAGTTCCTGAACGCCCTGCAGGCCCTGTTCGGAGCCGCCGATCAGGCCAGCAAGGGTGTTTATGGTGGAAACGACATGAGCGTTACTGCCGCGCTCGACGCCATCGGCAGGGATGCCGCTATCCACATAGGAGAGGATTGGTTCGATCTGGTCGGCGGAAAGGCCAGCACCCTTGGTGAAGTCGCCGCTTTCGTCCTTGCGGCCTTCGCCCAGGAGGAGCTTGACACCTTCGGTGCCGAACTTGTCGAGCTTGTCGATGGCCCGCAGCACGGTGAGCTTTTGCTCGTCGGAGGTCACGCCCGCAGTGGCGAGGACACCGTCCAGCACCTTGCGGTTGTTGACGCGCACGACGTATTGGCCTTGGAGGCCCAGAGCGTCCATGACATCGGCCATCATCATGCACATTTCGGCGTCGGCCTCGGCCCCCCCTGCCCCGACGGTGTCCGCGTCGAACTGCATGAACTGGCGGAAGCGGCCGGGACCCGGCTTTTCGTTGCGGAAGACGTAGCCCTGTCGATATGAGCGGTAGGGCTTTGGCAGGGTTTCAAAATTCTCGGCGAAGTAGCGGGCGAGCGGCGCTGTGAGATCATAGCGCAGGCTCATCCATTGTTCGTCATCGTCCTGCAGGGAGAAGACACCGGCATTAGGCCGGTCGGTATCGGGCAGGAATTTGCCGAGCGTTTCGGTGAATTCGAAGAGCGGGGTTTCGACAGGGTCGAAACCGTACCGTTCATAGACCGATTTAATCTTTTCGATCATCGCGCCGACGGCCGCGATTTCGCCGGGCGTGCGGTCTTCGAAGCCGCGTGGCAGGCGGGGCGCGATCAGCTTGTTTTTTTGGGTCTTTTCGGTCATCTGGCTGCCTTGGCGAAGTCGCGCCGTTCCTAGCGGATCAAGGGGGTGGAGACAACAGGGGTGTGGGTGAGCGCGGTGGGCGCGGGGAAGCCGGAGCGAACTCCGGCCTCCCCGCCCCTTACATCCCGGGTCTCCTCAAGGGGGGCGGGATGGTGGAGCTGACTGGAATGTCGAGCCAGTGAGGAGGGCTTGCAGACGGCGGAAGGCCGATATCCTCTCGCAGATAGGCGGGAAGATCGGCAGGCAACCGCGGCCGGTTCCACCAGGCGGCGATGGCCGCAGCAAGCACGGAAAGCAGTCCCCGCTGGTGCACGGCGTCGGCTATGGAGAATTCAAGGCGTAGAACGATGCTGCCTTCGGGCACAGTGTTGTTGAACATGACGAACTCCGGACGCGTTTGAGCGCGGGCCGGCCTCTTGTTGATGTTGGTGGATGGGCGGAAATCAGGACACAGAGCGACCTGGTTTCAGCACATCAGGGTTTGGGAGAGAGGAAGGTGTCCACGGCATGAAACTGCCGAAGGGCGACGAGCAGTGGGCGTTAGCCCCAGACGCGATGTCGCGATACGAGACCTTTTGGGAGAGCAAGCATGACTGTCATGAAGTGCCTCCCTCAGGTTGGCTTTGTGGACGAGGATCTTTTAGCTCGCGTTTTCGTGATCTGCAAGCATGGATGTGGCGGGATGTCGCACAACAGGTGAGTTGTGGCTGGCGAGCAACAGGATGAGGCAGGATCAGAACCTGACGGGGCGGATCAGCGCGTTGCGCTCTGCTTCTGCTTCCGGGCGGCAGAAGCAAGCTTCCACGTGATCATTGACCAGGCCCATGGCCTGCATGAAGGCGTAGCAAGTGGTGGGGCCGACAAAGGCGAAGCCGCGCTTGCGCAAATCCTTGCTCAGCCTGACGGAGGCCTCGGTTTGCGCCAGCTTGCGCAGACTATCCCAGCTCAGATCGCTGGGCCGATGCTCGGGAGGCGTTTCGAAGCGCCAGAAATAGGCCGCGAGGGAGCCGAACTCCTCCTGCACGGACAAGGCCCGTCTGGCGTTGTTGATGGTTGCGGCGATCTTGCCGCGATGGCGGATGATGCCGGTGTCGCCCAGAAGCGTCTCGATGTCGGCTTCGCTCATGGCGGCGACTTTGGGGATGTCGAAGCCATGGAACACCTCGCGGAAGCGTTCGCGCTTGCGCAGGATGGTGATCCAGGAAAGGCCTGACTGGAAGCCTTCAAGGCAGATCTTTTCGAAGAGCCTTGTGTCCGACGTGACTGGCCGGCCCCATTCATGGTCGTGGTAGTGCTGGTAGAGTGGGTCGTCGCCTGCCCAGGGGCAGCGAGGCAAGATATTGGGTGCTGCGGTGGTGATGCTCATCGCGAATGGTGTCCCCTTCTCTTCTTACTCCGCCGCCGGACCCAACGCAATCTTAGCGCCGTGCTAACCATCAGCATCTGCAATGGCTTAACCAATCCGCTTCACTGCTCCTTGCGTTTTCTCGCGCAACATAGAGGCGAAAAACAGCCCTTGTGGCGCATATCAAAGCGAGGCGATCGGAATGAAACTTGGTGTGGTGGTTCGGAGCGCCATGGCGCTTGTTCTCCTGGCAACCAGCATGATCCCAGCTCAAGCGCAGGGCCTCGAGCCTGGCTGGCGGTTCCGGCCACCGCCAGGCATCACCATCGTGCCACCCAACCGGCCACGGCACGGCTTGGCACTGCATGCCAATATGCAGGTCGACCCGGTGTTCCTGCGGCAGGTTGTGCGCTACGAAACCCGCGAGCGTAGCGGCACTATTGTGGTCGATACATCAGCGCATTTCCTTTACTTCGTGCTCGGCGACGGGCGGGCGCTGCGCTATGGCATCGGTGTTGCCAAGTCGGGCTTTGAGTGGAACGGCACGCATCGGGTGACGCGCAAAGCGGAATGGCCAAGCTGGACGCCTCCAGCGGAAATGCTGCGCCGCCGGCCCGATTTGCCGCGTCACATGAAGGGCGGGCTCGACAATCCCCTTGGCGCACGGGCGCTCTATCTTGGCTCGACGCTCTACCGCATTCATGGCACCACAGAGCCCTGGAGCATTGGGCAAAACGTCTCCTCGGGCTGCATTCGCATGACCAATGACGACGTCATCGACCTTTATGCGCGTGTGCAAATCAACACCAAAGTCGTGGTCTTTTGATAAGGATTTTCGGACAGAGTCGGCGCGGCCCACCTTGGGCCAACCGATGAAGGTGGACTGCAATGCGTCGCTTCTTCGAACTGGTGGTACGATTCCGGCGTGATGAGAGCGGTGCGTTTGCCGTAATCTTCGGCGTTATTGCCATTGTTCTGGTGACGCTCAGCGGCGCGGTGGTGGACTATGTGGCGCTCCAGCAGGCGCGTAGCCGCGCCCAGATTGCACTTGATGCCGCGGCACTGGCCCTGCAGCCGGAAATCAATAAGCGCGGCGTTTCGGAGGAAATGCTCCGGCAAAGGGCCGAGGCCTTTGTTATCGACAGGATCGGGGATCCGCGGATCGCGGCAAAGGTCGACCGAAGCAGCATCGACCTGGATACCGGACGGCTGTTTCTGGGCGGCGAGTTCACCATGCCGACGATGTTCGTCAGCTTGGTTGGCTTCAACGAACTCAGTGCAGCGTTCAGTGCGGAAGCGATGCAGGGGTCGGTTAATCTGGAAGTTTCGCTGTCGTTGGACGTCACCGGCTCGATGGCGGGTACACGCATCAGGGACCTCAAAGTTGCCGCCAAGGAATTGGTGGATGTCATTCTCCAGAATAATCGCGGTGAGACGACCGCCAAAATTGCACTTGTCCCTTATTCGCAGGCAGTCAATGCTGGCACTTACGCAACGGCGCTGCGCGGTCCAATCCGCGCCGCCAAGGGCATCAGCGACATCACCTGGGCAACGGGGTCAGCTAGGTCAATCAGCGATGCAACCGACACTAGCCCGGTCAAAATTACATCCAACAACCACGACTTCCAGAACGGTGACTGGGTCTATGTTTCGGGCGTAAGCAGCCTCAGCCAGATCAACAACAAAGCGTTCCAAGTGGAGGGCCGCACCCGCCACAGTTTTGAGCTTAAAGGCTCCTCCAGATCCTGGAATGCGGGCTATAGTGGTGGTGGGTCGGTTACCAAGTGTCAGAAGCCGGACTGCGGTGTGGTGGTTACGTCCAACGGGCACGGCTTTACGAACGGCGAATATGTCGTGGTTTCTGAGGTCGGCGGCATGACAGGCTTAAACGGCTATGCGCTGCAGGTGTCCGAAGCGAGTGTCAACACTTTGGTGTTGAATGGCGTGCCGGCGGGTGGCGGTGGCACCTACGCGGCCAGGACAGGCAAAATGGACTGTACCTGGCAGAAGCCCAAGGAGGCTTGCCGTTACTACCTTTTCACCACGGCTGCGAATTCCTCCCGGATAGAAGAAATCACCACTTGCGTAACGGAACGCGCAGGCAATCCCTTCAACGACCAGCCCCCTTCGGTGACTTATGTCGGCAGGAACTATCCCACCTCTCCACAGTGCCCTAACAGCCCGATAATCCCGTTGACGACCGTCAAGAAAACCCTGGACGATGCCATCAACGCCCTGCCCGCCACGGGCAACACCGCAGGCAGCCTCGGCATTCTCTGGAGCTGGTACATGCTCTCACCGAACTTCGGCTATGTCTGGCCAGAGGATCGGCGCCCTGAGCCCTATGGCACCAAGGACGTCCTGAAGGCCGCCATCATCATGACTGACGGTGAATTCAACACCGTGCACTTCGATGGCGTCCCGTCGCGCGATTCCCCCATCGGCGGCCAGGCGTATCTCAGGCACTCCAAGAATGCGCATAACGGCCCGCCGTACGCCCAAGCCAAGGCTTATTGCGACGCCATGCGTACGGCAAAGATCACCGTCTATACGGTGGGTTTCGACATAGGGAAGGGCACCCAGGCTGCCAACATCATGGCCTATTGCGCCACTGAACCGGCAAACTACTACGCCGCCGAAAACGGTGACCAGCTCAAGGAAGCGTTCCAGCAGATTGCACGCAACATTTCTGCGCTGCGGCTTACCCAGTGATGATAGTGAGGAGTGGTACCGCCTCCCCGGATTGAACGGGGGACCTCTAGATCCACAATCTAGCGCTCTAACCAACTGAGCTAAGGCGGCATCTGCGTTTGGGAGGGCCCCTGCGGCGCGCTCCGAAAGCGGGCGGAACATAGGGCGATAAATCGGCAATGACAAGCACCGATTTCGTCGTTGTTAAAACACAAATGGCGGCTAATCCGCAGGCGGATTTCCCTCGATGGCTTGCCTGGCGAAGGCTGCATGGTGGTGATTTAACCATGCGGGCACATCAACACACCGCAAATGCGGCCTTTGCTGGACCGTGTGCAGCGGGGGGGGTATTGAGGAAGTCCTAAAGGTGGCGCAGCAATTGTGCCGAAATGGCACGCTTTTGCAGTGACCGCGCGACGGAGTAGTTGAGTTTTAGATGGACGGTGACTGGATCACATCGCCAAGCGCCCGCCGCGTGCAGCAGCACGGGTCGGATTCGCGTCCTGCTTGGCTGTGGTCCGCCGATGGCGAGACGCTGTTGTGGTGCAATCCAGCAGCAGACCTATTCTTGGCAAAACTCAAGAAGAATCGGCTGAAACGAGCGCCGCTTGCGGTGCCGATCAGGGGACAGGTCGCCCGCAATATCCGGCTGGGCACGCCCGGGCGCACAAGTCTTGCACGTATCCAGTTCCTGGCCGGCGACAAGCCGGCATCGAGCACCTGCGCGACAACGCCCCTGGTGTGGGAGGACGGCAATCTTGCGCTGCTGATTGTTGCGGTTGATCCGATCGCGCCCGAAATTCTGGAAGCAGCGCGGCAGCCGGGCGCGATGATGGAGCCAGAGCCTGTCGGGGAGCAGGAGCCTGCCAGCATTGAGGATCCATCGCCCGGTCCAGAGCCGGTGTTTACGGAAGTGGCGCAGGCTGAGCCGCTTGAGCCCGTTCAGGGGGCTGAGCTGCAGGACGAGGCGCGCGAACTGCCGCCTTCCATTGAAGCATTTTGGGACCAAGCCCCCGCGCCGCAGGAGCATGCGGACCAGCCGGCCTCGCCCGTAGACGAGGCGGAAGCCGTCCCCGTGGAGGATGGCGTCTACCAGCGCGAGCTTGAGAACTGGCGCGAGGCGGAGGGCAATTTTGCTCAGGCCGATGACGCTGGTGCGCCGGCAGAAGCTGTTGTTGAGCGTTCTGATGCCCTGCGCACGGAAGGTGAAGAAGAGCGTGAGGCACAGCCTGTCGACACGGCAGCGACGAGGCTTGGCACAAGCCGGTTGAGCCGGCTGGTGGATCAGTTGGCTTCCGACGGTGCGCTTTATACGCCGTTGACCGATGCGGACGATAGTTTTGAAGGCGTGAAGGCTCTTCCTGATCAGCCCTCAACCGACGCTGCCATCACCGAGGCCGAACTGGACCTTGAGGATGTTGCGGCGTTGGATGCTGTTGGCACGGGCGAGTCTGACGCGAGCCCAGACTTGGGCGCTACCGAGGCAGCAGCAGAGCCGGACGTTGCCGCGGTTGAGCGCGTCTCGCGGTACAATTTCGACGAGCTGTCACGCATTCTGAATGACCGTGTTGGCGAGTTGGCGCCGCCCCCGCCGCCGGTGGCGGAGCCGCAGCGCGGCGGCGCCTTGATCAATCTGGGTGGCGAAACCCTGGTGCTGAACCGCTTGCCCTTGGGCATTTTGGTGTTCCGCGAGCAGCAGGTGCTGTTTGCCAATAGGGCGATTACCGAAATGGTGGGCTACCATTCGGTCGAAGCATTGCGCGAAGCAGGGTTAGCTGCCGTTTTCCCGGCGGCAGGACCCGAGGGGCAAGAGGCAGGGCCGGTCAACCATCTGGTGCAGCGCGATGGAACGCTGGTGCCGGTGACCGCGCGCCTGCAATCAATATCCTGGCAAGGGCGCCCTGCCCTGATGTTGTCGGCAAGCGCGACCGAGGTGCGCACGGGCCATGAAGCGGCGGTGCGCGCTTTTGCCCAAACAGCAGCGGATCTGCGCGGCGACGGGTTTTTCGAGGCCACGCGCACCGGCGTTCTAAGCGCGCTGACGCCGCGCGCGGCCACCTTGCTGAACGCTAACAGCCCGTTGGAGGGCAAGGCACTATCTTCCCTGATCGTCCCACGCGAAGTGCCGGCATTGCGGGAGTTCCTGGAACGTCCGGCACGATTCGCGGAAAGCGAGCGCCCTTATCTCAGCCTGCATGCCCAGGGTGGCAATGCCGAGATCGTGCTGTTTGCGCAGGGACAAGCCGGTGTCGTGACCAATTATTTCGGCTTCGTGCGCGGCCGGGATGCCGTGCCGGCCCGAATAGCGGCACCGGCCGAAGCCGATCCAGCACTTTTGGCCCGCATCAGTCGGGGCGTCAGGCGGCCGCTCAACACGATCATCGGCTTTGCCGAACTGCTGCGCTCGCAGGCGTTTGGCGGACAACAGGACAAACCATTTGAAGGCTATGCGCAGGATATCGCGGCAGCCGGACAGGACATTGCGGCGCTGATCGATGAGTTGGACAATTATGCCCGGCTGCGGGACGGCCGTTATCTGCCGCAGCGCGCCAGCGTCAACCTGACATCGCTGCTGGAGAGCTGCGTCCTGCGCATTCGCCACCAGGCCAACAGCGCCCGCGTCATCCTGCGCAACGCCATTTCGGAAAGCCTGCCCCGGATAAATGCCGATCGGGCATCGCTTGAACAGGCTGTGCTTAACCTTCTGGCCAGCGCGGTCTACCAGAGCCCCACCGGCGGAGCCGTGGTGATCTCGGCCAAGCTCGAGGAGGATGGCAGCATATCCGTGCATGTGCGGGACAGCTCAAGCAATGCCGTCGACATGGCAGAACGGTTCGTGGTGTTCCGCGATAGCGTGGGCCGCGATGGAAAGGCTCTCGCCCCGGTGCGCTCCAGCGTCGGCCTCGCGCTCACCCGCTCACTGCTGGCGGTCAATACTTTTTCCCTGTCCGTCGATCCGGCAGGGGAGCGTGGCCTGTTGTTTACGCTGATCATCCCGGCCGATCAGGTGGAAAATCAAACCTCGTCAGGCGTGGCGGAATAAGGCTGGCGTCGAGAACGCTCGCAGGCCAACTCTGCCGATATCCAACGCTCTGGCGAGGCTCGTTCCGGTTGTTCTTGCTACCCGGCTAGGGGATTGTAGGAAAGTTTAACAGGGAAGGCCCGTGCCATGTTAGTGGCCCTGCCCTATATGATGCCGCAATTGGGCAGTCTGGGGGATGATCGATGACCAACAGGATGAAATCGCTGGCCTTGGCCGTAGCGCTGGCAGGTGCGATGGCCGGGTCGGCCTTGGCGCAGCCAACCGAGGTGCGGATCGGCGTGGCGCTGGAGCCACCAATCCTGGACCCCACGGCCGGTGCGGCCGAGGCCATCGACATCGTTGTATACCAAAATATTTTCGAAGGGCTGACCCGGATCGACCAGAACGGCGAGGTTCAGCCGGGCCTTGCGCGGGAATGGACGATTTCCCCCGACCAGCTGACCTATACTTTCAAACTGCAGGACGGCGTGACGTTTCACGACGGTACTGCTTTCGATGCGGAGGACGTCAAGTTCACGTTCGAGCGCATCCTGGCTGATGACAGCGTCAATGCGCACAAGGAGTTCTATACCCCCATCACCGCGGTGACGGTGATCGATCCGCTGACGGTGGAGATAACTCTTGACCATGTGGTCGGGCGCTTCCTGTTCGACCTGGGGCGCGGCGATGCAGTGATCGTGGCGCCGGAAAGCGCTGACAATAATGCCAATGAGCCCATCGGAACGGGGCCGTTTGCCTTTGTGCAGTGGACCAAGGGCAGCCGCGTGGTGCTCGAGGCCTATGGCCCCTACTGGGGCGAGCCGGTGCATTTGAGCAAGGCAACCTACGTGTTCATCAGCGACACGGCGGCAATGACCAATGCCATTCTAGCCGGCGACGTGGACGGCACCAATAATTTTGCGGCCGAAGCCTTGGGTGTGTTCGAGGGCAATCCGCAGTACCAGATCCTGGTGGGAACAACCGAGGGCGAAACGATCCTGGGGACCAACAACCGCAAGCCGCCCTTCGACAATCTCAAGGTGCGGCAAGCCATGGCCCATGCGATTGACCGCCAGGCGATCATCGATGGCGCGACCTATGGCTATGGCACGCCCATCGGAGCGCCATTTGCACCGCATAATCCCTATTACGTTGATCTGACCAACACCTATCCGCACGATGTGGAAAAAGCCAAGGCGCTGCTGGCGGAGGCGGGCTTTCCCGATGGGTTCAGCGCGAAGCTGAAGCTGCCGCCTCTCGCCTATGCGACCCTAAGCGGGCAGATCATCGCCAGCCAGTTTGCCGAAGTAGGGATCAAGCTCGAACTGATCAATATGGAATTCGCGCAGTGGCTCGACGAGGTTTACACCAATAAGGATTTCGACCTCACCATCATCAGCCATGTGGAGCCGTTCGACATTGGCAATTACGCCAACCCAGACTATTACTTCGGCTACGACAACCCGCAATTCCAGGCGCTGATCACCGAACTCAATGGCACCACCGATGAAGCGCGGCGCAAGGAATTGGCTGTCGAGGCGCAAACGATTTTGGCCAATGACGCTGTCAACGGCTACCTCTTCGAGCTGGCGCAGACGGGTGTCTGGAATGCCAAGCTCACCGGCATGTGGCGGAATTCGCCGATTGAAGGGCTCGTGCTGCGGGATATTCGCTGGACGGAGTGACTCCCGCTGGATCGGGGGCGTGAGCTTCCCACCTAACCTCTCCCCGGTAGGGGGAGGAACAGATCTGGGGCAACGCTCGATTTTGTCCCATGGCACGACCCGCACCTCCCCCTTTGCGGGGGAGGATGGGAGGGGGGGTGCGTTACCCCTGCCCTCTGTTTGATCGTTTTTGCCTTGCGCCGAACTCTAGGGTTTGCGGCAACGTTGTTTCTAGCGGCGTTCGCGATCTTTTACCTGCTGGATCTCCTACCCGGCGATCCGGCGCAGTTCATTCTGGGCATCTCAGCCACACCGGAAAAACTTGCCGTGCTGCGGGCGCAATTGGGACTCGATGCCCCGGCGCATGAGCGGTTCATTGGCTGGGTTTGGGGCATGCTTCGGGGGGATTTCGGGACCAGCTACACCCAGCAGGCGCCGGTTGCCGGTTTGATCTGGGATCGACTTGGCGTGACGCTGCCGCTGGCAGGTTTTGCCATGATCCTTTCCGTCGTGGTGGGCCTGCCCTTGGGCATCATAGCAGCGCGCTGGCGCGGCAAGGGGGTAGATACCTCCATCATGGTCTTGGCCCAAATGGGCGTGGCCGTTCCCAGTTTCTGGTTCGGCATGTTGCTGACACTTTTGTTCGCCGTGACCCTGCGCTGGCTGCCGCCCGGAGGCTTCACGCCTTGGAGCGAGGATCCCTTGCTGGCGCTGCGCGGGCTGGTGCTCCCCAGTGTTGCCCTTGCACTGCCGCAGGCCTCGATCCTCGCCCGGGTCATGCGAACGGCGCTGGTGGATGTGCGTGGGCAGGACTTCATCCGCACGGCACGCGCCAAGGGGCTGACCATGGGCGAGGCGATCTGGCGCCATGGCGTTCGCAATGCGCTGCTGCCGGTCCTCACCATTCTGGGGCTTCAGCTTGCGGTTTTGATCGCAGGCACGATCATTGTGGAGAATGTTTTCTACCTGCCAGGCCTGGGGCGGCTGATCTTTACTGCCATTGGGGAGCGTGACCTCGTCTTGGTGCAGGGCGCGACGATCATCCTGGTTTTGGCGGTGACGGCGACCATGCTGCTGACCGATATTGCCTATGCCCTGGTTGATCCGCGCCTGCGCGAACGGAGCCCTTCGTGAGGCGCGTTCTGGCTCACCCCAGCCTTGCAATGGGGCTCACAGCGACCTTGCTGTTCGCTGCACTGGGATTGCTGTCGCTGGTCTGGACCCCCTACCCTATCGAGCAGATTGTTATTCCACGCCGCTTTCTTGGCCCGTCGCCGGAGCATTGGCTGGGAACGGATCATCTAGGGCGCGACATGGCGTCTCTGGTGATGGCGGGCACGCTCACGAGCTTTGTGGTGGCGGCGCTGGCTGTTGCCATTGGTGCCGGGATCGGGGTGCCACTGGGCCTTGCAGCGGCGGCCTGGGGCGGGCCGGTTGAGTGGCTGGTGCTGCGCTTGTCGGATTTTGTATTCGCGTTCCCAGCAATCGTCGTCGCCATCTTGATCACCACGCTGATCGGGCCCGGCGCCAGCAATGCCGTTGTGGCGATTGGCATTTTCAACATCCCGGTTTTTGCGCGGGTGGCACGGGGCGGTGCGCTCAGCGTTGCGACCCTGGACTTTGTGGCCGCGGGGCGCCTGGCTGGGCTGGGGAATGCTGCTATTGCTTACCGGCACCTCCTGCCTAACATCATGAGCCTCCTGATCGTGCAGGGAACGATCCAGCTTTCGCTCGGGATCCTTTCCGAAGCTGGACTGAGCTATGTGGGCCTCGGCACGCAACCGCCGGACACGAGCCTTGGGCTGATGTTGCGGGATGCGCAGAGCCTCTTCCTTCTTCATCCCTGGCTGACACTGGTGCCCGGGCTGTTTATCGTCCTGATCGTGATTGCCCTCAATATTGCCGGAGATGGATTGCGGGACGCGATCGATCCTCGACTGCGGCAGAACGAGACCAATGTCGTTGCTTGAGGTCAGCCAGCTCTCGGTGCGCTTTGGTGCCAGCGGGGCCATTGCCGACCTGAGCTTTGCCGTGAGGCGCGGCGAGCGCTTCGGGATCGTGGGCGAGAGCGGTTCCGGCAAGACGCTGACGGCCCTTGCCATCACGGGATTGCTGCCCGAAGGTGCGGAGGTCGGGGGCATCATTATGCTTGATGGCGAGCCCCTCCCCAGCGAGGAGCGCGCGATGGCGCGGCTGCGCGGCAGACGGATTGGTCTTGTCTTCCAGGAACCGATGACGGCGCTCAACCCGCTTGTCCGAGTGAGGGAGCAGATCGAAGAGGCCATAAGGCTTAATAGGGGCGATGAAGCGCCTTTGCATGTTTCCCGCCTGCTCAAGGAGGTGGGGCTGGAGCCCAGGCATGGGAGGCGATATGCGCACCAGCTTTCGGGCGGGCAGCGGCAACGCGTGATGATCGCCATGGCCTTGGCGAGCCAGCCCGATCTGCTGATTGCGGACGAGCCGACCTCGGCACTGGACCTCGTGACCCAGCGCAGAATCCTGGATCTGATTGCCGAAATCTGTGCTCGAAGGGGCATGACGCTGCTGTTCATCAGCCATGATCTCAGGGCCATTGCCGCTTTGTGCACCCGCGTCATGGTCATGCAGAAAGGGCGATCGGTGGAGCTCGGGCCGACCGAGAGGGTTTTTTCGGCGCCTGAGGCCGAGTATACGGGCAAGCTGGTCAGCGCTTCGCGCTTTGATATCCCGACCGACGGGCCTCGGGTGTCGGGGCCGGTTTTGCTTCAGGTTGATGGGGTAAGCCGCGAGTTCGGGCGAGGTGGTTTCTTGCCCTGGCGGGGCAAGCCGCTGCGGGCCGTGGATGACGCCAGCTTCGCCATTGGCACGGGAGAGTGCTTGGCGCTGGTGGGTCCTTCGGGCTGTGGCAAGACCACCTTGGCCAAGATTGTCGTGGGCCTGGACACGGCCAGCAAGGGCGGAATGCGGCTCGAGGGGACAGCTTATCGGGGCCGCGACCTGCCGAAGGCGCTGCGCCGCGATGTATCGCTCGTTTTCCAGGACCCTTTTGGAAGTTTCAACCCGCGCATGACAATTGGCCGATCGCTCATTGAGCCCTTGCGGCTGGAGCCGGGGTTGACCTTGGCGGAGCGCGCCGAGCGGGTGAGGAACGCTGCCCAAGCTGTTGGTCTCGATACAGGCATGCTGGAGCGCTACCCGCATGAATTTTCCGGCGGGCAGCGGCAGCGATTAGCCATTGCGCGCGCCCTGGTTACCCGACCCAAGCTCCTGGTGCTGGACGAGCCGGTGTCGGCGCTGGATGTATCAGTGCGTGGCGAGGTGCTGGCGCTTCTGGCCCGCCTGCGGGCGGAGTATGGGCTGACCTATCTGCTGATCAGCCATGACCTTGATATGGTGCGGGCCATGGCTGATCGGGTGCTGGTCATGGAGGCTGGCCGAATCGTGGAACAGGGAAGCCCCCAGGAGCTCTTCGCTCATCCAACGCACCGGATGACGCAGGAATTGGTGGCGGCGAGGCTGCCCGAGATAGGCGTCCCGCCGGCTAATTATCAGGTTTAAAGCCCCAGCTTCTGGCGCAGGGCGTCGATGCGCTTGGACGCTTCGGCCTTGGTCAAATCCTCAGCAAAGGCTTGGTCATCATGGGCCTGTTCGCTCAGGGTCTTAAGGTAGGAGGCCTGCGCCCCGGTCATGGGCTCGTCGCCCGTGGTCCAATCATCAGGGTCTTTTTCGGTGTTGGTGTTGGGCGTGTCGGCGGCTTTGGGATTGCTTGTGGTCATCAGGAACCTCGTTGCTTGTTCCCTAAATGTTCCAGTCGCCCCTCAGTTCCGCAGCGCGGGCGTGTTTACCAGAATTTGCTGGACAATAGCGCGAAAAGCCTGGGCTTCCGGCCCTTCGGGACGCGCAACAACTGGGGGCTGGCCCGTGTCGGAGCCTTCGCGAATGGCCATGACCAAGGGAATGGCACCTAAAAAGGGCATATGGAGCGTGGTTGCTGCTTTCTCCGCCCCACCGGAGCCAAAGATGTCGTAGCGGGTGCCGGTATCGGGGGCAATGAAATAGCTCATATTTTCAATGAGACCTACGAGCGGCACTTGGAGGCGGCGGAGCATGTCGACGGCCTTTTTGGCGTCGATCAGAGCAAGGTCCTGCGGCGTCGAGACGATGACGACGCCGTCGACTTCGGTTTGCTGGAACAGGGAAATGTGGATGTCACCCGTGCCGGGGGGCAGGTCAATGACAAGGATGTCGAGTTCGCCCCAGGCGGTTTCACGCAGCAATTGGCGCAGGGCGGCCGTGGCCATGGGGCCGCGCCAGACCACGGCCTGGTCCTTGACCAGCATGGACCCGATGGACATGGCCTTGAGCCCGAACACCTCGTGAGGGGCGAAGATGCCGTCGTCGCGAATGGCGGTGCGATCGTCAATGCCCAGGAGTTTGGGAAGCGAGGGCCCGTAGAGGTCGGCGTCGAGAATGCCTGTACGCAGGCCTTCGGCCTGGAGCGCCAGGGCGAGGTTCACGGCGGTAGTGGACTTGCCGACGCCGCCCTTGCCGGAGCCTACGGCGATGATGTGCTTGACGCCTGGCACCTTAGTTTTGCCGGCGGGCACGGGCTTGCCGTGGGAAAAAGTTGGGCCAGCTGGTGGCTTGCCGCCGGTGAGGGACACCATGATCTTGCGGGTGCCAGCGATCTTTTGGGCGGCTTGTTGCGCCTGTTCGCGGGCGGGCCCGAAGGCGGCTTCCATGCCGGGCGCGACGGCAATGGCGAAGGCAACGGCCGAGGGCGTGACGATGATTTCCGATAGGCCGGAATAGCTTGCCAGATCACCCCCGCCGGGAACTTGGACGGCGGCGAGGGCGGATCTGATGGCGGCAGCGAGTTCGGTATCGGCCACACCGGCCTCCAAAAGAAAAGGCCTCGCCTCGAGCTTGTCGAAGGCGAGGACCCAAGATGAGCATCCTCATGGTTCGACAAGCTCACCATGAGGTCTGTTGTTGTATCGGAGTCCTAGAGGATCGACTGGCCGGTGCCGGCCCAATCCTTGAGAAAGCCTTCGATACCGGCGTTGGTCAGCGGGTGGTCGGCAAGCTTGCGGATCACCGCTGGCGGGATGGTGGCAACGTCGGCGCCGGCGAGGGCAACCTGGGTGACGTGGTTTGGCGAGCGGATCGAAGCGGCCAGGATCTCGGTCTCAAAGTTGTAGTTGTCGTAGATCTGGCGGATGTTTTCGATCAGTTCGACACCATCGAGATTGATGTCGTCGAGACGACCCAAGAAGGGCGAAATATAGGTCGCGCCGGCCTTGGCGGCGAGAAGAGCCTGGTTGGCCGAGAAGCAGAGCGTGACATTGGTCTTGATGCCGCGCTCGAAGAAGGTTTTGGTGGCCTTAAGGCCCGCCAGGGTCAGCGGCAGCTTGACGACAACGTTTTCTGCAAGCTTTGCAAGCACTTCGCCTTCGGCAATCATGCCATCATACTCGAGCGAAGCGACTTCGGCTGACACCGGCCCGGGCACGAGCGCACAGATTTCCTTGACCACTTCCTTGAAGTCGCGGCCGGACTTGGCAATGAGCGATGGGTTGGTGGTAACGCCGTCCACCAGACCAGCTTCATGAAGCTCCCTGATGTCCTTGATTTCGGCGGTATCGACAAAGAACTTCATGGTTCCCTCCTGAATACTTGAAGCTGGCCCTTAGACCACTGGTGTAGCACGGCGATGACATGCGACAAGGCGCATGGGTTATTTGGTGGCACCCAGCAAAGCATCGGCCAGGTCGCCGATGCGATCCTCCGGAATGCCGGCGACGTTGATGCGGCTGTCACCTATCATATAGATGCCATTCTCGGTTTTTAAACGTTCGACCACGCTGTTTTCGAGCCCGAGCAGCGAAAACATGCCGCGGTGGCTGGCGATGAAGTCGAAGTCCTCGCTGTTGGAGCGTTGCCGGATGGCTTCGCTCAGCTTTTCGCGCAGGCGGATCATGCGGGCACGCATGGCGTTAAGCTCGGTTTCCCACTCGGTGCGCAGCTCGGCATCCTCCAGAATGGTGCGGATGATCTCCGCACCATGATCCGGTGGCTGCGAATAGGCGCCGCGGATGATGTTGAGCAACTGCGACTGCGCGACATCGGCCTGCGTGGCGTCCTTTGCGACCAGGATGGCGGCACCGACGCGTTCGCGATAAAGCCCGAAATTCTTCGAACCCGAGAATGCTACCAGAGCCTCAGAGACCGTGGATAAGATTTTTCGCGTGCCATAGGCGTCTTCCATAAGGCCATCGCCAAAGCCGAGATAGGCGAGGTCGATGAACGGAAGGGCGCCAGTGCGCGCAAGGCTCGCGGCGACATGGTCCCACTGCTCGGGGGAAAGGTTTGCCCCTGTGGGGTTATGGCAGCACCCGTGGAGCAGAACCACATCCTGAGGGCCCAATTGATCAAGGGCAGCAAGCATTTGGTCGAATTTGACGCCGCGGGTCTGCGTGTCGAAATAGGGGTACGTCTTGACGGTGAGCCCGGAATTTTCGGCAATGGGATTGTGGTTCGGCCAGGTCGGATCGCTGACCCAGACGGTGGCACCAGGACGGGCGCGGTTGATCAGTTGCATCAGGACCCAAAGCGAGCCAGTGCCGCCCGGAGCTTGGGCGATGCGGACGCGCGAGCGGTCGACGCTATCGGCCAGCGCGAGGTCCAGCACGGCGGCGCCATAGCCCTTGTTTCCAGCTATCCCGAGATAGGTCTTGGTTTTTTCATTCTCGAGGATGCGCTGCTCGGCCTTTCGGACGGCAGACATCACGGCGGTGACACCCTGCTCGTCCTTGTAGACACCAACGCCCAAGTCGATCTTGGTCGGGCGCGGATCGGCCGCGTATTCTCCCATGAGCGCAAGGATCTTGTCGCCGGGGGCCTTGGAGAGGGTCTCGAACATTGGGGAATTCCGGTGGAAAGCGAGAGTGGTTATAGGCGGGATGGCGGATTTTGCAATCTCATCCTGAGCTTGCGGGAGGACGGGCGCCGGAGTGCCCGCCTACGTGGGTCGACAGGCTCACCATAAGGCTCATGTGCCACCCGCTTTATCGAGTTCGTCGATCAATTGTGGAACGATCTCAAACAGATCGCCGATCAGCGCGGCATCGGCGAGCTTGACCAGGGGGGCTTCGGGATCGTTGTTGATGGCGACGATTTTCTTGGCGCCTTGGATGCCGGCGAGGTGCTGGAGGGCGCCGGAAATGCCGATGGCGATGTAGAGGTCGGGCGCGATGATCTTGCCGGTCTGGCCGACTTGCCAGTCGTTGGGAGCGTAGCCCGCATCAACCGCAGCGCGGGTTGCGCCGATGGCGGCGCCGAGCTTTTTGGCAAGCCGCTCCACCAGCTGGAAGTTTTCGGCCGAGCCCAGAGCGACGCCACCCCCGACCACGATCTGGGCGGTGGCGAGGTCGGGCGTATCGCCTTCGGTGCGGTGGGTGGCAATGAGGCGGGCCACGGAAGCCGCAGTATCGCCAATGGTTTCGACCGGCGCTGAACTGTCCGACTTGGCAGCTGGGAAGGCTGACGCGCGGATGGTGAGAATGTGTTTAGGCTGCGTATCCGTGATGGTCTGGAGCGCATTGCCGGCATAGATGGGGCGAACGAAGCAGTTGGGGCCGAGTATCTCGATAACATCGGTGACAGGCATCAGATCGAGCCGGGCGGCGAGCGCGGGGATGCGATCGCGACCCACACTTCCCGCGCTCTGGATAACGTACTGATAACGTTGAGCCAGGGTTTCGAGTAACGCCAGATCGTTGTCAGTGAAGCTAAGGCCTTGCGCGAGCAGCACTTTATGCACGCCGGCGAGCTTAGCAGCCTGTTCAGCGATTTTGTCCCCGTTTTCCCCGATCACGAGGAGGTCGATGGGCCCAAGCTGGGCGGCGGCATGGACAATGCGCGCCGTGGCGGGCGAGAGCTGGCCCAGATCGTGGTCGGCAACCAGGAGGACGCTCATTATAGCGCCTCCATCAACGAGACTTCGCCGGCAATGAAGCTGGCGAGTTCGGAAACGGAGCTCACCCTCTTTCCTGCCACGCGCTCAGGCGGCGGGGAGATCTTTTCAACGGTGAGACGCGAGGCGAGGTCTACGCCAAACTCGGCGGCGGGGCGCACGGCCAGGGGCTTGGATCGCGCCTTCATGACCATGGGCAGGGCGGCGTTGCGCGGTGTGTTGAGGCGCAGATCGGCCGTGACGATCGCGGGAAGCGGGATGGCGATGGTTTCGCGGCCCGTGTCGATCTCGCGGGTGACTTCGAGCCCCTGCCCTGCAATTTGGATCTCGGAGGCGAAGGTGGCCTGCGGGCGGCCAGTGAGCGCCGCCAGCATCTGGCCGACATGGTTGCTGTCATCGTCCACGGCCTGCTTGCCGAGAAGGACGATGTCCGGGTTCTCTTCAGCTACGACCTTGGCGAGGAGCTTGGCAATGGTGAGGGTTTCGAGCTCGGCATCGGTTTCAACGAGGATGCCGCGATGGGCACCCATGGCAAGGGCGGTGAGGATGACGTCATTGGCGGCTTTGGGGCCAATGGACACGACCACGATCTCGTCCCCATGACCGGCTTCGCCCAGCTGCACGGCGGCTTCCACCGCGTGCTTGCAGAACGGGTTCATGGACATGCGCACGCCCTGCGTTTCAACGCCCGAACCATCGGGGCGAACGCGAATGCGGACGTTGTGATCGACGACGCGCTTGATGGCGACGAGAATTTTCATGTGCGGCTCCCGCGAGTTGGCGGTGTCATGGCAAAATTGGGTTGGAGGGGCAAGGCGCGGGCGGGGAATAATGGGCTAGGCGGAAGGGGATTGTTGGAAAAGGGTGCCCGGGGTGGCTGTTGCGATTGGCAAGCAAAATGGTCGTCGCTACCTAGGCTTGACCCGAGGGGAGCCTGTACTTGTTGGCGGTTCGGTAGGTGAAGGGCCTTCGGTTCAAGCGCGGGGGTGACGATCTGCGAGGTGGGGCGCTCCGGCAACAGGCGGCCGGGTGGTTGACGGCGCCGGTTGGGGCAGCGACACTGACATGACACGTTTTTCCTTGGATTCTTTATGCCTGTTATCAACCGCATTGCCGAGTTCACCGATGAGATCGCTGCCTGGCGGCAGGATTTCCATGCGCATCCGGAAATCCTTTACGAGGTGGAACGGACGGCTGGCATTGTGGCCGACAAGCTGAAGGCATTTGGCTGCGACGCAGTGGTCACCGGGATCGGACGAACCGGGGTGGTGGGGATCATCGAGGGGCGCACGAACACCAGCGGGCGCACGATTGGTTTGCGGGCGGACATGGATGCGCTGCCCATGACGGAGCGCACCGGCGAGGCTTATGCCTCCACCGTTGAGGGGAAGATGCATGCCTGCGGACATGATGGGCATACGGCCATGCTGCTGGGGGCTGCGAAATATCTGGCAGAAACGCGGAATTTCGATGGGCGCGTGGCCGTGATCTTCCAGCCGGCCGAAGAAGGCGGTGCGGGCGGCAAGGCGATGCTCCAAGACGGCCTCGTGGAGCGGTTCGCAATCGATGAATTCTATGGCATGCACAATTGGCCGGGCATGCCGGAGGGTCATTTCGGCATTCGCGTGGGCGGCATCATGGCCGCTACCGACCGGTTCTATATCGATATCGTGGGGCAAGGCGGGCATGCGGCGCGCCCGCATACAACGATTGATCCGATCATTGTTGCGGCCAATATGATCACGGGCCTGCAGTCCATCGTGTCTCGCAATGTGGATCCGCTCCGAAGCGCTGTTCTGTCGGTGACCATGGTGGAAGCGGGCGAAGCGGACAATGTGATCAGCCGGACGGCCAAGATCACGGGGACTGTGCGTACGCTCGACCTCGGTGTGCAGGACCAGATCGAGGAGCGGCTTAATCAGTTCGTGCCGCAGTTTGCCCAAAGCTTTGGGGCCAGCGCCAGTGTTCGCTATGCCCGCGGGTATCCGGTGACGGTGAATTCACCGGCGCAGACGCGGTTTGCGGCGGAGGTGGCGCGGGATGTTGTCGGCGCGGACCGGGTGGATGAGGATGCGCCGCCATCGATGGGGGGCGAGGATTTCTCGTTCATGCTCGAGGCGCGGCCCGGGGCGTATATTTTCCTGGGAAATGGCGACAGCGCAGAGCTGCATACCGAGGGCTATGACTTCAATGACGGCGTGATCCCGGTGGGCACAAGCTATTGGGTCAGGCTGGTGGAGCGGGCGCTGCCGGTGAGGTGACTGGCTGGGTTCGTGGGTTTGGATCCCGACACTGGCGCAAAAACTGCGGAAGAACCCGACGGCGGCAGAGATCCGGTTCTGGCGGCTGATCGAGCCATTGCGACGGCAAGAGTAGCATTTTCGCAAGCAAGTAAGCCTTGGGCCATACATCGTAGACTTTGCCTGCCACGGGGCCAAGCTGGTGGTGGAGGTGGATGGCGACCCGCACTACACCGAGGAAGGATTGGCAAAGGATCGGGCGAGGGAGGCGTATTTGTCAGCGCGCGGCTATCGGGTTTTGCGTGTTACCAATGCCGATGTGATGCGGAATGGTGAGGGAGTTTACCTGACGGTTGCGGCGGCGTTGGAAGAGAGAACCCCCACCCTGCCCTCCCCGCAAGGGGAAGGGTGAGATCGTGGTTGCGGCATGATCCGCTACAAGCCACCGGTCTTTGTTCCGAAGTTATTTATGCCCGCACTCGCTAAGCTTCTCCCTACCCTCCTCACTATCCTGATCGCCGCGGCGGGCGGCCTGCTCGCGAGTGCGCTCAGCCTGCCGGCGGGGTGGCTGATGGGTGGGGCGTTGGCAGTAAGTGTGGCAGCGATGATCGGGGTGCCGGTGGCCATGCCCGACAGGGTGCGGGATGTGGCGTTTGTCCTGATCGGCATGTCCATGGGCGCAAGCGTAGCGGCGGATAGTTTGACGCTGCTGCGGAGCTGGCCCATCAGCCTGCTAGGGTTGGCGGTGGAGCTGGTGGTGATCGTGGCGCTGACCGGGTGGATGCTGACCAAGCTGTTTCGGCTGGATCCGGGCACGGCTTATCTCAGTTCGTTTCCGGGGCACCTGTCGTTTATCATGAGCATTGCGTCGGCCGGCGTGGGCAATTCGCGGCAGATCGCGATTATCCAGGTGATCCGGATTTTCATGCTGACCATCGTGGTGCCGATCGGGTCGATGTTTTTGCCAATCGACCATTTCGCGCCGCCAGTGCCGACTTCGTTTCTGAGCGTTTGGGAACTGCTGGCGCTGGCCGCGGGGTGCGTCCTGGTAGGGCTCGTGTTTATCTGGCTCAAGGTGCCGGCGGGGCTGGTGCTGGGATCGATGGCGGCGGCGACTGCCGCCAAACTCGGCGGGCTTTATGACGGCAGCATCCCGGGGCCGCTGGTGATCATCACTTTCGTGCTGACTGGGGCGCTGATCGGGTCTCGCTTTGCCGGGATTACGCCGCGCGAGTTCATGATGGCGGCCAAGGGTGGGGTGATTGCCACGGGGATGACCGTGGGGATTGTGACCTTCGTGGCTTGGCTTGTGAGCTTGGCCGTAGACATGCCCTATGGACAGTTGTGGCTGGGGCTATCGCCCGGGGCGCTGGAGGGCATGGGGGCGCTGGGGATCGCGCTGGGCTATGACACCGCGTTTATCGCGGCGCATCATGTGATCCGATTGCTGATGCTGAGCTTTGCAATACCGCTGGTGGTTGTGGTGATCAGGCGGCGGGAGGCGAAGGCCGCTGTACCCCCACCTTGATCCTCCCCCTGAGAGGGGGAGGTGTCGACCAATGGTATTTTGATTAGCCAAGCGGCTTGATGGCCAGCTTGCTAGACACCGGCACGGGGATGAAGGCGTAGCCATTGGGGTCAAGGGTGAGATTATCCTTGGCGAGGGTTGCTCCGTTGGAGACGGGTTCGAGTATGCCGCTGTCGAAACCGCTCACACTCACCTGCTCGGGCTCTGCAGAGAGATTGAAGACGCAGAGCATGGCATTGGCGCCGTCAGCGCGCAGATAGGCAAGGATCGGTTCGGGCGTGTCGAGGAAGGTGATGTCGCCGGTGGCAAGGACGGGGTGGTCTTTGCGCCAGTGGAGAATCTGGCGGTAGAATGCCAAGGTCGATTGGGGATCAGCGTTTTGATCCGCCACATTGAGAGCGGACTGCGCGGGCTTTAAAGGCAACCAGGGCTTGCCGGTGGTGAAGCCGTTGGGAGCATCGCCCCTGTCCCAAGGCATGGGCGTGCGGCAGCCATCGCGGCCCTTGTCCTCGGGCCAGAAGCGGATGCCGCGCGGGTCGGTCAGCTCTTCAAACAGGAGCTCGGTTTCGCCTAGCCCCAGTTCCTCGCCCTGGTAGAGGCAGACGGAACCGCGAAGGCTAAGGACCAGGGCGGCAGCCTGACGGGCGAGTTCGTGTGGGTGCTGGGTGAACGAGGCCCAGCGGGTCAAATGACGGATCACATCGTGGTTGGAGAAGCTCCAGCAAGGCCAGCCATCGGGGCCGACATTGAAGAATTTTTCGATGCGCGAGCGGAAATGCTGAGGGTCGTATTCGGGCCCGAGGAAATCAAAGCCATAGCACATGTGGAGCGTGTCGCCGCCCGAGGTGTATTCGGCCATGAGTTCCACCGAGCGATGGCTGTCGCCCACTTCGCCGACGGAGGTGGAGCCGGGATATTCATTGAGCAAGGCTCGGATACGGCGGAGGAAATCCACGTTCTCGGGCTGGGACTTGGAGTATTTGTGCTCCTGCATGTCATAGGGATTGACCGCATAAGGCAGATGCTCGGGCTTGGTGCTGGGCGGGTTGGAGCGCAAGAGCTTGTCGTGGAAGTAGTAGTTGACGGTGTCGAGGCGGAAGCCATCAACACCGCGCTCGAGCCAGAAGCGCAGGACGTCTAGCACCGCCTGCTGCACGGCAGGATTGTGGAAATTGAGGTCCGGCTGCGCCGTCAGGAAATTGTGCAGGTAATACTGCCCGCGCGTGGGGTTCCATTCCCAGGCACGACCGCCAAACACGGCGGGCCAATTGTTGGGTGGGGTGCCATCGGGCAGCGGATCGGCCCAGACATACCAATCTGCCTTTGAATTGGTGCGGTTGAGTCGGGATTCCTGAAACCATGGATGGTGGTCGGAGGTGTGGCTGATCACCTGGTCCATGATGACCTTGAGGCCGCGACGATGGGCTTGCTCAAGGAGCGAGTCGAAATCCTCGAGCGAGCCGAAGAGCGGATCGACGTCGCGATAGTCGGAGACGTCGTAGCCCATGTCAGCCTGGGGCGAGCGGTTGATGGGCGAGAGCCAGATGCAGTCGACGCCCAGGCTCTGGATATAGTCGAGGCGGTGGATGATGCCCGGCAAATCGCCGATGCCGTCGCCATTGGTGTCCTGAAAGGAGCGGGGATAGACTTGGTAGATTACCCCGCCACGCCACCATTCGGTCATGCCGCTTCTCCTGCTTCACGCGATTTGCGGCGGGAAGCTAGCGGGTTCGCAAGCGGAAGGGAATTGGGGTTCGGAGGCGATCCATTCAATTGCAGCGGCGCTTCGCCCGGTCTTGATCTGGAGTTCGCTCGTTGCGCGTGCCGCAGGGAGAGTGGCCCTCGGATCGAGTCCGAGGGCGGCATGGTGGATGGGTGAGTTTGAGTGGCAGATCTAGAGCATTGCGCCCTTAGACCACCGCGCTGATCAGCGGTTCGCCGGCGAAGTGGGCTTCCAGATTGGCCAACAGGAGGGCGCCCATGGCGTCGCGGGTCTGGTGCGTGGCGCTGCCCTGGTGGGGGGAGAGCACGACGTTTTCGAGCGCGAAGAAGGCTTCGGGGACCTTGGGTTCGTCGACGAAGACGTCCAGCGCCGCGCCCCCGAGGCCGCCGTTCTGGAGGAGTTCGAGCATGGCTGGTTCATCGATCAGCGTGCCGCGGGCGACGTTGACCAGCATGCCCTTGGGGCCGAGGGCTTCCAGGACTTCGCGGGAGACGATGCCGTCGGTGGACCTGCCGCCGGGGGCGATGACGACAAGCCAATCGCTGTCGCGGGCCATTTCGGTGAGGCTTTCGTAGAACACATGCGGCTCGGAAGGCTGGCGCTTGCGGCCGGTGTAGACGACCCGCATCTTCATGGCCTGGGCGCGGGTGGCAATTTCCTTGCCGATGCGGCCAAGGCCGAGAATGCCGACGGTCTTGCCGGTGAGTTCGGTGAAAAGGCCCATATTGCCACTGGGCCATTTGCCCTGCCGGACGAATTGGTCGCCCTGGGGAATGCGGCGGGCAAGCGCGATCATGAGGCCAATGGTCAGTTCGGCCACCGCGTCGTTGAGCACGTTGGGCGTGTTGGTGACGCGGATATTGCGCTCCTTGGCGGCCTTGGTGTCGATGTTGTCGTAGCCAACGCCGAAGCTGGCTATGATTTCGAGGTTGGGCAGCTTGTCCATGAGATCGGCCTGCACGCCCGAGCCGGCATGGGCGCGGATGCGGGCGCCGTTTTCGCGCAGCCAGGCCTCCGGGTCGGCCTGTTCATGCAGCTTGTGGACCGTGTAGCGCTCGGAAAGAGCTGTTTCGCAGGAGGTGTGGAGCTTGCCGGTTTGGAGGATTTCAATGGGCATCAAGAATCTCGATCGCTGGTGATGAGTTACAATAGGGAACAGAGCGGGCGGGACAAGTGTTGGCACGTCTATCATGTGTGCTGGACGGCCGTTCACAAATGTGTAGCAATGTGAAGACGATGGGACGCGCCGCGTATTCTTGTGAGCATAATGGCCGATAAAACGCCGTTCGACGAAATGCACAATGCGGACGGTTCCGTCCGCGAACCCTATAAAGCGCTGGCAGAGTGGTTGGCCGAGCAGCCCGAAAAGGCACTGACGCTGATGCAGTCCGATGCAGAGGCGATCTTTCGCAGGCTGGGCATCACCTTTGCGGTTTACGGATCGGAAGAGGGGACGGAAAAGGTCATTCCGTTCGATGTCATTCCCCGGATCATTTCGGCCGCCGAATGGCGGCGGCTGAGCAAGGGGATCGACCAGCGCGTGCGGGCGCTGAATGCCTTCCTCCATGACATCTACCATCGCCAGGAAATCCTGAAAGCCGGACGTATTCCGGAGAAGCTGATCCTGCAGAATGCGGCTTTTGCGCCCGAGATGATGGGGCTCAACCCGGCCAAGGGGGTTTATGCCCATATCATCGGGGTCGATATCGTGCGGGTGGGGCCGGACGAATTCTATGTGCTGGAGGACAATCTGCGCACGCCGTCGGGGGTCAGCTATATGCTGGAGGACCGCGAGGCGATGATGATGCTGGCGCCCGATCTGTTCCAGCGCACCAAGGTCGCGCCGGTGGAGAATTACCCGGAAAATCTGCGGCGGACGCTGGAAAGCGTGGCGCCGGAGGGATCAGGGTCCTCGCCCAATATCGCCGTGCTGACGCCGGGGATCTATAACTCGGCCTATTTCGAGCATTCCTTCCTGGCCGACCAGATGGGGGCGACGCTTTGCGAAGGGCCAGATCTGTTTGTGGACGGCGGCAAGGTTTACATGCGCACCACCACGGGCCCCGAGCGGGTGCATGTGATCTATCGCCGGATCGATGATGACTATCTTGATCCGCTGACCTTCCGGCCCGATTCCATGTTGGGCGTGCCGGGGCTGTTCAATGCCTATCGTGCGGGCAATGTCACGCTGGTCAATGCGCCGGGCACGGGGATTGCCGATGACAAGGCGGTCTACACCTATGTGCCGGAGATCATTGAGTTCTATCTCGGGGAAAAGGCGCTTTTGTCCAATGTGCCGACCTATAATTGCACCGATGAGGAGCAGCGCAATTGGGTGCTCGAGAATATCGCTGACCTGGTGGTCAAGGAAGTGCACGGCTCGGGCGGGTACGGGATGATGGTGGGCCCGACGGCGACCAAGGCGCAGCATCAGGAGTTCCGGCGCAAGATCGAGGCGCGCCCGGATAATTATATCGTGCAGCCGACTTTGGCGCTCTCCACCTGCCCGACTTACGTCAATGCCGGGATCGCACCGCGACATGTGGATTTGAGGCCCTATGTGCTGGTGGGGGATGAGGTGCGGATTACACCGGGCGGGCTGACGCGCGTGGCGCTCAAGAAGGGATCGTTGGTGGTCAATTCCAGCCAGGGTGGAGGCACCAAGGATACTTGGGTGCTGGAAGATTGATGATGGACCCGTTGTTTTCGCCTGCCGGCAGCTACCCCCCAGCCTCTCCCCTCGAAGGGGAGGTTGGGTGGGGGTGCCTGGACGCAGCCGAGGTGTGCCCATGAGCATGCTCGGACGCACCGCACAGAATCTGTTCTGGCTCTCTCGCTATGTGGAGCGAGCGGAGAATATGGCCCGGTTGTTGGAGGTGGGGTATCGGATGAGCCTGACCAGCCGGCGCGAGGGGGCCGTGTCGGAGCATCTCGTGTCCATGATGCAGGCGGCGGAGGTGGATGAGACTTTTGCCCTCAAGAACCGGCCGGCCGATGTGGACAACGTGGCCCACTTCATGATGTTCGATCCGGACAATCTATCGTCGGTTTATTCGTGCTTGCTGGCCGCGCGCACCAATGCCCGCTCGGTCCGGACCGCGATCACCTCGGAAATATGGGAGTCGATCAACGGGGCGTGGCTGGAGTTTTCCCAGATCAAGCCGCGCGACGTGCGCGGAGCCAAGCTGCTAGGCCTGCTGCAATGGATCAAGCAGGTCAGCAACCAGTTCCGGGGAGCGCTGCTTGGCACGATCCTGCGAGACGAGGGGTTTGCCTTTCTTCAGGCGGGCAATTTCATCGAGCGGGCCGACAATACGGCTCGAATTCTCGACATGAAATATTATGTGCTGCTGCCACGCGTGACGCTGGTTGGTGGGGAACTCGATATCCAGCAATGGACATTGATCCTGCGAGCAGCGTCGGCGCACCGCTCTTACAGGCATGTCTATCGTGACCGATACAAGGCTCAGAATATTGCGGATTTTTTGATCCTTCGGCCCGAAATGCCGCGCTCACTGGCGTTCTGTGCACAATATGTGCGCCAGAACGTAGAAACGCTGGCGCAGTTCTATGGCAATGAAGAAGCCTCGTGCGAGGCTGTGCGGCAATTGTGTGCCATGGTCGAGAACACCTCGATGGAGACAATTTTCAGCCATGGGCTGCATGAATTCCTGACCGAGTTCATGGCCCGGAACTACCATGTGTCCAACAGCCTGGCAGAAAGTTACAATTTTTACTGATGCGTATCTCCATCCGCCATGAACTGAACATTTCGCCGCCGCCCGGAACGGCCAATCTGGTGATGCAAACGCTGCTGACCCCAAAGAGCGGACCGGCACAGCGGATCGAAAACTGGACGATCGAGATGCCGGGCATGGAGAACGCTGCCCAGTTCGAGGATGCTTTCGGCAATTCGGTTCATCTGGTGAACCAGACGCGGCCTGAGGGATCCATCGCCGTGCAAGTCAGTGGCGTGGTGGAGACGCAGGACACGCATGGCGTGCTGGGAAAGCTTCCTGGTGATCCGGTCCCTGCCCTGTTCCGGCGCGTTACGCGCCTGACCCGCGCACCAGTTACGCTTTATGGCAAGTTCCGCGGCAGCAAGGACAGCCGGATCGATGTTCTTCATGCGCTGATGCTGCGCGTCAGCGAAACGCTTGATCCCGCAGCGGTGGCCACAAGCGCGCAAGCGCAGACGCAGAGCGGGGATGGTCAGAGCCAAAGCCAGTCGGAGCAAAGTCAAAGTCAGGGTGGGCAGACGCCGGGCGAACCGAATGCGGCTGCGGTGACGGAGCAAGGGGAAGCGCTGGCGCCGGAGGATGATGCTGGCGTGGTGGAAGCGGAAGGGCATGAGGTTGCAGCGCGCTTGCCACGGCCGCCGGCGACTGATTACGCCCATCTGTTTGTGGGAGCGGCGCGGGCGCTCGGGATTCCCGCGCGCTATGTCACTGGATATCTGGTGGGCGAAGGCGATGAGCCGGGGGCCTTCCATGCCTGGGCAGAGGCTTATGACGAAAAGCTCGGCTGGATCGGCTTTGATTCCATGCTGGAACTCTGCCCCACCGACCGCCATGTGCGGCTGGCGGCGGGGCTGGATTCCCTGTCGGCGGCGCCGCTGCGCTGTGTTCCGGCAGGCGATGGCGTCAAGGATTTGGGCGTGCAGATCGAGGTTCTCGATTAGCTGAGGTATTGCCCGGGATGGGTCCGGGCAATGCAAGCGCGCCGATATAGGTTGATCAGAGATCCACCAGCGGGACGAAGCCACCATAGATGGAGCGGGAAGCGTCGTAGAGGTCCGGATTGGGAGCCATGCGCGGGTCCTGCATCAGCGCTTCCCAAGCCTTGTTGCGCACGTCCTTGGATGGCCACTCGATAAAGGAAAAGCCGATGGTTTCCCCATCCCTGCTCGCGACGGCGCGCTGGAAGTCGGTAGTCTCGCCCGGGGGTACGTCATCACCCCAAGTATCCACCACCCGAAGGGCGCCGTGCTCCATGATCAGCGGGATCTGCGTTTCGGCCGCAGCGCGATAGGAGTCCTTGTTGGCCATCGGGACGGGCGAGATCATGCCCTCGACATAGCCGGGTTTGCCATTGGGGCCGGTGTCGACCAAGGCTTCGAAACCACCATAGATCATGCGCTTGGCATCAAACGGCATGTCCTTCATCATCGACTCGTCGAATTCCTCCGACATTTTGCGGCCCGCTTCCATTCGGGTGTCGCGATCGGGATATTCGATCCAGGAGAATAGCGGCACCTCGCCGTCTTCGATTTTTGTGGCGCGATAGAAATCGGTCTGCTTGCCGTGGGGAACATCGTCGCCCCAACCCTCAACCATGCGCGTAGCGCCCAGGCGCTTGAACGCGGGTACGACCGAGCTGGCGTGGTCACGATACTGGTCTTTGTTGGCCGCTGGAACGGCAAGCACGAAGCCATCGATATAGGGCATGGGTCATCTCCGAAAATGTGCAGTCTCCGCAAGGACGAATGAACATCCGCAGGATCGACAGCCTTAGCAATATTTCGAAGCGTTTAGAGGCTTAAAATCCAGAGCCAGGCCGAGATGGTGGCGGCAGAAGCGACGGTGGCGATCAGGATAGTGTTGGCGGCGACGCTCGCAGCACGATTATAGTAGGTGGCAAAGACGTAGACGTTGATGCCGGCGGGCATGGCCGAAAGCAGGATCCCGTAGCGTGCGATTTCCATAGGGACATGGAGGACCCAGATCATCAGGGCATAGGCGAGTGCGGGATGCACGATCAGCTTGATGAGGGACGCAACGAGCGCCTGCTTCCAGTTCTCGGAGAGCTTGTATTCGTGGAGCGCGCCGCCGATGCCAAACAGGGCCGCGGGCACCACGGCCGAACTCATCATCACGAAAAAGGCTTCGGCGGGCTCGATCAGCTGCAGTCCCGAGAAATAGCCGATCATGCCGGCGATTATGCCCCAGATCAGCGGATTGGAAAGGACCCGGCGGGCGGCGACCATCAGGGTCTTGCCCAAGGGCTGGCCATCGCGGCGGACCAGTTCCATGGTCACCATGCCCAGCGTGAGGAGGATCGCGCCATGGAGACCAATGATGGAAAGGGTGACCGGAAGCGACTCGGGGCCATAGGCGCGGGTCATGATGGGGAGGCCCACGAGGACCGTATTGGTGAAGGTGCCGGCAAAGCTGACGGACACGCCAACGCCGGGCGTGTTGCCGAAGAACTTGGTGGCAATGACGATGCCCAGGACGAAGCAGGTGATCGCGCCGAGGTAGAAGGGGCCAATGATGGACAGGTTGAAGGCGGAAACCAGATCGCTGGTGAGTAGCGAGTGGAACAGGAGGCAGGGCGTTGCGAAATTGTTCACGAACGCGATCAGGCTCTTGATGCCTTCGGCCGGAAAGAAACGGAAGCGCACAGCGCTGTAACCGAATGCCATGAGCGCGAAGATCGGCGCAATGACGGTGATGATGGCGAGCATGGGCCGATGATCCCTGGCCCGAAGAGGCGCCCCCTGCCCTAACGGCGGGCGGCGGGCAGGTCAACAGCAATCTTGTATGGTAGATTGAAGCTTGCGGCTGGCGGGCGCAAAGCGAAACAAAAATCTTTCAAAACGAAAGTCAATCGCCTAGAAACGAAAACAACAAGGAGAGTGCTTTATGGCCAGCGAGAGCGTCGACATTTTCGTCATCGGTGGCGGCGTCAATGGCGCAAGCGTGGCGCGCGATGCCGTGGGGCGGGGTTTTTCGGTGGCGCTTGCCGAAATGAACGATCTGGCCTCGGGCACGTCCTCGGCGGCAACCAAGCTGGTGCATGGCGGCTTGCGTTATCTCGAGCATTACGAATTTCGGCTGGTGCATGAGGCGCTGGCAGAGCGCGAGGTGCTGTGGGCGGCGGCGCCCCATATCATCTGGCCGCTCAGGTTTGTGCTGCCGCACCACAAGGGGCTGCGGCCGGCCTTCGTGTTGCGGGCGGGGCTGGCCATGTATGACTATATGGGCGGGCGGCGGCTCCTTCCACCTACCAAAACGCTGAATCTGACGCAGGACGTCACGGGCAAGCCGCTCAAGCCGGGCTACCGGCTGGGGTTTGAATATAGCGACTGTTGGGTGGAGGATTCACGTTACGTGGTGCTCAATGCGCGCGATGCCGCCAACAAGGGTGCCGATATCTACGTGCGCACCAAAGTGACGAGCGCGCGGCGCGACAATGGCGGCTGGATTGTGGAACTCGATCGCGAGGACGGCCGGAGAACCGTTCGTGCCAAGCTCGTTGTGAATGCCGCAGGACCTTGGGTGGACCAGGTGATCACCGGGGCCATGGGCAAGAATGGGGCGCACAATGTGCGGCTGGTTAAGGGCAGCCACCTTGTGGTGCGCAGGCTGTTTGATCATGACCGCTGCTATATTTTCCAGAACAGCGATGGGCGGATTATTTTCGCCATTCCATATGAGGGCGATTTTACGCTGATCGGCACGACGGACGAGGATTACGAGGGTGATCCCCAGGACGTGCGGATTTCGGAAGGGGAAACCGATTACCTCCTCAAGGCCGCTAGCGAGTATTTCGCGGAGCCGGTGAAGCGGGAGGATATCCGCTGGTCCTATTCGGGCGTGCGGCCGCTGTTTGACGATGGCGCGAGCGCCGCTCAGGAAGCGACGCGCGACTATGTGCTCAAGCTTGATGGCGATGGGCAGACGGGGGCGGCGGTGCATGTGTTTGGCGGCAAGCTGACCACATCGCGGCGGCTGGCCGAGTCGGTGATGGAAAAGATCGAGGACGTGCTGGGCAAGAAGGGCGCGGCATGGACTAAAAACAGCAAGCTGCCAGGAGGCGAGTTCGAGCCGCTGGCGTTCGACGCCGAGGTCAGGCGGCTGCACAAGGATTATCCGGAACTGCCAGCGACGCTGACGCGCCGGTTGATGCGGCTTTATGGGACGAAGGCGCGGGTTATCTTGAACACGGCAAAGACCACGAGCGATTTGGGGCAGCACTTTGGGGCTGATCTCTATGCAGCGGAGGTGGATTACCTTGTCCGCGAGGAATGGGCCCATACGGCAGAGGATATTTTGTGGCGGCGCACCAAGCTGGGGTTGCGGGTCGACCAGGCGCAGACGGTGGCACTGGAAAGCTATCTGGCTGATAAGCCTCTAAGCGTGGCAGTTTAGGCGCGTCCATTCGGAGGAGAGTTGAGTGAGCGAGTATATTCTGGCGATCGACCAGGGCACGACGTCGAGCCGGGCCATTGTGTTCGGCAAGGACCGGAGGATCGCCGGGCTGGGGCAAAAGGAATTCACCCAGTATTTCCCGCAGGACGGCTGGGTGGAGCATGACCCGGAGGAAATTTGGGAGAGCGTGGTTTGGTCTGTGCGGACGGCGCTTGAGGATGCGGGCATAGCGGCCAGCGATGTTGCTGGTATCGGCATCACCAACCAGCGCGAGACAACGCTGATCTGGGACAAGAAGACCGGCAAGCCGATCCATAATGCCATTGTTTGGCAGGATCGGCGGACGGCTGGCTATTGCGCCGAACTGCGGCAAGCAGGGCATGAGGCGAAGATCACCGAAAAGACCGGGTTGCTGGTTGATCCGTATTTTGCCGGTACCAAGGTCAAGTGGCTGCTCGACAATGTCGAGGGCGCTCGCGCCCGGGCCGAAACGGGCGAGTTGCGCTTTGGCACGGTGGATAGTTTCCTGATCTGGCGGCTGACGGACGGAAAAAGGCATGTGACCGATGCCACCAATGCCGGGCGGACGCTGCTGTTCGATATTGGTGCAAACCGGTGGGACGACGAACTGCTGGCGCTGTTCGGGGTGCCGGCGGCGCTGCTGCCTGAGGTCAAGGACTGCGCGGATGATTTCGGGGTGACGGATGCGGCGCTGTTTGGCGCCCCTATCCCGATCCTGGGTGTGGCGGGGGACCAGCATGCCGCTACGATTGGCCAGGCGTGCTTCAAGCCGGGGATGCTCAAATCCACTTATGGCACCGGGTGCTTTGCCCTTCTAAACACCGGGGCGGACATGGTGCGCTCGGAAAACCGGCTGCTGACCACCATCGCCTATCGGCTGAATGGGGTGACCACCTATGCGCTGGAAGGATCAATCTTTATAGCGGGGGCTGCGGTGCAGTGGATCCGCGATGGGCTCAAGCTGGTGCAACATGCAAGCGAAACCGGGCCGCTGGCGCGAACGGCCGATCCCAAGCAGAATGTTTACATGGTGCCCGCTTTTGTGGGGCTTGGCGCGCCGTGGTGGGATGCCGAGGCGCGGGGCGCCATTTATGGACTGACGCGCAATTCGGGGCCAGCCGAGATCGCCAAGGCGGCGCTGGAGGCCGTGTGCTACCAGACGCGCGACCTGCTCCAGGCCATGCACAAGGACTGGCAGGGCGGCGGGGAAACCGTGTTGCGGGTGGATGGCGGCATGGTGGCGTCGGATTGGACCATGCAGTTTCTGGCTGATGTTCTTGATGCACCGGTGGACCGGCCGGAAATTTTGGAGACGACGGCCTTGGGCGCGGCGTGGCTGGCGGGTTCACGGGCGGGAGTTTGGCCGGGGATGGATGAGTTTGCCCGTGGCTGGGCGCTGGAGCACAGGTTCGAGCCGCAGATGGATGCGGGAGAGCGTGAGCGCAAGGTTGCAGGCTGGAATGATGCGGTGCGGCGGACGCTGACGGTAAAAGGGGGGGACGGCCAACTACCCCCCTGAAGGGGGAGAGACAGCGCGACGGGTGGGAGCCAGCGGTGCTGCTACGCGCGCCAGGCGTCGAAGCTGCCGCCAGCGATCATGGCCCAGTAGAGTTTGTCACCCGGGCCGCGGGCGGCGGCTAGGCCGAATTCGGTGAATTTCTTGCTCAGGAGCGTCGAGCGGTGGCCCGTTGAGTTCATCCAGCCACCGATGGTGCTGGGGAGGTCGGGATAGCCCTTGGCGACGTTTTCCCCGACGGCGCCGAGATAGCCGGCCGCGGTGACGCGCTCGCGCAGGGTGACGCCGAGATCATGGCTCATGGTGTTTTTTTGCGCCATGAGGCGGGCCTGGGAGCGCGCGGCGTTTTCGAGCGCGACGCTATACCTCCAAGGCGGGGAGCCGTTGGCGGCGCGTACGGCGTTGATGGCAGAAAGGATTTCCCCATCGGACAGGGTTTCGGGGGTGCTTGCCGTTTTGGGCAGCACGGGGATGGTGCTGGCGCAGGCCGAAAGCGCGGCGGCCGAAGCCAGAACCAACAGGCTGCGGCGGGTCAGGTGGAGCATGGGGAACTCAGGCTTGATCATAGGCGGTCAGGAGCAAGGGCAGCATGGCCAGTTGCGCTGCAATGGGTTGTTCATCCTCGAGCGCCCAGCAGGCGGACAAGGCCGCGTGTGCGGCGGCCCAGCCAAGGATCCGCTTGCGCGGGAAGCCTAGACGGTGGGACAGGAGCTCGGACATGGCAGCAATCCGGCGGGGGTCCTTCACCAGATCGTCGGCGCCAACGGGATTGTTGAGGGCGTTGGCCACTTCGTAGACCGGATCGCCCAAGAGGGCGCGCGGGTCGATGGCGAGCCAGCCGCGAGGGCTTGATATGATGTTGTCGTGGTGCAGGTCGCCATGGAGCGGGATTTGCGGACTCGGGCGATCAAACAGGGTTAGCGCAACACCGGCAGCGCGCGCGAAGAGGTCGCGGGCGGTGTAGGGCCAGTTGCGGATATTGGTGTTGAACAGCGGATCGAAATGCGCCCGGAGGGGCAAAAGGTCCTTGGGTGCATCGGGCCGGGGGCGATGGAGATGTGTGACAACGGTGGCCAAGGCAATGGTGGCTTCATCGTCGCGCCCCTGGCGCACGGCTTCGCCCAAAGGGATGCCATCGAGCCATTCCATAAAGAGCGTGCCGCCGTGCCGGTCGAAGACCGTTGCCGCCCCCTCCCCGGCATACCATTGCATGAGCTCGCCGCCACGCTGTTCACCATCGCCCTTGCCGGGCTTGAGAATCTTGAGGACGGCGTGATTGCGGCCGTTTTGCTCGACCTGGAAAACCCAGCTGGTCGGCGTTTCGGCCATAGGGGTGGCTTTGGTCAGGGACCAGCGGATCAGGGCACGGCTGAGCGCTGTTTCGGCAGGGGACTGGTTCATCATGGTGCCATTCAAGAAGAAGGCGCTCCCGATTGCGGGCAAAGCGCTGAGTTGGCTGGTAAACATGATGAAACAGTGGCGTCAACGGTTCGTTAACGCTGCCGATTTTCCGTTGGGTAACGTTTTTGAGCCGCCTCGATGGTTTTGAAGGCTTTTCTTAGCCCCTTGCGAGCAAACTAGAGGCTGGGCGAAGTCAGGTGCAAAGAGGGACCACAGATGACGCACGGGACTTATGAACGCAAGGGCGTCGAGATCAAGGACATTGTAGCGGCGGACGAGGCGCCGACGAGTATCCTGCGCCAGATTGTGAATGGCGTGGGCGGCTTGTTGCTGCTGCTGGTGACCGGGTTGGTGGTTGTATTGCTGGTGTTGTGGCGGGCGCCATAAGCTTTTTCGCCTTTAGACGGCCTATCCAAACTCGACCGTCATCCTCAAGCTTGACCTGAGGCGTCTTTCGCCAATTGGCACTTTGGGAAGTGTAGAGGCCCTCGGTCGAACCCGAGGGCGACGAACCATCTTGTGGCTGGGTTGGGATATCGAGATGCATCCCGGCTCGCGCCGGGATGACATCGTGCGGGAGGGCTTGGTACCCTCCACTACCCTCTTCTAGTCCTCGTCGCTTGCCATTTGCTGGAGGACGGCCCCTTTGCCCCGGAGGCGGAAGTAGAGGGGAACGAAGAGAGCTATGGCCGCGATGATGTAGAGCGTGATGGCGATGGGGGAATGGACCAGAATTCCCGGGTCGCCCTGACTAATGGCCAGGGCGCGGCGCAATTGTTGTTCGGACAGGGGGCCAAGGATAAGGCCGATCACCACGGGGGCAATGGGGTAGCCGAAGCGGCGCAGGATAAAGCCCAGGATGCCGAAGGCCAAGAGGATCAACAACTCGAACGAGAAGGGAATAGGGCCCAGACGCCCGGACATCGCACCGTTGGCGCCCAGCGTCCCTAGGGTCGCAAAAGTCAGGATGCCAGCGTAGAGCCAGGGTTTTGGGATTGTGAGGAGCCGCACCCAAAGGCCGATCAGGGGCAGGTTCAGCACCAGGAGCATGAAATTGGCGATCAGCAGGCTCGCGACCAGGGACCAGACCAGCGGTGCATTATTGGTGAACAGAAGCGGGCCGGGTTGCAGGCCGAACTGCTGGAAGCCAGCGAGCATGATGGCGGCGGTGGCCGAAGTGGGCAGGCCGAGGGTCAGCAGGGGCACAAGCGTGCCTGCAGCCGAGGCGTTGTTGGCAGCTTCAGGACCGGCGACGCCCTCGATTGCGCCCTGGCCGAACTCTTCGGGGTGCTTGGAGAGCTTGCGCTCGGCGGCATAGGAAAAGAAGGTTCCGATTTCAGCGCCGCCTGCAGGCATGGCGCCGATGGGAAAACCGATAAAGGTGCCGCGCAGCCAAGCGGGCCAGGAGCGCCGCCAATCGTCCAGCGTCATCCATACCGAGCCCTTGACCGCTAGGACTTCTTCCTTGAGCGAGGTGGAAGACGAGGCAATGGCGAGGGTTTCGCCAACGGCAAAAAGGGCTACGGCCAGGGTGGTGACTTCAATGCCGTCGAGCAAGTCGGGAATGCCAAAGGCAAGGCGCGCCTGGCCGGTCTGCAGATCGATGCCGATGATCCCGAGGCCCAGACCGATAAAGAGCGCGGTGATGCCGCGAAGGGCACTGTCGCCGAAGGCTGCCGAAACCGTCACAAACGCCAGCACCATGAGGGCAAAATAATCGGCCGGGCCGAAGGCGAGGGCCGCCTTGACGACCCAAGGCGCAACAAAGGCAAGGGCGAGGGTTGCGATCAGGCCGGCAACAAAGGAGCCAATCGCAGCGGTGGAGAGTGCCGGACCGCCCCTGCCCTTACGGGCCATCTTGTTGCCTTCGAGCGCCGTGACGATGGAGGCGCTTTCGCCTGGGGTGTTGAGCAGGATGGAGGTGGTCGAGCCGCCATACATGCCGCCATAATAGATGCCAGCAAACATGATCAGCGAGCCGGTGGGGTCCAGCCGATAGGTCACCGGTAGCAGAAGGGCGACGGTGAGCGCGGGGCCGATGCCGGGGAGCACGCCTACTGCAGTGCCCAGTGTCACGCCCAGAAGCGCATAGAGCAGGTTCTGCACCTGGAGGGCGGCCAGAAGGCCTTCTCCCAAAAGACCGAAGGTATCCATTACACTGCTCTTTCGATCAGGGGACGAGGCGCTCGATGGGCCCGGTTGGCAGCGAAAGCTTCAATCCCCGCGAGAAGACAAACCAGATGGCGAAGGCCAGAACGAAGCCGATGGGCACGGTGAGCCAGAGCGGGCCACGGCCAAAGCCTTTGGCCACGAAGCCAAACAGGACCGCTGTGCCGATGGAAAAGCCGGCCCAGCCGATCAGCAGCAACTGCGCGAGGAGGCCACCAATGATCCAACCCATGGGGCCGTAATTGATTTTTTCACGCGCCGGGAACTGGCCGCGGAAGGCCGAGATCGCTGTGGCCAGGGACAAGACGAGCAAGCCTGCGGCGATCGCATAGGGAAAAACCGTGGGGCCAACCTTAGCCTGGATGGGGGGAACCCGCATCAGGGAGGTCTGCCAGATGATGATCGCGGCCATGGCCGCGAGCACCAGCGCTATAACAAACGCCGCCCCATCGGGGCGGCGCGAAAAATCGGGTTCGCCAAGGCTCATTGCACGAGGCCAATATCTTTCAGGATGGCTTCGGTGGCCGAGATGTCGGCTGCGAGCTGGGCTTCAAACTCGGCACCGGCCAGATACATGTCGGTCCAGCCATTGGTTTCGAGAATGCCCTGCCAGGTGGCAGAGGTGACCAGCTTTTCGATGTCGGCGGTGATGGCGGCCTTCTGCTCGTCGGTGATGCCGGGGGCAGCGGCGACCATGCGCCAGTTTTCGACAACCAGATCGACACCGCTTTCAGACAGCGTCGGGATTTCGGAGCCTTCGAGGCGCTCGGCACCGGTGGAAGCAAGGGCGCGCAGATCGCCGGACTGGATCTGGGCGTCGAATTCGCCGAGGCCCGAAATGCCGACGGTTACCTGACCGCCCAGAACGGCTGCCAAAGCTTCGCCGCCGCCGGAATAAGCGATGTAGTTGACGGTCGTGGGATCAACGCCAACGGTTTTGGCGAACAGGCCCGCTGCGATGTGGTCAACGCCACCAGCCGAACCACCAGCCCAGGACACGGAGCCCGGATCGGCCTTGAGCTTGGCGACGAGGTCGTCAACGGTCTGCAGCTCGGAATTGGCAGGCACCACGATCACGTCGGACTCGCCGGTAAGACGGGCGATCGGGGTGACATTGACCAGCGAGACGGGCGAGGCATTGGTCAGGATGGCGCCGACCATGACATAGCCGCCAACGATCAGGGCATCGGGGTTGCCGTTGAACTGGTTGACGAACTGGGCGAGGCCGATCGTGCCGCCGGCACCGGGAACGTTGGTAACCTGCACATTGCCCGAAATGCCTTCGGCCTGCAGCGCTTCCTGCATGGCGCGGGCGGTCTGGTCCCAGCCGCCGCCGGGCGCTGCCGGGGCCATGATGGTGTAGTCTGCGGCGAAAGCAGGAACGGCGAGCGCGCCCGTCAGTGCCGCGGCCAAAAACAGCTTGTTCATAAATCCTCCCATTTGAATATCCGGAACGTTCTTGGCGTTCGTGGCGGCACCATAAGTGCCGTCCCTGTCACCGTCCTGTCATCACGCAAGACGCCTGCGCTTCCTCTTGGCTGCAAAGTTTGCGCCAATCATGCCATATTGGCAATGGCGGGCGGCACCGTGGCCTCGGAAGAAGGCGGGGTCGTGCGTTTTTGCCCAAAAAGCTTGAGCAGGGTGGTTGTTGTTTCAAACGCAGCCGGGCGGGAATAGAGGTGACCCTGCCCCAGAATGCAGCCGAAGTTTTCCAAAACCCGGGCCTGGTCCGCGGTCTCAATGCCTTCGGCGACTACCTGCATATTGAGCTTTCGGGCGATGTCCACGATAGCGCCGGCGATGACGTCGCTCGCCCGGTCGCTACCCAGCCGAGCCACAAAGGACCGGTCGATCTTGATGATATCGACGGGGAAGCTCAGCAGATGGGTGAGCGAGGCAAAGCCAGTGCCAAAATCATCGAGCGCCACCAGGATCCCGCGCTGGCGCAGCGCTCCCACGGCCTTGGGCACCATCTGGTCGATGCCGCTCATGTAGACAGCTTCGTTGACCTCGAGAACGATGTGCTTGAGTGGAACCCCTGCCCGATCAAAGACCGAGACGATGCGGTCTTCCAGATCGCCGCGCAGGAAATCGCCCGTCGTGACATTGATCCCGACATGCTGGAAATCGATGCCCATATCGAGCCATTGGCGCACATCAGCCGCGATCTGGGTCAGCATCTGGCCGGTGAGCTGATAGGCGATTCGAGGGTCGGAAAGGGCGGTGTGGAATTCGCCGGCAATGGCGATGCGGCCCTCGGGCATGCGCATACGCGCCAGGGCTTCAACGCCCACGATCTCGGCGCTACCGAGACGAACAACGGGCTGGTAGTGTGGCACGATGCGGTTTTCCAGCATGGCCTGGTCGAGGCTGCGCACCATGCGCACGCGCTCCAGCATGGAGGTCCGCAGGTCCGGCTTGAAGCGGACATAGCCGCCGCGGCACACTTCCTTGGCGTGATAGAGCGCGAAATCGGCGTTCTGGAACAGGGAGGCGGCATCAGTGCCGTCGGCGCCGAATAGCGCACCGCCCAGCGTGATATGGGGATCAATGGTCTGGTCCCCCGCGTGGATCAGCCCACGAACAGCCGCGAGCATGGCGGCAGCGGCATCGCCCAGGTCGGCTGGGTTGGCGCAGTTGGAAACGATGACTGCAAATTCATCGCCACCGAGGCGGCAGGCGGTAAGCCTTGGATCGCTGCCGGCGATGCGCTCGGCGACGGTCTTGATCAGTATGTCGCCATAGACATGGCCAACAGTATCGTTGACGATCTTGAGGTGGTCGATGTCGACCAGCAACAGGCCAAAATTCTGCTTTCGCTCGATGTTGCTGGCCAAAAGGTCGTTGAAACGACCCCGATTAGGTAGGCCGGTGAGCACATCGAAATAGGCAAGGCGATGATTGCGCCGGCGGACACGTTCGTTGTCGATCGCGATGGCACAGAGGTGAACGCAGGTCTGCACGATGCGGCGCTCCATATCATCGGGTGCGCGGCTGGTGCGGTAGTAAAAGGCAAAGGTCGCAACAACTTTGTTGTTTGCGTCGAGAATCGGGCTCGACCAGCAGGCGCGTAGGCCAAGAGGCTGGGCTAGAGCGCGGAAATCGTCCCAAAGCGGGTCCGTGTCGATGTCGGTGACGAGCACGGGCTCGCAGCGGAAGCCCGCCGTGCCGCATGAGCCGGCCTTGGGGCCGATCTGCAGACCTTCGATGGCGGCGCAGTAGTGAGCCGGCAGGCTCGGCGCGGCCAGGGGGTGCAACTGGCCCACCCCATCCACCGTGAGAATCGAGCAGATCACGTCGGGGGCGAGTGCTTCGGCGCGGCGGCACATGAGGTCGGCGACCGTGGCCAGAGGGGCGCCACAGGCAACCGCCTCCAGAACCTCCGTCTGGAGGCGCAGAAGCGCTTCGGTGTCTTTTCCGTCCATCGACATGCCCCGCTCTTTGCCGCGAAGGTTAGTCGGGGTGCATGAAGGGCTTGTTGCCCTAAAAGGTAAACCGCTGGGTCGGGGGTTAAGGGCTTGTTAGTCATCGGCGTCCTGAGCCATGGCTATGGACGCTGTCGCTGGGAGGGCGCTTAATTTTTGAACCGCTCGACGCCAGGGTCGTTGTCCACCAAACGCAGGAGACTAGCGATGAGTTTTCCACCGATGGACCCCAGCCCGACGGCGCCCGATCCGGGCCCCACGCCACCCATTTTCCCCCGACCCATCGATGATGGGCCGAAGGAAGGGGACGAGCGGCAGGTGCCCGACAAGTCCGATCCGCAGGAGAATCCGCAGCCGGGCCCGGACATGCCCCCCGCTCAGGCTCCCTTCCCCGATCACACTCCTGATCCCTAGCTGTACCAAATAGCCACACCATCCATCACTTTGCGCGAGGGTCTTATGACCAGCACATCATGTCCCATCACCAATGATCCGGCGCAGATCCGCGCCAAGACTGCCGACTACACCGAATTTGACTGCCCCAGCTGTGGCGTGTTCCGGATCAGTTCGGCGGCGCTGGCCCTGGCGGGAGATAATCCCGAAACTCTGGCGGAGGCCTTGTCCGTGGCGCAAACTGCGGCGGAGAACGGAGAAATTCCGCTGGTCGACAATGTCGTGAGCGGCTAGCAGCCGGGCTGGATCGCCTTGTGCCGCGTGGATAAAATCCTATCTTTATCCCATACGGACAAAATGCGGATAACCCATGCCACAGCGCCTTAGAGATTCCATCGTGTCGGTCAGGGCCTTGGTGCCGGACGAGGCCCATACCGCTTCCACGCTCGGCACGCTTCGTGAAGGAAGCGGCGTCGTAATCGATGATGACGGGCTGGTGGTGACCATCGGCTATCTGATTACCGAGGCTGAAGAGGTATGGCTGACGACACATGACGAGCGCGTTATGCCCGCCCATGTTGTGGGGTATGACCAAGAGACGGGATTCGGGCTTGTTCAGGCATTGGGCAATCTGGACCTGCCCAGCCTTGATATCGGGAGCTCTTCACGTGCCCGGGTGGGCGATGTCGCGACCGTGCTGGACGGACGGGGCGAGGAGATCATCACCCAGATCGTCGCCAAGCAAGAATTTGCCGGCTATTGGGAATATCTGCTGGAGGAAGCGATCTTCACCGCGCCCTTCCACCCCTCCTGGGGCGGTGCGGCGCTGGTGGATGCGGATAATGAGCTGATCGGCATTGGATCATTGCGGCTGCAGATGCTGCAGCGGGACAAGACGACCGACATCAACATGATGGTGCCTATCGATCTGCTGAAACCCATTCTCAATGACCTGATCGCGGCGGGCCGGCCCCGGCGCGAAGCGAGGCCATGGCTGGGCGTGTTTTCGGCCGAAAGCAGCAATGGCGTTGTGGTGATGAGCGTTGCCGATGGAGGACCGGCCGAACAGGCAGGGCTCAAGACCGGCGACGTTATCAGCGAGCTCGACGGCGACGAGGTGACGGGTCTGGCCGATTTTTATCGCAAGCTCTGGACCAAGGCGCCCGCAGGAGCGGAATTTGCCATGCGCATTGTGCGCAAGGGGAGAGACAGCTGGGTGCGGGTGAAAACCGCTGACCGCGAGTCGTTTCTCCATAAGCCGCAACTGCAGTAGGGAGCGTTCTCGGATTCAAGACCGGACGCGGTTTGCTTTCGTTTTGCTGCGAAAGCTTGCCCAAGCGAAAGCATGTGTTGTCGGCGGGCTTCCCCATGATTTATAGGGAAAGAGCAGCGCGGAGTGGACAACACATCTCGTGAATACCAGGGAACGTCACGCCGAAATCGTGGAGCTCGCCAGGAGCCAGGGCCATGTCAGTGTCGAGGCACTGGCGAGCCGGTTTGGCGTCACGGCGCAGACGGTGCGCAAGGATCTCAATGACCTTTGCAATGGGGGCACGCTGAAGCGGACCCATGGAGGTGCGCTGTTTCCCTCGGGCGTCGAGAACATGGAATACGAGGCGCGGCGGCGCATTGCGGCAGCCGAAAAAACTGCCATCGGCCAGGCGACGGGAGCGCTTATTCCTTCCAATGCGTCCCTGTTCATCAATATCGGCACCACGACCGAAGCGGTCAGCCAGGCGCTACTGGACCATTCCGGGCTTATGGTCATTACCAACAACATCAACGTGGCCAATCGATTGCGGGTTTTTCCGCGGATCGAGGTGGTGATTGCCGGGGGCGTGGTGCGCCCAGCGGATGGCGGGGTTGTGGGCGATGCGGCGGTGGAATTCATCCGGCAATTCAAGGTCGACTATGCCGTGATCGGTGCCTCGGCAATCGACGAAGACGGAGCGCTCCTTGATTTCGATTATCGCGAAGTGCGGGTGGCGCAGGCGATTATCGCCAATGCGCGGCATGTGATCCTGGTGTCCGACTCCACCAAGTTTGAGCGAACCGCGCCGGTGCGGATCGGGCATTTGTCGCAGGTGAACAGCTTTGTTACGGACCGGTGCACGCTGCCCTCGATCCGGGCGATCTGCGCCGAAGCGGGTGTACGGCTAATCGAGACCTCGCCCGAAGGATAAGTATCCTCCCGGGCGAGGTCCAAACAGGCAGATCAGTGGCCGAGGACGCGTTCCATGGCGCCGGGCTGATCGTGGACGGCGAGCTTGTCCATGATGGTGGCGCTGGCTTCGTTCATGCCGACGACCTCGACCTCGGCACCGGCACGGCGGAACTTGAGGACGGCCATGTCGATGGCGTTGACGCCGGTCAGATCCCAGATGTGGGCGGCACTGAGATCAAGTCGAACCTTCGGGACCTGTTCATCGAACTTCATGGCGCCGAGGAAGTCCTCCGTGCTGGCGAAAAAGAGCTGCCCCTCGACGCGGTAGGTGCGCACGCCGTCTTCGAGCGTGGAGGTGACGCGGAAGATCTGGGAGACTTTCCAGGCAAAGAAAATGCCCGAAAGAAGGACGCCAACGCCCACGCCAAGCGCCAGATTGTGCGTGCCGACAACCGTCAGGACTGTCGCCAGCATGACGATGCTGGAGCGGCGGGGATGATGGAAAAGATCGCGCAGGGAGCGCCAGTTGAAGGTGCCGATCGAGACCATGATCATGATGGCGACAAGGGCGGGCATGGGGATGAGGCCCACCCAATCGCCGAGCACCAGAAGCAGGAACAGAAGGAAAGCGCCGGCCGTGAAGGTCGACAGGCGCGTCCGTCCGCCAGACTTCACGTTGATCACGGACTGGCCGATCATGGCGCAGCCAGCCATGCCGCCAAAGAAGCCGCTGGCGATATTGGCGATGCCCTGCCCGATGCTTTCGCGGTTCTTGTCGCTCCCGGTGTCGGTCATCTGATCAACGATGGAGGCGGTCAGAAGGCTTTCCAAGAGGCCCACGGCTGCCACGGCGACCGAATAGGGCAGGATGATCCAGAGGGTTTCGAGCGTAAGCGGGATTTGAGGGATGAGCAGCTGCGGCAAGGCATTGGGCAGTTCGCCGAGATCCGCCACCGTGCGGGTGTCTATGCCAGCGAACAGGGCAAGGCCCGTCAGCAGGAGGATGCACACGAGGGGCGACGGAATGGCGCGGGTGATGCGGGGGAACAGGTAGATGACCGCCAGGCCTGCTGCAATCATGGTATAGGATTCCCAGGTGACGCCGGTCAATTCGGGCAGCTGGGCCATGAAGATGAGGATAGCGAGGGCATTCACGAAGCCGGTCATTACCGAGCGGGATACAAAGCGCATGATGTAGCCGACGCGGAGCCATCCGGCGACGATCTGCAGGACGCCCGCCAGGATGGTTGCGGCCAGCAGATATTGCAGGCCGTGTTCGCGCACGAGGGAGCCGAAGAGAACGGCCGTCGCCGCTGTGGCGGCCGAAATCATGGCGGGGCGCCCACCGGCAAAGGAGATGACGATGGCGATGATTACCGAGGCGTAAAGGCCGACCTTGGGGTCAACGCCCGCGATAATGGAAAAGCCGATGGCTTCGGGGATGAGGGCAAGGGCAACAACGATGCCGGCGAGGACATCGGCGCGAATGTTGGAAAGCCAGTCACGGCGAAGGGTTTCTTGAAAGGTCATTGGTGTTCCAGGCAGCGCGGCAGCGGGGCTGGCACGGGATGCAAGCGGGCTGATGGTGCGGGTTCATACTGGATTGTCTGGCGGATTGGCGGCCAGAAGAGCCACCCGGGTTTGCACCGGGTCCGGAGTTCTCCGCGTTTCATGGCGGCATTGCGTTTGTAAATCAAGCCTTGGCGCCCAACAAAAGCGCTAGGCCAGGGCGAAGCCGAGATTGATGACCGCGGGCACGGCGAGGGAAAGGCCCGACAGCAGCAGGAGCGTGAAGGCGATGCGGCGCAAGGTAAGGACCGGCAGCGGCGGAGGCCAGCGCTTGGCCAAAAACGTGGTGGCGGTGACCACAGGGGCGGCAAGGAGAGCCCCGGCCAGGATATGGATTGGGAAGTTGCCGGTGGTGCCGACCAGCCCAAGGCGGAAGATGGCGTTGACGGCAAAGATCAAGACCAGCGTGTCCCGGATGGTGGCGACGGGGAAGGGCTGCCGATAAAGGTGGTAGATCAGGGGCGGACCGGATGTTGAAAACATGCCGCCGAGAAACCCGCCTAGGGCGCCGACCAGCACGAAAGAGCCCGAAGAGGAGCGCTCCTTTAGCGGATGGGGCTGGAGAAGCAGCTGGATACTGGCGCCCACGATCACCAAGCCCAGGAGGAAGCGCAAGCCATCGAGATTGGTGTCAGCCAGTCGCTCGAGAAGGAAATAGCCCAGGACGAGCAGAACAAGGCTGGGCAGCAAGGCCAGACGAAACTCGCTCCAGGCCACGCCTTTCCAGCCGCGCAAGATCATCTGAGCCGCGTTCACGAGGGTCAGGACGCTGACCATCACGGCGGCATCGGGCAGCGGCAGCAGGCCCAACATGCCGATGCCCCCCATCATCAGGAGGCCAAACGCAAAGCCGGTGATGGTTTGGACATAGGCCGCGGCGCCCGCCAGCAGCAAAAGCAAAGCAATACCGAGCGGGTCCATCAAACAGCCTGCCAACTAGAATCAAGGCGGCTGGGGGGAACCGCTGCGGGCATGCTTTGGCCCATGCCGCCCCTCAAAGGCAACCACGCTCCCGCGCAAAGAGGTGGGGCGCAGCGGGAAAGCGACGTTTAAACGGCGCTCACCAAGGAGAGCGACGAGATGAACGCCGGGTGAACGACCGACTCAGGGGTGGTTCAAGGCGGAGCTGGCAAGCTCTCCATTACACCTAGGGATCCGCCCATGAGGGAGAAAGACATGACTAAGAACCAGGAAAAAGTGCTGATTGCGGCCTTGTGCGGGCTTGTGGTCACCGCGGCTGGCGCGTTCGCCGTGCAGCCTGCCATGGCGGCCGGCTACCATGTAGACCAGGTGGCTGAGGTGACCGGCGTTGCCCATTGGGACAAGCTCAATGTGCGCAAATGGCCGGCCAGCTATTCGCGCAAAGTAGGCGCCTTTGCGCCGGGTGATCATGTGTGGGTGGAGCGCTGCATCGAGGCCAAGACGGGTGCGGATTGGTGCCTTGTGGATGCCAGGGACACGCGCGGCTGGGTCAATTCGCGCTTCTTGACGGTGAAGACCGACTGGGACCTTTAGTTAAGCCTCCTTCAACCCTTGGTGACCGGGGGAACGAGCGGGCGCCCCGTTCATTGGTTGTTTTTAGGAGGAATCAGGCCATGCCCGTTTCAAACCTGGACCGCATACCCGATCCGCTGACGGACAAGTTCAGCCTGGATGAACTGCCGCGCATCGCTCCCTGGGTTTATGACGAGATAACCGCCATCGGGGTCGATGAGGTGGAGCACACCATCGCCGATATGGGCGAGGATCCAAACGCTCCCCAGCGCATGCAGACCTGGGTCGCGGCCCTGTCGCACCACCATTCCGATTTCTGGGGTGCGCTGGCGCAGGGCTAGGCGCAAATTTGGCGAAGCGGCCCGCACCGGATGCGAGCCGCTCCTGTTTTCAGTGCGCGGTGTAGCTTGGGAACAGCACGTCGAGATCGAGGACGGCGATCAGTTGGTCGTCAGACTTGACCAGTTTGGAAACGGTGCTATCTCCCCTGCCCTTGCCGCCCGGCGGTGGACGCAGGTCGTCGGGCTTGGCAAAGATGATGTCCGACACCGTGTCGGCGATGACCCCCACATCGCGATTACCCAGGGATACGACGAGGATCACCTTGCTGGTTTCGTCCTCCATGCTGGTTGCGCCCAGCATGGCGGCAAGGTCGTAGATTTCCACGATGGAGCCGCGAATGTCGAGCACGCCGCAGGCGCCATAGGGCTGGTTGGGCATGGGCGTGGTCTTGGACCATTTGCGGATTTCGCGCACCGACATGATCTCGATGCCAAACAGCCTTTGCCCACAGGTGAAGGTCACGAACTGATTGGCCGTTGCCGCTTCCGCGACGCTGGTGCTGGCGGAGCCCTGCTGGGGCTCGCGATCAGACAGGAAGTCCATCAGAATTCACTCCAATCCTGCTTAACGGCAGCGTTGCCTTGCGTGAGGTAGGACCGAGCGGCCGACTTGACCCTGTCCTGAAGGGCACGGATGCCGGTCTTGCTCTGTGCTGACCTGGGCTGAGCCGAAGCAACCATCTGACGCTCGCCCTGGGCATCGATCTTGAAGATATCGACGATCTTGTCGAGCTCGACAGCCTGAGCTTCGGTTTGCTCGATCGCGGCATTGGTTTCTTCCACCAGAGCCGCATTGTGCTGGGTCATTTCGTCCATCTGGCGGATAGCGGTGGTGACTTCACCGATGGCGGAGGACTGCTCCCCACTGGCCGAGGAAATGGCCTGCATCAGGATGCTGTTTTCGCGAACAGCTGCGAGGATGTCCTGCAGCTTCTGGGCGGCGCTGTCGACCAGCTTGGTGCCGCCGCTGACTTCAACCGAGCTCTGTTCAATCAACTGCTTGACGTCCGACGATGCCTGCGCTGCTGACTGAGCAAGGCGGCGGACTTCCACGGCCACCACGGCAAAGCCCTTGCCGGCTTCACCTGCTCGAGCCGCCTCAACTGACGCGTTAAGCGCAAGCAGATTGGTCTGGAAGGCGATATCGTCGATCAGGCCAATGATGTTGGAGATCTTGGCCGAGGAGGTGCTGATCCGGTCCATGGCTTGCGTGGCCTGTTCCATCACCTGCCCGCCTTCATCGGCCAGCTGGGCCGCCGATTGGGTGCGCATGGCGGCATCCCGCGCCTTCTTGGCGTTATCCGTAACGGTGGTGGCCAGCTGCTCCATAGCGGCTGAGGTTTCCTCGATGGCGGCAGCCTGCTTGGTGGTCCGCTCGGCAAGGTCGTTGGTACCAGCCAGGATCTCGCCGGTAGCAGACTTGAGGGCACGCGAGGTTCCGCGCAGCTGCCCAACGACGTTGGTCAGGTTTTCGGCAACGGCATTGGTGTCGTTCTTGAGCTGGGCCAAGGAGCCTTCGTAGTTGCCGCTAACGCGCTTGGTGAGGTCGGTTTCAGCCAGGGCCGAGAGCACCTGGCCGGTTTCGGTGATGCTGCGATCGACCACTTCAACCAGTTCGTTCACGCCCTGAGCCAGGGCGTTGAGCTCCTTGTCGGGGAAAGCGGCAGACACGCGGCGGGTGAAATCCCCCGCGACCGCTGCGTTCACGACATCGCCGAATGCCTGCTGCAACTCGCCCATCATCTGAGCGCGCGCTTGCTGGTCACTGATGATCCGGGCGGCTTCGGCTTCGGTCAATTCAGCAACCTTCAATCCGTTCTGGCGGAATACCTCGACGGCGCGGGTCATGTCGCCGATTTCGTCGCGGCGTTCCTGACCGGTAAGCTCGATGTCGTACTTGCCGTCCGCGATTTCGAGCATCTCAGCGTTGAGCTTGACCAACGGCTTGGAGATGCCGCGTGCAATAAAGAAGCCTACGATCAACAGAGCGAGGACCACTGCAGAGCTTACGACGCCTACAATGGTGGCGGATGCGAGGAACTGGGTCTGAACGTCCGTGAGGAGAACGCCGGATGCGATGGTCCACTTCCAGGGCTGGAAGGATTGCGCATAGGTGACCTTGTCGAGATAGGTCTTGGTTGCGGGGTCAAGAAAGGCGTAGTCGACGAAGGCGGAGCCGTTTGCACGCGCGTTCTCGATCATTTCCTTCATGTACAGCTTGCCATTGCCGTCCTGCTCAACCGAGCGGTCCGAACCCTGCTTCTCGGGCTTTGTCGGATGCATCAGCAGCACCATGTCGAAGCTGTCGACGAACACGTACTCCTTGCCCTGGTAACGGAGAGCACGCAGGCTTTCGAGCGCCAGGTGCTGGGCCTGTTCCTCGCTGAACTCTCCGGCCTGGGCACGATCGTAGTAGTCCTGCACCATGCTGGTCGCAGCCTGCACGACAGTCTGCAGTTCAGCCCGCTTGAAATCCTCCAGATTACTCCTCAAGCCGGAAAGTTGATAGCCAACGATGCCGAGAAGGCCCAATGTGAACAGCGCTAGAAGCAGATAAAGGCGGCGGGCAATGCTTGCTGAGAAGAAGGTGATCAATTCGTAATTTCCAGTCCGCTCCTCAAGGCAGCGGCTCGCTACAGGGGTCGGCAAGCCGTTCGTGAGAGTTCGCGAAGCTGGGGTTTTGCCTTAAGGGAATTCTACGGAATTCAACTTAATTGCGCGTAAAGAGCACGCATTAGCGGGCCCAGGAGGATACGATCCGGTTGCCGGGTTCGTCCCCGGGGCCATTCCGAGTCTCTGAGCCGTTCATTGCGGCGATCGCATGGATACTTCAGAAATTGCCGCTCTATGGCGAACTTGACTTGCCTTTCAACGGGCTACTCCGCGGTTGATGTGCATCCGCCTTCTTGGGCAAGTGCCAGCTTTTCGGCTTTACGACATCGACGGGTTTTCGGGAACTTCGCTCGCAATACCCAAATGGGTGGGAGGGACGCAGAAACTTGGTGCAGATTGCTCTGAGAAGCGTAATAATGGCTTTGTCTTTTCTTGCCGCAGCAATGTTGAGCTGGAAAAAGATGGGGCCAACGATGATGACAACAAGCAGACTACGGACTAACTGCCGGGTTTGGAGTGCTAGACTTGCTGGGGCCTTGATTGCTCTGCTGAGTTGGACAATTGCCCATGCGCTCGAACCCTTGCCGGCACCGAAGGGTCCTGTGATCCTTGTGGTCAGCGGCAATATCGAGGTCACTAATTCACCGCAGGGCGCGCTGTTTGACCGTGAGATGCTTTATTCTCTGGGCAAGAGCGTGGTGGAAACAACGACCTCCTGGACCGATGGCGAGCAGCGCTTCGAAGGGGTACTTGCGCGCGCTGTAATGGAGCGCGTCGGTGCCTCCGGAACGACTTTGATCGCTACGGCGCTCAATGATTTCGTAGCGCCAGTGCCCATGGCCGAAATCAATAAATATGATGTTCTGCTTGCGACCGAAATGAATGGCAAGCAGATGGAGGTCAGCGACAAGGGTCCGATCTGGATCGTTTACCCGCGCAATGATCATCCGGAATTGCTGGATACCAAGTTCAATGATCGCTGGGTTTGGCAGCTCAGGGAATTGCGGGTGGAATGAGCCTGGGGCCGTACATGTCGCGGCGCTTCCTGATCGCCTTTACGGCCGTTATTATCTTGTTTGTCCTGCTGGTCGGCGCATCCGTGCGGCTGATCATGAGCGAAGTCCAAATTCAGGACGATATAGCCGAGGACATAGTGTGGCTCGCGAGCCAGGGTCAATACGAGGCGGTCCGCTTTGCCGAAGCGCTGTCCGGCTTTTCTGTGGGCACGGTGACCGAGACGGATCTGCAACTGCGCTTCGATCTCCTCACCAGCCGCGTCCTGGTGCTCGAACAAGGCGAGCCCCACCGCCAGGTGCTGGCGCTCGGCCACGGAGACGATCTGGACGATTACCGCGCGACACTTGGCACTGTGCGGGAGCGCCTTTCCACCCTTACGCCGGCGGACGCGGGGGATATTGCGAGCTTCCGGCAGGCCGCAACCTCCCTGGCACAATCATTGCGCGATGTCGCCAACAATGCGCTGCTGGCCAAGCGTGACCTTGAGGCTATGCGGCGCGACACGCGGCGGCACACACTTTTCGAGATCCTCACGATCATTGTCGCGACCATGGTGGCTGGGCTGTTCCTGGCAGGTGTGGTGATCAGCGACCAACGCAACATGGCCAATGCAGAGGCGGCACTGGAGCGCGAGCGGCAAATATCGAAACTGCATCGGGCCATTACTTCTGTTGTCTCACACCAGTTCCGAACGCCTTTGGCGATCATCGACGCCAGCGCGCAGCGCATGATACGGCGCGGGCGGGCCATGACATCCGACGAAATAACGGGGCGGGCGGAAAAAATCCGCAACGCCTGTCTGCGCCTCACCCGGCTCCTGGAAAGTACACTCAACGCTGCACGCATCGAGGAAGGCGAGGTGAACTTTACGCCGCGTCCATGCAATTTGCGGACCCTTTTGCAGGATATTTGCGATAGCCAGTCGGAGGAGGACCAGAAGCGCATCGACCTGTCGTTCGGGGACCTTCCGCAATGGCTGAAGGCAGACTCCACTCTGCTGGAGCAGGCCGTTCAGAACCTTCTATCGAATGCGCTGAAATATTCGCCTGGGAACACCAAGGTCAAAGTGCTGGCCCATCGCAGCGGATCGGAAATCCGCATCAGCGTGACCGATCAGGGTGTTGGTATTCCTGCCGATGAAATCACATCGCTGTTCCGGCGGTTTTATCGGGCGCGCACGGCCGAGGGCATCCCCGGAACAGGCATCGGCCTGAGCTTTGTGTCCCAGATCATGGCGTTGCACGAGGGCGCGGTTGATGTATCGAGCGAAGAAGGGAAAGGGTCGACCTTCACGCTACGCTTTCCTTACGTGCAGACCGAAATCCGCCAAACCGCCTCCCCCTTTGCCGCTTCACAGGCGACGAGTTGAACCATGCCAGCCACCATTTTATGCGTTGAAGACGAACAGGACCTCCGGAGCGACATATGCGAGGAGCTCGAAGCTGCCGGCTATGCGGTGATGGAGGCCGACAATGGACGCGAAGCGTTGGAGTTGATGCGGGAGAAGCGGCCCGATCTGGTGCTGTGCGATATCACGATGCCCCTGATGTCTGGCCTCGATCTCTTGGGCCTTGTACGCAAGGAGCCCGCCCTTGCCGATTTGCCCTTTGTGTTTCTGACCGCCCTGGCGGGGCGGCGAGACATCATCGCCGGCAAGGCCGCCGGGGTTGATGACTATTTGACCAAGCCGATCGATTTCGACCTGATGTTGATCACCATTGCGGCGCGGCTGGACCAGGTGGAGCGGGTCAAGGGCGCTGTTATCCGGCAGGACAATGATGGCGCGGGTGGCGGAGTACGCTCAGCGCTCCTGGGGGCGAATGAAGCGCTTCATCATGTGGCGGTGGGCATTTTCCTCCTTGATGACCAGCGCAAGGTCGTGTTTCGCAACCGGCGGGCGGATGAATTGCTCGCGGAAGCCGATGGTATCTCCCTATCGCGGGATGGGGTGTTGCGGGGGGAGAAACCGCAGCAAACGCAGGCGATGCGGAACATCATCGATGTGGCCATAACCAGCGCCACAACAGGAACCCGGCAGGCGAACGAAGCGGTTGCCCTTTCGCGCAGTTCGGGGCGGCGGTCGCTGTTTGCGGTGGCGTGTCCGCTGGGCCGGGGACCTGCCCGGCCGGGCGAACCTGTGGTTGGACTTTTCGTGACCGATCCGGAGCGGCGCCTGAGCGCGGCGGCAGAAGCCGTCGCCCAGCTTTATGGTTTGTCGCCAGCCGAGACGCGGCTGGCCTTGGCCTTGGCGCGAGGGATGCGGCTCGACGAGATTGCCGACGAATTCGGCATCTCGCGCAATACCGTCAGCTACACCATGAAGAACTTGTTCCGGAAAACCGAAACCGACCGGCAGGCCGATTTGATCAGCCTTTTTATCGCCAGTCCCGTGGCGCTGGAAAACGACTGATCAAGCTGCGGCGCGCTTGCTGTTGCGTGGGCGCCGGGAAACGTGAGCGTTTGCAGCGGAGGTGCGGCTCCGGCGCTTGACGGCAGGCTTGGGCCGGAACGCCGGGTCGCTCGCGACAATAGTGGCGATCGCGGTATCGATCTCGCGGAAGATGTCTCTGAGGCCGGGAAATTGTGCTTCGTCGAAATGGATGTTTTTGGGCAGTTTGAGCATGGGGAAACTCCGTTTAGAGCGAGAGCCCATAGGGCAGCGCAAGCATGACGATGGCGATCGCGTAGAGACCCGAAAGAAGAACGGTTCGGTGCATTGTTAGTCCTTGGAAATGAAAGTGAGGGCCTCGGCGCGGGGTATCGAACGGCCCTTGATGGAGGGGCATAAACCACGCTCCGTTGGAGGATTCGCCCCCTAAACAGGTGGGCCTTAACGACCTGGTAACTTCTGTGGAACGCCCGTGGCTAGCAGACGAGAAAAGCGCCGGAAATCAGGCGATTTCTAGCGCTTTAATGGGGGAGCTTTCAGCTCAGGCGGGCGGGATATTCTGGTTGAGCCGGAAGAGATTTTCCGGGTCGTATCGCCGCTTGACACCGCGCAGCCGCTCCAAGGTGGCACCGGGATAGGCCGCCGATAGCCGCTCGCTTTCATGTCCAAGAAAATTCACATAGGCGCCGTCGCTGCCTTGCGCCAATGTCTTGATGCAATTGGTGGCCCAGGCGTCATGACGGAGGGCAGCCGCAGGGCCGCCGTCCATGGCCAGGAAGGCTGTCATGATGCGCTGATCCCGATGGGCATAAGCCGTTGCATCCTGCGGAACGCGGGCGGCAGCACCGCCAAGCACGCGAATCTGTGCCATGCGCATCGGGGCCTCGCAGCGCTCCAGAAGGTCGAGCACCTTGCCAGCTTCAGCAATGCTCATCCCGTTCATGAAAAGGGTGCGCACCGATACACTCGGCTTTGGACCGGGAGGTTCGGGCAGGTACATGCTGCTGAACGGCGCTGGGCCAACCAGATCGGCGAGCGGGGTGGCAAGCGCGCGGAAGGGGGCCAATGCGGCCTGCGCCGAGGCAGCCGGGCCGGCATAGGCCATCATCGCGAGGATAACAGTCTTGCCGATGACTTCGGGCGGCAGGAAAGGCAAAGGCGGCGCAGGCATGACCATGAGGATGGTCGAAAGTTCCTCGGGTGCCCATTCGGCGGCCGCCACAAAGCCCGCGAGGACTTCGGCGCTTGCGGGCATGATCATGGGTCCCCCGGTGAACTCGGGCAGCGGATGGACGCGATATTTGAACCGGGTGACGACGCCGAAATTGCCGCCGCCGCCGCGCAGGGCCCAAAAGAGCTCGGTGTTTTGCGTGTTGTCGGCAATCAGGATGTCGCCATTGGCGGTCACCACTTCGGCTGCGAGGACAGAGTCGATGGTGAGGCCGTGCTTGCGCACAAAATAGCCGATCCCGCCGCCAAGGGTCAGGCCGCCAACGCCGACCGAGGGGGCATCGCCGAAGCCGATTATGAGCTTCTGATGTTCAAGCGCATCGGTCACTTCGCCTGCGGTGAGGCCAGTGCCAACCCAGGCGGTCATCTCGTCCCGGTTGATCTCCAGCGTATTGAGCGCGCGCAGATCAATGACGACGCCACCTTCGCAAGCACTGTGGCCGCAAGTGGAGTGACCGCCACTACGCACAGCAATCGGCAGCTTGTTGGAGCGGGCAAAATCGAGCACATCGGCAATATCGGGCGCGTTGCCGACTCGCACCACGAGGAGCGGACGAAGGTCAAATTGGCCGAGGGCTAGGGCTCGGCACTCGTCATAGTCGGGATGGGTGGGCAGGATGACCGTACCCTTGAGGCGCGCTGCGAGTGCATCGATCTGTGCAGCGAAAGCACCACTGACCCCGGCTCCAGGGTTCTGCATCATCAAGTTCATTGGCTTTCTCCATTCACGTCTGGCGCAGTTGGCGCCGTGATGGTGGAGCGAAATATGCCAGCCGATCCGCCCTGCCCCCACCTGTTAAGGTAGTGAATAGAGAACTTCCTATCTGCCGATCACCCGCGCAAATGGGTGGGGATGGCGTGGCATGGCTTCGTTAACTCCTCACGCTTCAGAACGAAGAGGAGCCCACGATGTTGAAGGCGATCAATGCATGGCGCCGCAAGCGCCGCGAGCGGCGTGCGTGTGAACCCCTGGCCATGTTCGACGAGCAATTGCTGGCCGATCTGGGCCTCACCTGGGAGGATGTGCGCGAGGCACAGGCAGCACGTAGTAACACAAGCAGCGAGGGCGCGGTTTTCCCCTGAGGAGAACGGCGCTCCGCCTCCCATTATTCGCCCGTCTGATCGGCGTAGTTTCAAGCAAAGCATCCGCCCGTCGCGAACGGCATCGCCTTCCCCGAGGAAAGGTGTTTGCAATCGCGAGAGGCGGATTTTTGCTGGGGCGGGTTGCCCGGGGGCTAATGCGCGCCGAGGCTTTCGAGCGGCGCGAACAGGGTCACGACGAGCTGCGGGCTGGCGGGCCAATTATCGAGCTTTGGCGTGAACAGGACGGCGCCCGCGAGAACGAGCGCCAGAGCGTTGAACATATGCGGCAAGCGCCGCCTGTAGCGAGAACGCATGATCATTGGTGCTATCCCAGATCAGCGGTCGCCACGCCGACGTCCGCGGCGAAGGGCTTCCATGTCCTCAGGCGTGACGCCGATATCGGCCAGCAGATTTGGCCCGAGGCTGGACAGCTGATGGTAGGTGGCGCGCTGGTGACGTTTCTCACGCCAGCTATCGAGAACCCTAAGCATTTTTCGATCTCCTTGTTTGACGGCGATCGAATTAGTGCTTCGGCTCCGGCACTTCCCCACTCATATGCGTGGGATCGGAATGGAATAAAAAGGGCGCCGGCGGCGGAGCTCTGTTTCTAGTTTGATTGCACCAGGCGCGAGCTCAGCAGCTCTCCGCTTTCGCTCAGGATCGAATAAGCAATACCGGTCATCAGGGAATTGATGCGGCGCAGAGCGTGAATGGTTTCGAGGTGCAGATCGCTCGATTCAATGCTGGTGGAATTGCCACCACGCAGGCGCCCGAAATGCTGGTCCATGCTGCGGCGTTCAAGGATGCCGATCTCGTCCTTTTCCGCGATCAGCTGGCGCGCCGATTCAATGTCCTCGGAAACCAGGACATTGAAGGCCAGCTGCATATTGGCCAGCACTCGGGAATGCAGATCGGTCAATTCTTCCCAGCCCTGGGAAGAAAAAGTGAGCCGCCGCTCCATCTTTTGTTCGGCAAGGCGGAGCAATTGCTTGGAAATTACGTCGCCTGCCTGCTCGAGGCTGATGGCGAAATTTGTGAGATCCGAGACGCGGCGGGTTTGCTGCTCGTCCATGTCCTTCCAATCGAGGCGCATAAGGAAGAGCTTGATCTCGCGATTGGCCTGATCCACGTCGGCTTCCAGCGCCTTGATGCGCCGGATCGCGGCCTTGTCGCCGCTCTGGAAGATGGCCATGACAGGCTGCAGCATGACTTCCACCATTTCGCTCATGCGCAGCAGCTCGCGCGTGGCGCTGGCCAAAGCCGCATCGGCATTGCCGTAGGCGCTGGGCAAAAGCGCTGGTGTGCGGAGGCGGGCGACGTTGAGTTCGCCTTCAGCGACCTGCTCGGCAACAAACCGGTCAGTGAGCCGTGCGACCAAACCAGTGAGCGGCAGACCAACCAGCAGAACCGCAAAATTGAAGGCGATGTGGAGAAGGCTTGCCTGCACGCCGACACCAAAGGGCAGAGCCTCGGTGCGCAGCGGCGCGAATTGAAGCAGCAGGAGGCACAGGATCGCGGCACCGCCGCGGAACACCAAGGCACCAGCAGCAATGCGGCGCGCGCGCACATCGGCACCCCGCGTCATGCTCCAGGCGATCATCGTGCCCCCTAGATTGGCGCCCAGCACGAAGGCTGCCGCTACCGGAAAAGGCACAAGGCCAGCGGCGCCAAAGGTGATGATGACAAGGACGCTGGCAACGGAGGAATAGGACATCCAGGTGATGGCCGCCGCCGCAAGGAAACTGGTCCAGAGATCGCCCTGCAGATAGGCGATGACGCTGCCCAGAAGGTTGCTGTCGCGCCAGGGCGCGGTGGCCTCGCCGACCATTTCAAGCGAGAGGAGGACAAAGGCGATGCCCAGCACCATCCGCCCCAATTGCTTGGTCTGCCGGCTGGTGCCGCGCAGGAAAAGCACGCCGCCCGCAATAATCAGGGGCGGGGTCAAAAGACTGAGGTCAAAGGACAAGATGCTCGCGACCATGGCCGAGCCGAGATAGGCGCCCAGCATGAGGGTGAGGCCCGTGGCGCCGCTCATCAAGCCGCCTGCCGCAAAGCTCGAGGCCAATGCCGCTACGGCGGTGGAGCTTTGCAGCGCTATGGCCATGGCCGTGCCCACGGCGGCAGCGCCAAGCCGGCTTCTTTCAGCGTGTCCTAGCATGCGCTTGAGCTGGGCCGAATAGGCGCGCTCGACGGCAGTGCGCACCATGCGGACGGCCCAGAGCAGCAGCACAATGGCGGCCACAAGATGCACGGCGATGAAGTACAAGCACAAACTCCTTTGCGCGGCGCAAGTGCGTCGGGGCACCATGATGTTCACATGAACCAGAGCGTTGCAACACGCTAGATTCATCGCTTGACCAGCCAAACGCTGACACTGTCACAAAACTGCTAAGTGACTGACATAGAAGCCCCCCTGGCTTGCGGCTAACGCAGCTTCCCTCAACAAAAATGTTCAAATGAACATTTGTTGTTTGCAAAGGAAAACATGGTGGTATCAACTGGAGCTAAGCTGGAGGCCAAAAGGTCCCAGCGCAAAAACAAGGGAGTGAGCATGTTCAAGAATGCATTTTTGCTATCGGCAGGATTGGCTGCTGTGCTGGCGGCAACGCCTGTCCAGGCGCAGACCGAAATTACCTGGTGGCATGCCATGAGCGCGGAATTGGGCGAGAAGCTCGAGGAAGTGGCGCAGGGCTTCAACGATAGCCAGACCGAATATAAGGTCACGCCCGTCTTCAAGGGCACCTATCCCGAGACACTGACAGCCGCCATTGCCGCGTTCCGCGCCAACGAGCAGCCAGCGATCGTGCAGGTCTATGAAGTGGGTACCGGAACCATGATGGCCGCAAAGGGCGCCGTCTACCCCGTGCACCAGCTGATGACCGACAAGGGCGAGCCCTGGGATCCGACCGGGTTCCTGCAGCCAGTGGTCGGCTATTACTCGGACACGGAAGGCAACATCCTGTCCATGCCGTTTAACTCGTCCACGCCGATCTTCTACTACAACAAGGATGTGTTTGAAAAAGCCGGCCTTGATCCGGAAGTCGCGCCCAAGACCTGGGCCGAAGTGGAAGAATTTTCCCGCAAGATCGTCGATTCCGGCGCAGCCCGCTGCGGCTTCACCACGGCCTGGATCACCTGGATCCACACCGAAAACATGGCCGCGCTGCACGACCAGCCCTTTGGCACGCTGGAAAACGGCTTTGGTGGCATGGGTGCCGAGTTCACCTTCAACAATGAAGTGAACGTCAAGCATTGGGACAATCTCAAGCGGTGGTCCGACGAAGGCCTGTTCCAGTATGGCGGCCCGGTCGGCGGCAATGACGCACAGCCCAAGTTCGTGTCGCAGGAATGCGCCATGTTCATGAATTCTTCGGCTGGCCGCGCTGGCGTGATCCGCAACGCGACCGATTTTGAAGTCGGTTTTGCCCCCCTGCCCTATTATGACGATGTGATCGACGAGCCCAAGAACTCCATCATCGGTGGGGCCACGCTCTGGGTGCTGAACGGCAAGTCTGACGAAGTCTATGACGGCGTCGCCAAGTTCTTCACCTATCTCAGCTCTCCTGAAGTACAGGCCGACTGGCATCAGTTCACCGGCTATTTGCCGATCACCAATGCTGCTTATGAGCTGGGCCAGGAACAAGGCTATTACGCCGAGAACCCGGGCTCCGACATTGCCATCGAGCAGATCATGCGTGGCACACCGAGCGAGAACTCAAAGGGCGTACGCTTCGGCAATCTGACCCAGGCTCGCGATGTGGTGGATTCGGAGTTCGAGGCCCTGCTCGCGGGCCAGAAGACTGCCCAGGAAGCGCTGGATAGTGCCGTTGAACGCGGCAACCAAATCCTGCGCGATTTCGAGGCTTCCAACAGCTAAGCCAATCCTCCCCGGGGATCCGCGCCATTGCGTGCGGGTCCTCTTTTCAGCTGTAGCCTCACGAGTCGGCGATGCAAACCAAACGCACGATCTTTCCAAACAAGTTGCTGCCCTATGCCCTGCTGGCGCCGCAGCTGATCATCACGATCATCTTCTTTCTCTGGCCAGCCGCGCAGGCGGTGAAAAGCTCGTTTGAGCGTGAGGACCCGTTTGGCTTCCGGACCACTTTCATCTGGTTCCAGAATTACACCCGGCTGTTCAACGATCCGGGATATCTGAACGCCGCCGGGCGCACGGCCGTGTTTGCGGTGGGTGTGACGCTGCTGTCGATGGGCGTTTCCCTGTTGCTCGCAATCTGCGTCAACCGCCTTTTACGTTCGGGACGGCTCTACACGACGCTCTTGGTCTGGCCCTATGCCGTGGCGCCAGTAGTGGCAGGCATTTTGTGGTGGTTCATGTTCAACCCCACAATCGGCATCGTTCCCTATCTGCTGGATGCATTCGGCTATCGATGGAACCACCGTGTCAACGGCAATGACGCCATGATCCTTGTGATCATTGCGGCGAGCTGGAAGCAGATTTCCTATAATTTCCTGTTTTTCGTGGCGGGCCTGCAGTCCGTGCCCAAATCGCTGGTGGAAGCGGCTGCCATGGATGGCGCCGGACCCTTCAAGCGGTTCTGGACCATCGTGTTTCCGCTGCTGTCGCCAACGACGTTTTTCCTTTTAATCGTCAACATCAACTACGCCATGTTCGACACCTTCGGCATCATCGACGGCACCACGGGGGGCGGCCCAGCGGGGGCGACCAATACGCTGGTGTACAAGGTTTATGCCGACGGGTTCCTCGGGCTCAACATCGGTTCGTCCTCGGCGCAATCCGTGCTGCTGATGCTGATCGTTATCGTCCTCACGGTCGTCCAGTTCCGCTGGGTCGAGCGGCGCGTGCAGTACTAAGGGGGCCTTGCTATGGTTGAGAACAGACCTGTCCTGAACATTCTGACCCATGTGGTTTTGATCGTGGGCGTCGCCGTCGTGGCCTTCCCAGTCTATCTGGCGTTTATCGCGTCCACCCACGACGCCAATGCCTTTGCGCGGGGGCTCGCCCCCATGCTGCCGGGGCCGCACATGATCGACAATTATGCCCAGATGCTAACCAGCGGCTTGTCGTCCGCCGGGGCGCCGCCGGTGTGGCTGATGCTGATCAACTCGACGATCATGGCGCTGACCATTGCCATCGGCAAGATCGCCATCTCGATCATCTCGGCGTACGCCATTGTTTATTTCAGGTTCCCGTTCCGCCTGCTGGCCTTCTGGATGATTTTCATCACCCTGATGCTGCCGGTGGAAGTGCGCATCATGCCGACCTTCAAGGTGGTGGCGGATCTGGGGATGCTGAACTCCTATGCTGGCCTGACCATCCCCTTAATCGCCTCGGCAACGGCGACCTTCTTGTTCCGCCAGTTCTTTCTCACCATTCCCGATGAGCTGATGGAAGCCGCGCGGGTGGACGGCGCAGGACCGCTCAAATTCTTCCGAGACATCCTCTTGCCGCTCAGTCGCACCAATATCGCGGCGCTGTTCGTGATCCTTTTTATCTATGGCTGGGTGCAGTACCTCTGGCCCCTGCTGGTGACCACCGATAGCCGCTATTACACCATTGTCATGGGCATCAAGCGGCTCGCCGCCAGCGCGGACGCCGATCCTTACTGGAACCTCGTCATGGCCGCCGTGATGCTGGCCATGCTGCCGCCGGTGCTCGTCATCATCCTCATGCAACGCCTTTTCGTCAAAGGCCTGGTCGAAACGGAAAAGTAAAACATGGCAACAATCACCCTGGTCGACCTGCAGAAGAGCTATGGCGGCAATGTGCTGGCCGTCAAGGGGGTCAACCTTTCGGTTGCCGACGGCGAACTGATCGTGCTCGTGGGCCCTTCAGGGTGCGGGAAATCCACGCTGCTGCGCATGGTGGCGGGGCTCGAAAGCGTGACCTCGGGGCGCATCGAGATCAATGGCCGCGACGTGGCCAAGGCGGAGCCGGCAGAGCGGGACATCGCCATGGTGTTCCAGAACTATGCGCTCTACCCGCACATGACGGTGCGGGGGAACCTTGAATATGGGCTCAAGAACCGTGGCACGCCGCGGGCCGAGATCGATCGACGGGTGAAAGAGGCGGCGGAGATCCTTGAGATTGGGCCAATGCTGGACCGCAAGCCGCGTGAGCTTTCGGGCGGGCAGCGCCAGCGTGTCGCCATGGGCCGGGCCATTGTGCGGGAGCCTTCGGCGTTCCTGTTTGATGAGCCCCTGTCCAACCTCGATGCCAAGCTGCGCGTGCAAATGCGGGTGGAAATCCGCAAGCTGCAGCGGCGATTGAAGACCACAAGCCTTTACGTGACCCATGATCAGCTCGAAGCCATGACCCTGGCGGATCGGCTGGTGGTGATGAATGGCGGACTGGTCGAACAGATCGGCACGCCAACCGACGTCTACGACCGGCCTGCGACGCTGTTTGTCGCGAGCTTTATCGGCTCGCCGCCGATGAATTTGATTCCTGTCGATGTCATGGCGCAGGCGGAGGGTTTCAGTGCGCTGCCCTTGCCACCCGACACCGACATTATCGGCATGCGCGCCGACCAATTGGTGATCGAACCGCCCCCAGGCGAGAGCCTGGTGCTGAACGCCCATGTTGAACTGCTTGAGCCGATCGGCAGCGAGAGCCATCTGCATGTCTCGCTTGCGGGACAAACGCTGGTGTTGCGCGTGCCGGGCCGTCCTGACCTTACAGACGGCGCGCCGATCAAGCTTTATGCGCCGCCCTCGGCCATGCACCCGTTTAATCGCGGGACCGGCCGCAGGACCGATGGTGTGGCACAAGCGTAAGGGCGCCCCTCTGGCTCGCCCATTTGTTCGGAAAGAAGCGTCATGACTGCTAGCGTCAAGAACGGTCCTGCACGGGACGAAGTGCAAGCCCACCGCGGAGCCTCCGCCGTCGCACCAGAAAACACCCTTGCCGCGTTCCGTGCGGCGGCGGAACAAGGCGCCCAATGGGTCGAGCTCGACGTGGCGCTGCTTGCCGACGGCACGCTGGTGGTGATCCATGATGTCACAGTCGACCGCACGAGTTCGGGAACGGGCTCGCTCGGAGATTTGAACCGCGGTGATCTGGAACAGCTGGATGCCGGGTCTTGGTTTGGCAGCGCCTTTGCCGGAGAGCGGATCCCGACACTGGAGGAAACGCTCCAAGAGCTGGGCGAGCTGGGCCTGAATGCCAATGTCGAGATCAAGCAGCACGAGCATCACCGATCGCTTGACCAACTTACCAATGCTGTCCAGGCGACTTTGCGCTCGCGTGCGCCGCATACACAATTCATGATCTCGAGCTTTGATGCGCAGGCGCTCGCAGCGATGCACCGGCTGGAGCCCGAGCTCGAAATGGCCATGCTGTGGAGCCAGGTGCCGCCGGACTGGCAAGCGCAGCTTGATGCCATTCCGGCCAAGACCATCCATCTGCACTACAAGGCACTGAGCATCGGACTTCTAGAGGAAGCAAGCAAGCTGGGGATCAAGGTACGGGCCTGGACCGTCAATCAACCGGCGGTCCTCGCTTCATTCTGGCCGGCAGGGCTTACGGGCGTCATCACGGATAATCCGGCGGCGTTCCTGGGGTGAGGGCGACATGGGCGAAAACCTGTTATCGGGCAGGCAGCGCGACATCCTGGCTTTGATCGAAACGGATGGCGCGCAATATATCGAAGATCTTGCCGCCCGATATCACCTGACGACCCAGACCATCCGGCGGGACATCAATGCGCTGTGCGATTTGGGGTTTGCTCGCAGGTTTCATGGCGGGGTGAGCGTCCCTGTCGAGGGACGCAACATCTCCATCAATGCCCGCGCTGTTCTCAATAGTGGCGCCAAGCAACGCATTGCTCAGCGCGTTGCGGCGGCAATCGAGCCAGGCTCCACCGTTTTCATGGGGATCGGCAGCACGGTGCAGTTCGTGGCCGAGGCGTTGCGCAAGCACCCGGAACTGACGATCGTCACCAACAACATCGATGTGGCGCTAACGCTGTGCGAGACACCGCATATCGAGGTGCACATGACGGGTGGCTTGCTGCGCCACAATGATCGCGACGTGGTAGGCGCCGACGTGTTGCACTTCTTTGAAAAGTTCTATGCCTCGTACGCCGTGATCGGCGCGGGCGCGCTCCATCCAGCCAATGGCGTGCTGGACTTCAGCTACAGCGAAGCGCAGATCACCGAAGCGCTGATTGCAAACTCACGCACATCAATCTTAGCTGCGGACAGCAGCAAGTGGTCACGCGGTGCGTCGGTCAAGGTGGTACCTTTCAGCAAGATCCATTACCTTTATACCGACGAGTTGCCCCACAGGGAGGCCGCGGGCGCGCTGGCGGCAGCGGGCACCGAAATTGTGCTTTGCGACGAGGTCCCAGCGTAAGCCTCTTGCTGGCGGCACTTAGTGCGCGGCCGCATCGGCTGGAGCATCACGGACGGCGATACGGCCCATGACAACGTCGGCGGTGACGTTCGTGTCGGAGCCAGCCCATCGGAGGTGGTATTCGGGGCGGCCCCATTGAATCTCGTCGCCAATCTGGATGCCAAGTTCTTCGGAATAGCCGGAGTACTGGCCGGCGGGGAGGTTGAGTTCGGCCACTTGCTGCTGTCCGTCATGGTCGAAGGTGATGGGCAGCCTACGCACTTGGGTACTCAAAAGGGCTCTCTTTAGCTCTGTTGTGGCAAGGTGATTACACGGGGCGCTTGCCGTGCTTAGTGGCCGCGATCGTCCGGCAGCATGCCGACGCGGTGACGGTAGGAAAGTTCGCCGCCCTTCCAGCCCGTGTAAAGGATCAGGGCCACCACGATGGTCGAGATCAGCAGGCCCCAGGGCAGGATAAAATCTGAGCCATTGATGCTTCTCATCCACAAACTCAAAACGGCAAGCACCACCGCGACCAAATTCCCCACCATGTGGCGCCAGGCGTCTTTGATGGCCCGGATGCGGCTGTTGCCGAAGAAGTCCATGAAGCCCGCGATGGCCGCTATCAATGCGGTGACGATCGCGCCTGCCAGAGCCCAGAAGGCTGCAGAAGCCCAGAACTGATCCTGGGTGCTCCAGAACACAAGGTCGCACACAAAGGTCGCGACCAGAAGCCCGATCGGTAGAGGGATCAGCATGGGATGGAGCGGATGGCCGCCTATCTGTGCCGTGGTGGAGAGTCCCCTTAGATCATCATGCGCCACAGCTCGTTCCCCCATCCAATTTGATTTCCCGTGTCAATCAACGGAGAGTGCGCGATTGTGTTCCTGAACAGACCTTTGCGCTTAGATGTGATATTGGTCTCAGCGTTCCCCTAACACCTGTTGTACGCGTGCCTGCAACCTTGGCAGCGTTTCGGCTTCAAACCATGGGTTCTGCTTGATCCATCCCGCCACGCGCCAGCTTGGATGCGGCAGCGGCAAGAGCGGGCCTTCGGGATGAAGCCGGACGCGCTCGGAAAGCGTCATGCCGTCCTTGAGGTAGAGCTTTTGCGCATGAAGGCCAACCAGGAGCGTCAGGCGGACGTCCTTGAGGAGTGGCAGTAAGCGAGGATGCCAAATGGATGCGCATTGCCGTATCGGGGGATTGTCGCCACCGCTAGGCGCGGCGCCGGGATAGCAAAGCCCCGCGGGAATGATGGCGACCACTTCGGGATTGTAGAACTGCTCATCCGAGAGCCCGATCCACTCGCGGAGCCGCTTGCCGCTTTGGTCATCCCAGGGGACACCGCTCATATGAGCCTTTGTGCCCGGCGCCTGCCCGATGATTAGCAGCCGCGCCGAAGGAGCAAACTGCAGGATCGGCTTGGGGCCAAGGGGAAGCTGCGGTGCGGTGCACAAGGTGCAGGCCCGGGCTTCCCCTATGGCTTGAGCAAGATCGGTGCTCACCGGATGCGGCGCGTGTCTTTCCACGCGCCTGCTTAGATCACGCCCAGGGCGCGCATGGCTTCGGCGACCCGGACAAAGCCGGCGATGTTCGCACCAAGGACATAATCGCCCGGGGAGCCAAATTCTTCGGCCGTGCTGGCGCAGGTGTCATGGATGTTGCGCATGATGTTGGCGAGACGCGCTTCAGTTTGCTCGAAAGTCCAGCTGTCACGGGAGGCATTCTGCTGCATCTCAAGGGCCGATGTTGCAACGCCGCCGGCATTGGCCGCCTTGCCCGGAGCGAACATGACGCCGCTTTCCTGGAAGATGCGCACCGCGTCGGGGGTCGAAGGCATGTTGGCGCCTTCGCCCACAGCAATGACACCATTGTTCACCAATGCCCGGGCGTCAGCGCCGGTCAGTTCGTTCTGTGTAGCCGAGGGCATTGCAACGTCGCAGGGGACGCTCCAGATCGAGCTCTGGCCAGCCTTGACGAAATAGGCGCCACGGCCTTCGCCGCGAAGGCTGACATATTCCGAGATGCGTGCGCGCCGCACTTCCTTGACTTGCCGGAGCAGGCCAAGGTCGATCCCCTGCTCGTCCACGATATAGCCCGAGCTGTCGGACACGGCGATGACCTTACCACCAAACTCCTGCACCTTCTCGACGCTATAGATGGCAACATTGCCCGAGCCCGATACGACGACATTCTTGCCTTCGAAGCTTTGCTTCTTGGTGGCGAGCATGGCCTGGACGAAATAGGTGTTGCCATATCCGGTGGCTTCCGTGCGGGCACGCGAGCCGCCGTAGAATAGCGCCTTGCCGGTTAAAACGCCCGCCTCGTAGCGGTTGGTGAGGCGCTTGTATTGGCCAAACATGTAGCCGATTTCGCGCCCGCCGACGCCGATATCGCCGGCTGGCACGTCGGTATATTCACCAAGATGGCGGTAGAGTTCTGTCATGAAGGACTGACAGAAGCGCATGATCTCGCCATCGGAGCGGTCGCGCGGATTGAAGTCCGACCCGCCTTTGCCGCCGCCGATCGGCATGCCGGTCAGGGCGTTCTTGAAGGTCTGTTCAAAGCCAAGGAACTTGATGATGCCGACGTTCACCGACGGATGGAAGCGCAGCCCGCCCTTGTAGGGGCCAAGAGCGGAATTGAATTGGACACGGAAGCCGCGATTGATCTGCACCTGGCCCTTGTCGTCGACCCACGGCACGCGAAAAATAATCTGGCGCTCGGGTTCGCAAATCCGCTCGATCAAGGCCTGGTCGAGATAGTCAGGATGCTTGGTAACAACCCGGCCGAGGCTTTCGAGAACCTCGCGCACGGCCTGGTGAAACTCAGGCTCCCCATGGTTACGCTGAAGCACTTGGTTGAGGATGGGTTGCAGCTTTTCGTCGATCATCGCAGAGGTCACTCATGGCTCTTGTTGCCAAACTGCAGTAACCCAGCTATGCCGGTCTTTGAATAAAAAATGATCACCCGGCTCAAATAAGTTGCTGATGAGCTGTCGTTGGAAGCCTACTCCACAGCTCCTTTGGCTAAAGTTCAGGCACTCAACTGCGCAATCGCGGTGTCAATGGCACCAAGCACGACGGGCTTGCCCACCCTGCCCCGGTCACCACAAAATGCGGGCAGCGTCTCGACATTGGTGGAGGTGATGATCACCGGCACGTCCTGCAGGTCGCATTCATCTAGAACCGCTTCGCAGGTTTCCGAGCCCAAATGGGTATCAACAAAGGCAATGTCGGGCCGTTCGCGCCAGATCAGTTCCAGGGCTGCCGAACAATCCGGAGCCGGGCCAAGGACGCGGTAACCACTCCCTTCGAGCACTTGCTTGAGCGCCTGGCCATGGTGCGCTTCATCTTCAACGATCAGGATTTTCGAGGCGGCCATAGGCGACTCCAGCTGGTTGTTCGCAGATCAATGTGTTTGCCGCGCTGGTGGTTGCCAGCGCCGCTAAGCTGTTGAAGAAGATTCATTTTTCAGGCGGCGGAACGGAATCAGCGCGGCGGTATTGAGTCGGCGATGTACCCGAGCTCTCCATGGCGGCCGTAAGGGCTGCACTCCGCGCAAAGCGGCCTCGCCGCAGAGACTCAGAATCTACCCTTCCGCTCCCCTCGTTCCGACCTTTCCAGCTTTGCACCCTGACGGAGACCATCCCCACAGGAAGGGAGTGGCTGTTCGAGATGAAGTTCGACGGCTATCGCGCCCAAGTCGCAATTTCTGGAAGCGATGTGCGCGTTTACACCAGAAACGGGCATGACTGGACCGAGCAGTTCCGCACGGTTCTTGAGCCCCTGCGGAACCTGACTAAAGGCTCGGCCCTGCTGGACGGGGAGATCGTGGCCGTGGACAAGATGGGACGCACCAATTTTTCCATGCTCAAGACCGGGATCGGCACGGGTTTTCCGCTCAAGTTCTTCGCTTTCGATCTGTTCGAAGTTGACGGAGAGGATCTGACCGCAAGGCCACTCGTGGAGCGCAAATCCAGGCTGCAGGAGCTTCTGGGGGAGCGGGATGTGGATGATAGCCTTCAAATTTCCCGCCATGTCGTTGATGATGGGCAAGCGCTGTTTGACGCCATGTGTGCGGGTGGACATGAGGGCATCATCGCCAAGCAAGCCGTTGCCCGCTATGTGGGTGATCGCACCAAGAGCTGGCTCAAGATCAAATGCACCAAGCGCCAAGAGTTCGTAATCGGCGGCTGGTGGCCTAGTGACACGGGCCAGGGCATGGCCTCGCTGATCCTAGGTACATATGAAAACGGGCAGTTCGTTTATCGCGGGCGGGTGGGCACGGGATTCTCGGCTGCCATGCGTGACAAAATCCTCAAGCAACTCGAGCGTCGCCGGCTGGCCAAGGCGCCTTTTGCTGTTGTGCCCCGGGAGATTGCCCGAAAGGCACAATGGGTGAGGCCCGAGCTTGTGGCTGAGGTCAGCTATGCCGAGATCACACCTGATGGCTCGCTCCGCCATGCGAGCTTTCAGGGGCTGCGCGCGGACAAGCAGGCAAGCCAGGTGATTCTGGAAAAGGCGGAGGAGCCCATAGCCAGAGGGGTGCTCGATCCGGCAATAGGTTTACAGGCGGCTTCTGCCGCGGGCATCAAGCTTTCCCATCCGGACAAAGTGCTCTATCCGGGCACCGGAATCACCAAGGCTCATCTTGCAGCCTACTATGCCGTAGTCGCAGAGCGCATGCTGCCGCACCTCAAGAACCGACCGCTGTCGCTGGTGCGCGACACCGATGGCGATTTGACGAACACCTTTTTCCAGAAGCACCGGCTTGCAGGCATGCCCGACGCCATTGGGTCGGGTGAACTGCAGAAGATGTCGGGGAAGAGCAATCGTATCCTCTGGATCGAGGATCTCGCGGGCCTTCTTGGCGGCGTGCAGATGAATACGCTGGAATTTCATGTATGGGGCAGCACAAGGGGACAGCCCGAGCAGCCAGAGCGCATGGTGTTTGATATCGATCCTGATGAGGATCTGAGCTTCAGCCATGTCAAGCAGGCAGCGCTCGATATCCGCGACGTACTTGGCGCCCTGGGACTGCGATCGTGGCCGTTGTTGTCGGGCGGCAAGGGCGTTCATGTGGTAGTGCCCCTGCTGCCAGACGCGGACTGGAACGAGGTCAAGTCGTTTTGCCAGGACTTTGCCGCAATGCTGGCGCGAACCGATCCACACCGTTTCGTTGCCAATATGAGCAAGGCGCGCCGCAGGGGCCGCATGTTCCTCGACTACCTCCGCAATGGCCAAGGCGCCACGGCCATTTGTCCATGGTCGACACGCGCACGCGCCGGCGGCACGGTGGCTGTACCGGTAAGCTGGGATGAATTGGAGCAGTTTGATCGGGCAAACAATTTTGATGTTTTTGCGGCGGCGGAACGGGCCCGCGGTCCTGATGCTTGGGAAGGTTATTTCGACACGGAGCAAACGCTTTCTCAGCACGTGCAGGCGGTGGTCAAGAGCCACTGAGCGGCGGAACGCTGTGTTGGGCTGGCTCGTTCTACTTAGGTGTAGCGCAGGAGGCAGGATTGGCGGTTCGACCTTATTGGAGAGGCTATCTAAAGCTGTCGCTGGTCACTTGCGCGGTGACACTGACGCCGGCGACGACGCAGAGCGAAAAGCTGCGCTTTCATACCATCAACCGCAAGACCGGCGAGCGCATCCATACTCAATATGTCGATGCTGTCTCTGGCAAGCCGGTGGAAGACGAGGATCAGGCGCGGGCCTACGAGAAGGGCGAAGACGACTATGTGATCCTTGAGGACGAGGAACTCGACGCGGTTCATCTGGAAAGCGCCCGCACGATCGACATCGAGGAGTTCGTTGAGTCGGACACGATCGAGTGGGTTTATTATGACAACCCTTATTTCGTGGTGCCGGCCGATGAGGTCGGCGAGGAAGCCTTCATCGTGATCCGCGAAGCGATGGCTGCGATGGATGTGGTGGGGATATCGCGCCTTGTGATCGGCGGGCGGGAACACGCGGTCATGCTGCAGCCGTGGGACAAAGGGATTGTTCTGTGGACCCTGCGCTATGGCGACGAGGTGCGCGACGAGGACGAGTACTGGAAGAGCGTGCGCTCAGAAAAGCCCGACGCCAAAATGCTCTCCATGGTCGAGAAGATGATCGAGGACCGCACGACGAACTGGACGAGCGCCATGGTCAAGGACCCGGTGCAGGATCGGCTCATGGACATCATCAAGTCCAAGCAAGCGCCCAAGCGCAAAACCAAGACCAAGAAGACCGAGGAAGCCATGGAGCCGCAAAGCAATGTCATCGATCTGATGGCGGCGCTCAAAAAGAGCCTCGAAGCCAAGCCCAAAACAAAGGAGAAAGCCGACACCTAGCTCGCCTTGCGACGGGCCGGCGGGTGCTTTTCTGCCGCAGATGTTTTCTTTGCGGAGGCCGCCTTCTTCGCCGCCGGCTTGCGAGCGCTTGATTTGGTCGCACTGCCGGCGCTCAGGCGCAGTGCTTCCAGCAGATCATTGGCTTTGGTGGGCTCGGGCTGGCGAAGGGGAACGATCTTGCGACCCTCGATCTTGGCCTTGACCAGTTCTGCAAGTGCCTCCTCATAGCGATCGGTGAACTTTTCCGGCTCGAACTTGCCCGCCTTGGTCTTAAGGATATGCTGCGCGAGTTCTAGCATTTCGGGCTCGACCTTATGGCTTTCCAGATCGTGGAAGGCTTCGCCGGCCGAGCGGACTTCGTAGTCGAAGTTCAGGGTCGTGGCGATCAGGCCTTTCCGGTGGGCACGGATCAACACGGGCCTCAGGCGGCGGAACAGGACGGTATGGGCGATAGCGGCCGCTTTCTTGCGCCGGAGGGCCTCGCGGATCAGGATAAAGCTGTCCTCGGTCGCCTCCGAGGCGGGCAAAAGGTAATAGGGCTTGTCGAAATAGGTCGGCTCAATGCGGTTGCAGGCGATGAACCGATCGACCATCAGGGTTTTGTCGCTGTTGGGAACGGCGGCCTTTATCTCCTCGGGCTCAAGGATGACGTAGTTGCCCTGTGCCGTTTCATAGCCCTTGACCTGGTCTGCCGCTTCCACGGGCTTGCCGGTCTTGTTGTCCACATAGATGCGGCGCAACCTGTGCCCGGTGCTCCGATTGACCATATGGAGCGAGATGCGCTCGGACGTTGTGGCGGCGGTGTACATCTTGACGGGGCATACGACCTCCGCGATCTTGATCACACCTGTCCAAACTGCTCGTGCTGCCATGATCCGCTCCGGTTTCCACCAGAACGGATCAAGCAAGTGCGGCGTTCCGTCCTCGCTATGCAGCTATTCGGCCGGTGCGTGTTCGTGATCAACAGGGGCCTTGGGCATGAACCGGCGGGTGAAGGCGCTAAAGCTGTCGATATAGGTCAGCAGCACTGGCACCACGAGCAAGGTCAGAGCCGTGGAGCTGATAAGCCCGCCGATCACGGCGTGGGCCATGGGCGCGTTTTGCCCGCTGCCTTCGTGCAGGTTCAGGGCTAGTGGCAGCATGCCAAAGATCATGGCCAGGGTGGTCATGATGATGGGGCGGAAACGCGTTGCGCCTGCCTCGACCAGCGCCTCATAAAGGTTCCAGCCATCCCTGACATGCTGGTTGGCATTGTCGACCAGAAGAATGGCGTTCTTCACCACAAGACCCATCAGCATGATGAAGCCTATGGCGGAGAACATGTTGAGCGTCGACCCGCCCACCAGGAGGCCCACCATTACCCCAATTAGGGCCAACGGCAGCGAGCCCATGATCGCGATTGGCTGGAGGAAGCTGCCGAACTGGGATGCCAGAACCAGATAGATGAAGATCACGGCCAGCAGCAGGGCCGAGCCTACGGCACCCATTGTCTCAGCGATCTGTTCGACGTCGCCACCAAACGAGCTGCTATAGCCCGTGGGGAAGACTAAGCGATCGACGGCTGCCTGCAATTGGGGGGTCACCGTGCCTAGCTCCACACCTTCAAGATAGGCTTCGATGGTCACGCCGCGTTGCAGATCTTCCCGGTTGATGGTGGCGGGGCCTGTGCTTTCGACCACTTCGGCAACCTGGCGCAGGGTTATCATCTCGCTTGAGCCGGTGGCGCCAGATTGGGCAATCGGCAGATTGCCGATGGCGTCCACGTCGTTGCGCAGTTCTTCAGGCAGACGCACGACCACCGAATAGACCTGCCCGTTCTGGGCGGTCCAGTCGGCAACGTCTTCGCCACTGATCAGGGGCCCAAGCGTGGCAGCGATCTGGTTCATCGACACGCCAAGATTATTGGCCAGGTCGCGATTCACGCGAATGCCTACAACCGGCTGAGCGGCGTCGACGCTGGAACTGATGTTGATCAGGCCCGGGATCTTCGCCATCTCGCTTTCAAGCTGATCCGAGAGGCGGCCCAACACGGCGAAGCTGTCACCATAAAGGGTGACGGAAACCGGCGCACTGCTGCCACCCATGCCGGAGGCTGCGGAAACCTGGAAGTCGGCTCCAGGCACGGCCACAAGGGCGCGGCGGACGCGCGGCATGAGTTCCTCGGGGGTGACGTCGCGCTGGTCCTTGTCCACCAGGGTGACAGTCATGGTGCCGGTGTTGTCACCTGCAGCCGCCAAGCCGCCGCCGACGGTGGAATAGGTCGTTTCCACTTCGGGGAAGGCGCGGATTACGGTCTCAGCCTGCCGCAACTTGGCTGCCGTTGCTTCCTTGGAGGATCCCGCCGGGGTTTCAACGGTCACCGTGAAGATGCCAGTGTCAGTCACGGGGATGAACTCCACCCCAACGCGCGGGAACAGCAGGAAAGATCCCACGAAGGACAGCAATGCGATAAAGAGCACCGTCTTGCGGAATTTGAGGCCCCAGCGGATGAGCCCGCGATAGCCCTGCGTGATCCACTCGAAGAATCGGTCGAATTGCTGAACCGCCTTGCCGATCGGACCGCGCTTAGCGCCGGGATGGGATGCCGGATCATACCATACGCTGGACATCATCGGATCGAGCGTGAACGCCACGAACAAGGAGATCAGCACGGCGACGGATACCGTAACGCCGAACTGCAGGAAGAACCGACCCATGATGCCTTCCATGAAGGCCACGGGCAGGAACACTGCCACAATGGACAGGGTGGTGGCCATGACGGCGAGGCCGATTTCATTGGTGCCATCGAATGCAGCCTGCCGGTGCGCCTTGCCCATATGGAGGTGACGCGTGATGTTCTCGCGAACCACAATGGCGTCGTCGATCAGGATACCGACAGCAAGGGACAGCGCGAGCAATGTCATCATGTTGAGCGTGAAGCCCAGAACATTGAGGGCCACCATGGTGCCGATGATGGAGATCGGCAGGGTAAGGCCCGTGATGATGGTGGAGCGCCAGGAATTGAGGAACAGGAACACGATCACGACGGCTAAGAGCGCGCCTTCCACCAGCATGTTTTGCACGGCATGGAAGGAATCCTCGACGGGCTTCGCATTGTCGACCACCACCTCGATATTGACCTGCCCCTCGGGCAGTTCATCGGCCAGCAGATCGCTGATCAGGTGGCGGATCTCTTCGGCGACGCCGACCGTGTTGGCACCCTGGGTCTTGAGCACGTCGACGGCAATGGCACGTTCGCCATTCAGAATTGCAAGGCTCTGCGCCTCCCCAGTCCCATCAACGATCGTTGCAACGTCGCGCACGGTGACGGGCTGCCCGCCCTGGTTGCCAACAATAATGTCGTAGAAATCCTGCTCATCCTCCAAGCGGCCTAGCACTTGGATGGACTGAACGATGCTGTCCTGGGTGATGGAGCCCGCTGCAAGATCGCGGTTGGCGGCTTGCAGGGCCTGCACCACTGCGCTGGGGCTGATATTGAATGCGGCAAGACGGTCCGGATCAACCTGAATGTTGAGCTGACGCGGCACGCCACCCACGACTGTAGCACTACCCACGCCGTCGATGTTGGAGATACGTTTGGCGATGATGTCTTCGGTGAGAGCAGTTAGCTCGCGATCCGAGAGGGAGTCGGAGCTCACAGCCAGCGAGAGCACCGGTACTGCGCTCGGATCGAACCGCAGCACCTGCGGATCACCGGCGCCTTCGGGGAGCGTCGCCGCCACCGGATCGATCTTGTCGCGAACGTCCTGGGCCTTCTGCTGAGAGTCCGACTCAAGATTGAAGATCATCAACACCATGGCTCGGCCGGCCTGCGCCGTAGACTGAATGGTATCCAGTCCGGCAATAGTATTCACCGCTTCCTCAAGCGGCTCGATGATGTCCGTCTCCACGGCTTCTGGTGAAGCGCCGGGATAGCTCACGACCACTGCCACGACAGGGAAATCCACATCCGGCAGTTGCTCGATCGGCAGGCGCTGGTAGGAGTAGACGCCGAAAACCATGATTGCCACCATGATCATGGTGGCAAAAACGGGGTGATTCACGCTGATGCGGGTCAGAAACATGGATCAGCCCTCCACGAGCGAATAGGCTTCGCCCGCTTTCAGGTCGTCAAGTGGAGCGGCAACGATGACGTCGCCGTCGGCAAGCCCCTTGACCTCCACGAGGCGGCCGCGCTCCCATTCCCCCAATATTTCCACGCCTTGGCGTGCAAGGGTGCCGTCGGTGAGCTTGAGCACATATTGGCCTTCCGCGTCCTCCCGCAGCGCTGCGGCAGGGACCGCCTGGGCGTTGGCTTTTTCCATCACGGTGATGTTGCCGGTGGCGAACATGCCGCCGCGCAGGCTACCTTCCTCGTTCTGTAGCTCTATATAGATGGGAACGGTGCGCGTACCGCTGATGGCGACCGGATTGACGCGTGTCACGACACCGATGAAGCTTTCCCCTTCAAGGCCCGTCACGTGGACGCTTACCGATTGGCCGGCATCAACCATGGCGCTGCTGTTGACCGAAGCGGCTGCCTGGAACTCCATCTCTTCGAGATTGACGATGGTGAAGAGCGGGGTCCCCGGAGAGATTGTCTGCCCTGGCTCCACCGAACGCGATGAGACAACACCGGTCAGGGGCGACTTTACGGTAGCATTGTTGAGGGCAATCTCCGCGCTCTCGACCGCCGTTTCCAGCGCTGCCAAATTGGCGGACAATGCAGCGGTGGCGGAACGGGCCTGTTCCAAAGTGGAGGGGCTAGCCAGCCCTTGCCGTGCCAGTTCTTCGGTGCGCTCAAGCTGCTGCTGCGAGGACACCAATTGTGCGCGGGTTGCCTCCGCTGTTGCCTGTTGCTGGCTGAGCTGCAGTTCAAGGGTAGCACGATCGATCTGGACGAGCACGTCGCCTTCGCGGACCGCATCGCCAGGGCGCTTCAGCACCGCGATCACTCGACCCGAAGCCTGGGCGGAAACTTCGGATTGCTGCCCGGGCACAAGCGTGCCAGTAACCTTGACCATCTGCCGTAGCGTCGTGCTTTCGATGGTGACGGTTTCGGACTGGCGGATCTGCTTGGTTACCGGTGTTTCCTCGGCCACCTCCTGAACAGGAGGGGGTGGCGCGGGACGGAAGAACACGAACCCCACGATGGCCGCTATGGCAACGAGCAGCACGAGCCATGGCAGAATGCGTCGTCTAGGCTTGAGGCCCTTGGCAACGCGTTCGGCGTTGCGCTTCTCACGCCGACTCTGGGCCCATTCTGGTTTCTCGTGCGCTACGGTCATTTTTGGCCCCTTCGGTTCGTCTGGTCGTTTCGCAATTTGGTGGCCCAGTCACCCAACAGTTCCGCAGCATGGTCGAAGACGCGGGAGAGATCTTCCACGCGCTCCGCCGCCGGCTCGTTTTCCTGCCTTATAGGCTCGATGAAGTCTCGCACTGCCTGAGCCTGCCTTTCCATCCGCTCGGCCATTTCCCCCAGCACGTCCACCGATGGAAAATTGTTGAGCTCATAGAAGTCCTGCCTGTCGCCCGCATGGGCAGTGAGCCGGATTGCGCCGCGCTTGGCCAATTGGCGTGCATTGGTGCTGACGCTGGCACGACTGACGCCCAGTCGCTCGCTGATCTGCTGCAGGCTCAACTCACGACCTTCAATGATCAGCAAGCCGAATATGCGTCCAGCGATCCGAGGATCTCCTCCGTCCTGAAACATCAGCCCCATTACTTCGATAAAGCGATCAGAGGATGACAAGCCGAACTCCACAACGGACAGTTCGTTCAGTACCTACTGAATGGTCACGGAGCTGTAAAGAACCAGTTCCGGCTTGCGCCTATGATGAAGGCCCATTCCCTTGACACACTTGGGGCTAGCGCTTGGGCATGCGGATCCCGACGCTGGCCTGAGCTAACCACCAAGCGCCGCTCAAAGCTCCGCGCACTCGCATGCGCAACAAGCGAGCTTCGGCTGCGTTGATCCACAATGCGCATCCATGCCCTTGCAGCTGTTCTACTGATCATGCCGTTGTCCGCTTTGGGGCAGACGGTCCCATTGCCGCGAGAGCGGCCCCCTTCGCTTTCGACAGAAAATGCGGAGGACAATTCTCCCGAGTTATCGGAGCCGAAGGAGGCTCCAGTCCCCTCCCCTCCTGTCCCCGCAGCGTCGGTTGAGACGAGCGTCCCGGATGCCCCCCCTCGCATGTACCAGACGCAATGCCCCGCTGTTGTGGCAGGGCTGGTCGAGGCGGAGCTGCTTCCATCGATCAAGGAACAAGAATGCGGTGAACGTACGCCCTGGTCCGTGACAGGCGTCCGGGTCGGCGCGAGAATTGTGCCTCTCTCGGCAGCGGCGACACTGTCGTGCGAAATGGCGACGAACCTTCCAGCCTGGGCGGAGATGGTTGATGGCTATTTGCAGGCCCAGCAGAATACCAGCCTTGCCGAGTTAAGCGTGGGCACGAGTTTTCTGTGCCGGGAAACCGTGGGCGGGGATACCCAGCGGGTGTCCGAGCATGGATTTGCCAATGCGCTGGATGTAGCCGGGTTCAAACTGAACAACGGCGACAACATCGTCGTGCAATCCGACTGGCCCAAGGATGATGCGCCGGAGGGCCGGTTTCTCCAGTTTGCCCATGACGCGGCGTGCTCTATGTTTGCGACCACGCTTGGGCCAGAGGCCAATCAAGAACACAGCGACCACTTCCACCTCGACATGGGATGCCATGGCGGCAATTGCGAGGCGCGCCTTTGCCAGTAATCACCACTTTGAAAGAGATATCGTGACCCTTGCTCCATGGCTTTTTTCCGCCACCCTCCTCGTCACCGGGTTTCCCGTGCTTGCCCAAGAAGGCGCCGTCGCTCTCACCATGGATGCGGTGAATGCGGCACGGCTGGAGAGCCTTGTCCCACCCCCTCTTCCCCAGCCGTCGCAGGAGCCCGAAGCTGCCGACCTAGCTAAGGCGGACCGACCCGATCCGGGGATGGTGCGCCTACAGATCCTGCTTGATCAGGCGGGAGCATCGCCCGGCGTCATTGATGGATTTGATGGGGAAAATGTTCGCAAGGCGGTAGCCGCGCTGGAAACCCTCCATGGTTTGGAAGCGGACGGGGAGCTTGATCCGGATATCATCAGGATTCTCGAGACTGGCGAACCGGTCCTTCTCCCCTACACCATAAGCCCCGAGGACGAGGCTGCAGTGGTCGGGCCCGTCCCAGAGGATTATGCCGAGCTCGCTGGATATGATCACCTCGGTTTTGCGACCATAGAGGAGGGCCTCGCCGAGAAGTTTCATATGGACATCGACCTGCTCAAGGCTTTGAACCCAGGCTCAACCTTCGCCACCGGCGAGCAGGTGATCGTTGCTCAGCTTGCCGAGCCCCTGCAGGGCGAAGTGGCACGGATCGAGGCGGACAAAAGGCTGGGGCAGCTTCGCGCCTATGACAAGAACAACAAGCTCGTTGTGGCTTATCCCGCAACCGTCGGCAGCGATGACAATCCCTCGCCTGCCGGCATCCACACTGTTACGGCGATCGCTCCCGAACCCACCTATACTTATAATCCCGAGATCAACTTCCAGCAGGGCAACAATGACGAGGTGCTGGAGCTTGCAGCGGGGCCGAACAACCCCGTTGGCACAGTCTGGATCGACCTTTCGGAACCGACCTATGGGATTCACGGTACACCCGAGCCGTCCGAAATCGATAAAACAGCGTCACATGGCTGCGTGCGGCTGACGAACTGGGACGCCGAAGAACTCGCAGGGATGGTTGAAAAAGGTGTAAGCGTGAAGTTCATCCAGTAAGAGCGGCTACGGTATCAAGCTGCTATCGTAGGTGCCTAAACGTGCACCTCGTCGCCGCCGCGATCCTTGCCGCGAAGACAGGCAGTTACAAGGGCAATATAGAAGAGAGCAACGGCCGGGATAACGAGCCATCCGGGCAAGGGGCCGATTGCGGCATGGCCGATGATTGTCTCGACCCGGCGCGACGGATCAAGGTGCGCTCCAGACTGCAGATCGGGTGACGCGATCTTCAAAGTCCAGGCAAGGAGCAATATCAGAAACATCCAGATGTAATTGCGCCTGAGCCGGCGTCGCAGGGCGCGCATCAGTGAAATGCGAAACCTCGGATGCCGGAGATCCTGAGCGAGCATGACGAGCCATGGCTCGGGGCCGCCTTGTGGGTCTGCCTGGAAGAACTGCCCGAAATAGTGGCGCTCGAACTGCCGAATACGCATGCGGTAAACATCATAGAACCGGTACCGCCGCGCTTCCACGAACAGGAGCAGCAAGATGATCAGCATGGCAAAAAGAGCCAACCCGTGATGGGCAGCGGGGGTGGAGAGTGAAACCGACAGCAATGCCGCGACTACGGTGATCGACCAGTTGCTTGTCAGATCGAGTCGTCCGCGCCACGCATTCATCCGGCTCATCTCTGCCCGGTAGTAGTGAATCATGAGCGTGGTGGCTTCGCTCGAACTGGCGGGCAGGCTCGGGGTCGCGACTTCAGTGGCAGCCTTGTCGGTCATTGTTTGCCTCCGCTTGCCTGGTTGATACAGGAACTTGCCCACTGTTCAAGGGCGCACCGGGTGCTACGCTCCCGCGTTTACCTCAGACTCTCGAAGATGATCTTGAGTGTAAACAGTTGAAGTGAAAGCCACTTCGTGCTGCGATGGCCGAGAGATCGTCGTCTCCCATACTGAAAGGACGAGGCGAATTGGAGTAGCGGTGCGTCGTAATTCCCTGGCTTATGTTGGCCGGTTCATGCCCACGGGCGCCGTGGTCCTAGGAACCATGTTTTTCTGCCTGTCGCTGACCCCCTCGCTACTGCCCAGGTCCTATGTTCTGCAAGGGGTGTTGAGCGGGTGCGTATTCGCCGTCGGGTTTGCGATTGGCGTCTTTCTCACCTGGCTTTGGCATTTTCTAGAACTTCCAAGTGTCGGGCGCCCCTATAGGAAGAAGGTGAGAGCGGTGCTCGCCGCTCTCTCCTTGGTTGCCGTGGCCTGGTTCTTCTCCCAAGCGCCGGGATGGCAGAACTCCATCAGGGCCGTTATGGAGATGGAGCCGGTTGCTCGGGCCCACTCGCTCCAGCTCGCCACAATCGCCCTCGTGGTGGCCGGGATCCTGATCGGCGTTGGAACTCTGTTTACCCATGGCGTACGGAGCGTTTCACGCAGATTGGCGGCGTTCCTGCCGCAGCGCATTGCCGTGATCGGCGGGATGGTAGTTGTCGGCACCGTAACGGCCTTGCTGGTCAATGGTGTTCTCTTGCGCCTCTCCCTGCAGGCAGCAGACAATTTCTATGCCGAGCTTGATGCACTCGCTGGGCAATACCAAGAGCCGCCAGCCAATCCGCTGCAGTCCGGGAGCGCGGCTTCGCTGGTTCCCTGGGATACGATTGGCCGAGATGCGCGCGTCTATGTCCGGGCAGGTCCCACATCCGCCGAGATCGAGGCTAATACGGGCAAGTCCGCCCAACTCCCCTTGCGCATATATGTGGGGCTGCGCTCCGCGCCTTCTGTTGAAGAGAGGGCGCAACTCGCGCTGGCCGAAATGATCAGGGTCGGCGCCTTTGAGCGATCCATTCTCGCGTTGATCATGCCAGTCGGCACCGGCTGGGTGGATCCGCCTGCCATCGACACGCTTGAAATATTGCATGGCGGGGACGTCGCCAGCGTCGCCGTTCAGTACTCATACCTGACGAGTTGGCTAGCCCTTCTTGCCGAGCCCGATGTGGGTACGGAAACGGCGCAAGTCCTGTTTTCAACAGTATACGATTATTGGACCGAGCTTCCGCGGGAGACACGCCCAAGACTTTACCTGCATGGCTTGAGCCTGGGGGCCTATGCCTCGCAAGAATCCATGTTGCTCTACGACGTACTGGCTGACCCTATCCAGGGCGCGCTATGGACCGGCCCGCCCTTTGCCAGCAGGCAGTGGCGCTCGGCTAGTGACAATCGCAATCCCGATACGCCGCGATGGCTCCCGCGCATCGGCAATAGCTCGACCGTCCGGTTCACAAACCAGCAGAACAATCTCAAAATCCCCGGGGCCACCTGGGGGCCGATCCGGATGGTTTACCTGCAATATCCCAGTGATCCCATTGTGTTCTTTGAGCCGGCTGCCCTCTACAGGCCCCCTGAGTGGCTCGCGAACCGAGCGCCCGATGTGTCGCCGGAGCTCACATGGTATCCCGTGGTCACTTTCTTGCAGCTGGCGCTCGACATGGCGCTGGCGCACACGGTTCCGGTGGGGTTCGGTCATGTCTACGCACCGCCGAACTATCTTGATGCCTGGGTCGAGATCAACCAGCCCGCGGGTTGGACCGAGCAAGAACTGGCGGATCTCAGAACGCGGCTTACCCGCACTGGCGGAGTGGAGTCCGTCAAAGGGGGCTGGTTCCGCCAGGTTGGAGGATCTGTCGCACGTTGACAACTCCAGCCGCCGGACTGTAGCAGGCTCAGCACAAAACCACTCCGCCGCGAAGGAAGCGAACGGCTGGTATCCTGCCGCCACCGATCTATTCGGAAGCCCTTTTCCGACACCCGCTGGCGTTCTTCGATGCGACACCATCAAGGATCTCACGCGCAATCCGCTACGCATCAATGCCCCGATTGCAAGATTCTCCCGCCGACCGCGTTCAACTCTAACCTGTGATGCGAGCGGTACTTTGACGAGCCATCAGTTCAAACCCAAGGTCCACCGTGGCGGGCTCCGGGCGCTGGCCTGTAGCGGCAGCGACTATCATCTCCACCGCGCGGCGTCCCATCTCGTAGCGGTGCGTCCGGACGGTCGAGAGTGATGGGGTAATGGCATCCGCATATTCGAGGTCATTGAAGCCCATGATGCCAAATTGCTCTGGCACCTTTAGGCCCCGCCGCTGACACTCAAACAGAGCTCCCATCGCGATATCGTCATTGTTGCAAAACACCGCATCGGCATCGCTCACGGCCGAAAGGAACTCAGCCAGCATTCTGCCGCCGAGCGGGACTGACGAAGGCTGTGGCGTGGTCATGATCAATCTGTCGTCAGCGAGTCCCGCTCGTTCCAAGACTTGGGCATATCCTTGGAGGCGCCGCCGGGCGCGTGAATCCATGCGAGCGCCTAAAAACCCGATCCGGCGGTACCCCTTCTCAAGCAGATGCTGCGTAGCGACCCGACCGCCGCCAGTGTGATCGAAGCCAATGCTCATGTCGATGGGATCGGCATCCAGGTCCATGACCTGAACGACGGGGCAACTAAACTGGCGAAGAATGGCCCGCGCTTTGGGCGCCTGGTCCCTTCCGGCGACGATCAAACCAGTTGGGCGCTGGGCGGCGAAGACGCGCAATAGCTGCTCCTCCTTTTGCGCCGTGTAGCGGGAATTGCCCAATTGCACCTGCAAATCGGTGCCTTCGATGGCGTCATAGACGCCACGCAGAACATCGGTGAAAACCAGATTGCTGACTGAGGGCACGATGATGCCGATGATCGCGCTCCTCGCCGAAGCAAGCGCCCGGGCTGCCTGGTTTGGCGCGTAGCCGAGGAGGTCTATCGCTGCAGTGATTCTCTGGCGCGTCTTGGCCGAGACCACTTCGGGTGTGCGCAAGGCGCGCGAGGCCGTGATGAGGCTAACACCCGCTTCGGCCGCGACCTCCTTCAGCGTTGCGGCCCTGTAAACCCTCACAATGTCGTTCATGCAATCCCCCGCTCACCACCGCGGTCCCGTTGACAATGACATACGCTACCATTTAGATCGCCGTCTAGTTTGACGCCCTGGAGGGGTCCGTCAGCTGAGAAACATGCGGTGCCTTGACCCAAGAACAGGGAGCCGCGATGGAGGAAGCGCGCGTGTCACCTGTGGCCTTGCCGGTCACGACCTGGAGTGTCCGGTCGTGAAGGTATTTACGTCAGCAATCGGCAAAGTCATCGAAGTCTCCATCGTCCTGCTTCTCGTGGGCATGACAGGCATGGTGTTTCTCAATGTCGTCCTGCGTTACGGCTTCAATTCCGGCCTCGTCATGTCCGAGGAGTTGAGCCGGTTCTTCTTTGTCTGGCTTACCTTTGTCGGGGCGGTCCTGGCGTTCGGCGAGAATGGGCATCTGGGCGTCGAGACGATGGTGCGCATGTTCGGTCGGCGAGGCCGGATCATCTGCATGTTCCTGACGAACCTGCTGATCCTTTTTTGTGTTGCCGTCTTGTTCTGGGGCAGCTGGTTGCAGGCACCGATCAACGCCACCATGCGATCGCCCGTGGCCGGCATGCCGCTGGCCTATGTTTATGGGGTAACCTTATTCACGGCGGTTGGCGTCGGCATCATTGCGATCTGGCGCTTGTTCAAGATCCTGACCGGGCGCACCACCGAGGCAGAGATCGCCCAGTTCGTTGGCGATTACGATAGTATCGATGCCCTGCTGGAGCGTGGCGAATGACCCTTGTCGTCTTTCTGTCCTCGCTGCTGGGTGCCATGGCAATCGGGGCGCCGATTGCATTTGCGCTGATCTTCTGCGGCATCGTGCTAATGAGCTACATGGGCATGTTCATGCCCCAGATCGTGGCTCAGAACATGGTCGACGGCGCCAATAGCTTTGTGCTTCTGGCAATTCCATTTTTTATCCTGGCTGGCGAACTGATGAATGCGGGCGGGCTTTCCAAGCGCATCATCGACTTCGCTATCACCTTTGTGGGTCACTTCCGCGGCGGGCTAGGCTTCGTGGCCATTATCGCGGCCTTGATCATGGCCGCGCTTTCAGGCTCAGCTGCCGCCGATACGGCCGCTCTTGCCGCGATCCTGATCCCCATGATGAGCAAGGCGGGCTACAATGTGCCGCGCTCCGCCGGCCTGATCGCTGCGGGCGGTATCATTGCGCCGGTGATCCCGCCTTCCATCGCCTTCATCATCTTCGGCGTGGCAGCGAATGTTTCCATCACCCAATTGTTTCTGGCCGGCATAGTACCAGGCCTGATGATGGCCGTGGCTTTGCTGGTCACCTGGGGCTTTGTTTCGCGGCGCGATGGCGTCGAAACCCTCCCAAAGGCAAGCTGGGGCGATCGCGGCCGAGCTACCCTGCGAGCCGGTTGGGCCCTGATGATGCCGGTCATCATCCTGGGCGGTATTCGCTTCGGCATCTTTACTCCGACAGAGGCCGGCGTAGTGGCCGCCGTCTACGCAATGCTCGTGGGGCTCTTTGTCTATCGCGAACTTAAGGTCAGCGAGCTTTATGGCGTCTTCCTGCGTGCCGCCAAAACTACCGCGGTGGTCTTGTTCCTGGTCGCCGGAGCGCTTGTCTCGGCCTGGCTCATCACCAGCGCCAACATTCCCGGTGAGATCACTCGTATCCTCGAACCGGTCATGGACAATCAGTTGCTGCTGATGCTGCTGATGATGGTGCTGGTGTTCGTCGTTGGTACCGCACTCGACCTAACGCCGACGATCCTTATTCTTACTCCGGTGCTGATGCCGATTGTTCGCCAAGCGGGGATAGACCCGGTCTACTTTGGTGTGATGTTCATCATGAACAACTGCATCGGGCTGCTGACGCCACCTGTGGGAGTCGTGCTCAACGTCGTCAGCGGCGTCGCGCGAGTGCCGCTGGGGCGGGTCATCAAGGGCGTCACGCCGTTTCTTGTTGCGCACCTATTGGTGCTGCTGCTGCTTACGCTTTTCCCTCAGCTCGTCCTGACACCGCTGAGCTGGATGCGCAACTAGGGTGGCGTTCGCCCTAAGATCAATCATAATAGTTTCAAGGAGGAGAATGATCATGAATACCAAATCTCTCGTCGCCGCTGGCCTTGCTGCCACACTCCTGGCCAGCTCGGTTATACCCGCCCATGCGCAGATCTCCGAGCGCACCATCCGTATCGCTAACGGCATCGCGGAAGACCATCCCGTTGGTGACGGCGTCGATGCCATGAAGGAATGCGTTGCAGAGCGTACTGGCGGCGCCTGGACCATTAATGCGTTCTGGAGCTCGGCCCTGGGCGACGATCTGCAGTCGGCCCAGGCCCTGCGCTCGGGCACGCTGGAAATGGTGATTTCCTCGACCTCGCCGCTGGTCGCCATTGAACCCGCCCTGGGTGTCTTTGACCTACCCTTCCTTCTCAACAATGAACAGGAAGCGGATGCGCTGCTGGACGGCGAGTTCGGCAAGTACATGGCCGATATGATGCCCAAGCACAATCTGGTTAACCTCTCGTTTTGGGAGAACGGCTTCCGCAATCTCTCCAACTCGGTTCGTCCGGTAGAAAGCCTTGAAGACTTCAAGGGTATGCGCGTGCGCGTCATGCAGAACAACATCTTCCTGGACACCTTCCAGACGCTGGGGACCAACGCGCAACCGATGGCTTTCGGCGAAGTGTTCACTGCACTTGAAACCGGCGCGATCGATGCTCAGGAAAACCCCTATGTGACGATCGATACCTCGCGCTTCTATGAAGTGCAGGACTATGTCTCGAACACGCGCCACGCCTACACGCCGTTTATGGTGCTGTTCTCCAAGCCAATCTTTGACACCTACTCCGCTGAAGAGCAGCAGATTCTGGTGGATTGCTCGATCGTCGGCCGCGACGTGCAGCGCAAAGCCAGCCGCACCTTGTCCGAACAGTCGCTGCAGCGCATCAAGGATGCCGGGCTTGAGGTCAACGACATCTCCGAGGAGAACATGGCCGAGATCCGTGCCGCCGTCGCTCCTGTCTATGAACGCAGCGCCGCATCCATCGGCGCCGAGGTGATCGAACGCGTTAACGCTGAGTTGGCCAGAATCCGCGGCGAGTAAGAGATAGAAATTGAAGAAGGGCGGGATACGATCCCGCCCTTTTCCTTTGAGCTTCCCGCAAGCGAGACGCTTAGGCCCACATCTTCTTGCGCGATGTCTTGCCTATGCCGGGATTGAAGCTGTTGGTTGGATCTAGCTCCCGATAGAATGCCTCCAGCTGTGGCTGTGCCGTGTAAAGGTGCCCCACATTGTGCTCGGCGGGGTATTGGGCACCGCGGAGATCAAGTGTCGCTAGAATGTCTTGTTCCAGCTGGTGGCAGTCCACGTCCTTCTTGGCGAGATATTCCTGGTGCAGCACGTGGCAGAAGAAATGGCCGCAATAGATCGTGCGCTCAATGCGGTCGGTGATAGACGCGGGTAGCGCTTCGAACCAGTCGTGCATGTTGCGCGGCAATGCGACGTCAAGCGCAACGATGTTCTCCACCGTCTTGCGGTGCGTGGCGCGATAACGCACCACCGCGCCGCCAACCGCGAAGCGCTGCAGGAATGCGGCGTCGCCCTCTTCCCGGGTGCATTCAAAATAGGCCGTATCGGCGGATGGCTCGCGGGAGCGAAGATATTCGCGAGCCTCCGCAACGCCTTCGCCGCCCATCTTGAGCAGCAGATGATGGGTGAACCGATCGCGGAATTGGTTCATGCGTTGCGGCAGATGCTCGGGGAACAGGCGAGACAGGCTGGTCAGCAGATGGTCGGAAATCGTGGCACCGAGGCCGAGCTTTTCGGTGAAGCCATCGAACCAGCTCTTGGCAGCAAAGGCTTTGGGCACGTTGTCGGTGCCGAAGGCACGGATAAAGAGATAGAGGTCCTTGCCGTAGATCCTTGCTGTCTCATAGGCGTCGCGATGGATGTATTCCCCCGCGATCGGCAGATTGTGGAAGCTCGAGAGGATATCCCGCCTTATTTGCCCGAGCTCGGCTGGATTGTTGGTGCCGATATAGAAAACAGTGACGTCCTTGTCCGCTTCAAAGGTGTCGAGCCGCACGGCAAAGACGCCAATCCGCCCCGCCGAGCCGGACGCTTCATAGTGGCGCCGCGGATCTGCGTTGAAGCGCGCTGGCGTTGCAGCTGAAACGTCGCGGATATGCGTGCTGTATTCGCGGTCCGAAGCCCATTGGTTGGTGGCGTAGGAAATATCGTCTTCGTTGTAGCTCTTGTTGTCCATCCGAGAGAGAATGGTCACTGGGTCGTCCCCCAGTTCCACGCCAAGGTGGTTGACTAGGTGCAAGCGCCCGTTTTCGTCAATTTGCGCGAAGATCGCGAATTGGGTGAAGGCCGGGCCGCGCCGGATCAGCGAGCCACCCGAATTGTTGCACACCCCGCCTGTAACCGAAGCACCGATGCAGCTCGAGCCAATAACGGAATGCGGCTCGCGGCCGATTGGGCGGAGCGTCTTCTCCAGCTTGTCGAGGGTTGCGCCGGGAAGCGCAATGACTTGCCTGCCTTCGTCGATGAGATCGATGCGGTCGATCCGCATAACGTTGATGATGACGATCGGGCGGTCATAGCCTTCGCCAAACGGCGTAGACCCGCCCGTCAGGCCTGTGTTGGCGGCCTGAAAAATCACGATCAAATCGGCTGCGACACAGGCCTCCAGCACCCGCCACTGCTCGACCGAAGTTCCCGGCCGCACGGCCGCAAGAATCTCTCCATCGCCATAGCGGTAGCCCTTGCGAAAGCGGCGGGTCGCCTGATCACCGACATATACATACTTGCGCCCGACGATGGCGCTGAAGGTTTCGATGATCTGGTGCATGGCTGTTCTCCGGCTCGATCCGACCTAGCACAAGCAAAGCCCCTATTCAGCAGCTGATATTGCCCATCGCTGACGTTTGATAAAGCGCGCGTTCTCGTCGCAAAAGAGCAGCAAAAACCGGCCGGATTACACACGTTACCCCCGGCAACTGATAGCCTTAGTCACCCGTTGCTCGGGCAAATGACAATAGCCAATCACCCGCCACGCAACGTATTTCTGATTGTTGACGACGAGCCGCTCGCACGCATGGAGCTGGCGCAGATTGTGCGGGATTGCGGTTACGAGGCCAAGGAGGCGTCCAACACAGCGGAAGCGCTCTCCATTCTGGAAGCCGACAGCGAGTCTTTGATGGGCCTTATCACGGACATCAACATGCCTGGCACACGCAGCGGCGTGGTCTTGGCCAATCACGTCCGGTGCATGTGGCCGCACATCCAAATCATCGTTGTATCCGCAGCACGGGCCCCGCTGAACGGGGAACTGCCAGAGCGCGTCGAGTTCTTGAACAAGCCTGTAGCGCAACGCAGGCTCGTTTCGGCCATCCAGTCTTCGGTACAGCACTGACGATTTCTGAACGCAAATTCGGCGCACCGCTTCTACAACTCGGCCACACCCCCGGCCATCCGGAAGGCAGGATGATCGCCGGAGAAAAGCAAACAATGCGAGCCGCACTGATGAGGAACACCAGGTGACACAAAATACGATGACGCGCATGCATGTTTTGCGAGCGGATCGGTAAGCCCGGCATGTCCAAGCACCTCGACGACCTCGCAAAAAGCCATGGTATTCAGATTCGGTACACGTCCCAGACCGGTGATATTGTAGATATCTCCGATGAGGCAAAGCGCGCCCTTCTGAAGGTGCTGCGCGTAGATCCGGATGATACTCGCCTTGGCTCTTTCAAGGACACGGATCCTGAGGATCCTCTGACCTGCGCCCTACCACCGCAAATCATGGGGAAGCGCCTCTGGGGTGTTACTTGCCAGCTATATGCGCTTCGTTCCTCCCGAAATTTGGGCATCGGGGACTTCGAGGATTTGGCAAGGCTTTCGGAGCTGGTTGCCGGGATGGGCGCCGACTTCCTTGGTGTCAACCCGCTTCACGCGCTTTTCCTGTCGGATCCGGAACGGACGAGCCCATACTCTCCATCCACAAGGCGGTATCTGAACCCGCTCTATATTGCAGTTGACCGGATTGAAGGCGGCGATGAAGCACAACAGAAACTTCGGGAGACGCACCCGGCGCTGTTCGAGAAACTTGATGAAGAACTGGTCGACTATGCTGCCGTCAGTGGGGTCAAGGTAAAGCTGCTGCGTAAACTCTTTGAGGCAGTAGCTCCTTCACTGCCCGCCGAGTTCGAAGACTTTTGCGAAGAGGGCGGAGACAGTCTGCGATCCTTTGCGCTGTTCGAGGCAATCTCGCAGCATGAGGTTGCGTCCGGGGGGGGCGCGGGATGGAACCGCTGGCCAGGCGACATGCAGCGTCGGGATAGCGATGCGGTGAAGCGTTTTGAAGAGGAACATGAACAGGATGTCCAGTTTCACCTCTGGCTTCAGTTCATAGCGGAAACCCAGCTTGCCCGGGCGCAGGCCCGCGCCAGGCAGGCAGGCATGCAGGTAGGCCTTTACCTGGACTTCGCAGTGGGCGTGGCACCCGATGGCGCAGAAACCTGGGCGGACTCCGATCTTGCGGTACGGGACGCCCGGGTAGGCTCGCCGCCTGATATGCTGAATTCCGAGGGCCAGGACTGGGGCTTGGCCCCCTTGGCGCCACAAGTGCTAGCTTCCCGCGAGTTCAAGCCATTGGCAGACGCCTATATTGCCTTGATGAAAAACGCCGGCGCCGTTCGGATCGATCATGCCATGGGGCTTGCCCGTCTGTGGTGGGTTCCGGCCAGCGGCAAGCCGAACCAAGGCGGATTCATCCGCTACCCGTTTGGTGCCATGCTAGACACAGTGGCCAAGGCATCCAAACAGACCAATACGGTGGTAATCGGCGAAGACCTCGGCACGGTGCCGGAGGGATTCCGCGAGGCAACAGAGAAGGCGGGGATATTCTCCTACCGGGTTCTTTATTTCGAGAAGGACGAAGACGGCGCTTTCATCCCTCCTGAAGGCTACCCTGAACTCGCTCTGGCGACCATTTCAACCCATGATCTGGCAACACTGGCGGGCTGGTGGAAAGCGGCTGACGTCCGTTTGCGCGCCGAAACAGGGCGGCAATCCGAGGAAGACACCAAAGCAGCATTGAAGGAGCGCACCCAAGACCGAATGGCCTTGCTGCAGGCTTTGCATCAGGCAGGCCTTCTGGGCGAGCCGTATGTTGCTGTTCTTTCCGGCGAACAAGAACTGCCCCAAGAGCTGGATGAGGAGCTGTTACGTGCAATCCATCGCTATGGTGCACGCAGCAGTTCAACCCTGTTTGCGGTTCAGCTTGACGACATGCTGTTGTCTCAAAAGCAAGCCAATCTGCCGGGCACCACCAGTGAATATCCAAATTGGCGCATTCGCACCGCGTGTCCACTTGAGGAGCTCGGCGCCAATCACGCGTTCAGCAGCCTTGCAGAAGTGCTGCGCGAGGAAAGGCCAAGGGTATAGGCCTTTATGCATGGGGGCGGTGGTTAGCGCGCTCTCCATTGGCGCCGGCTTGATCGCTGATCGCTGCTTGAGCCGTACTTCGCATCACAGGTTGGCTGGGGAACAACAGGGCGTCGCCGCACATTGATCTTGAGCGTCACCGTTCCAACAGTTGTGAGACATCCGTGGCGTTCAACTCATGCACTCGCGTCCTTATTGTCGAGGACGATGTAATTATCGCATCCATGATGGAGAGCATCGTGGAAGATTTTGGCTATCTGGTCGTCGGGCCGGCGTCAGACTTCGGCGCTGCTCTCAATGCCGCCAAGCTCGATGACCTCGATTTCGCCTTGCTCGACTTCAACCTCGGCGGAGGTCGAAATGCGGCGCCGATCGCGTCTGCCCTGGAGAGGCGCGGCATACCTTTTGCTTTCACGACCGGGGACTGCCCAGCGGTCATTCGCAAGTTCTTTGCGGACGCGCCGATCATCTCCAAGCCCCTGAATGATGAAGAACTTATCGATTTGCTGCCCTGAAGGGCCTGATCGCTCCCTAACGGACCGGAAACAATTTTATGCGGGATCAATCCCTCGCCTTCTTGCGCAGCCTAGTGGAGACCCCCTCTCCTAGCGGCTACGAACATCGCGTCGCCCAAGTTTACCGTAGCTATCTTGAACCCTTTGCCGACAGTGTTTCCACGGACGTACACGGCAATGTAGCGGCCGTTATCAATCCAGCGGCCACAACTAGGATCATGCTGGCCGGCCACATGGACGAGATTGGCTTTATCATACACTACATCGGTGACGAGGGCCTGCTCCACTTCAGCGCTATCGGCGGGCACGACAGCGTCATACCCGTGGGCCAAACAGTCTGGGTACATGGCCGCAACGGACCCGTCGGCGGCGTTGTCGGCCGCAAGGCCATTCACCTGATGGATCCCGATGAGCTCAAGGAAAAGCCAAAGCTCAAGGAGCTCTGGATCGACATCGGCGCGACATCGAAGGATGAGGCCGAGAATGTCGTTGCGCTGGGTGATGTCGTTACTTACCAGCAGGAATTCCAACTTCTCCTGGGCGACCGCGCTGTGGGTCGCGGCTTTGACAACAAGGCAGGTCTCTTCATTGTTGCCGAGGCAATGCGCCTGCTCGGGGAAGACGGGGGCCTTCATCCATCTGTTGGCGTCTATGCCGTAGGGACGGTGCAGGAAGAGATTGGCTCACGGGGAGCAAAGACGTCGGCTTTCGCCATCGAGGCGCAAAGCGGTATTGCTGTCGATATGGAGCATGCCATTGACTATCCCGGCGTCAGTCGCGCCCAGAATGGTCAGCTCGACATCGGCAAGGGTCCAAGTGTTTCAACCGGTGCAAACACCAACCGCATTGTGTTCGCGCTGGTGAGCGAAGCTGCCCGAAAGGAAAACATCCCCTTTCAGGTGCAGGTCGCTCCCTCCGCTACACCCACCGACGCCGGAGCCCTGCAGTTGAATCGGGCAGGCATGGCGACGGGACTGCTCGGCGTGCCCTTGCGCTACATGCACACACCGGGCGAAGTGCTCAGTCTCCGTGATGTCGAAAACTGTGCCCGTCTGGTCGCAGCATATTGCCGGATGGTGACGCCAGAGACGGATTTCACGCCCAGATAAGTCTCGGCTTGCTTCTTAACGGTTTCCAACGGCTTTTAGCGTTTCGTTAGGTATTTAAGGCGTTAGCTAGCGATTGCAGTGCCTGACCTGCATTCCTCCTTCGTTGCGTGAGCGACACGGCGCTGCACAATCTACGACAGTACAGAAGCACTCGTTCTCGTTTGCCCATGCACTGTCGAGAATTGGGCGTTCAAAGGTCCGGCCAAATCCCGGCCGCAGCGAAATGTCAGGTGATGCAGCTCCATGGAACAGGTCCGCTTCATTGGTGGCATTGCAAGCCGGATAACATTGTTGGACGAAGCGGGCCGTCCGGTTTCAAATTCAACTTTATCCTGCTGGGCCCGCTCGCTGACGCCGGCTCAAGTTGTGGTTTCATGTGGCAAGCGCTTGCCCAGGGGTAGAAATCTTGTTGTTCAGCTTGCCGAGATTGGCGGGTTTCTCGGGCAAGTCGATCGGGCGATCGATGGCGGTTGCGTCATACGTTTGCACTTGGACGAGGCTGCACAAGTAAAACTCGCAGCAAAGATAAACTGGTACTGCAAACGCGTCCTGCATGGGGTGCCTGATCACCGTAGCTACAAGCGTTGGAAGCCGGCGTCCCGCCAAACTGCGGTATTGATGGCGGACGGCAGCACCGCCGACTGCACCTTGATAGACGTTTCGGCTACCGGTGTTGCTGTTTCAACCCCGCTCAGGCCCAGTATCGGCCTGCCCCTCGCAGTCGGTCAGCTTGTTGGCAAGGTGGTCAGGCATTTGGATGACGGGGGCTTCGCCGTTCAGTTCTTGTCCGTGCAAGACGAGAGCGCGGTAGAGGAGTTGCTTCAGCCTCTGTGAGAGCCGGCGCGCCCACATCGCGGTCGGCCAGCTTTTCCGAGAAAGGCCGGCCGACAGGCAATCTATTTAGGGCTAAGGATAATCACCGCAAGCGGTGGAAGCGTGAGCCGCAGCGAGGCCGGCCGTCCGTGCCAGCTTACATCCTCCGCGTTTATGTGCCCGCCATTGCCCACGTTGGAGCCGCCGTAGGTTTCAGCGTCGGAGTTGAGGATTTCGCCCCAGCTGCCGGCTTGCGGCACGCCCACGCGGTAGTCCGAGCGCACGGCAGGCGTCATATTGCAGGCGATAACCAGCGGCGGCGATCCGTCGCTGGCCTTGCGCATGAACAAGAAGACGCTTCCGTCCGCATCGCTGGCGTCGATCCACTCGAACCCCGAGGGGTCGCAATCGAGCTGATGCAGCGCCGGGTTCTCTCGGTAAACGCGATTGAGGTCACGCACTAAGGTTCGGACGCCATCGTGCAGCGGGTCCTCCAGCAGGTGCCAATCGAGGGACTGATCGTGGTTCCACTCGCGCTCTTGGCCGAACTCGCAGCCCATGAAGAGCAGCTTCTTGCCGGGATGGGTCCACATGAAAGTGAGGTATGCCCTCAGATTTGCGAATTTTTGCCAGCGGTCTCCGGGCATCTTGCCCAGGAGCGAGCCTTTGCCATGGACCACTTCATCGTGGGAGATCGGCAGGACGAAATTTTCCGAGAAGGCGTAGTGGATGCCGAAGGTCATCTGACCCTGGTGGTGGCGCCGATAGATTGGATCAAGGCTCATGTAGCTGAGCGTGTCATGCATCCAGCCCATGTTCCACTTGTAGCCAAAGCCAAGACCGCCGGCATAAATTGGTCGACTGACACCAGGCCAGGCGGTCGACTCCTCGGCGATGGTCTGCGTGCCCGGATAGAGTTCATAGGCGCGCGTGTTGGTTTCCTTGAGGAAGGCGATGGCGTCGAGGTTCTCGTTGCCGCCGTTCTTGTTGGGTATCCACTCGCCGGGTTTGCGGGAATAGTCGAGGTAGAGCATGGATGCCACGGCATCGACCCGCAAACCATCCACGTGGTAGCGATCCAGCCAGAACAGGGCACTGGCTTCCAGGAAGTTGGCGACTTCGGTGCGACCGAAATTGAAGATTAGGGTATTCCAGTCGCGGTGAAAGCCGAGCCGGGGATCCTCGTGCTCATAGAGCGCCGTGCCGTCGAAGTGGGCCAGGCCATGCGCATCGGAGGGGAAATGCGCGGGCACCCAATCGATCAGCACGCCGATCCCTGCGCCATGCAGCCGGTCGACAAAGGCGGCAAACTGGTCCGGCGTGCCGAAACGGCTAGTGGGCGCGAACAGCCCAATGGGCTGATAGCCCCATGACCCGCTGAAGGGGTGCTCGGTGATCGGCAACAATTCGACATGGGTAAAGCCCATGTCCTTGACATAGGCAGCCAGTTGATCGGCCAGCTCCTCGTAGCTTAGCATCTCGTTGCCCAAACCACGTCGCCACGAGCCGAGGTGAACCTCGTAGATCGACATGGGCGCGGAGAGATCCTGCGCCTGGGCACGCGTATTCATCCATTCGCCGTCCTGCCAGCTGTGATCGGGCAGGCCGTTGACAATGGACGCAGTGGCCGGGGGCTGCTCCTGAGCAAACGACATCGGGTCAGCTTTTAGCGGCAAGCGCTCGCCATGGGCCCCCAGAATTTCGTACTTGTATATCGTTCCTCTGGTGAGGCCGGGGATGAAGATCTCCCATATGCCAACGCCGATCCGCTTGCGCATGGGGTGGCGCCGGCCATCCCAGGCATTGAACTCACCAACGACGCTAACCCGAGCGGCGTTAGGCGCCCACACGGCAAAGGAGACGCCATCCACTCCTTCCATAGTGGTGGGATGGGCACCAAGGCGTTCATAGAGCCGGAAGTGGCGGCCCTCCCCCAGCAGATATTCGTCCAGTTCACCCAACACGGGTGGGAAGCGGTATGGGTCTTCCATTTCCCAATTGTATTCTCCAGCCGACATGGCCAAGCGGTAAGCGAAGCGCTCGGTGCGGCCTGGAATGAAGCTCGAGAAGAAGCCCTCCGGGTGAATGCGCGCCAGCGTGGCAACCCGTTCGCCCGACTGGCTATCAATCACCTCAACTTGAGCGGCTTGGGGAGCAAACACATTGACAGCCACTGGCTCGCCGCTGCCGCCTTGCATGCCCAGGCACGCAAAAGGATTGCCGTGCCGGCCGCGCACAATTGCTTCCACATCGGATGGGTATGCAGATGGGCGTGCGGCTTGTTCATTCATGGATTGGTTCACCGGTTTAGCCCCCGTTCAGCAAATCACGTACCCCGCTCAGGGGAATTTCGACCCAATCGGGCCTGTTAGAAAGTTCGTAGCCGACCTCGTAGATGGCCTTCTGCAATAGGAACATTTCCGTTAGGGCGCGAGCAAACGCAGGGTCCTGCGGATAGCTCGGGGCTCCTGCGATGTGTTCTTCATAGGCGCGTATAAAGTCCGCACTGACCAGTTTGCGCCAAGCCTCGGCACGCTCGCGAACATTGTCAGCTCCGGTCAGCCGCTGGTATCGGTCGATGGCGGTCCAAGCAGCATAGTGGAACGAGCGCAACATGCCGGCGACGTCGCGCAACGGCGACGACTTGGCTTGCCGCTCCTTGAGCGTGCGACGGGGCTCGCCTTCGAAATCAATGATCATGAAGTCGTCGGCAGTCGCCAGCACCTGGCCGAGGTGGTAGTCGCCGTGGATACGCGAGCGGCCGCCAGTAGGCGCCATACCGGCGCCGGCACCAAGGCGTTCAATCAGCTGGTTTCGCTTCGCAAGAACTTGGGTGGCCAGCTGACGCGCTCCGGCTGGGAGGCTAGTCTGTACTTCATGCAACTGGTCCAATGCCGCCTGTGCTTCCACGATGGCCTCGCTCGACCAAACGAGCACGTCCGCCGGACTCAGAGGCTCTACGGCAAAGGCGGGGTCATCGGTTTCAACCGCAAGGGCCTTGTGCAACTCGGCCGTGCGACGGCCGAGCAACTCACCAACCATTAAGCTCCGATCGAACCTGGTCTGGCCAGCCGCGCCCGTGCTGGTGTCGAGCAGCCCATATTGCTTAAGGTCCTGATAAAGCGCCTCGGTGATGACCGTCCAAGCATCCCCCTGGTTGGGAACGAACGCGAAGGCGGCGGCAAGGGTGGTTCTTTCCCCCCGTTGCGTCTCGTGCCTGATCTGGCCCAGGAACTGAGGGGTGTTGGCGAAATGCCCCACTTCGGTCAGGAATCGCGCAACTTCGACGTCAGGTTGATCGCCCGCCCGTAGGCGACGATAGAGCTTCAAAATTACCTTGCTGCCAAAGGCGATAGAGACATTGCTCTGCTCGGCACCAAGATGCCGCGGCTCACCGATCTGGCCCAGAGCGGCTAGCCCATCGCCTGCTTCAAAAACGATTTCTCCGGCTTCAGAAACAATGGTCCGCTTTTCGCGCATCGAGTCCAGCAGGGCTGTTGCGAGATGCGGGTCCAAGGCACTGTCGATCAGAACGCCCGAGCGGGTGTCCGAGCGCAGGCGGGCCAGAACCGGAGTAAACCGCGAGGCGCGCGTTGTGGCACCCTCATCCCACAAGGCCGAAAGGGGGAGCAAGTAGCGCTGGGTTTCCGTTGCGAGAGCAACATCGGCAGCCACGAGCGCGTGCGTTCCAGGTTCCAATTCACCCAGCGGCAGCAGCACAACGCCCTTGATCGCGCTGTCCTTGGCGCCAAACCAGCGCTGACGTGGCAGGAAATTCGGCAATGTGTGCAGTTCGAGCTGCTGCGACTCGGGGGCACCAAGCACACCAAGTATGCTGTTGCCGGCTAGATCAAGCGTCGCCAGCTCAGCTGTGGGCTCCGGTGCGACCCCGCTTAGGGGGCCCGTCACCGCGGCGCTCCTGGTGGGATCAGACGCCAGATTGCGTAGGGCTTGTAGTATGGATCGAGGTGAATGTGCTGGTACTTACCGTGCCAGGTGAAATGGTGGCCGGTCACCACGTCCTCTACCTCGATGGAGGCATCATCAGGAAGGCCAAACTCCCATAGCGGCACCTCGAAATCGGCACCCTGCTGGTTATGGGGATCAAGGCAGACATGGAACAGCAGGAAGTCTGATAAGTCGGCGGTACGCTTGCCGTAGTAGATGATGTTGTCGTTCCAGGCATTATAGAAGGTGAGGTTGGTGAAATCCTGCAGGGCTTTGTGTTCGCGCCGCAAGCGGTTGATGAATTCGATGTCCCACTTGATGTTCTCGGGCTTGTCGAAGTCCCAGGTACGGATCTCGTATTTTTCAGAGTTGAGGTATTCCTCCTTACCGGGCACGGGTTCGGACTCGCAGATCTCGAAGCCGTTGTAGACACCATAGGTTCCCGCCAAGGTCGCGCCCAGGATCAGCCGCGTCTGGAAGCCGGGCCGGCCGCTATTTTGCAGGTAGCGCGGATTGATATCGTGCGTGGTCGTGAAGAAGTTCGGCCGCATGTAGTGCCGGCACTCTTCCTGCGTCAGCTCGGTCAGATATTGTTCAAGTTCCCACTTGGCATTGCGCCATGTGAAATAGGAGTAGCTTTGATTGAACCCGACCTTGGCCAGCCGCTTCATCACCTTGGGGCGGGTAAAGGCTTCCGAAAGGAAGATCGCATCGGGATGCTGCGCCCGTACTTCCCCGATCAGCCACTCCCAGAAGGGGAAGGGTTTGGTGTGTGGATTGTCGACACGGAAGATCTTCACGCCATGATTGATCCAAAGGAACACGATATCGCGCAGCGCGTACCAGAGGCTGGGTAGCGCCTGGCGATAGAAGTGGACGTTGACAATGTCCTCGTACTTCTTTGGCGGGTTCTCGGCGTATTTGATCGATCCATCCGGACGCCAGTCGAACCATTCCGGATGCGACTTGATCCAGGGGTGATCTGGCGAGCACTGAATGGCGAAGTCCAGCGCAATTTCAAGATTATGCTCGCGCGCCGCCTGCACCAGCCGGTCAAAGTCGGCGAAGGTGCCGAGCTTGGGTTCGATTGCGTCATGCCCACCATGTTCCGAGCCGATTGCATAAGGGCTGCCGGGATCATCAGGCGACGGGGTCAGGGAGTTGTTCTTGCCCTTTTTGTTGGTCTGGCCGATAGGGTGAATGGGCGGGAAATAAAGTACGTCAAAGCCAAGGTCCCGAATATAGGGCAAGCGCTTGATCACGTCGTCGAAGGTGCCGTGCCGTGACGGATCATCGGTCTGCGAGCGCGGGAAAAGCTCATACCAGGCACCGACGGCCGCAAGCTTGCGATCAACGAACACCTCCAGCACGTGATCGTACTGGCTGTAATTGGTGCGCACGGCAGCACGCTTCATCAATACCGCAACTGCATCGGAGCTCAGAAGACCAAGGCGCTCGACGTCGTTTTGCAGCAGCGAAAAAGCTTGCAGCACCTGCTTGATTTCCGCCGCATCGGCCTTGGACGCACGGTCGGAGAACTGTGCCGCGTCAAGCAAGCGGCGCCCCTCTTCGAGTTCAAGGACGATCGGAATGCCGGCGGCATGTTTCTTGGCAATTTCCTTGCGCCAAGTTCCAAAGAGATCGCGCCACCCGGCCAGGGTGTACTCATAGAGACGATTTTCGGGGAAGACGATGGTTGTGCGCCACCGATCGTTCTCCAGATATTCCATCGGCTGTTCCGACCAGACTTGAGTCCCTGCTGGCCGGAACAGGAGGCACGCGTCGATGCTTTCGTGGCCATCACCGAAGATGTCCGCCTCGATCGTGAACGGGTGGTGGACAACGGCCTTGGCTGGAAAGCGGCCGCCGTCGATCTCGGGGTCAACCCCTTCAATGGCGATGCGCTTTGATGCGAGTTGCATCAGCCGGTCCGGCTGCTCGGCTGAACCAGGTCCCTGTGCCGCTGCAGTTCGAGACTGCTGTTCATTGCCCTTGCCTGCGCCAGCACCAGTCAGCATCTTGGACGACCCTTGATTACCTCAGAGGCCACAGCAATGCTTGAACGTGGGGGTTGGTTTCCCCAACGGGCAAAGCGCAGGTCTGCAATGTCCTGACGCAGGCACGAAGCAACGCAGGCTGATGTTAGGCGTTGAGGGCCCAGCCACCGCTTCCCACGTCCAAACCATCAGATCGAACAGGCCAAGTATGGACAAACCTGATCCCCAATATGTTGAATGGCTTCTTGGCCAGTCGATGCTCGCCAATGCGCGTAAGCTTGCTAGCCGGTATTCCGGTCAAGGCCGTTTCTGGCGTCATCCCTATGCCGAGGCCCGGCCCCGCGCTGCCTCCGCGCTGGCTTCGGTGTGGTTCACCGCTTACCCGGCCTCCATTGTGACTCGTGAAGGCGAAAGCGTCTTGGCTACCCTGGGCGACCCTGAGCTTTGGCGCAACCTTGCAGCCGTGGGCGTTCAGGCCGTGCACACCGGCCCCATGAAGGAAGCCGGCGGCATTCGAGATGGGGTGAAAACACCCACCGTGGACGGCAATTTCGACCGCATCAGCTTTGAAATCGATCCCAATTTTGGCACGCTGGACGAATTCGTCGCCATGAGCCGCGTGGCAGCTGCCTACAACGCCATTGTGATCGACGACGTCATCCCGGCCCATACTGGCAAGGGTGCCGACTTCCGGCTGGCGGAAATGTTCTACGCGGACTATCCCGGCCTCTACCACATGGTCGAGATTCCCCAGGAGGACTGGAATCTACTACCAGAGATTCCGGAAGGGCGCCGGGCTGCAAACATTCCGCCAGCATGCGTGGATGCGCTCAAGGAGAAGGGCTACATCGTTGGCCAACTCCGCCGCGTGATTTTTTTCGAGCCGGGTGTTAAGGAAACGGACTGGAGCGCAACCGACGTGGTCGTCGGCGTCGATGGCGTTGCGAGGCGCTGGGTGTACCTCCATTACTTCAAGGAGGGGCAGCCATCACTAAACTGGCTCGACCCGTCATTCGCCGCTGCGCAAATGGTGGTCGGCGATGCGCTTCATTCCATTGACGTGCTGGGTGCGCGCGGTGTCCGGCTTGATGCCAATGGTTTCCTTGGCGTTGAGGTGCAGCAAAACTCCACCGCCTGGTCCGAGGGTCATCCCCTGTCCATGGTCGGCAACCAAGTCATTGCCGGCATGATCCGCAAGGCGGGTGGGTTTTCGTTCCAGGAGCTCAACCTCACCGTGGACGACATCGCCGATATGTCCAAGGGCGGCGCCGATCTGTCCTATGACTTCATCAACCGCCCCGCGTACCACCATGCACTTCTGACCGGAAAAACTGAATTCCTGCGCCTAATGCTTAAATCGGTGCATGATTTCGGGATTGATCCGGCCTCGCTGGTTCATGCCATGCAGAACCACGACGAACTGACGCTTGAGCTCGTGCACTTCTGGACAAAGCACGCTCACGACACCTATAGTTTCGAAGGTCAGACGTGGCCCGGTAGCCTTTTGCGCGAGCATTTGCGCGACACCATGTATCTGAAGCTGACCGGCGAAGCTGCGCCGTATAATCTCCGCTTCGTGGCCAATGGCGTTGCCTGCACGACAATCAGCGTCATTACCGCGGCGCTTGGCATACGCGACCTTGATGCGATCACTCCTGAACAGGCGGAGCTCATCAAACGCATCCACCTTCTGCTGGCGATGTTCAATGCCTACCAACCTGGGGTTTTTGCCCTATCGGGATGGGATTTGGTCGGCGCCCTTCCCTTGCCTGCCGAGACTGTAGGTGAGTTGATAAAGGAAGGGGATACACGCTGGATCGAGCGTGGCGCTTATGACCTTGTGGATGTGAATCCAGAGGCACAGCACTCCAGCGCGGGCCTGCCAAAGGCCAAAGTGCTGTACGGCCCGCTTAACAAGCAACTCGAGGACCCTCAATCCTTTGCAAGTCAGCTCAAGCACCTTCTTGCGGTGCGGCAGGCCTATAGCCTTTATGCCGCCAAGCAAACGGCCATTCCGGAGGTAAAGAACCCAAGTTTGCTGGTGATGGTGCATGAACTTCCCGACAATCGCGGGATGCAGATCACGGCTTTGAACTTCGGCCCCGATCCGATCGAGGAGACGGTCAGCCTACCTCAGGCGGAGCCGGGCCCGGTGGTGGACATGCTGCAGGAAACTATTATCGGCGACTTGGGCGACGATCGGGAACTCACCATCCGACTGGAAGGCTATACGGGTCAATCCTTACGGATTGTGGGTACGATGCGGCCTGCCTGATGAGAGGCAATCACGGCGGACCTCGAGCAGGAGAACTCGTAAAACGGCAGTTCGGGCCGAAACAGCAGCACTGGTTAAACCGGCAACTGGGAGCCTGTGAGGAACGTTGCCGCAGTTCCTCCTGAACACGAGTTTTTCATGCTGTCCGCCAAATCGCAGTCTCCTTCAGAACAGTCATCATCCTTCTCGTTTGGTCCAGTCCTTTCAGAGGATGGGATCGAGTTCAGGCTGTGGGGGCCTCTCCATGAGCGAATCCTGCTGAAGTTGGGCGATGAGGAGCCCAAGGAGATGCAGCGGGCTGCCGATGGGTGGCACTTGTACAAGGCGGACGGCGCACAAGCAGGTGCCCTCTATAAATTCGTTCTGCCCGACGGCCTCGAAGTTCCCGACCCCGCCTCACGCTTTCAGCCGGAGGATGTGCACGGCCCCAGCGAGGTCATCAACCTCGGCGCTTACTCGTGGCGCACGGATGATTGGCAGGGGCGCCCTTGGGAGGAAATGGTCATATACGAAATGCATATGGGCTCCTTCACCAAGGAAGGAACGTTCCGTGCAACCATCGATCGCCTGGACCATCTGCAGCAGCTTGGCGTAACGGCGCTCCAGATCATGCCGCTCAGCGATTTCCCTGGCCGTTACAATTGGGGCTATGACGGCGTATTGCCCTATGCTCCAGATAGCAGCTATGGGCGGCCCGAGGACCTGATGGCCCTGGTGGATGAGGCTCATGCACGCGGCATCAGCGTTTTCCTCGACGTGGTCTATAACCATTTCGGCCCGGACGGCAATTACATGCCGAACTACGCGCCCCTGTTTACAGACAAGCACCAATCAAGTTGGGGCCAGGGCATCAACTACGACGGAGAGGACTCCAAATGGGTGCGCGAGTTCGTCATTCAAAATGCCCTCTACTGGATCACTCAGTTCAGAATCGACGGTCTACGCTTCGATGCTGTTCAGGCTATTGTTGATACAAGTCAGGAGCACTTGCTGCATGAGATGGCCCGGCGCCTGAGGTCTGCAGCTGCCGGTCGGCATCTCCACCTCATTGTGGAGAACGAGGAGAACAACAGCGACTTGCTGCGCCGAAACGAGGACGGCACACCAAAGCTCTACACGGCCCAGTGGAACGATGACTTGCATCACGTTCTGCACACCGCCGCCACGGGCGAAGACTTTGGCTACTATGCAGACTATGCCCATGACAGCAAGAAGCTGGCGCGTTCCTTGGCCGAAGGCTTCGTGTTCCAGGGAGAGGAAATGCCTTATCGCGGCACCACTCGCGGCAAGCCTAGTGCTGATCTTCCGCCCACCGCCTTCGTGGCCTTCACCCAGAACCACGACCAGATCGGAAACCGGGCAATGGGCGACAGAATGGTGAGCTATCGCGGTCCAGACGAACTCAAGGCGATTGCCGCGGTTTGCCTCCTCTCACCGGAAATTCCAATGCTTTTCATGGGAGAGGAATGGGGAGCGCCGGAGCCGTTCCCCTATTTCTGTGATTTCGACGAGGAGTTAAACGAAAAGGTTCGCCAGGGCCGGCGCAAAGAGCTTTCAAGGCTGCCCGGTTTTGACGCCGATGACCTTCTTGACCCGACGGCTTATTCCACTTTTGCCTCTGCCAAGTTGGACTGGAGCAAACCCACGATTGCGCCCCATGCCGAGATGCTGACTTTCTACGGCGAACTCCTCAAGATCCGAGCCGCGAACATCGTGCCCCTGCTCCGGGGGATTGCAGGCAACCGCAGCACAGTCCGGCTCGATCGCGACGCGATTGCTGTCGACTGGTTGTTTCCGGCGGGAACGAGGCTCCAGCTGGTTGCCAATCTGAGTGAGAAACCTGCCGAGATCGACGTGGAATACGAGGCACAGCCCATATTCTCCCTGGGGATGCTGGAGGGCCAGACCCTGGCGCCGTGGACGGTGCTCTGGGGAACGAGGTCGCAATGATAGCCACATACTCGACCTGTGTGGAGCGGCAACATTCGCCCACCAAATCGTTCCAGCGCCATGTAGGGAGAAACTGATGTACGAGGATACGGAGAAATTCATCGACCTCGATTTCGAGCAGCGGGTCCGCCAGGCCGCCTATCACCTCTGGGAGAATGATGGGCGCCCTGATGGAAGGGAAACGGATTACTGGTTTCAGGCCCTTGAACAGCTACTTGCCGAGCGCGAACAAGAGAAAACAAGCAAGAAGAAATCCCCCTAATTTCCCGCTGGCACATAACTCGGCATGAGAATGGCTCCCGAGGTCTCCAAAACAGGATGCCTCTGGCGGCGGGGGCTCGGCGATAGCCTGGCGTCAAAGGAATTGCAGGGCGGCTATGAGCTTGCTCGCTTGTCTGGAACGTTAAGGACTGCTTCCGGCTTATCCTTCCGCTCGCATGCCCAAAGCGAACTCCAAACGCTCGATGAACATACAATGGAGGTGAGCGAGCTGTGACAGATCATGCAAAAGAAAACCAGCCTGACGGCGGCTTGCGCTTCGGGCCACTTGGTAGCACTTGGGTTCATCTCTGCATCGATATGCAGCGCATGTTCGCCGAACAGACAGAATGGCATACTCCATGGATGGCGCGTGTCCTGCCCCTTGTGGTCAGCCTTGTGGAGCTTGATCCATCGCGGACGGTTTTTACACGTTTCATCCCAGCGCACTCCGCGGACGAGGCGCAGGGCAGCTGGCGCCGCTACTATAGTCGCTGGGCCAGCATGACGCGGGAGCGCCTCGATCCCGAACTCCTCAATCTTGTACCGGATCTCGCTAGGTTCGTCCCACCGGCGCAGGTGGAAGATAAGGCTCTGCTCTCGCCATGGGCGGGGACGCTGCACGATCGTTTCAGAACTTCTGGCATCGATACCCTGATCATTTCAGGCGCCGAAACCGAGGTCTGCGTGCTGGCTGCGGTGATGGGCGCCATCGACCGAGGCTACAGAGTCATCATTGTGTCGGATGCCGTTTGTTCGGGAGCCGATTCAACGCACGATGCCATGCTGGAAATTTATAGCAGCCGCTTCGGCATGCAGGTTGAGACAGTTACCACAGCCGAGTTGATCGCAGCCAAGCTGGATGGAATGTTGTGAGCGTCAGGAGCAATTCATGAGTGAGCAGAAATCAATCATCAAAGCGCTTGGTGTCACCACCGAGTTTGATCCCGCGATCGAGGTGCGTCGTCGCACCGACTTCCTGAGCAATTACCTCCGGGAAGCTGGCTTAAACACCTATGTACTGGGGATCAGCGGCGGGGTGGACTCGACGGCCGCGGCTCTTCTTGCTCAGAATGCCGTGTCCGAGTTGCGTTCATCAGGCTATGACGCCCGGTTCATAGCGGTGCGCTTGCCTTACGGCGTGCAGGCCGACGAGCACGACGCGCAGCGTGCCCTTGATGTTATCAGCGCCGACGAGGTGCAGCGCGTGGATATCAAGCCGGCAGCTGATGCGATGCTTGCGGGGCTTATAGCGGGAGGACTGGAGTTTAAGGATGCGGCGCAACAGGACTTCATCCTTGGCAACATAAAGGCGCGCCAGCGCATGATCGCGCAGTTTGCTATTGCCGGCGCCACAAGGGGGCTGGTGATCGGAACGGATCAAGCAGCCGAGGCGCTGATGGGCTTTTTCACAAAATTTGGCGACGGAGCGGCCGACATTTTGCCACTAGCCGGACTCAACAAACGCCGCGTTCGTGCAGTGGCCGCTCATTTGGGTGCACCAAGGGAGTTGGTCTACAAAACGCCGACCGCCGACCTGGAGAATCTTGCGCCCCTTCGGCCAGACGAGGATGCCTACGGGGTCACCTATGAGCAGATCGATGACTTCCTCGAGGGCAAGAGCATCGATGCCTCGGCAACCGCGCGCATCCTTTCGGTTTATAAAGGCACGGCGCACAAGCGGGCCCTGCCCGTAACGCTGAGCTGATTGGAAGTGCTGGAGTGGCGATCAACTTTGGTGGTTAGCATCCGGTGCCCCGTAGTACGACCCATACGGTCTTGAAGATGATCATCGCTTCAAGGCGCAGGCTGAGGTTCACGGCATAATATTCATCATAGCTGGCGCGCTCAGCAAAGGATGACGCATTGCGCTCAGACACTTGCCACAGCCCCGTTATTCCGGGCCGAACCCTGAAGCAGGCGTCGCCGGGATAAAGGGGACGTTGTTCGGGAAGCATGGGCCGAGGTCCAACCAGGCTCATGTCTCCGCACAGCACATTCCAGAGTTGGGGCAATTCGTCCATCGAGTACTTGCGGATAAAACGTCCAACAGGCGTGATGCGCGGATCGCGGACAAGCTTTTGCGTTCGGTCCCACTCCTCACGCGCGACCGGATCGCGCAAGTGCATCTCAAGGCACCGATCTGCGTCTGCAACCATGGAGCGCAGTTTCCATAGCTTGAATTCCTGCCCTCCTACCCCTAGCCGCGTCTGGCAATAAAATGCTGGGTGGCGGTCTAGTCGGATGATCAAGACCAGCATGGTGATCAGCGGCAGAAAGAAGACAAGAAGAAGCGCCGAAACCAGTATGTCCAGCGCCCGCTTGCTGGCAGCGAACATGCTTCGCCTGAACACGTCGCCATGCAGGTCATGCGGCGTGGGAGCGGATTTCTGAACTTGCACGGAAAGGTCCACAACTACCTCCAGCCGAGTCAACCGGCAGAATATCGAGGACCAATTCACTCCGTGATCGCATCAAAGGCAATCTATCCAGACTAAACACAAAATACTAATACATCTTGATTAGATCGTACGCAGGTATTCAGGGCGTCAATACCACATGATGACAACGTCGACTTACTTCCTACTTTCCATATACGATGCGCTGCGTAGATGATCGTTATGGATTTGACTTACCGCCGCATCGATAGCCAAACCAAGCGTTGCGCACACCACGTCGATCTCGGGTTGCTTCATTTGGGCATAAATGGGCAGCATGATGCACTGATCCTGTGCTCTCTCTGAAAAGGGCAGCGAAAGCCCGATGGCATGATTTCCGGGAAGCTCGTAGGCGGGCTCGCGATGAGCATTCATGACGCCCCGCAGCGTGGAAATGCCGTTATCAAGCATGAACTGCATCACGCCGAGTTGGTCCACGCCTTCGGGAAGTCGAATGCAGTAACCCTGCCAGTTGCTACGTGCCCACTCCGGCGCTGTTGGAAAAACAAGGCCAGGAAGCTGCCTTAGCTTTTCAGCATATTGATCGGCCACCTTTCGGCGTGCCTTGAGGATCTGCGGCAATCGCTTAAGTTGCTCTCGCCCCACCGCGGCCTGGAGGTCGGTCATGCGGTAATTGAAGCCAATGTCGGAGTAGCGCTCGAAAACCACTCTGGGCGATTGATGACGGGCAGAGTCCGGCAGGTTCATCCCATGTTGGCGCCACAGGCGGAACCTGTCGTCGAGAGTGCTATCCGCAGTTGCAATGGCGCCCCCCTCACCTGTTGTGATGACCTTGCGCGCGTGGAAGGAGAAACACGCTATATCTCCATGCGGCTTACCAATACGCTCCCAACGGCCGCGCCAGTTGATCTCGCTGCCGATGGCGCAAGCGGCGTCCTCGATCACGGTCAGATTGTGCCGATGCGCGATCTCGATGATGCGCTCGAGATCACATGGCATGCCCAGTTGGTGCACACAGATGATCGCCTTTGTGCGTGGGGTAATCGCTTCTTCAAGCTTCCCCGGATCCATGTTGAAACCATCATCAGCAATGTCCACAAAGACCGGTGTTGCGCCGGTATAGACAATGGCATTCGCAGTGGCGATGAAGCTGTGACTAACAGTGATGATCTCGTCGCCGGTTTCTGCACCAATGCCAAGGAGAGCCAGGTGGAGCGCACTGGTGCAGTTAGACACGGCGCAGACGTTCGAGGCGCCCACATATTCGGCGAGCTCGTTTTCGAACGCTGCAACTTCCTCGCCTTGCGTCAGCCAGGCCGACTCGATTACCCGACGGGTGGCTTCAGCTTCTTCTGGCCCAAGTAGCGGTTTCGCCAAGGAAATGGTGAGCCGGCCGCTCATCGGGAAGCGACCTGCGCAAGACGGCTACGCCGATGCGATGTCTTGCTCATACCATAACCCGCCCTAGCGGTAATCAGAACGCGCTTGTTCTTCATGCCGCTTCCTCCGATTGCTTTTGGGCCGGCCAAGCCAGGCTGATAGGGGATTTCACATGCATGGTAGTGGCGGCGTTAGGCCGCCAAGCGTCACTCCGCACCGCCGCTGCGACGTAGTCGATCTGACCATCGGTTAGTTCGGGATAGATGGGGAGCGACAGCACCTCGGCTGCGGCACGCTCAGCTTCGGGGAAACTACCCTCGACATATCCCAAGCGGGCATAAGCTTGCTGGAGATGCATCGGGCATGGATAATGCACACCCGCATCCACGCCGCGCGTGGCAATGGCAGCGCGCAAGAGGTCACGCGACGCTGAACGGATCGAATAAACATGATAGACATGGCGCCAGCCGTCCGGCTCGGTTGGCGTGATGACGTCGCTGTTCTTGAGCTGGCAAGTCAAGCGACGAGCATGCGCGCGGCGCATTTCCGTCCAGTGTTCCAGATGCTTCAACTTAACGTTGAGGATGGCCGCCTGCAGCGTATCCATGCAGATAGGGCTCTCTGAGCATACGGTGAAGGCTCATGTCCGTAATCTGTTCGCGAAGCTCAGGGTCAGCAACCGCACTCAAGCCGTTGCCAAATGCCGCGACTGGATCGGTGACAACGGGCATGACAGGCCCAATGAGACCCCGCGAGGGAACGCGGCTCAGTTGCATCTCTCCGGGAGATGAGCAAGACGGAACGCCTGTTTGCTCTGGTCGGCAAGCTCAACTACGCCTGGTCCAACACGGAAAGTCTTTTGATCTATCTAATGTCCGATCTGATCGGGACCGACAAAGAAAGCGCCATCGTCGTCTTTCTAACGCTCAACACGACGCGCGCGCGTCTCGATCTGATCGAGCGCCTCGCCAAGATGGCCCGCACTGATCCGAAATCCCGCTCAGATGCCTTGAGCATAGTTACCTCGATGCGGCGCGAGGCCAAGGTGCGCAACAAATACACCCATTGCGTTTATTCCTTCGACAGCAATGGCGAGATCGAGAGTACGCAACTCATGCGCATCGCCGATTTCGGGGACGACCTCCGCTATGGCAAGATGGAAGATCTCGATGAGGCGGAACTCGATAGCCTCGAAACGACGATTGCCAATGTCGTTGAGATCAACCGCTGCTTGATGGGCTATCTGGCGAGCAGAGCAATCCTCATCTAGGTACGAAACCAACACGCCGCGAAGCGGTCTCCCGCAGTTGTCCGGCGTCCCTCAGGCGAGGGCGGTGAATTCACTATCATCGGCCGGGACCTACTCGACTTGCTCGCAAATTACTCAGAAGCGTCATTTCCATCAGGAGGCGCTGGGCTCATTGCTGATCCCCGCCCTGGTCTTCATCCACACATCTGAAAGGCATGAAGGTGCTTGCAGCACCAGCGTTCATGACAGCTACGGTGAGGGCGTTGGCGATCTCCAGCTCCTGAGCAGAGCCAGGACAGACATTGGTCTGCTCGGTGCAGCCGCCGGCGATGAAGTTCTCGTTGCCGGCCATGAAGTTATAGTTCACGTCCTCCGAGCCGAAGAAATCGAGCGCCTTTTCCCACGATTCCGCATAGATGCGGCACTTCTCCTGTTGCCATTGGGATTGTGCCGCCCCCTGCGCAACCGCGATTGTTGCCATGGAGGACAAAGCGCCCGTGACGATGAGAAAAATCAGGGTTGCTCGTTTCATGCATAATGCTTTCCAAATGGCGGCAGGATGAGGATGATCTCCTCGGTTCGAGCGCTTAGTTGATCACGGATGCCGCGAGTGCAGCTCCGATTTCCGCTATTGCTGCGTTGCGTTCTTCCATCGAGACCGCGGTCTCCGTCATGTATATCGCGGCGACTACTGGCGCGCGGTTCGGTGGCCACATCACGGCAATGATGCCGCGGGTTCCATGGCCTCCAGCGCCTGTCCGATCGGCAACGCGCCAGTTAGTCGGAACGCCGGCGCGCAACAGGGGATCGCCAACCTCGTTGGACAGCAACCAGGCGGTTAATTGTTCGCGTGCCGCCTCGTCCAGCGCGTTCCCGAGCACCAGCTCGCGCAAGGAGAGCGCTATGGCTCTGGGCGTTGTGGTGTCACGCAGATCTCCAGGCGTTCCTTCGTTTAATTCCGGTTCCCGCCGGTCAAGGCGCGTAGTCCCATCGCCAATCGTCCGGAGGAATTCGGTCACTGCCGCCGGACCGCCCACAACATCGAGCACCTTGTTGGCGGCGGTATTGTCACTGGTTCGCATGGTGGCATCGCACAGTTCCGATGCGCGAACGGATTGCCCCACGAGGGTCTCGGTCACGGGAGAGTAGGTAATCAGGTCCGCAGCGGCAATCTCGACCGGGGCGTTCATCGCATCGTCCCCACTATTGAGCAGGGCCGCACACGCCAATGCCTTGAAGGTACTGGCCATAGGGAACCGCTCATCGGCCCGGTATTCCCACGCGTTCTGGTTTTCCAGATCGTGGATCGCCAGCCCTATCCTTGCGTCGAGCTTTTCTTCAAGCGCAGTCACCAGTTCAACCAGGGGATCCGAAGCTCCTGCCGAAAAGCTGGGGCTGGCTGCAAGCAAACCCAAGCTCGTAGCCAGGAAAATTGCAGTGGTTCTAAGCATGACGCGTCCTATGGATATACTGGTCTAGTTGCCGAGCATGATCGGACCTGAAGCTGAAATGCCGCGAAAGAGAGGCAGCTTGCGGCCTCCTGAACCCTCGCCGGCTGTTTTGCACTATTCACCACGTGCTGTGCTTCTTTCTTGCGGACACTTGCGGGCCGCGTGGGTTTGGAAGTAAGTCGCGTTTGGGCGAATATCGTCCCAGAGGGTTATCATGAAAAAGACTTTGGCAAGCTGTGCGCTTGTCTTTTTGGCTGCTGGCGTTGTGAACGCTTCGGCGCTGGACCGGCGCGTCCAGATCAACAATGTGTCTTCCTATGACATCGTGGAATTCTACGCTTCCAACACTGGCACGCAGGACTGGCAAGAAGACATTCTCGGTAGCCAAATCTTGCCGTCCGGTTCGAGCGTGATGGTCAACATCGATGACGGCACTGGCTATTGCAAATACGATTTCCTGGCCGTGTTCGATGACGGTGATCAAGCCATCTCGGCTGACAACAATGTTTGCGAACTGGCCGAGTTCGATTTCACGGACTAGCATCTGGTGAGACACGCGGCTTGGTCATGCGCCAAGCCGCCTGGATGCCAGCCTAAGCTACAGCTTTCCTTCCAAGCTCTGTCAGCCCATAGATGCCTCTGGCTTCGCGCACGAACCAGCCATAAACATTGCGCCTCAGAATGGCAGGGGCTCGCGCAACCAGGGTCTTGAGCTGCTTAGGGGTAGAGGGCCCCTCCAGCATAGCCTTGGCACAGGCGATGCAATCCTGCCTATAGGCCGTCATGATCGGCTGTCGGCTGCCTCCACCCTTGTTGGGATCCCCTATCCGCCGCCTGTGCTCGTCGAGCAGCCGAGAGCGGCGCTTGGTGTCCCTGCGGGGCATTGCGGCGAATGGCGCTACAATCACCTCAACCTGTCCATTCGTGGAAACGCCGAGCAGGCCGAAGCCCAGTCGCCTGCACAAATTGCGGTATCTGCTGTCGTGCTCCCGGCCCTTGCCGGTTTTGGATAGACGCGCTGCCAGCCAGACCTCGTCGCAGGCTGCGGCCCTGTCCACCCCTTGCAGGAGCAGCTCCAGATTGAAGCTGAGCTTCATCTCGCAAACAACCAACACCGGCGCATCACCGTCCTTGACGCCCAGAAGATCACATCCATTGACCTCGCCTTTGACTGAAAAGCCGAGGTTCTCCATGAAGGCTTTTATCGGGAGATAGAGGTCGCTCTCGGCCATCAGGCATGCTCAGGTAAAAGGAAAAACATCTCGTATCCTGGGTTCGCGCAGCCAAAGACCAGCCCAGGCGAATGCACCCAGATAAATACTGAACAGGGTATGGCTGAACAGGGGATTGTCTACCCTCAAATTTGCCGCCAATGCCGCGCCTAGCAGGCCTGTCAGCAAAACGGCGCCAAGCAGGGACGTCTTGGGGATGAGGTAGAGGATTGCGCAAACAAGCTCAATGATCCCAATCAAGACCATGTACTTGGCGGGCCAGCCGACGGCCGCGAGTGGGTCGGCGGCTAGCTGCGAACCCATCAGCTTGGGAGCGGCTGATGCCCCTAGCAAAAACAGCGCCACCAGCGCCGACAATATCCAACCTGCAATCGCCATTCTCTTGTTCCTGCGCATATCTCGTGAACTTCGCAAGAGCGACGAACGGCTAACGGTGATTTCTACAGACAATTCGAAATTACTTGTTCAGGTCGCTTGCCCGAGTTCCCAGAAAATCATCGCCGTTCAATGCGCATCACATTTCATGCGCTGTCATCAGAATGTCCCCACTCGGCGAAGATGCCGCCGGTCACGCGATTGCGCGGGTCCGCTGGATCAAGGGGGTCTCGCGGGTCAGGCGCGCCCAGTTCGAGGGAACTATGCGCCGGAGCCCAGCCGAACTCCGCGTCGGGCGGGTTGATGTAGAAGGCATTGGGATTGTCAGAAATACCATAGATGGTTGAGGGTGGTCGAAGAGCGCCGCCATGCGCCAGCATCTGGAAGGCGGACGGCGGCGCTATCACGAGTGGAGCCTTGCACACGATGTGGCGCTATGACGACTGAGGTCCGGTTCGTCCTGAGGGAACGCTTCGGGGTTGGGGAAAGCCCCGTATGGGACGCCGACCGGCAATGGCTGCTCTGGTGCGATATTCCGGCCGGGGTCATTCACGCACTGGACGTCGCCAGCGGCAAGCGGCAGCGCTGGGGGTTCGACCAGCCCGTGCCGAGCTTTGGGCTGGCGCAAGGCAACCGGCTGGTCGTGGCGCTGCGTAACGATGCGGTGTTGTTCGATCCCCAAAGTGGAGCGACCGAGCTTGTGGCCAATATCGAACACGCCAGGCCTGACATGCGGCTCAATGACGGCAAGGTGGGACCGGATGGAGCATTCTGGGTCGGCAGCATGGATGCCAGCACGGATGGCAAGCCGGCGGCGAAGCTGCATCGGATTGGGCCCGACGGCAGCGTTCGGATAGCGGCTGAGGACATCGCCATTTCCAACGGTCTGGCATGGAACAACGGGGGAACCCGGATGTACCATTCGGATTCGCGTGGTGGCATGTGGATCGACTGCTGGGACTTCGACCCGGTCACCGGCGCCGTCAGCAATCGCCGTCGGTTGCGCGAGCACGACGAGGCCAATGGACGCCCGGATGGCGGCGCCTGCGACATGGAAGGAAATTACTGGTCGGCGGGACCATCAGCCAGCCGGATCAATCGGTTTTCCGCCGAAGGTGAATTGCTCGACTGGGTGGATGTGCCCCTGGCGCGGCCTACCATGCCGTGCTTCGGCGGCAGCGACATGCGAACGATGTTCGTGACGAGCCTCGATTCCGGCAATAGTGACGGGCGCAATGGAATCGTTTGTTTCGAGGTTGATGTGCCGGGGGTGCCGGTCGGACGGTTTCAGCGGTAGGCTGCCGAACATGGCTTCGGAGCGGCGACAAATTTTCTGATTGCTGTGGCGTAGACCCCCCTCTTCCGTCTCTCCCCTCAAGGGGGAGGAAGCGAAGTGTACATAACACCGGCGCTAACATCTCCATGATCGAGACATAAGCACTCTATTGACAAAGAGCCCCATCTGCTAATACGCATAACTAAGTTATACGCATTAGCAGAGTTTTCCGTGGCCGCCAGCAAGCGCCTGACCCAGAAAGACATTGCGCGGATGGCTGGAGTGAGCCAGGCCACGGTGTCGTTAGTGCTTAATGGAGCCGCTGGCGTCGAAGGTCGAATTCCGGAGGAAACCCGGGAGCGCGTGCAGAAGGTAATTCGCCAAACCGGCTATGTCGCTGACCCAGTTGCCCGTCGCATGGCGAAGGGCCTCAACCGCATTCTTGGCGTTTTCACTTACGAGCCCGCCTTCCCCAGCGCCCAGGCCGATTTTTTCACTCCGTTTCTGCTCGGCATTGAAGAAGCCGCCCAGGAGCTCGGGTATGATCTGTTGCTGCTGACCGGCGCCGCCAAGGGCAGCAAGCGCAAGATATTCGGCAACAATACACGCCTGCGTCTGGCCGATGGTTGCGTGGTGCTCGGTCGTGAATTTGACCGGGAAGAACTTAAGCAACTCATAGCTGGTGACTACCCCTTTGTTGCCGTTGGCCGCCGCAACGATGCAGGTGGTCCCGTTCCCTATGTTGGCGGCGACTACGCTTCCGGCACAGCTGCGCTGGTAGACCGCGTACGCGCTCTGGATCACACGCGAATCGCCTATGTCGGTCCTTCCGAGGGCGCGGAATCCACCATGGACCGTTGGGCTGGCTTTTCGAGCGCCATCACGGGCCTTCAACTCGTCAAGCACATCGCTGAAGTCGATCAGGACGGCACGCAGAACCTTGATGCACTACTCGCCAGTGGTGCCACCGCCGTGTTTTTCACCGAACTGGCCGATGCCATTCGGGTCGATCAGGCCGCCCGAGAGCGCAGCATCCCCGTGCCCGAACAGCTCTCTATTGTTGTGCTAGGCAATCACATCCGCGCCGAACAGACCGGCCGCCGCTTCACCTCCTTCTCCATTCCTCGCGAAGCCATGGGCCGCGCCGCCACCGAGATGCTGGTGCGCCGGGTCGAGAGCGACGAACCCATCCAGCAGATCCTGCTGCCCTGCGAACCGGTTGAAGGGGAAACCCTCGGCCCTGCCCCTTCCCCTTTCAAGACGAGACCATGACAGCAAAAGAACTTCACGCAGATATCCTGGTAGTTGGCGGCGGCCTCGGCGGCGTTGCGGCGGCGCTTGGCGCCCTGCGCAATGGCCGCAAGGTCATCATGAGCGAGGAATTTGATTGGCTCGGCGGCCAGTTGACCAGCCAGGCCGTGCCGCCAGACGAGCACAGCTGGGTCGAGCAGTTCGGCATCACCCGCTCTTATCGCCAGCTGCGCAATGGCATCCGCCAGTTCTATCGGGACCATTATCCGCTGACCGCCGAGAGCCGCGCCTGGCCCGATCTAAACCCCGGCGCCGGGTTCGTCAGCCGCCTGTGCGCCGAGCCGCGCGTCGGCGTTGCCGTGATCAATGCCATGCTGATGCCCTATATCGGCGGTGGCAAGCTCACCCTGCTCCAGCCTTATCGTCCGGTTGCAGCCGATGTGAACGGCGACACCGTGCGCTCGATCACCCTGCGCCATCGCGACAGCGGCGCCGAGATCGTCGCCTCGGCGCCCTATATCATCGACGCAACCGAGTTGGGCGATCTGCTGCCCATGACGTCGACCGAATATGTAACCGGCTTTGAAAGCCGCCACGAAACGGGTGAGCCCAGTGCACCCGAAACAGCACAGCCCAACAATGTGCAGGCCGTGTCGGTGTGCTTTGCCATCGATCATGTCGATGGTGACCAGACCATCGACAAGCCGGAGAACTATGATTTCTGGCGTAAGTACCAGCCCAGCTTTTGGGGTGGTCCGCTGCTGGGCTTCAAGGCGCCTCATCCCCGTACTCTGGAAATAACCGAGCGCTCGTTCACCCCCAATCCAGATGATGACCCGCTGCTGGTTGACGCTGACCAGCGCCGCAATCCAGGCGACGGCAATCTTTGGACCTTTCGCCGCATCGCCGCGCGCCGCAACTTCGTGCCGGACGCCTACGGTTCGGACATCTGCCTCGTGAACTGGCCAATGATCGACTACATGGAAAGCTCGATCATCGACGTTTCCGAAGAGGAAAAGGCGCACCACCTCAAGGCGGCGGCGGACCTTTCCTATTCGGTGTTCTACTGGTTGCAGACCGAAGCGCCCCGCGTGGATGGTGGCGTTGGCTTCCCGGGCCTGCGCCTGCGCGGCGACATCACCGGTACTGACCATGGCCTGGCCATGGCGCCCTATATCCGCGAGAGCCGCCGCATCAAAGCGGTCACCACGATCGTCGAACAGGATGTGTCAATGACCATCCACGGCAACCAGTTGTCCCGGCAGTATCGCGACAGCGTTGGCGTCGGCATGTACCGCATCGACCTGCATCCATCGACGGGCGGCGACAATTATGTGGACGTTGAATCAGCGCCCTTTGAAATCCCGCTCGGCGCCCTGCTGCCGCGCCGTGTCAAGAACCTGCTGCCCGCCGGCAAAAACATCGGCACCACGCACATCACCAATGGTTGCTACCGGCTGCATCCGGTGGAGTGGAATGTCGGGGAAGTCGCCGGTCTGCTCGCCGCACACTGTCTCAACAACGGGCTCACACCACACCAGGTGCAGGAGAACGACGCCTATCTCGCCGACTTCCAGGCACGGCTTTATGGCGAGGGGATCGAGATCCGCTGGCCGGACGTGCGCGGGTACTGACAACAACAGGAGGAACGATTGTCAAAATACACAGCTCTGAAATCCAGCGTCGCGCTGGCAAGCCTGGTGCTCCCATTAGCCTGGGGCGGCACCGCCTGGGCACAGGATGCGATCAATCTGCGGATGACCATCTGGAGCGCGAATGAAGCCCATCTGGCAATGTTCAACGAGATCGCCGCAGGCTTCAAGGAAACCCATCCCAATGTATCGGTGACCTTTGAGCCGCTGCCGTTCGACAGCTACACCACCACGCTTACCACCCAGATCGCCGGCGGCAACGCGCCGGACCTAGCCTGGATCCTGGAAACCACGGCTGCCGACTTCGTCAATTCCGGGGCCCTGGCTCCACTGACCGAAGCCTTCACAGCCACCGAAGGCTATGATCTGGGCGACGTAACCGAGCAGGCGACGGCGCTCTGGACCAAGGACGGGCAACTCTATGCCTATCCGTTCTCGACCTCACCGTTCGCCATTTTCGCCAACAACGACGTGCTCAAGGCCGCTGGCGCCAAGACCCCTGCCGAGTTGATCGAAGCGGGCGAATGGAACTGGGATAATGCTTTTGCCAGCGCTGCCGCCGTCGGACAGAGCGGCAAGACAGGCCTTGTGGTTCGAGACTTCAAGTACCAGACCTGGCAGAACCTGGCTTCCATCTGGAATGGCTGGGGCGCCTCGCCGTGGTCAGAGGATGGCAAGACCTGCACCTTCACCGAACAGCCCATGGTCGATGCGATGACCGCCATCCACAAGGCCATCTTCACCGACAAGGCCATGCCTGGCCCGGGCGAGGACATCGACTTCTTTGCCGGCGAAACCGGCATGACCATCACACAGATCTCCCGCGCCTCGCTGCTGCCCAAGGAAAACCCCTTCGACTGGGATCTTGTGCCGCTGCCGGCAGGCCCTGCAGGTGAATATGCCGTGGTTGGCCAAGCCGGCGTCGGCGCTTTCGCCGCCAGCCCGACTGCTGAGACAGCAGTGGAATTTCTGGCCTATATGACGAACAGGGAAAACAGCGCGAAGCTCGCGCAGTTCTTCCCCCCGGCCCGCGCCAGCCTTCTCAACACCGAAGCCCTCGCCGCCACCAACCCGCTTCTCTCGCCCGAGCAGATAGAGAATGTGGTGATCAAGGGCATCGCCAATGGCACCGTGCTCCCCGGCCACACCAACTTCGCACAGATCCAGCAGACCGTGCGCGCCGGCCTCGATAGCCTTTGGGTTGCCGACGCCGATGTGTCCGCTGTGCTGCAGTCCGTGTGCGACAGCGTCGGACCGCTTTTGGCTCGCTAACAATTTGGGGCCAAGTCGACGCCCTCCCCTTGCGGGGAGGGATCAAGGGTGGGGGGGTGTTTAGCCCCGATTTCAGGGCTCTCTCCTACCCTGGCCTTCCCCGCAAGGGGGAGGGAGAAGGAAGCTAATCATGACCATCGCGACAGCAACATCCCCGAGAAAACGTCCGTTCTGGACGATCGAGCGCCGCGATGCGGTGGCTGGCTATGCCTTCATTGCCCCGCAACTGATCGGCACTCTTGTTTTCGTGCTGATCCCGCTCGGGCTGGTGTTCTGGTACTCGCTTCATGAATGGAACGTGCTGGCCAACAGCTTCAACTTCGTGGGCGACGCCAACTACCAGCAATTGCTGCGCGATCCCTCGCTGCCAAAGGTGTTGACTGCTTCCGCCATCTTTTCCGGTGGCCTTGTCGTGCTCAACATGAGCCTGGCGCTGCTGCTGGCCATCCTGCTCGACCAGAAACTGCGCGGCATGGTGATCTTCCGCACGCTGTTTTTCTCGCCTGTCGTGGTTTCGTTGGTCGCCTGGACGATCGTCTGGAGCTTTCTGCTGCAGAACAATGGCGGCATCAACGGCTTCCTCCAGATGTTTGGCATTACTGGACCCAACTGGCTGCGCAATCCTGAAACCGCCATGCTCTCGGTGATCGTGGTGCAGGTGTTCAAGAATGTCGGGCTCAACATGATCCTGTTCCTGGCCGCGCTCCAGGGCGTGCCCAAGGAACTCTATGAGGCCGCACGCGTCGATGGCGCTTCGCCCTTCAAGCAGTTCCGGCGCATCACCGTGCCGATGATCTCTCCCACTATCCTTTTGACTTCGATCATCACCATTGTGGGCTCGCTGCAGGTCTTTGCCCAGATCGCTGTGCTCACCCAGGGCGGCCCCGGCGTTTCCACTACCGTGCTGGTCTACTACCTCTACCAGCAGGCCTTCCAGTTCCACTTCTTCGGCTATGGCTCGACCCTGTCGATCCTGCTGTTTCTTATTGTTGCCGTGCTGACCTTCGCTCAGTGGCAGCTGCGCAAGCGGATCGTGTTCTATGAAAACTGAGCTTTCGCCGCGCGTCAGAATCGCGCTCTACGGGCTGATGTGCGTGCTGCTGATCCCCTTCGTCTTTCCCACCTGGTGGATGCTCACCTCGTCGGTCAAGCCGATCAGCGACATCTTCGCCTTCCCGCCCGATCTGTGGCCGCGCCGTTTCGATTGGACCACTTATGGCAAGGTTTTCGAGCTGCAGCCTTTTGCGCAGCAATACTGGAACTCGGCCTATATCGCCGCCTTCGTGACACTGGGCACCATGGTGTTCTCTTCCATGGCGGGCTACGCCTTTGCGCGCATCAAGTTTCCAGGCGCGAACCTGCTGTTCACCATCGTGCTGCTGGGCCTGCTTATCCCATCAGAAGTCACCATCGTGCCGCTATTCCAGATGTTTCTCAAATGGGGCATGATCAACACCCACTGGCCGCTGATCCTGGTACCGATCTTTGGCGCGCCCTCGGTGTTTGCCACCTTCGTCATGCGCCAGTTCTTTATCGCTCTGCCGGGCGAACTCGAAGAAGCCGCGCGCGTCGATGGCTTGGGCCGGTTCAAGATCTTCTGGATCATCGCCCTGCCATTGGCCAAGCCCGCACTCGGCGCGGTTGCAATCTTCACGTTTCTACACAGCTGGAACCTCTACCTTGAGCCGATCGTGTTCATCTCGGCCAAGAACATGTTCACCCTGCCCCAGGCGCTAACGCAGTTCACCGACGCCTATGGCGGGGCCATGTGGAACATTCAGATGGCGGCAGCAACCATGACGGCCCTGCCTGTGCTGGCCGTGTTCATCATCGCCCAGAAGCAGTTCGTTGAGGGCCTCGCCCATACCGGCCTTAAGGGCTAAAGGATTTTTTGATGGCGCCCGTTACCCTTCATCACGTCAAGAAAAGCTATGGCGACACCGCCATCATTCACGGCGTCGACATTGATATTGCCGATGGCGAATTCGTCGTCCTTGTCGGCCCTTCCGGCTGCGGCAAGTCCACCCTGCTACGCATGATCGCGGGCCTTGAAACCATCAGCGATGGCGAGGTGTCCATCGGCAGCCGCGTGGTGAATGATCTCGATCCCAAGGATCGCGACATTGCCATGGTGTTCCAGAACTATGCGCTTTACCCGCATATGACAGTGGAAACCAATATGGGCTTTTCGCTGGAGCATCGCGGCGCCAGCAAGGCCGAGATCGCCGAGCGCGTGCGCTGGGCCGCGGGTATATTGGGGCTGGAGCCCCTGCTCAATCGCTATCCGCGCCAGCTCTCGGGCGGTCAGCGCCAGCGCGTCGCCATGGGTCGCGCGATCGTGCGCAATCCGCAGGTGTTCCTGTTCGACGAACCGCTGTCGAACCTCGACGCCAAGCTGCGCGTCGTCATGCGCGGCGAGATCAAGAGCCTCCATCAGCGCCTTGGTGTCACCACCGTCTACGTCACTCACGACCAGATCGAAGCCATGACCATGGCTGACAAGATCGTGGTGCTGAACGCCGGCCGGGTCGAACAGATCGGCGCCCCGCTCGACCTCTATGACCGCCCCGCCAATCGGTTCGTCGCTAGCTTCATCGGTTCACCTGCCATGAACTTCATCGGCGGGAAGATCATGGCAGAGGGCTTTGCGGCCGCCGGCGTCACGCTGCCCTTGCCGGCAGGCGCCACCGGCGAGAATGCCGTCTACGGCATCCGCCCCGAGCATCTGGAACTCTCCCCCGAGGGCCTTCCAGCTACAGTGCTTCTGGTTGAGCCCATGGGATCGGAAACCCAGGTCACCATGACCTTGGGCGAGCATCAGATCATCGGCGTGTTCCGCGAGCGGGTACAGGCCAAACCAGGCTCAACCATCACCATCAAACCGAACATCGCCAATATCCACCTGTTCGACGCCAGCACTGGCCAACGGATCAACTAACTATGCCCACATATCCCGACACGCCTCTTTATCGCGCCATCACAAGCGGGCAATTCCCCATCATCGTCTCGCTGGCCCGCCATGACCTTGATCTTGCCAAGGCCGCACTTGACGGCGGCGCTGGCGCCATCAAGGTGCATCTGAACGCCTACCATCGCGCCAGCGGCACAACATTCGGCAGCTTCACCGAGGAGCGGCCATTCCTTGAAGCTCTGGCGAAGCTGGGCGCGCCGATGCTGGTCATGGCCGGCCAGGAAACCGTGCCCACCAGCGAGGAGATGGAGAGCCTCGCCGATTTGGGCTTTGAAGGCTTCAACGTGTATGTGGATCACCTGCAACCGCACCTGCTGCAATCGCGCCTACGGCCCATGCCGGCGCTCTCGTCCACCAGCACAGACGAAGACATCCTGCACCTTGCAGCCATTCCAGGGGCCATGATCGAAGCTTCGATCATGGAGTTCTCCGGCTATGGCACTGCTCTTACGGAAGATGATCTGGCCCGCTACAAGCACATAGCCGAGCTATCGAGCGCACCCGTCATTGCGCCAAGCCAGAAGAAATTCACACCAGCCGATATGCCCGCACTCCGCGCCGCCGGCATCGCCGCCCCGCTCCTCGGCGTGATCGTCACAGGTGATGAGCCGCAGGGCGCTCGGCAGGCCATTCAGGCGATAGTGGAAGCAGCACAGGCAATTCATGGGCCCGAGACGACCGCTTAACTCTGCTTGATCCTTCCCGCGAATGGCCGGGGAGGCCAGCGGCTTCCGGCGTCTGGTTCGCGAAAAGGCGTAAGTCGCACCCGGGAGTTAACGGGTACGGCGAACTGCACCCGGCCGCGGTCATGGACTTCGCTTGGTTGACCGCGGACCCTCTGGAATTACCAATTCGTTAGCGCACCATCCTCCCGATAGAAGATTGGCAGACTCGTTTGCTCAAAGGGATAGCGACTGAGTCCTTCCCAGTCGACACTCAGACCTAAGCCGGGTTCATCCGATGCGATCAGCCAACCGTCTTCCCAACGATGCGAACTGCTGATCACATCCGCGAGGCTTTCTCCGGGCCGCCGCGGAAGTTCCTGCACCAGCATGTTGGGTGTGGCCAGATTGAGATGCAAACATGCGGCTGTTGATACGGGGCCGATCGGATTGTGAACTGCCAAGTCGATCAGGTGCGTTTCACACCAGCCGGCGATCTTGCGCGATTCAGTGAAGCCCGCGGCAATGCACATGTCGATGCGGGCGTAGTCGATCAGTTCTTCTTCGATCAGCGCGCGGAACTGCCATTTGGTCCCTAGCTGTTCACCCGCTGCAATTGGTACGGCAGTTTGGTCGCGCAGCCGACGATAGGACTCGGGGTTCTCGATGCGGAGAGGATCTTCGATGAACATGGGGCGATAAGCTTCAACACCCCGGCACAGACGCACAGCGTCGGGAACACTTGTTCTGGTGTGAGCGTCGAATGCCAGCTCGATTTCGGGCCCAAGCTCACTGCGCAACAGGGCGAAGGCCTCAATTGTCCAGTCTACCGCATGCCGGGGTTCATAGAGCGTAGCGCCAAATGGGCCGCTGTCCCAGCGCAGGCAATTCCATCCCTCGGCTGCTCGCTCACGGGCTACGCCGAGCAACTCCTCAGGAGAGGCTGCCGCCATATGGCAATAGGTGTCAACCTTGTCTCGAACCTTGCCGCCGAGAAGCTGATAGACGGGGACGCCAAGCGCTTTGCCCTTGATATCCCAGAGTGCAATGTCGATGGCCGCCATGGCCGAGGTCAGCACTTGGTTGGACGGGTGGAATCCGCTGCGCCACATCAATTGCCAGAGATGTTCGGAGCGCATGGGGTCTTGGCCGACCAGCAGGGGAGCAAGGGATTCAATTACACCCGCTACGCCCAGTTCGCGCGAAGTCAGTCCGCCCTCACCAATCCCTATGATGCCCTCATCGGTCTCGACTTTGACGAACAACATGGTCCGCCATTCCTTGACCAGGTAAGGGGTGACCGCAACTATCTTCATGATGCCAAACTTTCTTGGGGTATTGCGGCCTATGGCAAACCAGTTGGTAACGGAGCCATCACGGCGGCTCAGCGGCGACGCCTGCCAGAACTTGAACTCCTGCCTGCGCACCAGATCGTCGTCGACTTTGACCCCGAGGCTAAGAGCGTCGAAGACCGGATAGCAAGGGAAATCAGCTTTGCCGAAGTTGGTTTTGTAAGCTGCTCTCCCTCACCGGGTGCACTTAGGGATGGGCTGCCCCTGCACTTGCGGATCTGACCCAACTACAGCGATATGATGGTGAGTCTTCCCGACTCAAAAACGGCTGCCGCTGTTCAACCATACAGCTAGCCATCGTCAGCGCCCTCGGATGGCGATTTTACCTTTGCGCCCTGGCTCGCCACTCGCCCGGGCTGCCTCGGCTACTTGCTCAATCGAGTACGTGGCTTCCACCGGCAGCACCAGTTTCCCGCTTTCCGCATCGCGGATCAGTTCGTTCAGCAATTCCCCAATCCGCTCAGGCCTGACCGGAGGCTTGGAACCCCAAAATCCTTTGACCGTGATCTGGCGGAACAGCAGATCCGCCGCAGAAATCACCAGGGGTTGCTCCGTCATTGCACCAAAGCTGATGAGTTCGGCACCATCGCTGGCAATCTTGAGCAAATGCTCGGGTCCGTTTCCGCCCAGTGAGTCTATTGCCCGTACAACCGCCGCTCCACCGACTAGCCCTCGTGCCTGCTCGAGCCAGTCGGGGCTGTCGGTTGCAACGACATTGTTTATCCCCAGCGCCTTGAGCCCCTCCACGGCGTCGCGTCGGCGCACCAAACCTAGAACCTTGATGCCGCGTTCGGCGCCGTATTGGGCCACCAACTTCCCAACCGCACCATTGGCAGTGTTCTGCACGATCCAGTCGCCCGGTTGGAGATTGAGGCTTTCAAGCAGCATCTTTGCACTCAGCGGCATGGACACCAGTTGGCAGGCTGTTTCGTCACCGACAGCTTCTGGAACCGGAACCAGATGGGCCGCATCGGCCAGATAGTATTCTGCCCATGTTCCCATGGCGCCACCGGCAACTCGTTGCCCAACCGCAAGATTGCTGACACCCTCCCCCAGAGCTTCAACAACACCAACTGCTTCGGTGCCCGGTACGGCCGGGAGGGTTGGCCTGTGTGCATACTGACCAGCAATGGTCATCAAGTCATGGTTGTGTACCGGCGACAGCACCATCTTGACCAGCACCTGTCCGGCACCAGGCTGTGGCGTGGTTCGATCCTCGCTGAAAAGGACTTCTGCGGGCGTTCCGATTTGCGAATAGACGGCGCTTTTCATGGCCGAGCTCCAGTGGATTGGGAAGGTAATTGATTTGATTGTGAGGCGAGGGCGTCAACTCACAGCAAGAGCTTCGATCTCTACAATGAGGTAGGCGCCGGCGCCCTGGCTATTAGCAGATGGTGGCTCGCGTACGTGCCTTGGCTGCACCAGCGTATCGCGAGATTGATCATTTGGCTCATTTTCTCTGACTTTACTTATCGGCTCCGGCCGAGCTCGAACAGAATAACAGCAACCATGGCTTGCAAGGCCCACATCGCGTTCAACGTCCTTTGGACAAGCGCTTTTAAGCGCCTGAGCCGAGGAGCCCAAGTCGGCAAGCAGATCTTCCAATGTCTTGGACCCATGGGATCCTACTTTACATATAATAGTACTTGTTCTAGCGTCTGCTCACGTCGGAAGCGAATACGCCCGGCGGGTATTGGGAGGATTACATCGTGAACATCATTGCAAAGCTTGCCATCGCGGCAAGCCTTACTACCGCTTTGTCTGCCGGCGCCCTGGCCCAGGACCTTTCCGGCAAGGTGATCGGTTTTTCTCAGATCGGTTCTGAATCCGGCTGGCGTGCTGCCGAGACTGCCGTGACCCGCCAGGAGGCCGAACAGCGCGGCGTTGATCTGAAATTCGCCGACGCACAGCAGAAGCAGGAAAACCAGATCAAGGCTATTCGCGGCTTCATCGCGCAAGGCGTGGACGCCATCCTAGTGGCACCCGTCGTCGCCACCGGCTGGGATGACGTCCTGGCAGAAGCCAAGGAAGCTGAAATCCCGGTCGTGCTGCTCGACCGCGGTGTTGATGCGCCCGAAGATCTCTATCTGACCTCCGTCGCTTCCGACCAAGTCGAGGAAGGCCGTGTCGCCGGCCAGTGGCTGGTCGACGAAGTGGGCAGCGAAGACTGCAACGTGGTGGAACTTCAGGGAACCGTTGGCTCCACCCCAGCCATCAACCGCAAGCAGGGCTTCGAAGAAGCGATTGCCAGTGCGTCCAATATCAAGATCACTCAGAGCCAGACCGGCGACTTCACCCGTGCCAAAGGCAAGGAAGTGATGGAAGCCTTCCTCAAATCTTCCGACAATGGCGCCGATATTTGTGCGGTCTATGCCCACAATGACGACATGGCAGTGGGCGCCATCCAGGCCATCAAGGATGCGGGCTTGAAGCCGGGCACCGACATCAAAGTTGTCTCGATCGATGCCGTTCCAGATATCTTCAACGCCATTGCGGCAGGCGAAGCCAATGCGACGGTGGAATTAACCCCGAACATGGCTGGTCCTGCATTCGACGCCCTGGCGGCCTACTGGGCTGATGGCACCGAACCAGAAAAGTTCATCGTCACCGAGTCCAAGCTCTACACGGCTGAAGATGATCCCCAGGGCGAATACGAGCGCCGCAAGAATCTCGGCTACTAAGTTCCGAGCCAGTTCCTACCACCTCGTCGTTCCGGCGCAGCCGGACCCGCCCTAACGATCCACGGCGGGTCTGGCTGTTGCCGGATGACATTCTGCGGCTAGGTGAAGCCGCAACAAAGCAGTTGGGGACGCGCATATGCCTGATGAACAATTCGCGCTCGAAGCGCGAGCAATCACCAAGGTGTTCGGCAACCACGTTGCGCTCGACGGGGTGAATTTCGGCCTGCGGGCTGGCGAGGTTCATGCCCTGCTCGGCGAAAATGGCGCGGGCAAATCTACCCTGATCAAGATCCTCACCGGCGTGTATCAGCCCACAGAGGGTCAGGTGTTCGCCGAGGGGATGCCGATTACGCTCGACAACCCCCAGCATGCACAGAAGTACGGTATTGGTACCGTTTATCAGGAGGTCAATCTCCTGCCCAATCGATCCGTGGCTGAAAACCTCTTCCTGGGCCACCAGCCGACCCGCTTTGGTCTTGTTGATCGCCGAAAGATGGAGCGGGAGTCACGCGCGGTGTTGAAGCGCTATGGCCTTGACCTCGACCCATCGAGCGAACTCGGCGCCCATTCCGTGGCGGTGCAGCAGATCGTCGCCATTGCCCGTGCCGTCGAGCTTTCCGGCAAAGTTCTCATTCTGGATGAACCCACCGCCAGCCTCGATCGCAACGAGGTCGAGCGGCTATTCGAGATTATCCGCGACCTCAAGGCACGCGGACTTGCTGTGGTCTTCATCACCCATTTCCTTGACCAGGTTTTTGCCGTTTCGGACCGTGTCACCATTCTGCGCAACGGCAAGCTGATCGAGACTCGCGCTCTCGAAGGAACGACCCGCACCGACGTGGTGCGGCTGATGCTGGGCAAAGACGTTGCCTTCTCTGGTGCAACCGGGGTTGAGGATGCACGTGCCGTAGGGGAGATTCTGCTGGACTTCCGCAATTATGGGAAGAAGCGCAGCATACACCCGTTCAACCTCACCATTCACAAGGGCGAGGTGGTGGGCGTTGCCGGGCTCCTGGGCTCCGGTCGCACCGAAATGGCCCGCATCATGTTCGGCGCCGATGCCGCCGATGAAGGCACCGTTGTTTTCCGCGGCAAACCGATCAAGATCAATCGGCCGACCGACGCGATTGCGCATGGTTTTGGCTTCCTGCCGGAAGATCGCAAGGTCGAGGGCATCTTCGGCGATCTCTCGGTGCGTGAGAATATCGTCATCGCCCTTCAGGGAAAGCTTGGCTGGTTCAGCGCGCTCAACCGCGACGAGCAGCTCGAGATCGCTGGACGGTTCGGCGAGTCCATGGATATCCGCGCGGCCTCCCTCGATATGCCCATCAAGCTTCTTTCCGGTGGTAACCAGCAGAAGGTCATCCTTTCACGTTGGCTCGCTACCGATCCGGCATTCCTTATTCTGGATGAGCCCACCCGCGGTATCGATGTCGGCGCTCATGCTGAAATCGTCCGCACCATCAATAGGCTGCGAGACGAAGGCCTGGCACTGGTCGTCATCTCGTCCGAACTCGATGAAGTGGTCGCCTATTCCACCCGCATCGTTGTGATGCGCGACCGTGAAATGGTTGCTGAGCTCACCGGCGAAAACATCAATCCTGGCGTGATCGTGCAGGCGATCGCCAATCACCGCGAAGGGCCTCCTGCATGATGCGGCGCGCGCTTTCCCGTCTGGCAAATCCTCAGCTCCTGGCCTTGGCCGGTGTGCTTCTGATCAACTGGATCCTGTTTCCCAATTTCTTCCGCATAACCTGGCAGGACGGCCGCCTGTTCGGATCCTTGATCGACGTGCTTAACCGCGGTGCGCCGGTGGCGATCCTCGCCATTGGTATGGCGGGCGTTATCGCCACCAAGGGTGTCGATCTTTCCGTGGGCGCCATCATGGCAGTAGCTGGGGCTGTCGCTGCCACATTGGTGGTCGCCGGCTATCCGGCGCCAGTGGCCGTGCTTGCCGCTCTTGCCGTGGGCTTGCTCTGTGGGCTGTGGAACGGCTTTCTTGTTGCCGTGCTGGATATCCAGCCCATTATCGCGACCCTGGTGTTGATGGTCGCCGGGCGTGGCATCGCACAGCTGATCACCGAAGGCTTCATCATCACCTTCAACGATCCGGTGCTGATTTTCATCGGCACTGGCTCCTTCCTCGGCCTTCCCATGGCTGCGGTTATCGCAGTGGTCCTGATGGTGCTTGTGACCCTTCTTGTTCGACGCACAGCGATAGGCCTCTTCATCGAAGCGGTCGGCGTCAATCGAGCCGCTGCCAGTCTCGCTGGCATTCGCAGCCGCATGCTGCTGTTCCTGGTCTATGGCCTTTCCGGCCTATGCGCTGCCGTCGCCGGAATCATCGTTGCTGGTGATATTCGCGGGGCCGATGCCAACAATGCTGGCCTGTGGCTCGAACTCGACGCCATTCTGGCCGTGGTCATCGGCGGCACTTCACTGCTTGGCGGCAGGTTCTCGGTACCGCTGGCTGTGGTCGGCGCGCTGATCATCCAGGCCATGAACACGGGCATTCTGGTTTCCGGCTTCCCGCCGGAGTTCAACCTCATCGTCAAGGCGGCGCTGATCCTGCTTGTCCTGATCATCCAGTCACCGCTTGCGACCCGCATCGTGCCGGTGCGGGTGGCTGCCCCGGAGGCACGGAAATGAGCCGCTCGCTTCGCCCGCTCGTTGCTACCGCTGTTATTTTCGCGATCGCCTATGCGCTCGCCGTGATGCAGTTTCCCACCATGTTCTCGACGCGAGTGCTGGGCAATTTCCTCACGGACAACGCCTTTCTCGGCATCACGGCCGTGGGCATGACTTTCGTTATCCTGTCGGGCGGCATTGACCTTTCGGTTGGCGCAGTGATCGGCTTCACTGGCGTTTTGATTGCAGTGCTGATCTCCTGGGCCGGCTGGCATCCGCTTGCCGCCTTCACCATGGCGCTCGCCATTGCTGCAGCCTTTGGGGGCACTATGGGGCTGGCGATCCACTTTCTGCAGGTGCCCGCCTTTATTGTCACATTGGCCGGCATGTTTCTGGCGCGCGGCGGCGCTTCGGTCATCACCCGCGATTCCATCCCCGTCAATCACGAGTTCTATGGCTGGATTTCCAGTCTCCTGATCCGGCTTCCCGGAGGGGGGCGCCTGAGCGTCATCGGTCTTTTAATGATTGCCGTATTCATTATCGGCGCTCTGGTGGCGCATCGCACCAAGTTCGGTTCCTACGTCTATGCGCTTGGCGGAAACGAAACCTCGGCCTCGCTGATGGGCGTACCTGTGGCGCGCACCACAGTGGGCGTCTACATGCTTTCCTCGGCTCTCGCCGCTCTGGCTGGCATCGTCTTTTCGCTCTATACCTCGGCCGGCTATCCTCTGGCGGCCGTCGGCGTAGAGCTCGATGCCATCAGTGCGGTGGTCATCGGCGGCACGCTGTTGACCGGCGGCTATGGGTTCGTCGTTGGCACCTTTATCGGCGTGATGCTGCTTGGCCTTGTCCAGACCTACATCATCTTCGATGGGTCGCTTTCGAGTTGGTGGACCAAGATCGTCATCGGCGGGCTCCTGTTCCTGTTCATTGTGTTGCAGCGGTTGATCTTTGCCGCATCGACACCGGGAGAGAAGTCGCCATAAGTGTGGAAGCACCAGTAGCGCTTGGGCGGCGCAAGGCTCAAGAAGGGCATAAATGATCGAGACCGGCAGCCTTATCCGTTCCCTTTCCGGGCGGCACGCTGCACGTAACTTCCACACCTTTGTTATCAACGAAATCGGCCGGGGCATTGTCACCGGACAATTTCCCATCGGCTCGGTGCTGGCCAGCGATGCGGTCATGATGGAGCAATATGGTGTGTCGCGTACTGTGCTGCGCGAAGCTCTCAAGACCTTGGAGTCGAAAGGTCTTGTTGAAGCCCGGCCCAAGGTGGGCACCCGTGTTTCACCGCGCAGCCGATGGAATTTTTTTGATCCACAACTGCTCGCCTGGCATTTCGACGCCCCGCCCGATCCGGCCTTCAATGAAAGCCTTTTCCGGGTACGCGAGCTGATGGAAATTCCCATGGTCAAGCTTGCGGCACAGCACCGCACGGCCGAGCAGGTCCGCCTTATGAAATACTGGGCCCACAAGATGGAAACCGCGGACGACAGCATCGAACAGTTCGGCCTGGCCTGCCTGGAAGTACATTCGGTGATTGCCGAGGCTGCTCAGGACTTACTGCTGCGCTCAGTAACCGGCGTGGTGGAGCTGACCCTGGCTTTGGCGCTGACCCGCAATTCGGAATTGACCGGCAGTCAATATCGCAGGCAATCTGCGACGCTCTTCACACGGCTTGTCTCCGCGATCGAACTGCGCATGCCGGACGATGCTGCCGGTATTCTCGCTGAATGCTGCGCTTTGGACCGCAAGCAACTGGCTTAGCTTTCAACACTCAGGCGGTTGTTGTCAGCATGGCGGCCAGGACGGACGCGATCGAAGTACGGCGAAGCCGAACCATATTCTCCTCCTTTGCCGGTCGTCGGCCCTCTAGCCGATCGACCCACGAACGCAAGGCGTTCCGGAGAACAGGGACGTGTTTTCAGCCTCGCACCCGAGCCATTGCTCAGGCGCGGCCAGTCCGGCCGCCAAGAGGTCCATTCCTCCCGCGCGCTCCCGTAGCGACCGCATGATCGTATAGTTACTTTCGATTTATTGCGGTTACTAAGGATTATGAGGGGGCAAACGCCTTGCCCATGATCCTCTACGTTAATCATCGAAGAACAAAATTGAGGGCTCGGGTCACCGCGCGATCAGCACTTCAACACCGCGTCTTTCGAATTCCGCCCGATCGGTGTCGGAGATTCCTTCATCGGTGATCAGGGTGTTGACCATCTCCACCCCCCCAAGGGCGGAGAAGGACACGCGGCCGATCTTGGTAGAATCAGCCAGAAGATAGACATGTGAGGCCGCCTTGATCATGGCACGCTTCACATAAATGTCCCCAATGGCCGGATAGGTAAGGCCCACTCCGAAAGACACGCCGGCGGTCGCCAAAAAAAGCTTTTGCGCATAGATGCCGACAAAGAACTCAACGGACTTCTCCCCACTCAGGCTCAAGGTCGGCGCCTTGAACTGACCGGCAGGCATATGCACGGTGTTGGTGGGGATAGCACCCAGGATCAGGGCAATGTTGAGTGCATTGGTGATGATGTTGAGGTTGTGCCGCGCTTTGAGGTTCTCGGCAAACTGGGTGGTTGTCGTACCTGAATCGATGATCAGCGTATCATTGTCCGACACCAGCGCCGCAGCCGCAGCGCCGATGGCGCGCTTCATTTCCATGTTCTGCACATGCTGCAGGGACATGGACTGCACCTGCTGTGGAATGGACTTAAGGTAAGCCCCACCATGCTCGCGGGTGATGAAGCCGTCACCATCCAGGCGCTCAAGGTCCTGGCGGATGGTCGCCTCCGAAACGCCAAATGCCGCCGAAAGGTCGCGCACCCGCGCACTGCCCTCTTCCTGCAGCCATTCAAGGATGCGCATGCGGCGCGGCTCCGCCAGCAATTGCGGCTGTCCGCCCGCTTGGCTTTCGACCTTCGCCCTGCCCCTTGCCCTTGGTTTTTGCACCTTTTTCACCCCCCACACCGGCCCCAGCATCATAGCGTAATATCAGGGCATTCTCGCAAGCCCTCTATGGCGACTAACAGGAAACTGCCAGCAGCAAATAGGGGGCCGGCGCCATCATTCAGAACATCAAACGCAAATAATCAAAGATTTTCCTTATTGCCTGACAGCGCATCGCCCTGTACCAATCTCCGGCAAACAAGGCTGCCGAACGCAGCCACCATGCTTCTGGGAGGCCGCCTTGCCATCGCCCGCCATACCCTTGAAAAACGATCTGGTCAGCGCAATCGCCGCACAGGCGTTGTGGATCCGCCGCCGCAGCTTCCAGATGGTCTATGAGGCACAGCAGGGCCACCCGGGTGGCGATTTCAGCGCAGCCGATATCCTTGCGACGCTGTATTTCGGCGTCATGCGCTTTGATCCAAACAATGCTCGGGATCCCAAGCGCGATCGCTTCGTGATGAGCAAGGGGCACTGCACCGGCGCCTTTTATTCGGTCCTTGCACGGGCGGGCTTTTTCCCCGAAGCGGATCTTTCCAGCTATATGGAGCCTCTCTCCAAGCTGAACGGTCACCCCAATCGCAATTATTTGCCGGGCGTTGAAACCAATACCGGACCACTCGGCCATGGCCTGCCGGTCGCCACGGGAATTGCCATTGCCGGCCAGATCGACAATGCCGATTTCCGCACCTTTGTGCTGACCGGTGACGGAGAACTGCAAGAAGGCAGCAATTGGGAAGCGGCGCTGACCGCAGCGCATCGCAAGCTGGAAAACCTTACTCTGATCGTTGATCGCAACCGCTTGCAGCAAGGCGCCGGCACCGAGGATACTGCCTCGCTTGACCCGCTTGATGACAAGTGGCGCGCCTTTGGCTGGCATGTCGAGATAGTGGATGGCCACGACCACAGGCAGCTTCTCGATACGCTTTACGCCTCTCCGAAAGGGCGAGGCAAGCCGCTCTGCGTCATTGCCAACACGTTCAAGGGCAAGGGGGTTAGCTTCATGCACGACAACGTCTCCTGGCATCATGGCGTGCCGAGCAAAGAGCAGTTTGAACAAGCCATGCGGGAACTCGTCTGATGAGCGCTGCTGCCCCTTCCAAGAGCGGTTTGTTTGACTGCCGCGACAGTTTTGCCGCTACAATCGAAGCGCTCGCCGAAAGCGATCCACGCATTGTCACCGTAGTCAGCGATAGCGTCGGTTCTTCCAAGCTCACTGGCTTTCGCAAGAAGTTCCCCGAGCGGATGGTCAATGTCGGCATTGCCGAGCAGACTCTTGTCGCTGTCGGCGCGGGTCTTGCGAACGGGGGCAAGGTACCGTTCGTATCGGCTGCCTCGTGCTTCATTACCGGCCGTGCACTCGAACAGGTCAAGGCCGACATTGCCTACAGCAATGTCAATGTGAAGCTGATCGGCCAGTCGAGCGGCGTCGCCTATGGCGAGCTCGGCCCCACCCACCACTCCATCGAAGATCTGGCCTGGCTCAGGCTCTTCAACAACATGAAGCTGATCGTGCCGGCCGACCCCTGGCAGACAGCCGAGGCCATCAAGGCCGCCGCGGCCTATGACGGTCCGGTTTTCGTCCGCGTTAGCCGCATGGCTGTGCCCGCGCTGGAGCGCCCCACCGGCGCAAGCTTTGAGATCGGCAAGAGCGAAACGCTGGTTGAAGGCAAGGACGCCACCATCATTGCCAATGGCACAATGGTTCATCGCGCCGTAGCTGCGGCCAAGACGCTCGCCGCCGAGGGCATCGCCGTCGCAGTCGTCAACATGGCGACCGTCAATCCGCTCGATGAGGCTGCAATTGCCGCAGCCGCGGACACCGGCGCCATCGTCACGGTTGAAGAGCATTCTGTTCGCGGAGGCCTCGGCGGCGCCATTGCCGAAGTGGTCTCCACAACCAATCCGGTACCGATGCGCATTCTGGGCTTCCCTGGCTTCGTGCCTACTGGTTCGGCCGAATGGCTCTTCGATCATTTCGGGCTTAACGAAGCCGGCATTATTGACGCCGTTCGCCAGACCATTGCGCGAAAGAAATGAGCAGCGAGCTGATCCTCGCCATCGACCAGGGCACGACTAACACCAAGGCCTTGCTGGTGGATGTCTCCGGCCAAGTGTTGCACCAGGCCTCGGTACCAAACGTCGTCACCTATCCCCAGCCCGGCTGGGCCGAGCAATCGGCCACGGCCCTGGTTGATGGGGTCAACAAGGTGGTTGCCGAGATCGTCATCAAAGCTGGTGACGGGAAGATTGTCGGCATCGGCATTTCCAACCAGCGCGAATCCATCCTCGTCTGGGACGCAGCCACTGGCGAACCCATCGGCCCCGTCGTTATCTGGCAGTGCCGCCGCTCTGCCCCCACTTGCGACGCGTTGCGAGCGGCGGGCCATGCCGATGCGATCGAGAACAAGACCGGCCTCGCGCTCGACCCGCTCTTTCCCGCTGCCAAGATTGCCTGGCTGCTCGACAACACACCTGGCGCGCGCGCACGCGCCGAGGCGGGCGACCTTCGCACCGGCACCGTCGACTCCTGGCTGCTCTGGAACCTGACGGGCGGGAAAGTGCACGCCACCGACCATTCGAACGCCTCGCGCACCCAGCTTTTCAGCACAGAAACTCTGGCCTGGGACGCTGATCTCTGCCGGCTCTTCAACGTGCCCCAAAGCATGCTGCCCGAGGTCCGATCCTCCGACGCACGCTTCGGCACCACGGCCCAGGGCGCGACAGCCCTTCCAGCCGGCACCCCGATACTTGCCATGATCGGGGACTCCCACGCCGCCCTGTTCGGCCATGGCGTGCGCGCACCGGGCACGGTCAAGGCCACCTATGGCACTGGCACATCCCTCATGGCGCTGACACCCAGCCGCGTCCGCTCCACCCATGGCCTTTCCAGCACCATCGCCTGGAGTCAGGGCAACAAGGTGCAACATGCACTCGAAGGCAATATCTCCGTCTCGGGGCAGACCGCCGCCTTTGCTGCCGAACTCCTTGGCCTTACCGACGCCGCCGCACTTTCAGCGCTTGCCGAAACAGTTCCGGACAGCAATGGCGTTGCCTTTGTCCCTGCTCTCGTTGGCCTCGGCGCTCCCTATTGGCGCGCCGACGCGCGCGGCACCATCACGGGCATTACGCTCGGCACCAAGCCGGCCCACCTGGCCCGTGCCGCGTTGGAAGCCATCGCCTTCCAGGTCGCCGACGTTTACGCGGCTATGGAAGCCGACATGGGCTTCGCTCTCGGTGAACTGCGCGCCGATGGCGGGGCCTCCCGCAATCGGCTTGTGATGCAGTTCGAGGCCGACATTCTTGGCCGCCCAGTTGCAGTGGCTGCGGCGCCCGAAGTCAGCGCCCTCGGCGCTGCTGCATTGGCTTTCTCGGCCCTTGGCCTGGCCATGCCAGGCGTACCCGCCGCAGATCATTTCGCGCCGCAGATGGACGGCGCGACACGCAACAAACATCGGCAGCGCTGGCAATCGGCCATGACCCAGACCTTGGCGACACAAGACCATCAGAACAGAGGAGGAACCCCATGACCACTCCACGCTTCGGCGCTGGCATTTGGCACTTTGCCACCTATCTCGATCGCTATGCAACGGACGGCTACGGCATCCCGCGCAACATCATCGAAGCGATTGACCTCGCCGGCCAGGTCAAGGACCTCAGCGTTGTCGACCTCAACTGGCCCTATTTCGGTGGCGAGTATTCCGACACGCAGATCAAGGAAGCGCTGGACCGTAACAATCTGGGTGTTATCGGCATCACGCCCGAAATCTATACCCGTGACTTCGTCAAGGGCGCCTTCACCAATCCCGACGCCGGCATCCGCCGCAAGGCACACGAACTCATCACTGCCGCCTGCGATGTCGTGCGCTTCCACAAGGCCGATTACGTCAAGCTCTGGCCGGGCCAGGACGGCTGGGACTATCCCTTCCAGGTCGACTACTCCACCCAGTGGCAGCGCTCGCTTGACGGTGTCGGCCAGCTTGCCTCGGAAAACCCCGACCTCAAATTCGTCATTGAATACAAGCCGCGCGAGCCGCGCGTGCGCATGAGCTTCGGTTCGGTCGCCCGCACCATTCTGGGTATTGAAAAGATCGGCCTGCCCAATATCGGCATCCTCCTCGATTTCGGGCACGCCATCATGGGCGGTGAATCGGCTGCAGACTCCGCCCAGCTCGCCATTGATCACGGCCGTCTCTTTGGCATGGACGTCAACGACAATTACCGCTCCTGGGACGACGATCTGGTTGCCGGAAGCCTTCATCCGATCGAGCTCTTCGAATTCTTCTATGTGCTCAAGAAGAACAACTGGAACGGCGTGTGGCAGCTCGACCAATTCCCATTCCGGGAAGACAGCGTCGCCACGGCAACCCATGCCATCGACTTCCTCAAGGCTGCCGCACGTGGTCTGGATCGCCTCGACATCTCAGCGCTCGAGGAAGCGCAAAGCCGCCATGACGCCATCGGAGCGCTTAAGATCGCGCAGAAGGCCCTGTTTGGCGCCATGGGAGAGCAGTGATGAGCAACCTCCCCCGTGAGAAGCGCGCGCGCCTAATTCTCAATACCGATGCGAAGAACGAGGCTGATGACCAGTTCACCATCGTTCATGCCCTGCTGACCCCGACCTTTGACTTCCACGGCATCATCGCGGCCCATTTCGGCGATCATCGCTCGAAAACATCGATGCAGGATAGCCGCGCGGAGATCGATCATCTCCTCGCTCTCATGGACCTCTCAAATCGCATCCCGGTCGCCGATGGCGCTCCCAAGGCGCTGCCGGACGAGAACACGCCGGTTCCCTCGCCGGGTGCCCAGCTCATCATCGACCAGGCAATGAGCGACGACGATCGCCCGCTCTATGTCGCTTTCCTCGGCCCCCTGACCGACATGGCCTCGGCGATCCTCATGGAGCCGCGTCTCAACGAACGTAATGTTATCTGCGTTTGGATCGGTGGCGGCGTCTGGCCTTCGGGCGGCCGCGAGTTCAATTTGATGAACGACATCGCCGCGGCCAATGTCGTCATGCGCTCGAAAATCCAGGTCTGGCAGATCCCCTCCACTGTTTATCGGATGATGGCGGTCAGCTATGCCGAGTTGCAGGAGCGCTGCGAAGACAAAGGGCCTATCGGCAAGTACCTTGTCGATCAGTTGATCGACTGGAATTTGCGCGTGCACCAAGGCCCCATCGAGCACCGCTCGCTTGGGGACACGCCTGCCCTCTCGGTTATTCTCAACCCAATGGGTGGCGTCTCCGAATGGCGCCCAGCGCCCGAGTTCTCGCCCCAGATGCACTACATCCACAATGGCCAGAACCGCCCGATCAAGGTCTACGACACCATCGACGTCCGGTACATTCTTGAGGACTTCTACGCCAAGCTCGCCCGCTTCCACCGCGGCGTACAGGGACTGGCTAATTTCGGCTGAGCCGAGAATGGGAACCAGCAATTGCTGGCTCCCAACAACCTAGCGGCCTTGTGCCGGATTGATCAGAAGAGCCAAACAGCGGCTCTCAGGTGTAAAAACACCTGGAAACATCCGAAAATTTTACTCTGCCCGACGAGGCCGTAGCTAGCGGACCAGCCCCGCGCCATCAAACAGAAGGGCATCGGCGGGATCAAAACCCAGGACGATGCTTTCGCCCGGGCGCAGTGCACGATCTCCGTCCAGGACGGCCATCAGCGGCGTACCACTGGGGAGCGTTATGCTCACATTGGTTTCGTTGCCCAGGCGCTCCACCAAGGCCACCTGGCCGACGACACTGCCGCTATCTGTTGGCGTCAGCGCATGCGGGCGGACGCCAACTGTTATGCTGTCTCCGAGTTTGAGCCCTTGGCTGCGCGCCCTGATGGCGGTTGCGGCAAGGTCATTGCTGGACACGCGCACAATGTCCCCCTCCACTGCGTCGACGGTCGCAGTCAGGAGATTCATCTTGGGCGAGCCGATGAAGCCGGCCACAAAAAGGTTGGCGGGCCGCTGGTAGAGTTCGATGGGCGAGCCCACCTGCTGGACTACCCCGCCATCGAGAACGACGATCTTGTCGGCCAGGGTCATGGCTTCGACCTGATCGTGCGTGACGTAGATCATGGTTGTACCAAGATCCTGGTGCAGCTTGGCTATCTCCATGCGCGTCTCCACCCGGAGGGCTGCGTCGAGATTGCTGAGCGGTTCGTCAAAAAGGAACACTTCGGGCTGCCTCACGATAGCCCGGCCGATCGCAACACGCTGGCGCTGCCCACCGGAGAGCTGGCTGGGCTTGCGGTCCAGCAGATGCTCCATCTGCAGGATGCGAGCTGCGTCGCGGATCTTTTTGTCCCGCACATCCTTGGGCGTCTTGGCGAGCTTCAACCCAAAGCCGACATTGTCGTAGACCGTCATGTGCGGGTAAAGCGCATAGCTTTGGAACACCATGGCAATGCCACGGTCCCGGGGCTCGACCTCGTTCACGACACGATCACCGATCACCAGTTCGCCGCCCGTAATGTCTTCCAGCCCTGCGATCATGCGCAGCAGTGTGGACTTGCCGCAGCCCGATGGGCCAACAAAGACCACGAACTCGCCATGATCGATATGAAGGTCGACTCCTTTAATGACCTCGACCTCGCCATAGCTCTTGCGCAGCGACTTGAGTTCCAGTCCGGCCATGTCCCTACCCCTTGACGGCGCCTGCAGTCATGCCCGCCACGATCTGCCGGTTGAAAAACAGGAAGACGATGAGCGGCGGGATGGTGATCAGCAGGATATTGGTGAAAAGCAGATTGTATGCGGTGCTGAACTGCGACTGGAAGTTGAAGAGCGTCAGCTGCACAGTCGCGTTGGCGTTGCCCGGCAAATAGTAGAGCGGGTTGGTGAAATCGTTGAAGATACCAACCGACTGCACCACGATATTGGTCACCGTCACCGGCCAGAGCATCGGCAGAATAATGCGGAAAAAGACATCAAGCGGCCGCGCGCCATCGATGACGGCGGCCTCATCCATGTCCCTGGGAATGGTGGCGATGAAGGCGCGATAAAGGATGATCGAGAAGGGCAGATTATAAGCCACTTCGATCAGGATCATGCCATGCAGCGTGCCAAAAAGCTTGAGCCCCTGCAGAACCCAGATCGTGGGCACCACGGCTGGCGGAACCATGAGGCCGGCCAGGATCAGGAACTCGATCAGCGGGTTCCAGCGCGTCTTGCGCCGGGCCAGGATGAAGCCGACCATGGCCGCCAGGATCACCAGCAGGGTCACGCTGGCTACCGTGATGATGCTGGAATTGATGAAGGCCGTGATCATCATCCAGTTGCGGGTTTTGACCACCTCGTAGATATTGCTCCAGAGGTGGAAGCCAGTGGGCCACGAGAAGTCCCGCAGTGCCGATTGCTGGCGGTCCTTGAAGGCCATCAGGATAATGAAAAGAAACGGGATCACGAATACAACGAAGGTTGCGACGAGGGCGGCGATCCCGCCAAAAAGGGAAGCGCGCTGTTTCATTCGTGTCCCTGCTTGCGGTTCAGAAACATGGTCAGCGGCACCACCAGCACGGCGATCAGCACGAAAAGCACCACATTGCCTGCGGTCGACAGGCCATAAAAGCCCGCCTGATACTGCTTGTAGATGACCGATGCGATCGTATCGGAGGCAAAGCCTGGCCCGCCCTTGGTCATGGCCCAGATCAGGTCGAACGTCCGCAGGCCACCGATAAAGGATAGGGTGATGACCGTCGCCGTGGCGGGCCGCATCAAGGGCAGCGTCACATAAAGGAAGTTCTGCCACTTGGTGGCGCCATCGATGCGCGCGGCTTCGTAATAGTCCTTCGGGATCGCCACGACGCCAGCGATATAGATGACAGTCGCAAGTCCGACGCCCTTCCATACATCAACCAGCGCGACCGAGAACAGTGCCAGCTTGGGATCAACCAGCCAGCCGGGCCCGGCAATGCCAAACAGCGCCAGCGTTTCGTTGATCATGCCCTGTGTGGGGTGCATCAGCACAGTAAACGTGATGCCGACCCCGACTGTCGAAACCAGGACCGGGAAGAAAATTACCGACCGCAGATAGCCCCGGGCGATGATCTGGCTGGTAAGCATAATGGCCAACGCCATCCCGATCACCACCTTGAGCCCCGATGTGACCACGGCGTAGATCACGGTGTTGATCAGGCCTTTGACCAGAAAGGGCTCACGGAAAAACTGGGCGAAATTGTCGAAGCCGATAAAGACGCTGTCAAACAGCGTCCAACGGGTCAGGCTGAAATAAAGCGAGGCAAAGGTCGGCGCCAGGAACAGCGCGGCGTAGATCACAGCCGCAGGCAGGTAGAACCAACCCGGATAGGGCGATCGCTTCTGTGCCCGGGCGCGTCGTCTTGGTGCGCCCGCGACATCTCCCATGCTGGAAACAGCCATTGCTTCGACCTCGAATAATGGTGGCAGCCCAGGGTGGATTATCCACCCCGGACCGCCGGTTACAACAGCTTACCAGCCTTCGAGGCCAAGCTGCTGGGCCTGCTTGCGGACGTCTTCGTCGTAGAGCGCGGCGCCTTCGGCAGCGGAGCGGATGCCGGAGCCAACTTCAACAGTGATCTGCTCCAGGGCCGGACCCTTCACGGGCGACAGGAACTCAAGTGCCGGAGCGTTCTGGCCGCCTTCCTGGAAATAGGGCAGCATATCGGCAACAGCGGGCGGCACGTCTTCAGGAAGCTCACAACCCTCGATCATGTAGGGACCGGTGGCGCCCACGGCTTCGTTGCGGATTTCGCAACCCTCGGGCGAGCCGATGAAGCCCACGAAATCCTTGGCGAGTTCCGGGTTCTGGGTGGTCTTGGCGATATAGATCGAGTCCGGCATCCAGGTGGTGAGACCGTTGCTGTCGGCGCTGTCGCCTGGCTGGGCAAAGAAGCCGACGTCCTGCAAATTGTCCGGCACGGTTTCGGCAATGGCGCCAATGCCGAAAGTCAGCATGGGATAGTGCGCGCCTTCGCCGGTGGCGACCATGCGCAGCCCATCAGGATAGGTGGCGGCACCAAAGTCAGCATTGAGATAGCCGCCTTCATAAACTTCCTGCAGCTTTTCGAAGCCCCGCAGAGCTGCGGGCGAGGTCGCAAACTTTGCTTGGTTGGCGGTAAAGCGCTCGGCGAAGTCCGGCTCGGCGGCCAACACGTTGAAGAAATCGGCCAGAACGAACAGCTGCGACGTCCAGGTTTCACCATAGGTCTGGATCACGGCAACCTTGCCGGCAGCCTTGATCTTTTCGTTGTTGGCCATGAACTCGTCCCAGCTCTTGGGGACTTCGAGGCCAAGTTCTTCATAGATGGGCTTGTTGTAGAAGATGCCGCCGCCCATGGCCGGAGCGAAGGGCGTGCCATAAACTTCCCCGCCAGCCGAAACCACCGACTTGAAGCTCTCCTGGACGCCAGCCTGCCAGGGCTCATTGGTCACCGGCAACAGGTTCTGTACCGGATTGATCGCCTGGAACAGCGAGCCCGAGTTGTAGAAGAACACATCGGCCATTGCGCCGGTCGCGAGGCGTGTCTTGACGATGTTGTCGCCCTCCCCGCCACCGGGACGCACTTCGATGTCGATAGTCACATCGGGGTTCTGCTCGGTGTAGGCCGCCACCCACGCCTCGGCCACAGCAACCGATTGCGGGCCATTGTCGATGAGGAACTGCAGATTGCCCGATTGCTGGGCCTGAACGGCATTGGCCGTCAGCAGCATGCCGAGCACACTCGCCCCCATCAGGGCAGAAATCTTGATCTTGGTCATGGTCTACCTCCCTTGTGGTCCGTCCTTCGGACCATTGTTGAAACTAACGTCCTCGCCGCCTTATGGGGTATTGGCATTGACGCGCGACTTGACGCGGACTTGCCGCTTGACCGGCGCATAGGTGAAACTGATGCTGTGCTTGCCGGGAGCAAGCGCCGCTCCGTCGGCAACGCCGGCGCCGTCCAGCTTGGCATCACGATATGCCGCCGCCAGGCGCAGGGTGCCGCGTGTGCCTTCGGGCACTTCGATCTCGTAGCGAACCTGGTCGCCCTCCACGCTCCACCCGGCGCGGATCAGACCCTTTGGGCTCTCGTGATGCGCCTGCACCGGCGACAAACCGTCGATAATGGTGGGCTCAAAAATGATGTGCTCAAAGCCGGGTGCCTCAGGGTCGGGACGGAAGCCGGCAACTCCTTCCAGTAGCCACTGGCAGACGGCGCCATAGGCATAGTGATTGTAGGAATTCATCTGCGGATTGTAGATGGTGCCATCAGCCTGGATGGCATCCCAGCGCTCCCAGATGGTGGTTGCACCCATCTTCACCTGATAAAGCCAGCCCGGAACCTCTTCCTGAAGGAAGACGTCGGCCACCAGACCCCATTCCCCAATCTTGACCAGCGCCGGCAGAAGGGCAGGCGTTCCAATGAAACCGGTGCCGATGCGTCCGTCCGTGCGGGCAATGGCGTTCCTGAAATAGCCCTTGGCCGCTTCCTGGCTATGGGCCGGGATCAGGTCATAAAGGAAAGCCAGCGCATAGGAGGTCTGGTCGTCACCAGCCACCCGGCCCGATTGCGTTATGAATTCGCGCTGGAATGCCTCGCGCACTTGGCTTGCCATGGCTTCCAGGCGCTCCGCCTCGTCATTTTTGCCAGCAAGGCGGGCGATCCGCGCCACATGGCTCGCGGCGATGAACAAATAAATGGTCGCGGCGGCTTCGTCGCTGATGGTCGGCAGTGGCTTGGCGCTGGGGCCGCTCGGCTGCAGCCAATCGCCAAAGGAAAAACCACGGGCGCCCCATTCGCGCGGTGGTTGCACCACCGGGCCATCGCTGATGGACCAGACGAAGTCTACCCAGCGCACCATGTTGGGCAGCGCTTCGGCAAGGAAATCCACATCGCCATAATGGAGATACATCTGCCACGGCACCACCCAGACTGCATCACCCCAGCCGGTCGAGCCATAAAAGCCGGGATAATGCTCCGGCTGCAGACGCGTCGGGTCAGGTACCACATGGGGCACTGCGCCGTCCTCGCGCTGATCGGCCATCAGGTCGCGCATCCACTTGCGGAAAAAGCCCTGCGCTTCGGCCAGGTACATGGCCGTACTGGCAAAAACCTGCGCGTCGCCGGTCCAGCCGAGACGTTCGTCGCGCTGCGGGCAATCGGTCGGCACGTCAATAAAATTGCCGCGTTGGGACCAGACAGTGTTGAGGAACAGTCGGTCGACAAGCTTGTTGCCGGAGGTGAACCCGGCCTTGAGCTCAGTCACCGAGCTGATCGGCACCGAAGCGATGCTGGTGAGCTGCGCCTTGCCTTCGATGGTCACGCGCGCATAGCGGAAGCCATGAAAGGTAAAGTGCGGGCGGTAGCTTTCCTCGCCCTGCCCCGACAGCGTGTATTCTACCCGCGCTTCAGCGGTGCGGTAGTTGACGTTGTAGAAATTGCCTGCCTTATCGAGCACCTCGGCATGCTCGATAATTATCTTGGCGCCGGTTTCGCCGCGCACCGTGAAGGCAACATAGCCCCCGATGTTCTGCGCAAAATCATATACCGTGCGCCCGTCGCTGTCGGTCCAGTGCTTGACCGGCTGAAGCGCTTCGAGCTCGCGCACCGGCGTCGATTCAGCGGCAACCAGCCTGGCGAAATCGAACTCCAGGGCAGCGCTGCCGCTCATGGCCTCGGCTCCCATGCGCGCGTCAAAGATCTCGCCAAAATAAATGCCGGATTTGCGTACCGGCAGCTCGCCGCTTTCCCATTTGGCGTCGGTCGCCACAAGCACCGCGCCATCAGCACTGCTTCGCAGTTCGGCAATAGCAGCGATCTGGTCGCCGTAGGTATTGACGATGGGGAACTTGCCCCACATCAGCTGCGAACGGTACCAGCCATCAGCCAGCCAGATCTCGATTGTGTTTTCCCCGGCAACCAGCAGGTCTGCGACCGAATAAGTTTGAAAGCTCAACCGCTTGTCGTAGCTGGTCCAACCGGGGGTCAGGATGTCGTTGCCGACGCGTTTGCCGTTGAGAAAGCAGACATAAAGACCGAGCGCGCTGATGCGCAGCACCTCTGCACCGCTTCGCTCGGAAATGGAAAAGCGCTTGCGCAGGAAACTGGCCGGCGTGCCGACGCCCTTGTCCGCTAAAGGGCGAACCATCTGAGCTGCCCAGCTAGCGCTATTTGAAGCCGAGCCATGCGCAAGTGCTGCGTCGTACACGCGGAAACCTCCCTATCGACACCGCTTGGCGCGGCTGTAAACTGTTCTACGTGTAGCGTTCTACATTTCTAGGCGAATTGCAATAGTTTTCCGTGCTAGATAATCCAACCGCACAGGAAAGGCCTGATATGAGCGAGATCAAAGCACCAAAACGGCCCGGCCGCGTCACGATCCGAGACGTCGCACAGGACGCCGGCGTCTCCGTCGCTGCCGTGTCCAAGGTGCTGCGCAATGCTTATGGGGTTAGCGACACGCTGCGCGACAAAGTCCGCGCTTCTATGGGCAAGCTCAACTACCGCCCCCTTGCTTCCGCCCGTGGCCTGCGCGGCCGCACCTATACCCTGGGCCTCCTCCTCCCGGACCTCCGCAACCCGTTCTTTGCCGACATCTTTGACGGCGTGAATGCGGCCCTCGCCCGCACCCAATACCAGGCCATGCAGGGTATCTCTGTCCACGCAAACGAGCTTGTGGACGCCATGATCGACCGGCAGATGGATGGCCTTATCCTGATCGGCCCCAACGAAATGGCTTCCCGCCTGTCCGAGATCGCAAATCGCGTACCCCTCGTGCTGATCGGCCACCATGAGCCTGTCGACAATCTCTTCGACACGATCAACAATGACGACCAGCTTGGCGCCCGCCTCGTCGTGCGTCACCTCCTTGCCAATGGTCACCGCCGCATCGCCATGATGAGCCTGGCGAAAGCCTCTACCGTCGTTACCCAGCGCGAGCTTGGCTATCGCCTCGAAATGATGGAACAGGGCCTAGGCGCGGCCATCAACATTGTTCGCGGCACCCAGGTGCTCCGCGACGTCCAGGTCGCCGTCCGCAAGCTTCTGGAAAGCCCCGACCGCCCCGATGCCCTCTTCTGCTGGACCGATCTTATTGCCATCGAGGCCATCAGCGTAGCAACCGAACTAGGCTTGTCCATCCCCCAAGACGTTGCCATTGTCGGCTACGACAACACCATGTATTGCGACTTCGCACAGAACCGGCTGACCAGCGTCGATCAGTCCGGCGAACTGTTGGGCCTGCAAGCCGCACGCCTCCTGATCGAGCGCATTGAAGGCCGCACCGACGCCGAGCATTTCGTCGTCACCCCCCGCATTGTTGCACGCGCCAGTTCGCGCCGCCCCTAGGCCGGCCCGTCTCGGGAAAAGCAAAAGCCGGACCCGAAGGCCCGGCCTCCGTCTTTAGGGCAAAAGCTTATTCAGCCAGCGCAAAGGTCTCGAGATTGGCGGCATTGGTCTCGTCGATCAGCACGCAGTCCATCGAGATCTTCTCGTCCATCCCGGTGGAGCCTTCCTTGAGGTATTTGTCAGCAAGCTCGACCGCCCATTGTGCCTGACGATAGGCGGGCTGCAGAACCGTGGCGTGGATCTTGCCCCCAATAATGGCGTCGCGCACATCATTGGAACCGTCAAACCCAACAACAATCACATCGTTGCGCCCTGCCGCTTCCAGCGCCGCCAGAGCACCCATGGCCATGGTGTCATTACCGGCTATCACACCCTTGATGTCCGGATTGGCCTGAAGAATCGACTCCATCTTGGTGAAGGCCTCGGTCTGGCTCCAGTTCGCCGACTGCTGCGCGACCATCACCATGTCGGGATATTGGTCGATTACGTCATGGTAGCCCGAGGAACGGATGCCGGCATTGGTGTCGGATTCCTTGCCGGTCAGCTCGACATAATTGCCCTCTTCGCCCATGGCCTCGACAAAGGCTTCAGCGCCGAGCGTGGCGCCCTGGTAGTTGTTGGAGACGATCTGCGCCACGGCAACGCCGGTGGCATTGATCTCGCGGTCGATCAGGAAGCTTGGAATGCCCGCATCCTTGGCCTTCTGCACGGCAGCCACCGAAGCGTCAGCACCGGCATTGTCGAGGATGATCGCCTTGGCGCCGGCAGCAATGGCGGAGTCGATCAGCTCGTTCTGTTTGTTGGCGTCGTCATCATGCGAATAGACCTGGGTGGTATAGCCCAGCTCTTGGGCCTTGGCCTGTGCGCCTTCCGCTTCTGCCTTGAAGAACGGATTGTCGTGGCTCGGGGTGATAATCACCATGAGCCCGCCATCCTGCGCCAGAACAGGCGCCGAGAGCGCAACGCCGGCCATCGCGCCCAACGCCAAAGCGGCGAGAGTTTTCACCTGCTTCATCTTTATCCTCCTGGGGCCCTCATGGGCCGATTGTCCCGCAGCGCTTTTTCATCTACTGCGCTTTTTTTGCGTTTACTGTTGTATGCAAACAAAATCATGGGAGTCAACGAGCCTGTCGCAAATCTCCTGCAACAAGTCCCTTCATCAGCGATTATGCGAGGCTCAACGATAGCAGTCTGCTAACCTAATCGGCGCAGATGCTGTGAGCCGGCGACGATGTGGGCTTATCCCTGGCGGCTGTTTGCAGCGAGCCGGCGCTGCAACTGGTCGAGTACCACGGCAGCGATAATCACCAGCCCCTTGATGACCATCTGCCAGAATTCCGACACCCCCATCATCACGAGGCCATCCGAGAGGACCCCGATAACAAAGGCGCCAATGATGGTGCCGCCGATCAGCCCGCGCCCACCGGAGAGCGAGCTGCCGCCGAGCACTGCTGCGGCAATGGCGTTGAGTTCAAAGGTTTCGCCGCTTGCCGGGTGGCTTGCAACGAGTTGCGAAGAAACGATCAACCCCACCACCGCCGCGCAAAAGCCCGAGATCATGTACACGGCAATCTTGACGCGATCGACGCGCACGCCGCTGAGCGCCGCAGCCCGTTCATTGCCGCCCACCGCATAGACCTTGCGTCCAAACGGCGTCCGCTGCGCCACATAGGCCGCGATCAGCGCCATGACGACGAGAATGACCACGGAAACCGGAACGCCCAGCACATTGCCCGAGCCGATGATGGGATAGCCTTGGTTGCCGAGTTCCTCCTTGCCGACGAGGTTGGAGAAAGTTGAGCCGCCCGACAACAGCAGCGCGGCGCCACGGGCAACGTAGAGCGTGCCCAAAGTGGCAATAAAAGGCGCTACTCCCAGCTTGGTCACCAGCAAGCCGTTGATGGCCCCTATTGCAGTGCCCACCAGCAGAGCAATCCCGATAACTTCGAGCACATTGGGATAAACAACGACGCCCAGCATCGGCAACTGCAGCCCATGTGCGAGAAGGCCACCTGCCACCATGCCGGTGAGGCCAACGATCGAGCCAACGGACAAGTCAATTCCACCGGTCAGGATTACATAGGTCATGCCGATGGCCAGAATGGCGTTGATCGCCACATGCTTGGAAATGATGATCGCATTAGCAACAGAAACGAAGTTCGGCGCCATAAACGCAAAGAACAGCGTTACCGCGATCAGCGCAATGAACGTGCGTAGTTTGAGCAGCAGCAGAAGCGCCGAGGCATTGCCTTGGGAGCCGGGTTTTGCGGTCGCAACAGCAGTTGACATGGTGGATCCTTAGGCGAAAGCGGGTTCGTCGAGCTTAAAGGTGGACGCGCGCACCAGCGCCTCGTCAGTGGCGTCTTCGGCGCGCAAATCTGCGGTGATCCGACCATAGGCCATGACCAGGATGCGATCGGCCACGGCATGGGTCTCCTTGAGGTCGGAGGTCGTGTAGACAATAGCGAGACCCTGGTCGGCCAGGTCGCGCATGGTGGAGAACACCTCCGCCTTGGCGCCGATGTCGATGCCGCGGCTGGGCTCGTCGAGCAGCAGCACCCGCGGCTCGGTCAGCAGCGACTTGCCAATCACCACCTTCTGCTGATTTCCACCCGAGAGCGAAGTGATCGGCGCATCGGGCCCTGCTGTCTTGATATGCAACTGCCCGATCACCTGCTGCAGGAGCGGGGCTTCATCGGCCTTGGAGATGGAAAAGAACTTGGTGAAACGGCGAAGGCTCGCAAGGCCTAGATTGCCGCCAACGGATAGGTTCTGCACCAACCCGTCGCGCTGCCGATCTTCAGGCACCAGCAGAAGCCCCGCTTTCATCCGATGGGTAACTGAGCGGCCCGCCAGCTCCGCCCCTCCGAGCTTCACCGAGCCTTTGGCGCCAGCGCGCAGGCCGTAGAGGCTTTCAAAGAGCTCCGTCCTGCCTGCGCCTAGAAGCCCGTAGATGGCGGTGATTTCGCCCGTGCGAAAAGACACCGATACATCGTCTACCGCTAGGCCGGCGCCGCGGCGGGGCAGCGTCAGATGGTTGACTTCGAGGATCGCCGGACCTGCAGGAATAGCTGGCGGACGCTTGGCCACGACCTCCCCTGCTCCCAGCATCTTCTCGATGATCCAGGGAATGCTGACTTGGTCGCGCGGCGCGGCGGCAGCCAGCCGACCATCACGCAGCACGGTGAAATAGTCGCCGATGCGGATCAGCTCCTCCAGCCGGTGCGAGATATAGATGATCGCCACGCCGGCACGTTTGAGCTCACCGATGACCTTGAACAGCACTTCCACTTCTGAAGCCGACAGCGCCGAAGTAGGCTCATCCATGATCAGGATTCGGGCGTCTTCCGCCAATGCCTTGGCGATCTCGACGATCTGCTGCTGTCCGATCATCAAATCACCGACCAGCGCATCGGGGTCGATCTCGTGTTCCAGGCGGCGCATCAGCTCGATGGTACGGGCCCGCTGAGCGGCCCGGTCTATGTGGAACCTGGCTTTGGTGAGGTCGCGACCAAGGAAGATGTTCTCGGTGACGCTGAGGTTCGGGCAGAGATTAAGCTCCTGGAAGACGATGCCGATGCCCTGCCGCGCAGCATCTCGGATGGAAGAAAAGCTCACGGGTTGACCGCCCATGGTAATCGTGCCCAGCGTTGGCCGTTCAACGCCGGCAAGGATTTTCATCAGCGTCGACTTGCCCGCACCATTCTCCCCGATCAGCACATTGACCGAGCCGGCCCGGACGTCGAAATCCACATCCTGCAAGGCAATTGTACCCGGAAAGGCCTTGGTAATGGCGCGGGCGCTGAGGACCACGTCACTCACGGCGCCACCTCGAGGTTGACTGGCGTCACGACAATGTTGTCGCCGGGTCTGCTGACAGCGATGGCGCCGGTGAAGGTTACCGTATTGCCGACCGCCACCGCCTCGGCCGTTTCCGCGACGGCTGCATAGGCCAGGGCCGTCAAAGCTTTTCCGGCGTTTGCGTATTCGATCTGATTAACGAAATCCTTGAACGACACAAAGGGCAGCGCGTCGCGCACCGCATTGCCGCGGATCACCGGCCCGATCTGCACCACCACCGGCTCGGCAAGGCCCTCCACGGCTACTTCCAGCGTACCCGCCCGCGACTCGGTGTTCTTGGCGGTTACCTCCCCCGTGCCATTGACCACGAAGCTCCAGGGCGAGCCTTCGCCTGCCCGGTATCCAAACTGCGTCCCCGCCGCTTCGAGATCAGCTATAATGGCGGGAACCACCTCGGCTACCGGCCGCGCCGTCTCGGAGAAAAAAGGAAGCGCCTGCGTCGTCCAGACACCATCCGCATAGCTCGCCGCATCAAACCCAGCAGGAGCCGCAGCCTGCTCTTCAAGAATCGGCACGATCTTGCAGCCAGCGAGCGGGAGAACCGGGATAACCAGAGCAAAGAGCGCAAAGCGCCGGTCGAACATGCCGTAAAACTCCCCACTCGCTATCGCCGACTATTCCAGTTCATTGCGATTTTTTGCGATTATCTTCTTTTTGTAGCAATGGCGGAGCCGCTGTCAACAATGTACCTCCCGCAAAGCTCGGTGCTTCACAGCCAATAATTGGCAACAAACCGCAAACAGCCGACCGTCACACAGCGGCCTTCCGCGCGAGGTGAACGAATTGAGGAGGCTGCTTTGCTGCTCGGACCAGTTCACATGAGCACTCCCGCTCTGCAACTTGCTGTACCCTCAAGCACAATCCGGCAGATCATAGCTCGATCGATAGTCCGCATCCCCCAAGAATTCTGAAGAAGATACTTAGGGCGGACGCTCGATAGCAGGCATAAAGTCGTCAAGGGCGTAATGGATCACTCGCCAAGTGCATGATCAGCGCACCATGGTTATTGGCAGCAAGACTTGTGAGCCAAGAAGAGTGACTGAACAGGTGTTAGGCGCTAAGGTGCCCGCCGATGCCGCAGATTGCCATTATTGATCAAGGAGTGGCGCCTCGACCGAAGCACGTGGATTTAACAAAGACAGATCCATGGGCCGAAGTGGAGCGCTGGACTAAGCTGCTCTCCATCAAGGAACCTGCAACCCCGGTCTCATCTTACGACATGGTTAGAAGCCTGCGAAGATAGCGGCTGTAGTCACTGGAGGAAAACTCGTTGGCCAGCTTTTCAAGCTGATCCGGTCCAATGAAGTTCATGCGAAACGCTACCTCTTCGGGGCGTGCAATTTTGAAACCCTGGCGCTTTTCCAGCGTCGCAACAAACTGTGAAGCATCAAGGAAACTGTCCGGCGTGCCAGTGTCCAGCCAGGCGTAGCCACGGCCCATTCGCTCGACCGATAATTGTCCACGCTCAAGATAGGCTCGATTAATGTCGGTGATTTCCAGCTCTCCGCGGCCAGAAGGCTTGAGAGATCGGGCAATATCGGCGGTCTCGTGATCGTAGAAGTAAAGGCCCGTGACAGCCCAATTGGAGCGCGGGTGCGCTGGCTTTTCTTCAATGCTGAGCGCCTTGGCATCTTGATCGAACTCGACCACGCCGTAACGAGCAGGATCCGTCACATGGTAGGCAAAAACGCTAGCGCCGTTCGTGCGCGCCGCGGCAGCGCGCAAGAGGAGCGGCAGATTGTGGCCATAGAAAATGTTGTCCCCCAGGATCAGTGCGCACTGGCCTCCTGCTATATGGCCCGCACCGATAATCAGCGCTTCTGCGATGCCATTGGGTTGGGGTTGCTGGGCATAGCTGATGTTCATGCCCCACCGACTGCCATCGCCCAGGAGCCGCTCGAATGCGTAGGCGTCTTGTGGCTTGGTGACGATGAGGATGTCCCTGACCCCTGCCAGCATCAGCGTGGTGAGAGGGAAGTAGATCAGCCTGGACGATTTTGGTGCCGGGCTGAGCTCGTTCAGCTATCTGCGCCGCTTCCCCGTTGACAGCATAAAGATTGACGGCGCCTTCATTGAGAACATCTGCGTCAATGACTTTGATCGCCAAGTCGTGCAGGCGATCTGCGGAATCGGCAGAAGTCTTGGCGTCAGCATCGTGGCAGAACGGATTGAAACCGAGCAACAGCTCGCCGCGCTGCAAGAGCTGGGCGTCCAGTTAGGACAAGGCTATCTCCTGCATCAGCCCGAGCCTTTGCGCCAACTGCTAAAGCGAAGCACATCCTTACTCCGGATGAAGACAGCCTAAGACGTCATTGCCGCAGTCGAGTTCCAGCAATGCTCCAGCGCCTGCATCGCCCAGCTCTCGGCGAATGGCCTGCACGTGTGGCTATCGATATCGGCCAGCGTTGGGGAGCCTCCCACCCCTACCCTACCGTTTGGAGAATAATAGTTGCGTGTTCATGGCGCATGAAGAGAAACCGACGTCCAACATTCTCCGGCACGTATTGGAGCACTGGCATATCGTAGAACACCGTTTTGCCCTTGTTACTTGTGGCATGTAGCTATCAAAACGAGTGCTGTGTGCATCGGCTTCGAAACGCCGTCTTAAGCTAAGAAGAGCGGGTGTTTCCAGCCGAGCATGCGTTCGGCTTTGCTTGAGTCAAAGAAGCTTCTGTGATCGCTGAGGTCGCCGGTGATAGGTACATTGGGTAAGTGTTCAGCGGCGAGTTGCAGGCTGGGGGTTTTGCTAAAGGTCGTGGGCGAGACGATGTAGAAGGCTTGGTGTCCTCTGAATAGCTTTTCAACGCTGAGAAGGCATGCGTCGGCGGCGGCATCCAACTGGGTCCACGCCCAAAGGAATTTATCGTACTCAGTGAAGTTGGCGTACACCGATATGGCTTGATCCATGTAGGGAGCAACATAGTGGAAGCGCATACTGGCGATTGACATCTCTTCAAAGCGCCGGGCGAACGCGTCGGCCTGCGCCTCGCAGATCCATTTGGAAAGACTATAGGGTTCTTCCGAATAATTGGGATGGCTTTCGTCGATGGGGAAATAGTCGTAGCGCGGGCGGCGGCTGAAGGCGTGCCCGATGGCATTGACGCTCGAGGCCTGGCAGATGCGCATGATGCCATTTTCAGCCGCCGCCTGCATCGCATTGTAGCTGCCCACCACGTTGTTGTTGTGCACGATGTGATCGGGATGGCGACCGGGCGAGGGAATGGCGGCCATGTGGATCAAGGCGTCGCAGCCGGCAAAGGCGTTTACCAGTGCTTCGTAGTCAGTGACCTCGGCAAGGATAAAGGGAAGCAACTGATCCTGCCCGTCGGGTGGGGCGACACGGTCGATTAAAACCAGTTCGTGCCCGCGTGCGAGTGCGCTCCTGATGATGCCCTGCCCTATGCGGCCGCTGGAGCCGGTAAGCGCGATCTTCATGGTTTAGTCCTGTGCTTCATAAACGGCCTCGTGCAAGCCGCGAATATAGCCGATGGCATAAAGGCGTCCGAAGGCGGAGTATCCGGCATTGTCGTTGCTGTCGCCCTCCACGGTTGGCACGTGATCGGGGCGCAGAACACCGTCGAAGTCGATGTCGCGGTAGGCCTTCATACAGGCGAGCATGTCGGTCTTGCCGGCATCGTGCCAGGTTTCCTCGAATTGGGTGGGCACACCGCGCACGTCACGGAAGTGTATGAAGGAAATCTTTTTGCCGAACCGGAGGATCTCGCGCGGCAGATCGTCGGTCATTAGGGTGAAATTGCCCTGGCAAAGCGTGATGGTGTTCATGGGGCTTGGAACGAGCTCGAGCAAGCGCTGATAATTTTCAATTGAGCGCATGATGCGGCCGACGCCTGCGATAGGCGAAAGCGGCGGATCGTCGGGATGCATGGAAAGCTTGACGTTTGCTTTCTCGGCAACGGGCAGGACGCGCTTGAGGAAGTACTCAAGGTTTTGCCATAGCGCCTCCTCATCGATAGGAGGATTGGGGGTAAGATCGGGACGGACATCGGCAATGTTGAAGCTGGTGACCATCGACCCGCCACGCGAAGGCGTAGCCATGTTAGTGCGTAGCCAGTTGAAATCGGTCATCCATTCGTAGCACCAGACGGGAACGCCAAGCTTGCCCATGTTTTCGATCAAAGTGCAGGTGGCATCGATTTCCTCGTCGCGGCCCTCGAGACCGCGTTTGGCGTTGTTGAGCGGCGGGCGGGCTTCAATGACCTTGAGGGTAAAGCCATTGTCCTCATAGCGCTGCTTCATTCGCTGGAGCGGGGCCAGATCAGTGAGCCTTTCGCCGCCCTGAAGATCATCGAACGGCAAGCCGCCCACGGCTAAGTCGACGCCAGCCTGCTGGGCCAACCGCCACACCGGCGACGGCGCCGGGCTGATGAATTCCGCAATTTGAAGCAATGGAACCTCGATAGAGTTAGGCCGGCAGGAGTTCCGACAAACGCTCCGCAACGATTTCGGGCTGCTTGTCGTGGAGATAGCAGGCGGCAGCCTGGTTGGGGCGGACCTGGAACAAGGGTGGACGGGTCTTGCAAATGTCCATTGCTTTCGGGCAGCGGGAGCGGAAAGGACAACCCGTGGGGGCCCCGCCGGCCTCCCGCGCCATGATGGAGTGCTCACCCCAGCGCTGGTCGAGATTGGGCCAAGGAATGGAGTCGACCAGCAGCTGGGTATAGGGGTGCTGTGGGGATTTGATGACCTGGTCGACGTCCCCGGCTTCCATCACGGCGCCGCGGTAGAGCACGATTATGGACTTGGCGATGTGGTAGGCCGTGGTCAGATCGTGGGTGATATAGACGATAGACACGCCATAGTCGCGCTGCAGATTGCGCAGGGTTTCAAGGATGTTGGCGCGCAGTGACGCGTCAACCATCGACACCGGCTCGTCGGCGATCAAGAGACGCGGCTTGAGCAGAAGCGCACGGGCGACGTTGATACGCTGGCGCTGGCCACCCGAAAGCTGGTGGGGGAAGCGGCCCAAAATGTCTTCAGGGCGCAGACCTACTGCGGTGAGTGCCTCGTCCATGCGGTCGCGTGCTTCGACGCGACTGCGGGCGAGCTTGAAGCGCTTGATGGGCACGGTCAGCAGATGATCGACGGTATAGAAGGGATTGAACACCGCAAAAGGATCCTGGAACACGGCCTGGACTTCGCGGCGATATGCCATGCGCTCCTTGCCGACAAGACCAGCTATGTTCTTGCCCTTGTAGAGGATTTGCCCCGTCGTGGAGGTGATGAAGCCCAGGAGCAGCATGGCGAGCGTAGTCTTGCCGCTGCCACTTTCACCGGCGACGGTCATGATGGTGGGCTCGTCATCCTTGAGGGTGAGCGATATATCGCGCAGGGCAATATTGGCGTGAGGGCTGATAAGGCCGCGCTGATAGACTTTGGAGACGTTGCGCAGTTCCAGAAGGTTAGGCATTGCCCCGGCCCTCGGCGGTGTAAAGATGACACGCAACGGTACGGCCGCCGGGCAGGGTGACCGATTGCGGCTTAACGGTGCGCTGCAGTTCCTCGGCATGCGGGCAGCGCGGATGGAAGGCACAGCCGCTGGGTAGGCGCAGCAGAGACGGCGCAAGGCCTGGTATCCCCTGGAACACGCCCTTGTTGTCGAGGTTGGGCAGGCTTGAGATCAGCGCCTGTGAGTAGGGATGCTTGGGATCGGTGAACATTTCGCGCACCGAGGCTTTCTCGACGAGGCGCCCAGCATACATGACGGCGACCGTGTCGACGAACTGGGCCATAAGGCCCATGTCATGGCCGATCAGTATCACCGCGGCATTGATCTGGTCCTGCACCCGATCAATGGTTTCCATGACCTGGCGCTGGGTGACCACGTCGAGGGCCGAAGTGGGCTCGTCGGCGATGATGACTTTGGGCTCAAGGAGGATGCCGATAGCGATGCAGACGCGTTGCTTCATGCCGCCGCTCAACTCGTGGGCATACATACGGAACACGCCTGCATCCAGATCGACGGACTTGAGCGCGTGCATGCAGCGGTCCTTGATCGCGGAGCCTGCTTCGCGTGGCATGTGCGAGCGCACGGCGTCGACCATCTGCGCCCCGATGCGCACGACCGGATTGAGCGAGTTCATGGCGCCTTGGGGGATATAGGCAATCTTGTCCAGGCGAGCACCGCGCATCTGCTCGTCGCTCAAGGCCATGAGGTCGGTCTCGTCAACAAAGACGCTGCCGCCTTCGATACGCCCCGGTGGCTTTATCATGCGCATCATGGCCAGGGCCATGGTGGATTTGCCGGAGCCCGATTCACCCACCATGCCAAGTTTCTCGCCGGCCCCCAATGTGAATCTCACATCGTCGAGTGCACGGGCGCGACCGAGGTCGGTGTAGTAGGTGACCTCGAGTCCTTCGACGCGCAAGACGGGCTTGGCGGCAGCCGTATCATAGGCAGCCATGGCGTTGCGCGAACCGGCCTGCGCGTTTGTTACCATCGAATTCATGTCACTACTCCGTCCGCCGTACGCGGGGATTGGCAAGTTCATCCAGACCCATATTGACCAGCGCCAGAGAGCCCAGGATCAGGATCATGGCGAAGGCCGGCTCGAGCGGCCACCACCACCAGCCATTAAAGAACGCGCCCTGCGACTGAGCGGCCCAGATGATGTTGCCAAGGAGCGGCTCGCGCAGGGGCCCAAGGCCCAGGACCGCGAGGTAAAAGGACGCAAAGACGGCGGCAAAAACCTGGCCGACAAAGGCCGCCGCAATAAAGGGCAGCAGATTTGGCAGGATTTCCTTGAAAATGATGCCAAGGTCGCTCATGCCGGAAAGCTTGGCGACCGCTACGAACTGCCGCTCCTTCATGGTGAGGACCTGGGCGCGGATCACCAGCGTCGGCCCCATCCAGGCAAGAAGCACTACGATCAGCGCCATTGTGAGAATGGTGACATCGCGTTTGTCGAGCGACCCGGCGATCACCACCTGAATCAAAAGAACGGGTATCGGGGTCAGGATCTGGCAGATGGTGCGAATGGTGGAGTCGATCCAGCCGCCGAAATAGGCTGAGGTAAACCCAAGGACGACGCCGATTAGGGTACCAATGCCGCCGGCAAGGAGGCCGATGAGGGCGGTTTGCCACATGCCTACAACCATCGCGGCCAGCAGATTTCGGCCAAAGAAGTCGGTGCCGAAGGGGTATTTGAGGCTCGGAGGCTGCTTGAGGGCGGCCGAGAGCGGATAGGCATGCTTGGGGTTGATCGTTAAAAGGCCAATGACGGTGAACAGCGCCAGCGCTAGGAGAATAAGCAGACCGAGCGCCAGCCCCTTGTTGCGGCGCAGATAGCGCCCAACCATGGTGAATTTGCTGAGCTGCTGAATGCGAGGCTCTGCGATAACAGCAATGTTTGCCACATCAGCCTCCTTACGTGTTCCGAATGCGCGGATCGAGCAGCGGATAGACGAACTCGAGCAGCGTCATCAGGGCGGCGATGGCGATGGTGATGAAAATGACGATGCCGTAGATCACCGGAAAATCGTTGGCGCGGATCGCGAGGTTGAGGGCAGTACCGATGCCCGGCAGACCGAAGAGCCCCTCCACGATCACGGCGGATGTGACAACCGTTCCCAGCGCCAGGGCAAGTCCCGTGACTTGTGGCAGCAGCGCATTGCGCAGGTAGTAATCGCGGAAGATGCGGTTGGCGGTGAGGCCTTTGTGTTCGGCGAAATTCACATAATCCTCGCCTTGAATGGTGATGCCCATGCCGCGCATGGATAGAACCCAGCCGCCAACTGAGCCCAGGATCAGCGCCAGCGCGGGCAGAATCTGGTGCTTCATCAAATCGAGGAAGAAGGTCCAGGACCAGGTTGGCACGACGCCAACGGAATAGGCGCCGCCAAGCGGCAGCCATTTGAGACGGAATCCGATAAAGAACAGCAGGAGAATGCCCATGATAACGGGCGGCACCCCGGTCAGGAGGATAAAGGGGGTGGCGATCGAACGCAGCCAGCCCGGCGCCTTTGGCCAGGCGGCTACGGCGCCCAAAAGGGTACCCACGATGAAGCTGAGGATGGTGGTCACCAGCAGGAGGCCGATTGTCCAAGGCAAGGCTTGGGCAATAACCTCGGTGGCGGTGGTTGGATATTTGCTGAGTGAATACCCGAAGTCGAGGCGCAGGATATTGCCCAAATACTGCCAGTATTGATCGAGCAGAGGGCGGTCGAGGCCAAATTGGTTGTTCATCGACGCGATGAGTTTTTCAATATCGCCAGGTGAGAAGCCGCCGGTGCGCGCCAGTTCGCCAAAGCGCTCGCGGATGGCGTTGCGCGACGATAGGCGTGGAATAAAGAAGACAATGGTGGAAGCGGCCCAAACCACCAGAACAAAAAACAACAGGCGCTTAACGACAATCTTGATGTTCACCCGAATGGTCCCTGCTGAAACGAAGGGGAAGCGCGCCGCGTGTGGCGCGCTTCTGGATGGTGAGACTTATTTGCCCGAGGGCTGCAATCCAGCGATCACCAGCATGCCTGTGTGCGCCCAGAAAGCGCCGTTCGTGCCCATGCCAACATTTGTCGCGGACGGCCAGTTGGTCCAATAGTGGTTGTTGTAGGGGATACGGTGCAACCACTGGATTACCGGCACGTCAATGGTGTCGCGCCAGTAGATGCCGAGCGCCTGAGCAGCACCCGCGATAAACTTGGGATCGCTTGAGTCAAGCGCCGAGATGCTGTCCAGGATGGCATCGTATTCGGGGTTGCTATAGCGCGAGAACCGGTTGTTACCCGCGGACGAACCGATGCCACTGGAATATTTGCCGTGGAACAGGTTCAAAGCTTCAAACGGATCGAACAGCGAAGCGCCATGGCCAAACATGTAGAGACCGGCCTTGCCGTCCACCATGTTCTGGTAGGCGTCTGTACCGAAGTTGACGTTGGCGTCGAAGCCCGCGTTGCGTAGCATTTCGGCCAGCACAGGCGCAATGTCGCCATGTATGCTTTCAAAGGCCTGGATCGTAGCATCGAGAGTTTCGCCATCTTTTTCCCAAAGGCCGTCGCCGTTCATGGTAAAGCCTGCGGCTTCCATTAGGCGGGCGCTTTCCTCGGGGTCGAACTTGCCGGGCTCGTACTTGGCTTCTTCGGCTTTAACTTCGGGCGAGTCAGCAAAGGCCTGCAGGTTTGGATAGAGGGGGAATGGATAGATCGTTGCGATCTTGGCGCCTTCGTAGAGGATCTCGTCGATCAGTTCGCGGTTGACGGCGAGGCTGATGGCCTTGCGGACGTTCGGATCGTCGAAGGGGGCAAGCTGGGTGTTCATCCAGAGCGAGTTTGGCCACCAGTCAAGGTACCCATAGGGTGGCTCATCGCCAGTCCAGGACTGCACGTCTGGGTTCTGCTGCAGAATATTGCCGATGATCTGGGCACGCATGTCAACCGAGGAGTCAAATTCATTGTTGACGATGCGCTGTGCAACGGTGTCCACCGGCTGATTGAGGATGTTGACAACGACGACCCGCTTGACGGCAGGCTCGGCGATGCGGCCGGCCTTGACTGCCCACCAATCAGGCCGAAGATCAAAGATCTTCTGGTTGGTATTCCACGCAACGATGTCATAAGGACCCGAATGCGGGATTTCGTCGCGGCCGGGTGCCTTGGTGGGGTCGTCCTGTGTCGACAGATAACCCGCCGGCACAATCGGAATGCCGGTGTCGAACTTCTCAGTCAGTACTTCAAACTTGAAACGCGGTGCCGGCGCCTTGAAGGTAACGTGGACGGTCAGATCGTCAGGGGCGCTGACGCTTTCCACCAAGTCTTCGAATTGGGTGTGGTAAGGCAAGGTCTCATACTTGATCTGTCCCTCAAACGTGTAGACGACGTCAGCCGAGGTGACCGGCTTACCGTCGGACCATTTGGCCTCCGGATTGAGCTTGATTTCAAGGTTGGTGAAGGTTTCATCGGTATATTCCATGCTGTCGGCGAGCCATGGGATAAACTCGTTCTTGTAGATGCCGAAGTACATGAGCGGCTCCCACATCAGGTTGTTGCCTTCCTGATGGGTGTAGCCCGGCAAAACCCATGGATTTGTTGTGCCGATGGACGAGCCGCCGGCAACGCCCCAGCCCAGAACTGCGGTCTGATTGCGCGGCACGTCGGCCAAGGATGCTGGCACTATTTCAGAGGCGGCAACAGGCGCAGCAGCGTCCTGTGCAAAGCTCGCGACCGGCGAAAGTGCCAGGACCAGCGAGGTTATCGCCGCAGCAATATGCGATCTAACCATGTGACAGTTATCTCCCTTTTTCTGCCCGTGGATCGAAAAGGCGTCTTTCAAGTCAGAATATGTTTGGTGACGGCCTCCTCGCCGTCTTCTTCCCCTCCTGGCAATTGTCCTGCCTTTGCTTCAGCTCTCGACCCGGCCATTAAGCTCTTCGGTCGTTCACCACGTATTTCTTGACACCTTCAAGATACCAGAATTCTGCACAGCAGTTCTCACATGCTGAAAACAGCATTTCTCGAAATGTTGTATAATCCTCCAAGCCGTTCTTCCGCCTTATTCGAAGCGGCGCAGCTTCCTATTCTTATAAAGATTGAGATTTGCGCACCTTTGAAGCCGAGTCAACTCATTCTGAATCACGAAGGCACAATCGAACTGCGACCTGTCCTGCAATTACTCTTTCTTGGATAAACTCTCTTTGCTTATGGGGCAGCGCCTGCGAATGCCGACACTGAATGGCGTATGGTAAGAGGTGCATTGGGGTTTATCGAAACGGCGGTGGCAATGCCGCGCCGGTTAATGGGGTTGGGCGCAATCGACACGTCGGACGGAAAATCAAAGGCGGCGGCGATGGGCTCGAGACCCAGGCCACGAAATTGTCCATGCCATGGCGGTCCGTCGATGCCGCGATCAGTGTGCCAGATCTGCAAGGAGGGAAGCAGCGCACGATCCCAGTCGAGGACAATGCCCGCATTCTCCCGGACGTAGTGAGCGGTTATTGGGCCGCGTATGCCGCATAGCTGTACATTGAGATTTGGTTGGAGAAGCGGAGGCCTCGAGAGGTCCACAGTGCCATGGCCTTGCGGCACGGAGGCGAGGTCACTGAACTCCTGATCTTGGCCTTGAGCAGTGTGCCTGGGGTGCGTTAGGCCAAAGGAAAACTCGGCTGAGACCACCAGATCGCCGGCTTTCTCGGGCAAGCGGAAAATCGGATGAAGCCCTAAAGCTATATCGGCGGCGCGACGGGCGTAGATGACGAGGGTAAAATCAAGGGCCGGAGCGTCGGGCCGCACGGAGATGGTACGCTCAAGATAGTGGACTGGAGTATTCCCAGTATATTCAAGTGCAAAGGTTATGGAGTGATTGCCTGCGCTGACGATGGTCCAATCGCTATCGGCCGAGGGCCCGTGAATGGGATGGGAGCGTGGATGTTGTGCCGCTCCAGACCAGAGCATGGGACCGTCAGATGGCGCGGGGTTACCTCCAAAAGGAACCCCCACGAAGTCGCCCCCCAGTTCGCGCAAATGCCCGACAATGGACCGGTCTTGGACTGACCCCATCCACGGCGCGCGGCCAAATGGGGAGAAACTCCGGCCGTCCATGAGGAACGTGCACTCGGCCAGCATTGCAGCGGTGTCGAGAACTTTAGCCAACCCATAACGCCAGGTGAGGGTGTATTCGCTCATGGTACATTTTGCCGGTTGATGACCATAGCCCTAAGGGTGCCTTCGTCGGGGGTAAGTTCGCCGTCCCATGCTGAACACTTACTGGCCCGCACATTATGGCCGGTGAGATCGCTATCAGTCTGAGCGACAAACCAAAGCGGGCGCCAAGGACGGATCGATTGAATCATACCGAAAGGCTCCAGGACCGGAATGCCTGACCACTTCTGGTCGAAACGGTCTTCGGCCAGGGAGGACCATAATTCGCATCGGTCAAGTTTAGAGTGTGAGCTTCCAAAGTAAGGAAAACCGGCGCAGCAAGATGTTTCATCTTGGTTGCCTGCACCGAGTTCCCCATCACCAGTTCGTCACTGAGCCGTCGCGGCGGCGCAGATGGGGCGCCTCCCAGAATTTGAAGCTAGCTTTGGTGAGAAGCGCTTCATCAACTTCGATGCCCAGCCCTGGACCGTCCGGCACCTGGTAAACGGCGCCATCAAGAAGAGGCATGCGCGGGAACATCTCGGCGGTTGGTGTGCCGGAATAAAGATCTGTCGCGTTGGCGCGGGTTTCGAGCCAGGCAAAATTGGGAACGGCGGCGGAGAAGTGAATCGTGGCGGCTGTGCAGATCGGCCCAAGGGGATTGTGGGGCATCATGTCGACGTAGTGTGCTTCGCTCCAGCCAGCCACTTTCGTGGCTTCGGTGAAACCGCCGACATTGCAGATGTCGAGCCGGTTGAACTGATGAATGTCGCGCTCGATGAAGGGTAAGAACTGCCATTTGCTGGCGAATTCCTCGCCGATGGCGAAAGGAACATCGGTGAGGCGGCGGAGGGCCTCATAGGCTTCGGGTGTTTCGTCGCGAATAGGTTCTTCAAGAAAGTCGAGCGTGCCGGAGGGCATCTTTTGGCAGAAGCTGGCCGTTTCGGCGACGGAAAGGCGATGGTGGTAATCAATGCCAAGCACCACTTCATCGCCCAAGCTTTCGCGAGCTTGCACGAGGAACTTTGCAGTTTGGCCTATGGACTCCCGCGGCTCGAAGATGTTCTGCTCGTCATCCCACGCGGCAGGGAAGAAGCGGATGGCGTTCCAGCCACGCGCGATTAGGGCTTGGGCCGCTTCGATGGTGGCTGGGCCGTTAATGGAGCCAGTGGAGGCGAAAGTGGGGATGTGATCACGCTGCTTGCCGCCAAGCAGTTCGTAAACTGGGACGCCGAGCGCCTTTGCCTTGATGTCATGAAGGGCGATGTCGATGGCCGATTGAGCGGAGAGGAGGACACGCCCGCCCTCGAAGTATTGGCTTCGATAGAGCTCCTGCCAAATGGCGCCAATGCGCATTGGGTTCTTACCCAGCAGGAACTCACGGAAGTGCTCGAGGGCGCCGACGACAGCCTTTTCCCGGCCAGACAGGCCACTTTCCCCCCAGCCAGAAATACCCTCGTCTGTCTCGATCTTGACGATAAGCTGGTTGCGGTGGCCGACCCAGACGGGAAAGGGCCTGATGGCGGTGATCTGCATCGGCTCTGCCTCACCAGTTGGTCAGCGTGCCGTCTTCCAGTCGGGCGACTGGAAGATAGGCGCGTTTATAGGGGTACTTGGCCGCGACGGTCTCGTCGATTTCGACACCATGACCAGCAGCTTCGCCGGGTTGCAGATAACCCCGGTTGTAGCTCCAGGCGCAGGGAAACATCTCGTGAGTAGCTTCGGTGTAGCCAGAGAATTCCTGGATACCGAAGTTGGAAATCGCAACGTCGACATGAATATTGCAGCCCATGGCAATGGGGGACACGTCCATGGGACCGTGGCAAGCCGAGCGGACGTGGTAGATCGCGGCAAAATCGAAGATCCGCTTGAGGCCCGTGACGCCGCCGGCATGGACGGAGGTGACGCGGAGGAAATCGATCAGTTGCTCGGTAATGAGCTGATGGCAATCATAGACCGTGTTGAAAACTTCCCCGAGCGCCAGGGGTTGGGTCGTGTGTTGGCGAATAATGCGGAAGCCTTCCTGCAATTCGGCGGGTATCGCATCTTCGAGCCAGAACAGGCGGAAAGGTTCGAGATCTTTGCCGAGGCGCGCCGCTTCGATTGGCGTCAGGCGGTGATGCACGTCGTGGAGGAGATGCACGTCCCAGCCGACTGCGTCGCGAACTTTCTCGAAAAGCCTAGGCACCAGCGGCAAATATTTGTGGGTGGCCCAGACCTCCTCGTGCGGCAGGGCTTCGGTGGTATCGCCTGGGGGATTGTCGGTGGACGGGCCGGTGCCATAGATCGGCGGCAGTCCAGGAATGGAGAGCTGGGCGCGAATGGCATCGAGCCCCTGCTCGCGCAAGGCGAGCACGCCTTCGACGACCTCGTTGATATCGAGCCCACCCACATGCTTGTAGACCATGACCTGGTCGCGGGAGCGGCCGCCAAGCAGCTGGTAGAGCGGCATGTTGGCGGCCTTGGCCTTGATGTCCCACAGGGCCATATCGACTCCACTGATCGCCGCCATGGTGATCGGGCCGCGCCGCCAATAGGCGCCCTTGTACAAATACTGCCAAATATCTTCGGTTCGCATGGGATCGCGGCCAATTAGGCACGGGATAATGTGATCCCCCAAGTAGGCAACGACTGCCTTTTCGCGCCCGTTGACCGTGGCGTCGCCGATGCCGGTCAGGCCCTGATCGGTGAAGATCTTCACCGTGACGAAATTGCGGCCAGGAGAGGCGACAAAGACTTTAATCGCCGTGATCTTCATCAAGCATAACTCCATGGATTTTGGCGGAGCGTGATCTCTGTTGGATCGGACTCGTATTGGAATGGGGCTAGGATCGCTCCTTGGTATTCAGCCGGGTTTCCCACATCGCCACCAGCATTTGCCAATTGCACTCTGAAACATCGCGGCCGATCCTTCTAAGTGGCCTTAAGGAACTCGGCCATGCGGACAAGACCCTGCATATAGCCAATCGCATGCGCCCGACCGCGGTGATTCCAGTCGCTGTCGCCATCCATTTTGGGAACGTGATCGTCGAGCAGGAAGCCATCAAAACGGTGTTTGCCAAGCAGGACGATAACCTCGGCGGGATCGAAATTGCCGTCGCCAATGAAGCACTCGGTGAAGTTCGGAACGGTTCCCTGTACGTCGCGGAAATGAATGTAGGAGATCGCGCCTTTTGGTGCGAAGTATTCAATCATCTCCGAGACGTTTGCCTTCCCTCCTGCCATTTCCGAACAGCAGCCTAGGCACAGGTCCAAGGACCAACTCGTCGACTGCCCAGCAAGCTCGAAAGCATGCTTGAAGCCCCAAGGTCGATAAAAGAGACGAGCCACACCGCCAAGCATGGGCACTGGAGGATCGTCCGGGTGCAATGCGAGCTTCAGGCCTTCCTCTTCTGCAACTGGCAGCACGGCTCGGATGAAGTACTCGTAATTGGCCCACATCTGCTCTTCGGTGATCACCGGACCGTCCTTGCCGAACAGCGGCATGGATGACGCGCGACCAAGCGTCGTCGGCATGTAGGAGCGCAGCAGGTCAAGATTTTCACTGCTGGCTTCGACAGCGGCCATGTTGAACTGCCGCGCCAAGGCCCCTCCACGCGTCTTAGCTTGGCGGTTCGTGGTCCAAACTGAATTGGGCATGAAATGGTAGCCGAGCACAGGAATACCGGCGCGGGCGACTGCCCGTATAGTCGCCTGATAGTTTTCGATCTGCTCGTCCCGCCCCTCAAAACCCATCATGACCTTGTGATAGAAATGGGTGGGAACGTTCTCGATGGCCTCGAACTTGAGTCCCGCAGCTTCAACCTGTTCAACGAGGGCCCGAACGTCCTGTTCTTGCCAACGGGCGTCCCCGGGCAGGGTAGGGTTGTTCATCTGCAGACCAGTGGCACCGATCTGCTTGGCAAAGCGCAAACGCTCATCACTGAGTTCGTGAAATTGACCAACGGCAATGCGGATTGCCATGTCCCTCTTCCCCTCGCCGCCCTTTAGATATATTTATTGCGGCTAGAAAACGATAATATCTCTTTTGATGAGCGTCAATGTTGTTCCCGGAACGTGTAGCATCTCAAAGTGGCGTACCGGAGGGCATCGACAACGCTGGCTATCTGGCGTTCGTTGATGCGTTGCTCGATGGCCGGCTTAAGTTGGGTCAAACACTGCGCCAAGAAGAGCTATGCTCGACACTTGGCATCTCGCTATCTCCGATGCGCGAAGCCACAACATTGCTCCATGCCGAAGGCCTGATCACGGTTCGCAAGAAGGTAGGCATCACGATCTTCTACCCAGACGTAAAATTCATCGGTAACACGTTTCAGTTCCGAGGGATCATCGAGCGGGAAGGTTTGATCAAATTCGCTGCGATGGTGGATGGCGAGTGGATACGGCGAGCACGAGAATCCCACGCGCGCATCATGGCCGTCGTTGCAGGTGCGAGGGATCCTGCAGACTACCGAGAACCCATGCGTGTGCTGGAGCGAGACTTTCATGGCAGCTTCATTGCTGCATTCGACAACCAGCAGATCACCTTGAGCTACGCAAAACTGATGCAGAAGATGTTCCTGATCAGGCTGATCAACATGGAAGCTGTCAGTCCAACCAACTCCATTCAATCCATGCAGGAACACCTTGCTATTATCGATGCGCTTGAACAGCGGGACGTGGCGCTAGCGGCAGAAGCCCTCGACCGGCATCTCAGAGGTGTGCTGCACCGGGTTCTGACTACTTAGGGATACGATCACATCGTGCGGAATCACATAGCACCCTCTGTTCAAGAGCCTTGATGATCCTCGGTTCGGTCTCGATCAGCCCAGAGCAACCCTTTTCGCGTCCGATATCTTGCTCATTATTATAGCGCGCGCAGCCACTGGATCCGGGGGCAGAACCGCACTTCTGAGCGCGCGCGAGTACGCGTGCTCAGGGCTGCCAAGCACCCTCTGTGCGTCTCCTCCCTCAACAACTTCTCCCTTGTGCATGATGATGACGCGATCAGAGATATAGAAGGCTGTTGAAAGGTCATGGGTGATGTAGATGATCGAAACGCCCAAATTGTCCCGAAGATCGCGAAACAAATTAACGATGGACATCCTCAACGAAGCATCGACCATTGATACTGGCTCGTCTGCCACGATGAGCCTGGGTTCCGGGATGAGGGCACGTGCAACGGCGATACGTTGGAGCTGCCCCCCCGATAATTCATGTGAATAACGGCCCCGCACCTCCGCCAGCGACAATCCGACATGATGCAACGATTTGTCGACCGCCGCTTGGATCGATGCTCCCTCCCGCAAGCCCAGAAAGCGCTTGGCAGTTGAGTAGAGATAATAGTCCAAGGTCGTGAGAGGATTGAATGCCTCAAAAGGGTTCTGGAAGATGGGCTGCGCTTTGGCCATGAATTTGAGCCGATCAGTCCGGCTGCGAATGGCTTTGATGTCCTGCCCCATGAAGCGCAGCGCGCCGCTGGTCGGAGTTTCATTGCCCAAGATCATCCGCGCGGTGGTGGTCTTACCCGAGCCCGACTCGCCCACTATGGTGAAGATTTCGGGCTTCTCGCTTTGGAGGGTGAAGCTGACGTCCTTGACCGCATGTAGGGTCGAGCGGTCAAAGAACCCACCAATGGAATAGTCTTTGTTGACGTGATCGAGTTCCAACAGCGGGCTCATGCTGCTTCCACCTCGCCGGCGCGCCAGCACGCCACTCTGCTGGTGCCACGCGCCTCCAGTGGCGGGCTATGCGATACGCACTTCTCGATCGCCAATGGGCAGCGCGGATGAAAGCGGCAGCCACTTGGTGGATCTGACAGGTTCGGCGGCTTACCAGGCAGGGCTTTGCGCTTGCGTACGTCACCAATGCGTGGAAGGCTCGCGATCAGGTGCGCGGTATAGGGGTGTTGCGGGCGTTCGAATACCTCGATTGTTGACCCTTCCTCCACCAGACGACCAGCATAAACAATGCCGATCCGGTCAGCGATGGCGGCATGAACAGTCATGTCATGGGTGACGAAAATAATGGAGGAGCCAAGCCGCTGCTGCACATCCTTGATCAAGGCGAGCACGTCCTGCTGCACCAGTACGTCTAGCGCCGTTGTGGGTTCATCAGCGATGATGAACTCAGGCTCGCATACAGTTGCCAAGGCAATGGTCAGGCGTTGACGCATGCCGCCGGATAATTGGTGCGGATAGGACTCCAAAACGCGCGGGTCGAGCCCAATACGGCCTAGATGTTTCTCAAGGCGCTCCCGGAACTGTATCTCCGACAGGCCCATATGCTTGAATGCAAAGTCATGAAAGGAATGCTTGACCTTGCGCACAGGGTTCAAGACATTCATTGAGCCTTGCATGATATAGCTGATGTGGCGCCAACGCGCCTTCTTCATTGCGCCGCGATCTGCATAGACATCCAAGGTCTTGCCACCAAAATCGAACTGCACCGATCCCTCGACCACGCGCAGTGGCGGCGTGATTGCGCCGGCAATGGTCTTGATCAGGGACGATTTGCCGGACGAGGATTCACCTGCAATGCCGTAGATCTCGTTGCGGTTGATCGTCAGGGTGATCTCGTCAACGGCGCGAACTTCGCGCTGCACGCCGAAATAGTTCATCTGGTAATAGGCTTTGAGACCCTTCACCTCCAGAACAGGGCGGGTCTTGGCGTCGACGGGTTTCACGGGGGTATCGAGCATGATCAGGCTCCCATCCGGCTCAGCCGGCTGCGCGGATCGATATATTCGTTGACCGAGATCGCGAGCAGGAAGAGCCCGAGAAACAAGAGGACTATCGCGATGATGGGAAAGGCTATCCACCACCAGACGCCCGCAATGATGGCTTGGTGCTGGTTGGCCCAGTAGATCATGCCGCCTACTGTGGGGCGGTTGATGTCGGAGAACCCAAGCACAGAAAGCGTCACCTCGAGTCCAATGGCCCAGATGAGGTTGTTCATGGCGGTAAAGAAAATAACCGGCATGACATAGGGCAGGTGCTGTCGCACCAGAATTTGGGGCACGCTCATGCCGGCAAAGACGGCATGGCGGGTAAACTCCCGATTGCGCAAGCTGAGGGTCACCGACCGGATCAGTCGCGCATCATAGTTCCAGCCCAGAAGCGCAGCCGTCAGCGCTAAAATAGGCCAGCTCATGCTGTCGCGCATGACAAAGTAAACCAACAGCAAAATGGGAATATTGGGCAGCGCGATCAGGGTGTCATTGATCGTCATCAGGAACGCATCCCAGCGGCCACCGAGATAGCCCGACAACATGCCCACAGCCAGAGCAATCAGCCGGCTGATAATGGTTACGGATAGCCCAAAGGTCATAGTGTTCCAGATGGCCGAACTCATCTGCCAAAGCACATCCTGCCCACGCGATGTTGTTCCCAGCCAGTATTCGCTCGAGGGCGGCATGTCGGGGGGCAAGAGATATATTGCGTCATCCGGAAGCGGTGCCCAGAAGTGCGCCAGGGCAAACAGGAAGACAGCGAGGGTCAGTACGAAGCCAATGGCAAATTCACGATTGTAGCGGAGCAGGTCGACGAGGATCTTGAACATGGTCAGCCAAGCCTCACGCGCGGATCGATCAGCGGGTAAATCAGATCAATAATAAGGACGGCTACGGCCACGGCCACGATCGACATGGTTGTCACACCAAGCACTAGCGAATAGTCGCCGCGATAAATTCCCTGGATCAGCAATCGGCCAACGCCTGGGTAGTTGAACAGGAATTCGGTGATAACCGCCCCGCCGAACACATTGCCCAAGCTGAGCGCCAGTCCCGTGACCTGAGGCAATAGAGCATTGCGCGCCACATATTGAGAGAAGATCTTGCCGGAGGAGACGCCTCCCAGCTCGGCATAAACGACATGGTCATCGGTCACGATGTTGGACACGAGCGAGCGCATGGAGATGAACCAGCTTCCGACGCCGACCAGCACCAGGGTCAAGGCGGGCAAGGTTCCGTGCAAAACAAGCGAACGGAAATAATCGGGGGTGAAACCTGGCTGCAAATTCATCTGAGAGCCGCCTGAGATCGGAAGTATCGGCCAGATAAATCCAAAGATCATCAAGAGAACCAGCCCAATAATGTAGGCCGGCACCGGATGAAGTGCCATCACTGCAGCGCCGGACAGGCGTAGAACTAGGTTGGATCTGAAGTAGCCCGCCAGCGCGCCGAGCAGATTGCCCAGCGTCCAAGAAATAAGGAGCGCCAAGGTGAGCATGCCTATGGTCCAAGGAAGCGCAGCCGCGATCAGGGACATTACCGGGGTCGGAAAAGCCGACAGCGATGGCCCAAAGTCGCCGCGCAACACCCGGCCCCAGAAGCCGACATATTGTTCGATGAAGCTGCCCTGCAGCCCGTAAAGCTCGGCCAATGCTTCGCGCATCAACGCGACCGCTCGCGGATCAGTGGCGCCGAAGTTCGTCATCAGGGCCACCGATTGTTCCACTGGATCGACCGGGGACAAATTGGTGATCAGGAACGCCAGCGAAACACCCAGAAAGATCACGAGGAAAAACTGGAAGAGGCGCCGGACTAGGTATTTGGCAAAGCCGTCCATCTGCGATCCGTTCGTAATGGTCGATGGACGGATGGGACCCATGGAGCCCCATCCGCGAGTTCAGGCTATTGCGGAGCCGGAGCGTTGGTGTTGGCCTTGAGGTTGACGATCATGTAGCGCAGATTCGACCAGAATGGGCCGGAAGCAGCGTAGGGATTGGCGGCGCTGGGATAGCCAGTCCAGTAGGTGGTGTCGAAGGGCGCGAACTTGTTGTAGGCCATTAGCGGGATAAAGGGCATCTCCTCTACAGCGAGCTTAAGATAGTCCATGCCCAGTTGGACCACCTGCGGATCATCGAAGCCCACGGTCCGGTTGGCTTCGATAATTGCATCGAGCCGCTCATCCTGCCAGCGCTGCAAGTTGCGCGGCGGCTGCACCTTTCCAGGCTCCACGATGAAGTCTGAATGGTAGCTCTCAAGGAAGAAGCTGAGATCGGGGTGTCCGCCCCAGGTTTCGACGGTCCAATACACAGCGGCCTGGAAATCACCGCCACCCAGGCGCTGTCCGTTGGTGGGACCAGCGACGTCAACAGTGGACTGAATGCCTTCCATGGACCATTGCTGTGCGATGATGGTACCGGCGCGCGCCAGGGTCGGGATGGCGTCGCCTTCCACCATCAACTTGATGGTAAAGGGTGTGCCATCGGGCTTCATCCATTGATTGCCGTTTTTGGTGAAGCCAGCCTTTTGCAGCAGTTCAGCAGCGGCCGCCTTGTCCTGCTTCCACCAGCCGTAGCCGAACATAGCCTTGAGTTGGGCCGGGTCAGACGGAATATCATCGCCCCATTGTGGTTTGACGAGTGCCGCTATCTGCTCGGCCGTGTTCGGGTCATAGGGCTTGATGGTCCGGGCGCCGGTATTAAGCTCGAAGTTCGTGAGCCAATCCTGCATGGGTTCATAGTAGTCTGTGACTGCCGTACCGGTCGGCGGAGTCGACAAGGCTGCCAGGTTTGCAGCTCCACGATAAGACCCCATGGCCACCGCCCGGATGTCGATCAGCAAGGCAAGAGCCCAGCGAACATCCTTGTTGTTGAATGGCTCCACCTGATGGTTGAACAGCACCGAAGGAAGCGTTGGATCGGGGTGAGCGAACGGGAAACCAGGAAACCAGGTGGCAGTGGTATCAGGCGCCTGCTTGGCAATCGTGAACATGCCTTCAGGCGCAATGTCATTGATGACGTCCAGATTGTGGTTCATCTGCTCGATGACGCGGGCGTCGGGGTTCCCGGCATTGCGATAAACTACGTATTTGACCTCAGGCGCAGCATCGAGCTCCATGCCTATGGAAGTGCGCTGCCAGTCATCTCTGAGTTTCCAGATCACCCAATTGCCTGCGGAGTCATAGCTATGCAACACATAGGCAGAGAGTGAGACGGGCGGATTGGCGTTGAAGGTGAGCGGATCTTCAACAGCTTCGAAAACATGCTTGGGCATGATCCAGGCAGCATTCCAACGCACGGTGAATAGCGTGTGGAAGCGAGAGTTCGGAGCCTTCAGGTTGAAGACCACCGTATTTCGGTCCGGGACATCTACGCTGGCGACGTTGATGGTGAAGGGAGCACTCCAGTTCATCCCGGGGTGAGCGATCTGCGTGTCGACGGTGAACTTCACGTCATCGGCGGTGAACTCCACCCCATCGCTCCAGAAGATACCCTCCTTGAGCTTGACGGTCATCTGGGTGAAGTCGTCATTGTATACGGGACGGTCGGCGGCAAGTGCGTTGGTCCAAGCAGCATCTCCGGTACCTTCCGGATTGATGAACCAGAACGTGTCTGCCGTGAGTTGCTGCAAGCCGTTATTGCTTGCGCCACCACCGGGCGCCCATAGATTGAACCATTCGGCGTTCTGGGCCGCCGGCCCTTGAACAATAAGCGCCTCGTTGCGGGGAATGCCCGCGATAAAGTCCTGGGCAGCAACCGGCATCACCGACGCGGCGATAACCAGTGCAGCTGCGGCCAGCTTCTTGAGCAGCATGGTCTTTCCTCCTTGAGCCCGCATCGCGCGGGCAGCGACCGATCCGCCTAGATGACGTCGACCGTCGCTTCCCTTGTCAGGCTCGATGTCGAAACCTCCCGCGACACGGCCTTTCACCTTTATCGACAAAAAATAGGATGAGAGCAATAGGATTATCGATAAAGATCGGCATTGTTCGGGCAGATTGCGGCTTAATCGGTATGAATTCTCTGGACGCTGATAGATATTATTGACAAAAAAGCAGGTCACGTTAGGCTCGGCACATAGATCCCACCATGAGCGTGGGTCCTTTTCACAGCGGAATTGGGTGGAGAAGAACCAGATGACAGCGACTTATGACGTCCGCATAGACATCAATGCAGACGTGGGCCGCGGCGCTTACAAGCCTTTGTGGAGCTGGTTCGGCTACGACGAACCAAACTACACCTATACGGAGAATGGCAAAAAGTTGCTGCGGGAGCTCACTGAGCTCAGCCCGCAACCACCCCACATCCGCACCCACAATCTGCTGACATCAGGGGACGGTAAGTACGCTCTCAAGTGGGGCTCGACCAATGCTTACACCGAAGATGCCAACGGCAATCCCGTGTATGACTGGACGATCATGGACCAGATCTTCGACGCCTATGTCGAGGCTGGCAACGTTCCGCTGATTCAAGTCGGCTTTACGCCCGAGGCGCTTTCGGACGATCCAGGTCCCTATCGACATAACTGGTCGCTGGAGGATCGCTATGTCACCATAATGACCGGCTGGGCGGCGCCACCCAACGATCTCAAAAAGTGGAGCGATCTCGTTTACGCCTGGGCGCGGCACCTCGCCGACCGCTATGGCGAAGATCAGGTCAGGAGCTGGCCTTGGGAAGTATGGAACGAGCCGGACGGCCATTACTGGACCGGCACTGTGCGCCAGTTCTGCGACATGTATGCAGCCACCGCTAAGGCTATCAAATCTGCCCTGCCCGATGCCCGCGTCGGCGGGCCACACACCTGCGGCGCCTTCAACAACCCCAAGGCGCAGGCCTTTTTGCGCGAGTTCCTCCAATACGTAGTCGACAACCAGACCCCGATCGACTTCATCGCCTTTCATGCCAAGGGCAATCCGGTGATCTGGAAGGACCATGTGCGCATGGGCCTGCATAAGCAGTTGCGCGACATCGAAAGTAATCTGGCGATCGTCAACGAATTCCCATCCTTGCGACACCTGCCAACGGTGATCGGGGAATCCGATCCTGAGGGTTGCGCTGCCTGCTCGGCCCGGGTGCACCCCCAGAACGGCTACCGCAATGGCCCGCTTTACGGCGCCTATGTAGTGGAGAGCATGATCCGGACCTACGAGTTATCCAGGCGCGCCGGCATCGAAATCGAAGGCGCGGTCACCTGGGCGTTCCTTTTCGAAGAGCAGCCCTGGTTCGATGGCTTTCGGGATCTGGCAACTAATGGCGTCGACAAACCTGTACTCAACGCCTTCCGCATGCTGGGAAAACTTAAGGGCGAGTGGGTCGAGAGCAAGAGCGATCATGCCGTCGATATTACCTCCATCATGGAGCACGGCATCCGCGACAAGCCCGATGTGAATGCCGTTGCAACCCGCGACGAAACGGGCGTCAGCATTCTTGTTTGGAACTATCATGACGATAATGTGGAAGACGGCGCCGCCAACGTCACCATCAACCTTGCCGGCCTTCAATCAGGCAACCACGCCATGACGCACTACCGCATGGACAAGGATCACTCCAATTCATATGGCGTGTGGCAGTCCATGGGCTCACCGCAGGATGTTTCGGGTGAAGACTTCAAAAAGCTAGAAGCTGCGGGCCAGCTCGCTACGCTGGAAACCGGCACGCTGGAGGCCGCCGACGGCAAGGTCGCCCTCAAAACGACCCTGCCCCGCCAGGGCGTCTCGCTCATCCGCATCGATTATTGATGCGCTGGTCGGCCGCACCCTGCTCGCTTGGGTGCGGTCAACTCCCCACCAGCCCGATATACCTGTGCTTGGAGGGCTGGAGATGATCAACGCACAGCTGCGCCAGGAGCCAGTTGTCGCGCCCTGAGAGCATATCGATCATGAGCTTGTGCTGGCTGTGCGAGATATCGAGCGACGCGCGGTCAGCCATGGAATTGGCGCGTACGGGCAGGCTGTAGCGCATGTAGAGCTCGATGGTCTGCACCAGGTATTTGTTGCCGCAGGCACCGAACAGGGTCAGGTGAAAGCGGTCATTGGTTTCGTGCACGCCGCGCAGATAGCCGCTTTCGATATGCTTGCCATGCTCCTCATGGATAGAGAGGAGGTTATCGATCAATGATTGCGGCGCAGGAAGGGGTATCATCAAGGCCGCCTGACGCTGCACCAGCTCGCGCACCTCATAGATCTGCTGCACTTCGTCCGGCGTGAGCGAGCGCACCATAGCGCCCTTGTTGCGCTCCCGAACGACCACGCCCATTTGCTCGAGCTGCACCAGGGCTTGCCGCACGAAATGGCGGGTCACCGGAAAGCGCGCCAGCAGGGAATCCTCGGTCAGGCGCGCACCGGGGGCGAGCCGCCCGAAGATGATGTCTTCTTCCAGCGCCCGCACGATCCTGACGTCGTCCTGCTCCGTGTCTTGGATGTGCTCGTTCATGGCTTGAGTCTCGATCTCGATTGGGCCTGCAGTATCAGGCTATCTCGGCCGGTTGAAACCCACTGATCCGGTAGGCCGCTTCCACCAGCCTTAGGGTTTGCAGATTATCAGGCGCCGAGGTTTCAAACGACCCTCCAATAGTAAGCTGGCGTGCGAAATGGGCGACGGCGCCATCATAGGCCTGCTGATAGCTTTCGGCGGGATCAAACGCCATCTCCCTTGGCTCTGGGCCGGCAAACCGCAGCGTGGCCCCATCAAGATGGATCTCGCCACGCGATCCCTGGATCCACAACTGGTCGGTTGGAGCCGGCGGCGCTCCTTGAACGGCGAGATTGCCCGATACCGTGAGCGGCACCCCGTCAGCCCGGCGCGACAATTCCAGCGCGGCACTATCTTCGCCAACGATCTCATTATTGCTCCGCGCTAAGCGGGCAGCACGGAGGTCGAACTCGCCAAGGAGGAAACGCAATGTATCGAGGTGATGGATCAGCACCTCCATGACGAGCAGGCGTTGCTCCCGCCTGAAGAATGGCTGCCGCACGAGAGCGGGACGCATTCCATCAGCGCCGGCGATCATTCCGCTGGAATGGAACTGGAGGCGTATGGCGCCTACTTCGCCCAGCACACCTTCATCGAGCCATCGTTTCAGCTCTCGATAATAGGGCCGGAAACGCCAGTTCTCGTGCACCATGAGGGGCACGCGACCCTCGACCTCCCGTACCAGCGCCTCGGCCTCCGCCAAATTCACCCCAAGCGGTTTCTGGCACAGGATCGGCAGGCCGCGGGCTGCACCTATTCGAACATGCTCGGCATGCAAATGGCGAGGCGAAGCGATGTCGAGCACATCCAGCTCGGCGCGCTCAAGCATCTCCTGGAGCGTGGCGTAGCGCTGTGGAATGGCAAACTCATTTGCACGTCGCGCCAGCGCCCCGCGGTCAGGATCGCAGATCGCAACCAGTTGGGCGTCGGGCAGGCGCAGCCATGCCGGCAGATGATATTGGGTGACCCAGCCTGCCCCTACAATCCCAACGCGCATATCACCAGCCCTCTTTGTCAATAATTATCCTGTTCGCCGTACCGCATATAGACTTGCCGATACAGCCATCCGTTGGCGACCGCTCGCCTATTCTGCGACATACCGCATTGCAGCCGCAAGCATATTATTGACAATGCAGGCCGACGCTGTAGGAATAGCGGGTGTCGCGATGTTCGGCGGCGGGGAGGATTTTCGTGACGCGCGGGCTTCGCAGACGTTTGACGAGCTATGGCGACCAGGAATTTTCCCTGTTCCTGCGTAAGGCCTTCATCAAGGCCATGGGCTATTCCGACGACGCCCTTGACCGCCCCATCGTAGGCATCACCAATACCTATTCCGACTATAATCCATGTCACGGCAACGTGCCTCAACTGATTGAAGCGGCCAAGCGGGGCGTCATGCTGGCAGGGGGCATGCCGATGGTATTTCCCACCATGTCCATCCATGAGAGCTTTGCCGCGCCGACCTCCATGTTCCTGCGCAATCTGATGGCCATGGAAACCGAGGAGATGGTGCGCGCCCAGCCCATGGATTCGGTGATACTGATCGGGGGGTGTGACAAGACCATCCCCGCCCAGGTCATGGCTGCAGCCAGTAGCGAAGTGCCGGCCATCGTGTTGCCGACCGGGCCCATGGACACCGGCAACCATCGCGGTGAGCGCCTAGGGGCTTGCACCGATTGCCGGCGCCTGTGGGCGCAATATAGGGCCGACCAAATCAGCGAAACCGAGATTGGCGAGATCAATGGCAAGCTAGCCAGTTCAGTGGGAACATGCACCGTCATGGGCACGGCCTCCACTATGGCGGCCCTGATGGAAGCGATGGGCTTGGCGCTTCCTATGTCCGGATCGGCTCCCGCCACGTCGGCCGAGCGGGTTCGCCTTGCTGAAGAGACCGGCCGCGCCGCCGTCGCGATGATTGGCAATGGTCTCACCACCGCCGATGTTCTTTCCCCTGCCGCCCTGCGCAATGGACTGGTGACGCTTCAGGCTTTGGGTGGCTCCACCAATGCTGTCGTGCATCTGGCTGCCATCTATGGGCGCCTGGGCCGTAAGCTCGACATGGCCGAGTTCGACCAAATTGGCCGGCAGGTGCCTGTACTGGTCGATCTCAAGCCGACAGGCCAGGGCTATATGGGCGAGTTCCACGCGGCAGGTGGTGTGCCGCGCCTTCTGTCCGAACTGACCGACCTGCTCGATCTTTCCGCCCCGCGCGCCTTTGGAGGCACGATCGGCGACAGTCTCGACAAGCTGCCGTCCCGCCACGAAGACCAGATCATCCGCCCGCGCGGCAATCCCATCTCCCAATCCGGCTCCATCGCCGTCCTCACCGGCAATCTGGCGCCGCGTGGCGCCGTCATCAAGCACGCCGCGGCCGATTCCAAGTTGCAGGTCCATGAAGGTCGCGCTGTGGTGTTCGACTCTGTGCAGGACATGACCGAGCGACTTGATGATCCCAGCCTAGAAATTGCGGCCGACGATATCCTGGTGCTGCGCAATGCCGGCCCCAAGGGCGCGCCTGGAATGCCGGAAGCCGGCTATATGCCCATCCCACGCCACCTCGCCCGCCAAGGCGTCAAGGATATGGTGCGCATTTCCGACGCCCGCATGAGTGGCACAGCCTTTGGCACCATCGTTCTGCATATCACCCCTGAATCGGCCGATGGTGGCCCGCTCGGCGCCGTTCGCACGGGCGATCGCATCAGGCTTGATGTGCCCAATCGCACGCTGAACCTTCTTGTCAACACCGCCGAGTTGGCCCAGCGCATGACCTCGCTTGGAAGCCTCTCCGGTTCTCCAGAGCGCGGCTATGCCCAGCTTTATGATCGCCACGTCACCCAGGCCGATGATGGGCTTGACTTCGACTTCCTGATGGCAGCACCCCATGAATGACGTGCTCACCGCGCCGCTTTGCCTGCCGCCGCGCCCCTTGCGAAATCCGGCTGGCCTGCGGCTGCCGCAGGGCACCTGCGACACTCATTTCCACGTCTTTGCTCCCCATGGGCCCTTGGCCGAGCCACGCAGCTACACGCCGCAAATGGAAACAATAACGGGTTGGCTGGCAATGGCCGACCGTTTCGGCATCGGGCGGGGCGTCCTTGTCCAGCCCAGCGTTTACGGGCTGGATAACAGCGTCCTGCTTGCCGCACTCGCCGAACACCACACCCGTCTGCGCGGCATTGTGGTTATTCCCAGCACCATATCGCCAGACGAAATTGCCCGGCTAGACCATTTGGGCGTCCGCGGCGTCCGCATCAATTTGCGCAACAAAGCGGGCATTGGCCTTGATGCCTTGGCTGAACTCGCGCCCCGGATTAAACCCTTCGGCTGGCACGTTCAGTTTCAGGTCGGCCCCGAAGCCATCAGCACCATTGCCGAGCTGTGCCAGCGCTTCAGTGTAAACGGCGTGATCGATCATCTCGCCTTTATGCCGCTCGACCCACAGGGCCAAGCCGTTTCCGACATGCAGCGTGCGCTCGATTGCGGACGGGTCTGGGCCAAGATTTCCGCACCCTACCGGCTCGCGGGCCACAACTACCCCGGTGTTATCAGCGCCCTGGCGCGCAGCCATGGCGACAGACTTCTCTGGGGCAGTGATTGGCCCCATACTGAACTTTTCCAAGATGTACCGGAAGACGACGACCTCGTGGCCCTGAGTCTTGCAGCAGTGCCCGTCGAACACCACGATCTGGTTTTCACCCAGACGGCCAATTTCCTTTATTGGTCCCACTGACCCATTCCTATCGGAGACACTTCATGTCCCTCCTCAACGAAGATGCCAAGGGCGTCTACATCATCGCCGTGACGCCCTTCACCCCTGAGGGCGAAGTGGATTGGGACAGCGTTGATCGCATGGTGGACTTCTACGAGGAAAAGGGCGTCA